>Ga0209342_10002446_pt1 | contig 19936 bp, 34 predicted proteins | sample RifCSP16_2_FD_184023 | JGI IMG/M metagenome (GOLD analysis project Ga0209342, IMG submission 184023) | Soil microbial communities from Rifle, Colorado - Rifle CSP2_sed 16_2 (SPAdes) (version 2) | ecosystem: Environmental > Terrestrial > Deep subsurface > Rock core/Sediment | place: Rifle... | reverse complement strand
GCGCCCTTCACTAAAGAGAGGGTTGTCTCGCTTCAAGACAGAGACAAGGTTTGACAGTAGCGTGTCCCTGTCTTCGCCTGCGTCCCACAACGCCCACGCGATCTTACGGTAGTCTTTCTTAGTCACCGATACCCTCCACCCCTGAGTCTCAGGGTAAACTGTCTCTCTCTCTCTCTCTGTCTTCGCAGCAGTCTGGACACACGGTATAGGGTACCATCACACACTCGCCGTCCGAGTGTCGCCAGTCAGTGTAGCAGACTGGACAAGTATGGATATGATCGTGATGGTCGCACACTAGCCTTTACTCCACCGTTACCGTCTCTAGCAGTGCTGTCGGAGCGCACCAAGACGGGTTTGGCTCCGTCGTGACATAGACCGCGCCTCCGGCCCGCAGGTCTGGAACGCTCTTAGTCACGACGATGTACGCTCGGCCATATGACTCTGCCGTGATTCGAGCCGATGCCCGCAGTCGTGCGGCCGTATGGCCATTGTAGCTTGGCCTAGAAGTGATATACTCCAAGTCTGTCTTCATTGCCTCACCCGAGCTCCTCCCTTACCCTCTACTTGGCTACGAAGGCCGCAAGCGCTTCGGCAAGCGCAGCATGCGCGCTGTGCTGCGCGGCGAACACCGACCGCGTATCCGCATCCGTGCGCGCCTTGCGACGGAAGTAACGCACGTCGTCCAGTCGTGCGTACTCCGTGTCGCCGGGCTCGCGCGGCTCCGTCTCTGCCAGGATGCGCTTGGCCTCCCTTACCGCAAGCCCGTCCAGGTAAAGAGGAAACCACCTATCCTCGTCCTTGCGGCCAACACAGTCACTCAAGAAAGTCTTCATTGTCCCCCCTACTCCCATATCGAGGCACCATCCGTCGCCCTCGGAAACCTGTTCGTCCTGATCCTAGGTCTACCACCATTCCTTGAGATTGCTCGTGGCGTAGATCCGGTCTGCGATTCGCTCGTAGATGAGCGCTACAGCCACATCGCCTTTCCGCCTGCACTGTGCCGCAGTCTCCGCATTCCACGCATAGCACGAGGCGTCAGTAGCGAACCGGGCCGACCCATTGCCGCGCAGTCCAAGCCTGTGCGCTAGAGCGCGGCCCTGGAGCGTCCCGTAGGCGTCAAGAAACTCGCGTCGCTCCCGCGCGTCATCCAGATTGAAGACTCGCATGGCTCACTCCTCCGGTCCCTCTCTCGCATCCGCGAGTGCCTCTGCCTCAGTCTCGAACGGCCCGACCGGATCGCTGCCGGGCAGACAGCCTGGGGAGCAAGACCACCAAAACCATCCTGACCCAGGACAATCCTCAGCCTCGGTGTCGGCAGGGTGGAAACAGTCGTTTACGCAATCGTGCTCCCACACTTCGATATCCGGCAACGCGGTCGGCTCATCTTCACGCTTCGGATTGCTATAGGCTTGCATGGCTCACTCCTCGTTAGGGTTGTATCCTCGCGCCATCCTCAGCGTCCTCTGCATCTGCCATCGCATCCGCGACCGGCATCCGGCCAGCGCCGAGGCAGTCCGGGCAGAGGGGATAGTAGTCACGAGGCTGGCGTCCATCCCAATCGTCCAAGCCGCTTCCGCTGCACGCGCTGCACTCGTGGTCCACCTTTGCCTGCTCACTGCTTGTCATGTCTCTAGTCCCTCCAGTGCTTGCTCTAGCACACACCATGCCACACCGCGCCATAACCCGAGCCCGACGCAAACAAAGCACTTACGCCGATTCAACAGTTCCCGCCCTCAAGGCATCGACAAGTCTTGTCACCCCGCTTGACAGTTTTTGCCAACCTACTGACTGCGCTGTACTTGCGGCTGACACTATTTGGCACACGCACAATGTATGCCCAGAAGTGTCTAGGCGGCCTCACGCACAAATGTGCGCCGTGTCCCCTTTAGTGGACGTACAGTGTCCACTTTAGAGGACAGGCCGCTGCATGCAAGAACCGTGCCAAGAGTCTGATGCAAGAATCGTGCCAGGAGCTGGCGGGCGGGCTGCGGGCCGAGTGCATGGCCTAGCGCCTAGGGGGTAGGAGGGTGAGGGACCGCTAAAAAGAAGTCGAGGTTCGTATCTGCCCTTGATACTCGGAGAAACTGGACCCCAAAATGCCTGTAAGTGCTTGAAAGTGCTGGGGCGGGCAGGTCAATCTGGCGCAATGTCTGTGAAAGTGCGGCAAAGTGTAGGCAAAAGCGCGAAAGTGCCGACAGGGATTTGGGAGATTGCGGGCGAAAGTGAGGGCCAAAGTGGCATTTCTGCTGACTTTTCGCGTTGTGGCCCCAGCCGCGCGATTTTTGTGGGATTTCCTTCTGGCCCAAGGGCTTACAGGACGAGTTTTTGCGCAAACTGCCACAATTCTGACCCAAAGTTCAGCGCTGAATGGTCTAGGGCTTGACAATCGCCGTTGGAATGTGCTATAGGTGGTATCTATGGGAGCAGAACTCCTCGTGGCGAGTCGGACCCGACAAATCCAGCAGGGGGACTTCCCCGAAACCGATAGACCGGGTAGCTTGGCCGCCACCTTCCTTATTCCTCCCGCCTTCCTCGGCCACTTCCTCTCTCCCACCCGGCCACCTGCGCCGCTCGCCGGCCCTGCCACGACGCAGTAGGACGCACCCCACCCCTCTCTCGACGTAGGGCTGACCGGCGACAGCCCTTTTTCAAATCCGATGGCTGATCTCAACGAATTGCTGCGAGCTTTTGCCGAGCAGGACATGCTGCGGCGTACTGGACAGGCCAGTGACCCGGAGCAGGCCGCTCTTGAGGACCGCAGGCGCGAAGGTGCGCTTATGGCTGGACTGCTCGGGCCGGCTGCGCCATTCACTGCGGCACCTGTGGCCTTGGCCGGAGCCGGAGACGAGGGAGTGAAAGGGCTAGGGCAGGCGACAGGACTAGGACAATATTTCCCTGGACCGTTCAGGACTGGTCCAGAAACGTCGCCTGCAAGTGTCTCAAACGTTGGGGCGCTGATGGGCGGTTATGGGGAGCAGACTGCCGGGCCGCTGATCCAAGCGCTGCTCGGTCTGTTCGGGAGACAGTAGGTGCCGTTTGTCAAGGGCCAGTCGGCCAATCCGCGTGGAAGGCCGAAGGCGAACATGGCCAGCCGCATCAAGGCCAAGTACGGCAAGGACGGCAAAGAGCTGTTGGAGATGCTGGACGGCATCGTGAGAAGCGCCAAGACTCCTCCGAGAGAGAAGTTCGCCGCGGTGAAAGAGTTGCTTGACCGCGGCTGGGGTCGGACTGCCGCAGTGTCGGAAACTTCCGAGCAGACATCCGAGCCGATCTTCTCGCTGCCCTCGATGCCCTCGGTGGAGCCGTTCAAGCCCACCAAGATGAACTGATGACGCGAGAGTTGACTTGGGCGAACGACGCACAGCGGCGCTTCTTCATGGAAGGCCCCGGTGGTGTCTTGGGCTATTACGGCGGTTTCGGCAGTGGGAAAAGCACTGTGCTTTGTCTCAAGTTGCTTTGGATCGCGGACATGTTCCCAGGTTCGCAGATAGCCCTAGTGCGACGTACTGCCTCACAACTCCGTAAGACGACGCTGAGCACTCTACTCGCGTGGCTGCCGCACCGCCACATCCGACGCTACAACGAGCAGGCCGGCATTGTCGAACTGAAGAACGGGAGTAAACTGTTCCTGCTGCATCTGGACACGCCAGACTCCCTTGGAGTGTTGAAGTCGCTGGAGTTGACAGCGGCAGGCGTCGATCAGGCCGAAGAGGTAGACTCCGAGGCCATCGACCTGCTTGACCGTCGTGTAGGCCGATGGCGGGAAGCGAAGATCCCGGCCTATCTGAACACTCCGGACTGGCCTTGGCGTGACAACACCGGCGTTGCGATTGCGCCCAAGTGGATGCTTCTCACCTTCAACTGCCCCGGCTTCGACAGTTATCTGTGGCACCGCTTCGCGCCAGACTCGCCTGATCGGGCCGTCTGGGAAAAGCGCGGCTATCGGCACATCGTGGCCAGTTCAAGGGACAACCGCTTCCTCGGCCAAGCCAACCTCGACACCTTGCTTGCTGGCGGCAAAGACTTTGTGGACCGCTACGTGGACGCTGTAACCTGGGGCATCACAGAGGGCTTGGTCTTCGACGTGCCGGACATGGCCATCCTCGAACCGGAGCCTGGTCTGATCGACAGGATAAAGCGGGGCATGAAACTGCACCGCAGTCTCGACCACGGGGAAACCGCTCCGGCGTGTTGCCTGTGGCACGGAACCGACTCTGAGAATCGCATCTTTGTGTATCGTGAGTATTACGAGCCGGATCGTCTTGTGAGCGACCACCGCAAGGCCATCAGCCTACTCTCTGCTGACGACCACTCGCATTACTACAGTAACCTTGCCGACCCCTCCATCTTCTTTAAGGCACGGGGTCGGACTGTCAACGTTGGGCCACGGTGGTCCATCGCGGATGAATATAGCAGCATAGACATAGCACCTAAAGACACCGCGCTGTACTGGACATCGGCCGAGAATGATGAATCCGTGACCCGTACCCGTCTCAAAGAGTACCTTCGCATCGACCCGACCTGCCGCCATCCCGTGACCGGACAGAAGGGCGCTCCGCGTTTGTACTTCGTCAAGCGGACTCCGAACTACCCCAACGGCTGCTATAACGTCATCCATGAGATGCGCTCGCAGCGATTCAAGATGATCGGGGAGACGAGTGACGGCAAAAAGATGTTCAACGAAGAGCGGGACGAGAAGGTGCCGGACCACGCTGTAGACGCTCTGCGCTACTTTGTGGTGAGTCGGCCGGCTCTTGGCAGTCAGCCGCAGAGACCTGACGCTAATCCCGGTGACATCTACATTGACCAATACTACGCAATGGAAGAGGCGATCAAGCTTCGACGGCGGCGTCGGGAGCGCATGCAAGGCGTTGCGCCGGCCGGATACGGCGGATAGTCGTAAAACGTAAAACTCTGACTTGGAGGATAAATCAGTGAACTTCAGTTTCATCAAGCTGTTTGCCAAGGCGGTTGTGGCCTACGGTGTCACCGCGGCCTCTCTGGCGGCGTCTGCGTTCGTTACTGACTTCTTTGGCAAGGTCGCTAACCCGGCGGACCCGATCTACACGCAGGTTCCGTTCTACCTCGTGCCGATCCTCGTTGCAGGCTTCGTCGCCCTGCGCAACTACATCAAGAATCACCTCCCTGCCTAACAGTGAAAGAGTGACCAGTGGACAAGTGTTGTGTTTCTCGCTGATGGCGTGTCAGGCAACAAGCGTGAAACACAGTACACCCACGTTGGAGACGACATGAAACCTGTTGAACTACAAGACTGGCTAAAACGGCGCGATACTGTGTATGTGCCGATTGTTCGGGCCGAAGAGGACCAGCGGCGCAACATCTCGGACGGTACACCTTTTGGCCAGTCGCTCACCGAGGTGGCCATCCGAGACATCTTGTCCCGGCTGGAAAACATCGAGGCTCAGTTGAGAGCGGCTCGTGTAGGAAAGTAAATGGCTGATGCGGGCAAGACCAAACGTTTCATAGAGCAGTGGGACCAGCGGATCTCCTCAGCCGAAACGTGTAAGAAGCGCTGGGAAGAGAAGTACAGGGTAGCCGAGAGCTACCAGTTCTGGACCGGCAACCAACTTGCCGAGCCCATGACTCCTCGCGGCCAGCGGAAGATACAGATCAACCTGATTCACAGCGCGGTGAGGGCAATGTTGCCATCGCTGTACTTCTACCGTCCCTTTGCCCGCATCTCCGCGGCCCCGGAGCAGGTGGATACTCCGGGTACGTCACTTGAGGAACAAGTCCAAATCCTGCAAGACACCGGAAACTACTTCGTGCGCGAGGGCGCGGTCGGATTCAGAGAGAATACCTTTATTGCCCTGAAAGAGTCCCTGTGGGCAATTGGCTGTGTCGAGGTTGGGCACACCGCCGAGTTCATCGAGACAGTGGAAGCGCCACAGCGCCCTCCCATCAAGGAGAGCGAATGGACCAAGGTGGAGCAGCCGGCGGTCGATACCGAGCCTGTCAAAGATGAAGACGGTCTGACTGTCAGCCCTCTCTCTGACGAGGCGGCACTTGAGAAGGAGTTGGAGCGCCTACGGGCCAACCTCAAGAGTGAGGACTTCTACGTCAAGCACATTCCGGCTAGACAGTTGCTTATCTCTGAGACTGACCGCGCTGTCCTACTTGAGAATGACTGGATTGGCTACTGGGAGGAGCACCCGCTCGAAGATATCAAGCGCAGTTCTTACGAAAACACCAAGAACCTGAAGGCGAGTACCAGAGGGGACAGCCCGTCGCAAAGCCGCGAGGAATACGAGTCCGAGAGCGCCACAGTCCGTATCTACAAGATTTGGGACTTGCGCACACGCACCCGCTTTGTGATGGCCGAGGGCCACGACAAGTACCTGCTCCGTAAGCCGTTCAAGCGCTGCCCGCTTAAACTCCTGCGCTTCGACTTGGACCCGTATCACTTCTTTCCCAAGCCTCCTATCGCGTCGTGGCTGATGCCGCAGGAAGAGTACAACGACAGCCGCGAGTACCTTCGCGTTGTGCGCAGCGGCACCAAGCCGCTCTTCACCGTGGACGAGCAGGCGATGGACGATGCCGAAGTGCAGAAACTTGAACTTGGCGACCACAATGCGTATGTGAAGCGGCGGGGCAATACTACAAGTCCAATCGAGCCGGTCAATCAGCCCAACTATTCGCAGAACGCCCTACAGACACTTACCATCTCCGAGCGCGAGTTCAACATGATCGCGGGCGTACCGGCCGAGTTCAGGCAGTCGCAGGTTGAGACCACTGCGACCCAAGCCACCATCATGAGTCAGCAGGCTCAGATACAGGACAGCTATGACCGCTCGCAGGTTGCGGAGTGGCTGGCCACAGTCATCCATGAGTTGCTGGACCTAGCCCTAGACCATATGCTATTGGAGCGGTGGATTGAGATCAACGTCGATCCCGACTCGCCCTTTGCAACAGAAGAGGCGTCGGTGGTGGCTACCCGCTACCAGCAGATCAGCGCGCAGCGACTACAGAAGGCGACGCGCGGCATCCGCTGGGCTGTGCAGGTTGATGTGGAAACGCTCAGTCCTGTCTCTGAAGAGCAAAAGCTTACTCGATGGATGCAAGCCCTCACCATGATTACCAACCCGCAGATTGGGCCGTTACTGGCCATGGCTCCCTCTATTCTCAAGCGGACGCTGGAGTTGAGTGGAATCAAGAGCGGTAGGGATGCGGACGCAATCCGTGAAGGGCTGAACCTGATGCTACAACAGCAACAAGCAATGGCGAGTCAGCAGGCCGAGGCTGGAGGTAGCCCGCCCAAACCTGTAGGCACAGCGTCGCAGCCTGGACGTACTGCACCTGGTGCGGCTGCAAACTCTCCTGCCCCTCCTGCTTCGTTGCCAAACCCGCCGTCACCTCCCTCAGCGCCAGGAGCGCGTTAGTAACGGAGTAGCCATGCCACACGAAAGCGATTACAGCAGCGCGACCAAAGCCGAAGGTCTTGCCCACAAGATGAAAGAGATGAAGATGAAGCCGCGCATCTCTGTCCGAATGGACGAAATGGATTCGGATCGAGAATATCACAAGCGAGAGAAAGCCAGTCTGAAGAAGAAGGTAACGGCTCTCAAATCGGAGATTAGCAACTTCGACAGGGACGGTGCGGCTGACAAAGTGCTCAAGCAGATGAAGAACGAGATGGCGCGGTGCCAGATGCGCATGATGGAGATGGAGGACTAAATGTCCACCGTTCGCTGTGACTCCTGTGGCGGCGAGTACGGTCTTGGCGAATGGCCTTGGTGCCCGCACGGAACCGCCGGCACTAACTGGGCCGACGCGCCCATCGAGCCATACTTTGACGAGCACATCAGCACAGAAGGCGAGTGGATCACCAGCCGTGGCCAGCGTCGAGCACTCATGGCCAAGAACGGCCTTGACTACAAACACAAGAAACAACCGCGTCCAGGCTCAACCATCTTTTTTGATATGGGGCGGAGATGAGCAAGTGGACGACGCATACCAACCCGGACACTGCCACTTCGGGAGTCTCCTGCACGATCCCGAACTGCGGATGGTGCGATACTGCGGGCTCTGTGGCCACTGGTTCTGCACTGTTTGTCGTGGACGGTACTGGAGCCGGGGTCTTGAAGCCATCCGCGAGTTGGCCAAGGGACGGCGCGGACCAGACTGTTGTGGAGTAGATAATGCCCTGTCCTCCTGAAAGACTAGCCCAACTCAAGGCCATTGACCCGTCCATCCCGGATGCGCAATGGCACGCACAGTGTGAAGAGCAGGAATCGGAAGGCGGGTTTGACTCGGGTTGTCCTCCTGATCGCCCATTCCGATCAGCCCGCCCCATCGAGGGCGCGTCCGGCCCTGTTGATAACTGCGTCGAGAAGCGGGAGAACTGCCCTCCTGGGTTCCGCGTTATCGGTAGCGACCACAACAACACTGCGCGATGCTTGCCTGGAGATGCCCGCGAATTCCAGCAAGGACCACAGCCAGGCCAAGGGCCTGGACAGCCAGGGCCTGGCCAACCCGCTGCTCCCACCACATTCGGGTCTGCCGGAGACTTGTCCTACACAGGCAACCCTCTCATTGACGCACTGCTCTATCAGTTCAATACACAGTCCAGTCTACAGACCGGAGCGCGCAACATCTTTGGATTACCGCGGTACGGCGGTGGCGCGCCAGAGACAGCCGCGCCCGGCTTTGGCGATGTAAAGGGCAAGCTACTGCCGGGCGGTGGCTTGATCTGGGGACAGTCCCAGACGTTCGGCCCTGGAGGCACTCCGCTTGGGGATGTGAAGTTTAGGACCACACCTAACCAGCCGCCGAAGTATTACGACCCTAACACCCCGCGATCGAATGCGCCGGTCCCGGAACTTACCACCAACACCTTTGCGCCGCGCCCAGGTCAGCCGTTGCCTCCTATGCCGGCCCAGCAGTCACGGCCGCTTGTAGGAATGACGCCAGGATTGCCGCACGCCCCCGGTGTCTTTCCAGGTGCTCCGCGACCAGACTTACCGACGCTTCAACCGTTCCCCGGTGCTCCAGCCGCACAGCCCTCCTCTCCTCTGTCGGCCGCACTAATGGGTGTTCCTGGCCTACGGCCGCAGCGACGGCCGAAGTACCCCTCGTTGCAACAGAGTTTCATGAATCCGGCCTGGAGCCAGTTCGGAGTAATCCAATGATGTACATGCACGACAAGATGGTCGGCACCGGCGGCGACGAAGTAAAGAAGAAAAAGAAGAAGTCGCCACTGGCCGCGAAACTTACAGAGGTGTACGCTGAGAACCCATACGGTCTCTACAAGAAGGGCTCACAGTTCGTAGTCAAGAACCAGCAGACCGGACATGTAAAGGGCACTCACGCTTCCCGTGAGAACGCGATGCGCCAGTTCAGGCTGCTCGAAGGAATCGCTCACGGCTGGAAACCAACTGGACGCAAGTAGCACACACGGATAAGCGGGCGTCGTCCCGCACCCGTGAGGAGAAGTAAATGCCAGACATCAGTGATGACATCAAAAACGCTGTAGCTTCCGCGCACGAAGAGGTAACAGGGGAGAAGATCGGCAGCGGTGCTGCTGTCGTTGACAACACCGACGCGACAGCAGAGGCGGTTCCTGTAAAGGCCGAGGCTGACAAAGACGAGGCAGAGCCGGCAAAGCCGGCCAAGGAAGCAAAGCCCGAACCCGAGGAGGAAGAGGAAGAGTTCCGTCTATCGGCCGATGAACTAGAGGCCATCGACGCGGACCCGAAACTCAAGAAGGCATACAAGAGTATGCTTCGGGACTACCGCAAGAAGACCACCACTGTGGCCGAGGAGCGGCGCGCTATCGCGGACAAGACACGCATCGTAGAACTGATGGCGTCTGACCCGGACGGAGCAGTGCGCGCACTTGCATCCCTACGTGGTCTGAAACTGGTCGAGCCGGAAGATAAGGCCGCTCCTACCAAGAGCGAAGTGGATGCGGCGTTCGATCAGTTGACCGAGTTGGTTGGGTCTGAAGGTGCTAAAGCGCTTCGCCCTGTCTTCGAGGCCACAGTCAACTCTGCGATCAAGCGTGTCGTGGACGAACACGTTACTCCTCTAGAGCAGCGGGCGAACGCCTTTGCCCAAAGCGCGTTGGCCCAGAGCATCGAGTCCAACCTCGCAAAGTATCGCGCCAACGTCGCAGAGTCCGGCGGCGAGTGGGACGAGGAACTTGAACTAGAGATGGCCGGACTAATCCACAAGATCCAGCCGACTCCTGACACTGAGTTCGACGACTACCTTGACGTTCTTTATCAGACCGCAACCTCGCGCCGTACAAAGGCCAACGACACCAAAGAGCGTGTCGCACGACTGAAGGCTGCGGCTGCCACACGGGAGCCGGGCCGCCCCTCGCGGGCGACAACCGAGACTCCTGCATCAATCACTCGGGACACACCACTTCCTGACGCAATTGCGCTGGCAGTCAAGCAGGCGCAGAGGGAACTGGGCACTCGTTAGTATCGCCGCCAACTCGGTGTTCCCGCACCGAACCGGCACCGTACCGCGGCACTGCCGCCCGGCGGGACAATTCGCTGACTGAGACCCCCTCCGAGTAACAAACAGTCGGTAGCAACACAACCGCATAGAGGAAAAACCAAATGGGCGCTACGTCCCAAACGGTTACGTATAACGCGGTTGCCGCACTTGCTCTCGACAAGTTGTCGGACAAGATCGCTGACGCGATTTCGACCGGCAACAAGGCTCTGTACTTCTACAAGAAGAAGGGCAATTGGAAGGGCATCGACTTCGGCGGCAACCAGTTGCGTATCGCTGTGATGTACCAGCTACAGACGCTTCAGCCTATCGGAGCGTATGGCACTGTCAACGTCAACGCCGTGGACGGCGACACGTCCGCCTACTATCCTTGGGTTCAGACCGCGGTCCCTGTCTCCTTCTCCGATCTGGAGGAGTTCAGAACTGGTGGTTCTGAGTCCATCGAGAGCATCGTGGACGCGAAGTATCGGCAGGCCAAGGCCAGCGCGGACGACTTCTTCTCGAAGGCGCTTCTGCGTGGTCAGGCTCAGATCGACACCACGTCTCTCGCCACACCCATCACAAGCTCGGTTGACGGGTCCACGTTCGTTGACCCCCTGCCGCTGCTCATCAAGTTCGACCCGACGACTGCCACCACTGTTGGTGGTATCGCGCAAGCTACGAACACCTGGTGGCAGAATCAGTTGTTTGATTCGGCCGCTTCCACTCTCACCGCGTTCCTTGCCGAACTGCGCCGGTTGCACGTTCTGACCCAGCGCGGAGGCGGTGGGGCCGACGCTGCTCCTGACTTCCACATTGTTGACGAGCGCACGTACAACGTCTACGAGCGCGCCCTCGCCCTGACTCACCGCAACCCCGATTACGGGAAGGGCGATCTGCCGTTCGAGAACATCGCGTTCAAGGCTAAGCCCGTTGTCTTCGACGAGCTTGTGCCCGACGTTAAGAACGGGTCCACGACCATCACTGATGGTTCGTGGTATATGTGCAACAGCGCGTTCTTGGGCTTCACCTACGATAAGCGTAAGAGCTTCAAGGTTGGCGAGATGGTCCGGCCGAATAACCAGCTTGTCAGCACGGCTCTTATGCCGATCCGCGGTGCGCACTGGACGAGCAACCGCCGTAAGCAGGGCGTCATGGGTGACATCGACCTGACCACGCTCGAAGCGGCTACCTCGTAACACCAGAGATAGAGTCAGCGAAAATGTTGTTCATCTTGGAGTTCAAACATACTGACAATCGACGCTCCCGTGTGGAGCAGGAGAACCTAAGTTGCTTTTTCCCCATGTAGTGAACACTGAAGCCGACAAGGCTTTCGTGAACATCCTGAACACCCAGGCCGTCTCGGTCTCCGCTGGAGACTCGGTTATCTGGAGCACCACGACCCCTGACGGCGTTCGTTCCACCCAGCCTGCGACGGCAACGCTCTCGCTGTTCGCCGGTGTCGCTGACAGTACCATCGCAGCGTCGGCCTACGGTCTCGCACAGGCTTACGGCTATCGCTCTGAGGCGTTGGTCACCAACCACACCACGCAGGCCGTTGCTGCCGGCGACGAACTGAAGGCGGTCAACGCTGCCGACCACCTCACTCGTTCCGCGGCCAGCACTGGCATCAGCGGGTTCGTGTATGCTGCGGCGGCCGTTGCCACCGCGACTACGCCCGCGGCTGCGCTCGTCAAGGTGTTCATTCGGGCCTTGTAGGACAGTACCTATGGTGGGGGGCCTAACCGCCCCCCGCCGTGTTCAAACATGGAACCACTCGCAGTTCTAATCTACTCGCACCGCAGCGGGTATCTGCCATTGCTTGAGTATCAGCTCAAGCAGGCCGGCATAGAGCAGCACCACATCGTTGACCCAGAGTTTTCATGGCGGAGACGCATCCTATTTACACGCGACGCTGGACGTCTATTCCCAAACCGGCTGTTAGTGTTCCCCGATGCGTGGGACACCGTTCTACTTGGAACAAAGTCTGAACTAATAGCTCTCGGTTTGGAGACATGCGTCACACTGGCGGGAGCTAAGAATTGCTGGCCCGACAGTCGGGAAGCCGACTATGCCAGCAAACAAGGCGACGGTCTGTCGCCGTGGAGGTACGTGAACAGCAACCCTCTTGCGGGAATTGGCAATGCCCTCGCCAACATCATTGACTGGGGCTGGGAGCGCTTCCCACTCAAGGGTGACTCTAGAGACATCCACGAGCCAGCCGGAGAAGTATGTGAGCGCTTCTGGACCAATCTTTACCTAGACACGCGCTTTGACATTCGTATAGACAGCGAATGTCGTCTTAGTCAGTCGTTCATATCTAGTGTGCCCGGTGAGTTGAAAGCAGACAACGGTCGCCTGCACAACCTTGTAACAGGCAGCACGCCTGTCTTCTTTCATCTCAACGGTAATCACCTACTCCCAGAAGGACTAGTCGCACTCCAATGAAGCAACAGTGTTTACTGCTCGGGTCCGGCTTCATGAAGGCCGAGCGCCGGTTGGCTACGCCTTTCTCTCTGCCAGACAACCTGACAGAGTGGACCACGCTCGACATGAACCCGGACGCCAAGCCTGATGTGATATTCAACCTAGATGACACAGAGCGTGGCAAGAAGTTGCCATTTAAGGCAAATTACTTCCACGAAATTCATGCCTACTCTCTGATCGAGCACTACGGCCGTCAGGGCGATTGGCGAGGCTTCTTCACCGGAATGCGTGAATTGTGGCGTGTACTCGTGCCCGGCGGTTACCTGCTTGGTGCTTGTCCCGCGTATGACGACATGTGGACTTGGGGCGACCCAGGCCATACCAGAGTCATAAACCGTGGGACACTTTCGTACTTGACTAGGGAGCACTACGAACAACTTGGAAAGACCCCATCCTCGGATTATCGCAACTTTGTCGATCCGTGCTGGTGGAAGATGGTTCACGCCACGGACGAGCAGATTGGCGATTGTAGAGCGTTTGCGTTTGGTTTAGAAAAGGTATCATGAGCGAGAGACTACGACATCCGTTGTACCGCTGTTACTACTGTGGCTACCTCTTGACTCGGCACGAGATGATTGCTAAGTGGGAGACTGCTGAGCGCACAGACTCCAAAGACGCCTCACTGTGTCCGTGTGGCAGTCGAACCGTGCGGGCGACAAACCCAAAGTGGTGGGAGGAGTTGTTCCTGCCACGAGTGTGGAAGGAAGCTTGGCTGCTTCACAGGTCTGCATGAAAGCCTACGTCTTCAGGCCGCAGTGCGGTGTACGCAACTTCGGAGACGAATTGAACCTCTGGTTGTGGGACCGCTATCTGCCTGAACTGAAAGACTCAGGTGACGGACTGCTGATGGGTATCGGTACGCTACTGGACCAAGACTTGCCAAAAGAGCGACCGCTAATCGTGTTTGGCAGTGGTGCCGGCTACGGCTCTGTGCCTGACCTGTCTGATGTGGACGTTCGCTTTGTGCGCGGCCCTAAGACTGCCAACGCAATAGGAATGCCGGGCCGCGGTATTACCGACCCGGCCATACTGGTGCATGGGTTGATTGAGCCCAAGCCTGTTCGGGATGTGGCCTTCGTGCCGCGCTGGACAGTTGTCACTGGCGAGCCGGACCTTGCAGACAAACTTGCACAGCACGGCATCTTCACAGTTGATCCGACGTGGGAAGTAGACCGTGTTCTGCGAGAGATCGCCGGTACCCGCCTGATAGTAACTGAGGCGTTTCACGGCGCAGTGGTAGCAGACGCCCTACGTATCCCTTGGATTCCGGTATACGCCGAAGTTACGCACTTTTTCAAGTGGTTTGATTGGACCGCAAGCATGGGCATGCACTACGACCCGGTTGCGGTAGTCGTAAGTGGTCTTCTGTGGGCTAAGGACAACTCTTGTCCGCAGCTAAGTTCCGACAGTGTGTTCCGCGCTAGGCTGTGGGAAGTGCAAGAGCAAGTGAAGAGACTGCGGAAGGACTTGAAGGTTGCTGCGTGAACTTCCCGCCCAAGTCGAAGCGGTTGGAGCTACAGATCGAAACAACCAGTACGTGCAATGCTCGATGCGTCTTCTGCCCGTACCCGGCTCTGAACCGCAAGGGCGGCCTGATGTCGATGGAGTTGTTCGCTAGGATCATTGACGACATGGCCCAGATCCCACAGATCAACTCTCTTGTGCTACACGGTCTAGGTGACCCGACCCTTGACCCACGACTCGTGGACAGGATCAAATACATCCGGCAGGACAAGGCAATAGACCATCCGATAGAAGTCTACACCAACGGTATTGCCATGATGCCGCACAAACTTGATGCGCTCAAAGACGCCGGCCTTACCTGTGTAGTGTTCAGTGTGAATGCGGTGCGGCCTGACCAGCACGACGCCATCATGGGAACTAAGGGCAAGTTCGACACGGTGTGCGCGAACGCGGACTACGCGATAAAGATCGGTCTCGCGGTTGAGACGCACGCAGTTCTCACCAACGACACCTTCAACCGTGACGACATGGACATCTTCTATCGACGGTGGGGCCGTGCTGGCGTGGATGGCAACGGCATGGTCATCTACGAGAACAACTGGGCCGGTCTCAACCGCGACACTCGCTTGTGGAACGCAAACAATTGTTGCTCAAGAGCTACGGGCCAGATATACGTGCTGGTGGACGGTCGGGTGGCCATGTGTTGCTACGACCCTTCTGGCAAGACCACCTTCGGTAATCTGAGTGAGCAGTCGATCCGCGAAGTCTACAATAGTGACTACTACACTCTATTCCGCGAGATGCACTCTCTGAACCGAGCCGCAGTGTTTGAGCGTTGTGCAGGATGCACGAGGACATGACGTGGCTTTCCCATGTACGTCCTGTGGTGCCTGCTGCGCCTTCGTGCGCGGTCGCGCCTACGAGGAGTTCAAGCCAAAGGGCTGGATACTTCCGAGTGGCGCATGCATCAACTACGACTTCGCCACGAAGTTATGCAAGATATACGACAGTCGCCCCACGGTCTGCCGTGTGGACGCCTTACGTCCGTCGCATCTCGGCGTGCAGCAATGGTACGACTTTGTTGAAGACCGTTGCGACGAAGCCCACGTACTTGTCTACGGAACCAAGCGCGAAAGGCTAAAACGGGAATACGTCGTGAGCGACGAACTGAAAGGCAAACGGGCGTTGCTGGCTGTACCCACTTACGGTCAAGTCGATCCGCTTTGCGCGAAGATGCTTCGTATCGCTATGATGGGAGCGTCTAACCGTGGCTTACGGTGGGTAGGCGACGCCAGCCCTGACAGACAAGGGTGGTCTGCCGCACGCAACAGTGTTGCACAAGTCGTGGCGGACGATCCTGACAGCGTGGATGGTATCGTGTGGGTTGACTCCGACATTCGGGTTCCGCCTGACGCAATCGTGCGTCTACTGGTCCACAGCCTCGACTTCGTGTCCGGTCTGTACCATCAGCGTGCGCCGGTACACAACCCTGTCTTCTACGGTTGGAGCGACAAGAAGCAGATGTTCCAGCCGGCGGACGACTATCTGGTGGATGTAGTTGCTCCCACTGACGGCTGCGGTTTCGGCTTTGTGTGGACTAGTACCAAGACCATCATGACGATTGCAAAGCACAAGGACTTTGACTCCAAAGGTGGGTGGTTCAAGGATCTGCGTGACGGCGGCGGCTTCGGTGAAGACCTGAACTTCTGCCGGCTGGCGATGAAGGCCGGCATACAACTGCACATAGATACAGGTATCCAAGTTGGGCATGCCGGAGAGTTGGGCGTGGTCACACGCGAAGACTTCCTGCGAGAGAAGGCAAAGTTGGTGGTCGGGGCCGCCCCCGAGACGCAAAGAACGTGGGGCGTTAAGTAAGGAGAAATGAGATGGCGCGGTTTGACGCTAACGGAAAGCGGACCAAGGCAGTGTTCATCAAAGAAGTGAGCAACGGCCGCACACGATACCGACGTGAACAGTACAACTTAGTGCAGTACAACACCGACAATGAGTCGGAGCCCAAGACTTACATCGAGGGTCTACCGGACCCGGCGGTTCGGATTCGAGACGGTCTAACCTACGATGAGGTCTACGACGAGGTTCTCTTCTTCGACGCCCCTCCGTATAACACGGCTAGAATTGGTCGCGTCGGCGGGTAATACTCGGTGATACCTCTCAGCAGCATTATCAGCAGGGTACGGACGAAGCACGAAGCCTCGTCTACTGCCCGCTGGAGCGACGCTGCTATCACCGAGAGTATCAACGATGGACTAGACGAGTTGTCCCAAAGCACACTGTTCTACGAGCGGGCTGTGTCGATACCTACGGTAGAACGTACCTACTACGATCTGCGCGGCTACCTGCCCGAGTCTGCGGTTGCCGTGACTAGTGTTTGGAGCACGACGGGCGAGCGGTGGCTCATCCCGGTCTCTCCAGAGCATCTCGGCTTCAAGTGGGAAGAATCTACAGGCGAGCCGCAGTTCTTCTGGGTTCGAGGGCTGCATTGGCTGGCGGTGTGGCCTAAGCCGAATTCGGCCACTGGCTACCTGCGCGTACACTTCGCTGGCCTAGCGCCGCACTACACTGTAGGGCAGGACGTATTGGCTGACCTGCCGGATGACTTTGTGCCCGCTCTTGAGGACTACTCGCTCTATGACATGGCGGCGCAGGATGGAGAGACCGAGAAGGCGCTACGGCACTTTGGCGAGTACCGCAAGCGCGAGCAGGCGTTTGCAGAGTTTATCGAGCGGCGCACGTCCACTGCCCGACACGGCGCTATTGGAGGTTTGCGGTGACGGCTACAGATAAGACTGGGGCGCAGTGGGGCGAGCCGGCCACAAGCCACTTTGCCATTACGCCTAGCGACGTTAACGAGTTTGAGTTTGTGACCAGAGCAATCTATGTCGGGATCACAGGAAATGTAAAGGTGCGCTCCCTGGACGGAACTGATGCAATCTATGTTGCAGTCCCGGCTGGGCAGATTATCCCTATTCGTGCTCGGCTGGTCTTCAGCACAGGCACCACTGCGAGTAGCCTGGTAGGAATGCTGTAGGCCATGCGCCTTGATATCGCTACATCGTTACGTCTCATGCAGCGACCTGTTTTCTCAACCTCTAACCAAGACCTTATCGACTTACTTGATACCTACTGGAAGTTTAACGAGTCTAGCGATGGCAGCGCTCCTGTGACGCGAGTAGACTCCGGTCCAAACAGTGTTGATCTTACGGACAATAACACGACTCCAAGTACCACAGGACTTGTCTACGCACTGGCCGCCGACTTCGACGGAGCGAATTCGGAATACTTCAGTAGCACCAACAACGCAACCTTGGATAAAGGTGACGAAGACTTCAGTCTTGTCTTCTGGGTAAAGTTCGGGAACCTGACCGGGACACAGATGGTGATGGCCAAAGATGTCACCACTACAGGCTACTCTGGGGATTACACTGTGTGGCTCGATGCCACGACTGATCGAATGGTCTTTGGGTACAGTACAGGCCCGGCCTCAGAGCAGTTTGCTGTCGATGCAACTTTTGGGCCGTTAACAGCAGGTGTGTGGTACATGGTGACCGGCGGCTACGACACGAACCGGCAGCGTGGGTTCATAACTGTCAACACATCAGCGATTACCGAGACGAACGTTGGCATTCATAGCGCGGCGAACACAGAGCCACTGAAGGTCGGAAGACGGAACTACACTGGTGCCCCAAGTCACGCCACGGCTGTGACAGGTCCAGCAATGCTGTTTCACGGTGTTCTTTCTACCAGCCAGATTTCCCGTCTCTACAACGGAGGAGCGGGGTTAGCACTTTTCTAATGGGACTTTTGCCTAAAGCGCTACGAAGTCAGGCCGATGCGTGGATCACCGCGAATCTGCCTCTGGTAATCGTGGCGCAAACGACGAACAGAGACAGCAAGCCTCGATTCCATCAATGTCTTGACTCGCACACGACTCCTCCCGCCGGAAACGCTCCTCCAGACCGCAGGCGCAACAGGACAGGCGATAACGGGGAGGGTTGGGACAACTTAGGTGCGAGTGCAATGTTGGAAGGTGTGCCTGTTCCGCTATCGGCCTCCATAACGTCCTACGGCGGTCCGTTGGGCGAAGGCTGGGAGTTGGTAGCCCAAACGTTTGACTCCGGGACTAGGTACCACAAGGTAGTAGGTCGTGGCCCAGAAGCCCAGTTTCGTGACCACGACTGGCAAGAGATTGTACCGGCTCCGGGTAGGATCGTACCCAAATCAGGTACACGGAGGCGGGTGCCCGCCCGCAGAAGCGGTTTGTCTGGAGGTTCGCGCTAATGGCCGTAGTAGCCCAAGACGTAACTGGAGCCCAGTGGAACGAACCCGCAACGCGGCAGTTCCCAATCGTTCCAAGTGATACTGACGAGTTACCCTTTGTGGTCCGGTCAATATACGTGGGCAGCACCGGAAGTGTGTCGGTTATGTCCCATTTCGGAGACATCGCCACCTACGCTGCTGTACCGACAGGGCAAATCCTTCCTGTGCGTGCTAGGAAAGTGTTTGCAACTGGAACCACCGCAAGCGGACTTGTGGGAATGTACTGATGCCTGAGTTCACACCGTTTCGTCCCATGATAATCCCGTCGCAAACGGAGCAGATGCGGTCTCTGCGGACTGCTGTGCTACACGCAGGTATGGTCAATACGTATGTGCCGACCGTGTTTGTGCCAAGTACTATCCCGACCCAAACCGAGCAACTACAGACACTTCAGACTGCCATGCGGCACGCCGGCTTCGCCCGAGCATACCTTTTTGTGGTATTCAGGATCAAGCCGCTGTGGCACAGGCTACTGGCCCTAATCGGTCTGAGATAAGTAGGGAAGACGCATGGCGATTCAACTGAACGAGACAACTAGGAACGCTCGCCTTGACACCATTGAGTCAACCAACGGGGCAAGCTGTGCTTTGGAGATTAGGACAGGCGCGCAACCGGCTACAACCGCATCGGCCAACAGTGGTACCATCCTAGTCACCATCAACCTTCCGGCTGACTGGATGGCTGCTGCTGCCAGCGGAGCGAAGGCTAAGTCAGGGACATGGCAGGACGCCTCCGCTGACGCGACTGGAACCGCGGCACACTTCCGTGTCTTCAACTCGCAGGCGACTAAGGACGGTACAACTTGCTTCATGCAGGGGTCAGTCGGTCAGGGCTCCGGCGACTTGTCCTTGGACAATACAGCTATAGTGGCTACTCAGTCAGTTACTATTAACACCTTCACGCTCACAGACGGAAATGCGTAAGCTAGGAGACTCACGTTCATGGCAGGATTTATTGGCGGCACGCCGGTCTCACTGACTGGCACAACGTGGGTTACGGTTGTGGCTGCTCCGGCAGCAAGCAAACAGCGGCAGATTCTTGGGATTCATGTCAATAACCTCGACACTGCGACACGGGTCATAAAGTTGAGAAAACTCGTCGCTGCTGCTGGTTACGAAGACTATCCTCCGGTTACGATAGCAAGCACAAAGAGAGCCCAGGAATCTGCCGCTGTTTGCTTGCT
>Ga0209342_10002445_pt1 | contig 19937 bp, 21 predicted proteins | sample RifCSP16_2_FD_184023 | JGI IMG/M metagenome (GOLD analysis project Ga0209342, IMG submission 184023) | Soil microbial communities from Rifle, Colorado - Rifle CSP2_sed 16_2 (SPAdes) (version 2) | ecosystem: Environmental > Terrestrial > Deep subsurface > Rock core/Sediment | place: Rifle... | reverse complement strand
GCATCTCGCCGGCGAACGCGAGGCCGAGCACCACCGCGATGGTCCAGAGGCCCACCGTGCGAAACGCCGTCAACCATCCGTACCCCAACACGCCCGCTACCATGACCCACAGGCCGGGCAGCCCCAAGGGGACGAGCAGCAGGCCCGCGATGATGCAGGCCACGAGGAGGATGACGCCGACGGTTTCCACGAGGGGCGGCTCGGCGACGGGCTTCAGGCCCGCAGCGCCGCCGCGAGATGCTGCCGCCAGGCCTGACCCGGCGCTCGGGCGTCAGGCCACCGCCAGCTGAGGTATTCCTCGGGCGGCTTGAACAACTCGCTCGACAGTTGGCCCACGTCGGGCGAATCGGCCAGCAGGAAGCGCCGCCACGCCAGCGACCGCGTGACCGTCACGTGGTGCTGCCGGTCGGCGGCATGCCGGCCGGCCCAGGCAAGCCAGTCCCGGAGCCTCAGGCGACGCAGCGCGACCCGGGCACGCCAATCCCTGGCACCCAGGCGCACGCCTCGAATGGGGAAGAGGAGGAGATCATCCACCAGGACCCGGCCCACGATGCTCAAGGCGCGTCCCACACCCAGATGCCCGGCCAGCTCGGTGAGACGGGCCCCCGCGTCGCGCGGCAGCGTTTCCCACAGCAACGCCAAATCGAGCAGCCCACGCACGTGCAGCAGATCGTGTCGCACCAGGTGGTGCAAGACCAGGGCCGCGTGCAGCTCGTCCGGGAGGACGGGCAGACGCTGGTCCATCTCGACGCGGGCCCAGATGGCGCGCGGCAGGGTGATCCCCTCGGTCGGCAGCACGGTGGAGACCGGCTCGAATCCCCAGTGCAGGTCCAGGAGTGGCGCGTGGGTGTCACGCTCGCCGGTTTCGGGGTCCACCCGGAACATCGTGACGCCGGGCCGCTCGCTTGCCGGCCCCCACACCCCGGGCTCACCCGGGTCGGCATAGCCGTGGGCGTGGAGCACGGCCATGGCCTCGTTCCGCCCGTCGAGCTCCACCAGCAGATCGATGTCGTCCAGGCGCCGATCATCGAGCCGGTAGAAGCGGCCCAGCAGCGCGATGCCCTTGAAGAAGAAGTGCGCAATGCCCGCGTTCCGCAGGGCGGCGGACAGGTCGCGCGCCTCCTTGCGAAGCTGAGCCGCGCGTTCCATCCACTCGTTGTCGGCGAGGCCGGTGTCGCCCGTCTGATGCCGCTCGAAATAGCGGCGCAGACCGAAACGACCGGCCAGCTCCAGGGCGGGATCGGACCCGCGCAGCCTGAGCTGCGCGGCCACCTCGCTCAACAGCTTGGCAAAACGGTGCGGGACGGTCACGACTGGGGACATGGCTCCACCGGGGAATCGCGGCATGCAACCTAGCGCCGAATGCAGGACGCGGGAAGCGGCGCGAGCCCATTGAACTCCCGCAAATCGCGGATACTCTTTAGCATCCTATGTCTGGCCACCCGGCAGCGCCGCCGAGCCGCTTCAAGGTCGGTCTGGCGCAGATGCGCATGACCGCCGACCCGGCTGCCAACCTGGCCACCGCCGTGGCCCTGGTGAAGGAGGCGGCTGGCAAGGGCGTTCGCGTCGTATGCCTGCCCGAGCTGTTCCGTACCCTCTACCTCGCGCAGCGCGAGGATCATGAGCTGTTCAACCTGGCCGAGCCCGTGCCGGGGCCGAGCACCGAGGCGCTTGGCCGGGTGGCGCGCGACCTCGGCGTGGTCGTGATCGCGCCGGTGTTTGAGCGGCGGGCCGCGGGACTGTACCACAACACGGCGGCCGTGATCGACGCCGACGGCGAGATCAAGGGACTCTACCGCAAGATGCACATCCCCGACGATCCGGCCTACTACGAGAAGTTCTACTTCACCCCCGGCGACTTGGGCTTCCGGGCGTTCGACACGCGAGTCGGACGTATCGGCACGTTGGTTTGCTGGGACCAGTGGTACCCGGAGGGGGCGCGGCTCACGGCGCTCCAGGGCGCGAACCTGATCTTCTATCCCACCGCCATCGGCTGGCACCCCGCCGAGAAGGACCGGTTTGGGGCGCAGCAGCTCGACGCCTGGCGGACCATTCAGCGGGGGCATGCCATCGCCAACGGTTGCTGGGTGGCCGCGGTGAACCGCGTGGGCCTGGAGCGGCCGGACGCGGCCGGCCCGGGACTCGAGTTCTGGGGCCACTCGTTCCTGTGCGATCCCTTCGGGGTGGTGGTCGCGGAAGCGCCCGGCGATCAGGAAGCCCTGCTCATCGCGGAGGTGGACCTGGCGCGCGTGGAGGACGTGCGCCGCAACTGGCCCTTCCTGCGGGACCGGCGGGTGGACGCGTACGGCGGGATCACCGCGCGCTATTTGGGCGACGGCTGAGCCCCGCGACGTGACACCCACCCCGCACGCCCTCGGCTTCCGGATGCCCGCCGAATGGGAGCCGCACGAGGCGACCTGGATCGGCTGGCCGCACAACCAGACGGACTGGCCCGGCAAGTTCGAGGCGATTCCCTGGGTCTACGGCGAGATCGTGCGACGGCTGGCACCCGGTGAAACGGTCCGTATCCTGGTCAATTCCCCGGCCCATGAGTCCCAGGCGCGCCGGCTGCTTGGCAAGGCGGGCGTGGATCTCCAGCGCGTGGAGTTCTTTCGGTTCCCCACCAATCGCGGCTGGACCCGGGACTTCGGGCCGATCTTCGTGCGGAAGGACGGGCCGCCGGCGAACGTCGCCATCGCGCGATTTCACTTCAACGCGTGGGCCAAGTACCGGGACTGGAAAAAGGACGACAAGATCCCCGATCTCGTGGCCCGGGGCCTGAAGCTCCGCGCCTTCGAGCCGAAACCGCGTGCCGGCGGGGTGATCCTCGAAGGCGGGAGCATCGACATCAACGGTGTCGGCACGCTGCTGACGACCGAGGAGTGCCTGCTCGATCCCGCGGTACAAACCCGGAACCCGGGCCTCTCGCGCGCAGAGATGGAGGCCCTGCTCCGGGACTACCTGGGCGCCACCAACGTGCTGTGGCTTGGGCAGGGGCTCGCGGGCGACGACACCCACGGCCACGTGGACGACCTGTGTCGCTTCGTGGGCCCGCGCACCGTCGTGCTGTGCCAGGAAACCGATCCCCGGGACGCCAACTACCGGCCGCTGGCCGAAAACCGGGATCGGCTCCAGGGGATGCGGGTCGAGGACGGGTCCAGTGTGGAGATCGTGGACCTGCCGATGCCGGCGCCGCTCGTCTTTGACGGGCAGCGCCTCCCGGCGAGCTACGCCAATTTCTACATCGGGAATGCGGCGGTCCTGGTGCCGACGTTCAACGATCCCAACGATCGCGTAGCGCTGGGCATCCTGGGCGAGGTGTTTCCCGATCGGCCCGCGGTGGGCATCCATGCGGTGGACCTGGTGTGGGGCCTGGGGACCCTGCACTGCCTCACTCAGCAACAGCCGGCGTAGGTCCCCGGGGCGCGCCTGGGCTGTCCCGGCCTTGCTTCGCGTCGCCGGGTGGCTCATGCTTGGGCCGTGTGGCCAGCCCTCGCCCTCCTGCTCCTGCAAGGTGGCCCGCCGGATCCCGCGCAACGGACCATCCTCGCGGCCGTCCAGGCCGTTGAGGGAGACAGCGCCGGGCGACTGACGCGGCGGTGGGAGGCTCAGGTGAAACGCCACCCTCCCGATCCAGCCGCGCTCCTGGGTCTCGCGACCATCGCCCGGCTCACCTACGACTACTCCGCGGCCGAACAACTCTACGCCCGGGTGCACGACGAGCGAGGGACGTCTCAGGACCTCTACCGCGTCCACGCGTGGATGGGACAGGCGGCCATCGCGTACACTCGCTTCGCGTTCAGTGACGCGGAAGCCCTGCTGGAGCAGGCCGCGGCGCAGGCCCGTCCGCTGGGGTATCCGGGCCTGGCGGGAGAGGCCCTGGTGACGCTCGGTTGGATCCGCAGTCGCACGCGCGGGGCATCGGCCGCCGACTCCACGCACGCGGAGGCGATGCGCCTCATTCCGCCCGACGACGCGCGCCGGCGGGCGGCTCTGGGTTGCGCGCGCGCCGGCGTCCTCGCCGGCCGCGGGCTTCCGGCCGCCCGCGACTCGGCGCTGGCGGCGAGAGCCCTCGCCGACGGCGCGGCCGAGCACCGCGTACGGGCGCTGTGCGATTTCGTGCTGGCGCAGGACTTCCTGCGCGTGGGTCGCATCGACTCCGCCGTCGCGACGTTTGGGCGGGTCGCGGAGGAACAGCGGCGGCTGCGCGACCGCGCCAATCTGGCCACCACGCTGCAATGGCGCGGCTGGGCGATGGGCCAGACCGGCCGCTTCGGCGACGCCTTCGCCGCCCTGCATCAGGCCGTGGCGGAAGGTCGCGCCTCCGGCAACCGCGTGGCGCTGGCGTGGGCCGAGCTCAACCTGGCCGAGATATCGCTCCGCGTCGGCGATCTGAACGACGGCGCGGCGCATGCCGCGCGGGCGGCGGAGTTGCTGGAGGCCCAGGGCGACCAGGTCGGGCTCGCGGGGATCCGCGGGCTGCAGGCTGACCTCGCCCGCGCCGCGGGACGGTTCGCGGAGGCCCGCCTCGCCTACCGCGAGGCGCTCGCGGTCAACCGGCGCGTGGGGCGCTACCTGGCCTACGTCCCCATCCACCGGGCCCTGGCCGAGCTGGCCGCCGCCCTGGGCGAGCCGGAGGAGGCGGAGCGCGAGCTGGCCGAGGCCCGGCGCGTCGCGCGCGAGCATGCCATGCCGCGCTGGGAGCTGGGGCTGAACAACCAGAGCGCCACGCTGGCCCTGCGCCGCGGCGACCTCCCCGCGGCCGAACAGGCGCTGACCCGACTGCTCGCGGCGCCCCTGGAGCCGGCGCCGCGGTACGCGGCACGGGCGCAACTGGCGTACGTCCACGCGCTGCGCGGCGACGTGAGCGCCGCGGAACGCGAGTTGTCGGGCGCCATCGACGAGCTGGACCGCTGGCGCGCTGGGTTGACCGAGCGCGATCTTCGGGTCCTGGCGTCTCAGGTTCAGGCCAACCCGCTGGACCCGGATCTGGCGGTGGCCACCGTGCTCGCCACCCTCGCCGCCGGTGGGCGGGTGGAGCCCGCGTTCGAGCTGGCGGAGCGGCGGCGCGCCCGGGAGTTGCTCGACCGGCTCGTCCGGGGCGACGCGTTGCGGACCACCGCCGACGCCGCGCCGGTCACACCCGCGCGGACCGCGGCTGCGTACCGCGCCGTCACCCTCGCCGAGGTGCGCGCGCGGCTCCCGGACAGCCAAACCGCCCTGCTGGCGTACGTCACCGGACGCGGCGGTGAGGCGACGACGCTGTTCGTAGTCACTCGGGCCGGCGCCGTGGCACTCGCCCTGCCGCCGATCGATTCGCTCGCCGCCGAAATCGCGCGTCTCGGCGCCGTGCTCGAAGGAGGCGGGGACGCTCCGGCCCTGGCCCGCTCGCTCGGCGCCGCGGTGCTGCAACCCGCCGTGGAGGCGTTGCCCGCCGGCGTGGACCGGCTCATCGTCGTGCCCGATGACGCCCTTCATCGTGTCCCGTTCGACGCCCTCCTCCTGGCGGATGGACGGCCGGCCATTGACCGCTTCTCGATCACCATCGCGCCATCCGCCGCCGTCCTGCTCCGCCTGTGGAATCGCTCGGCCCGCACCGCCCCACCCGCGCTGCTCGCGCTGGGCGACCCGGCCTTTGGCGGCGCGCCGGCGCCGAGCCCCACCGGCGATGGCCCCTTGCCGCGACTGCCGGCGTCGGGGCGCGAGGCGCGGGCGGTGGCTCGCTACGCTTTGCGAGCGGACGTCCGCCTGCGTGACCAGGCGAGCGAAACGTGGCTCAAGGCCGCGCCGCTGGAGCAGTACGCCGTCTTGCACCTCGCCACGCACGCCATCGTGGATGACCGCTCCGCGACGCGCACCGCCATCGTGCTGGCACCCGGCGGCGACGACGACGGCTGGCTCCGGCCCGGCGATCTGTCGGCGCTCCGGCTGGATGCCGACCTCGTAGTGCTGTCGGCCTGCCGGACCGCGGGCGGCGTGGTGGTGCGCGGCGAAGGGGTGCAGGGCTTGACCGCGCCCCTGCTCGAGGCGGGCGCGCGCGCCGTCCTTGCCACCGGCTGGCGCGTGAGCGATCGGAGCATCGTACCGCTGGTGGAAGACTTCTACGCGGGGCTCGCGCGGGGGCTGGGCGCCGGCGACGCGCTCCGCGCCGCCAAGCTCGCGGCCCGCGCCCGCGGTGCGCCGGTAAGCGACTGGGCGGCCTTTACACTGGTGGGAGATCCGCTGGTGCGCGTGTCGCTGCGGGCGCCACGGCGCGGCGGCCGACCGTGAGTGTGCCCGGCCGAGCCGCTACCGCTCGCGTAGCCGGAATTCCGCCGTCGGCGAGCGTTCTTCCAGCCCGCTTTCCAGCTCGGCTCGCACCCACCACCGGTACGGCTCGCCAGGTCGCAGGTGCACGCTCGCCGGCAGCGTCAACGATGTGTCCGCGGTCTCACCCGAGAATACCGGTGTGCCGTCGGCGGCGAGCAGCTCGAATGCGTAACCGCGCGCCTTGGGCAGCGCACGCCAGGTGAACACGCGGGAGTCCACGACGCCCACGGCGCCGGCCGGATGCACCAGGGCGACGCCGGCTGGCGCTCCCCGGTAGACATCGCGCGAATCTCCACCCGCACCAAAGGCCCGCCAGAGCAGCACCCCGCCGCCCACCGCCAGCACCAGGGACGCGGCCAGCGCGAGGGGCGCGAGCGCCGCCGGCCGACGGGTATGGGACGCGGCCGTCTCGAGCGAGCGCAGCAGCTCGAATTCCGAACGGCACGCGGCGCAGGTCATGACGTGATCGAGCGTGGCCAGCCGCTCCGTCTCGGGCCCTTGCCGCGCGACCAGGGCCACCAGCCGCTCGGGCGGCGGACAGGCGGGCCGGTCTTCGCCGCCGGGAATGCGGAGGGAGCGCTGGTACAGGGCTCGCAGTCGCTCATCAGTCATAGTTGAGTTTCCGCTCCGGGGCCGATGCCGCGCTCCAGCAAGAGCCCGCGCAGGTCGGCCAGCCCGCGGTAGAGCAGGTTGCGCGTCTTGCCGCTGGTCCAACCCAGGTGGCCGGCGATCTCCTCCAGGCGGTAGCCCGCCAGGTACATCCGGACGACCGGCCGCCGCGCCGGCGCGAGCGCGTCCACCGCCCGCGCCACCGCCGCCGCGAGGTCCGCTTCCTCCACCGGGTCCTCGCCGGCCGCCGGCTGGGCCACCGGATTCCCGGTGAGGTCCTCCAGCGAGTCTTCGCGCCGGGCGCGGCGGCGGCGGATCAAATCGACGGCGGCGGACATGGCGGTCCGATACACATATGACGCGGGCGACGCCGCGATCATCTCACCCGTCCCCCGAGCCCGCCACAGCCGGAGCCGCACCTCCTGGAACAGCTCGTCCAGGTCCGCGTCCGAGAGCCCGTGCCGCCGCCCGATGCGCCGCACCTGCTCGGCGTAGCGCGCCACGACCCGCTCGAGCGCCGGGGACACGGGGTCCGGGCCAGGCTCCATGACCCCGAAGCTACCTGTGCCCTGGGGGCCGACAAGAAGCTCCGCCCGGTGAGAAAAACCACGCCCCGGCTGCGTCTTCAGTAAACAGGGGCGTGATCCGGCCCAGCGACTCGGGGCCCGGGCGCCAAGTGCCTTCGACCAGTCCCCCTATTCGGGAGGCCCATATGCCGCCGCGTACCTTCGTCGTCGCCACCGCCCTGCTGCTCGCGCTCCCCGCCTGCGAGCGTGCACCGGGTCCCACCGAGCCGGCAGGCCGTCCCTTATTCCTGCTCGGCGAGACACCAACCAACAGTCTGGTCCAAGTCTCCGCCACCGAGCGCTACCTGGAGTTGGAGGTCGAGGTGACGCGGGGCATCATCGAGGCGCGCGCCGAGGACCGGTTCCTGCTCCGCACCTCGGCCGAATTCAGTGAGGACGGGAGCGTAGTGGGTCTTATCGAACCCAAGACCGATGGTATCGCGGACGTGACCAAGGACGCCGAGCTCCGAACGGGAAGCATGGTGCCGGTCAGGGTGGTGCTGAGCATCTCAGATGCGTTGTGGGAGGCCCTGCTCGCGGCGGATGCCGGCGCCGGGGACGTGCTGGACGTGTCGCTCGTGATCGAGCTATTGCTTCAGGACTCGGCCGGCGGCGTGCGCCTGCTGGACCGGGTGACGGCCACCAGCCTTGTCGACCCCAAAACTGACGGCTGACCCGACTATCGATCCACTGGTTGCTTCGGATCCGGAGGTCACATGTTTCGCCGCTCTTGCTTCACCGTCGCGATCGCACTGCTTCCGGTCGCCGCATGCGAGCCTGCACCGAGCACTACCGAGCCCGCGGGCACTCCCTTGTTCCTGATCGGCGACACGCCGACCAACCGCCTGCTCGACGTTACCGGCGCCGTGTTCGAGCCCAACGCCGAGACCATCGTGATGTCCATGTCCACGGTCCCGGGGTTGTTCGAGGCCGCCCGGGGCCGCCTGGAGCTGGGCTGGGCGATCGAGCTGGCCGTCAAGGTCGAGAACGAGGCCGGACAGAGCTGGAGCAGCGACCAGCAGACCTACTTGCTGACGGACGTCAAGCTCGCCGATCCGCGGCCCGACCCGGTGGTCGCGTTCGACCTCCCGGTTTCGTGGAGCGGCACGGCCGAGGGCGGCGAGGCATTCGGCAGTCCGGCGACGCTGAGCTACAGCGCCAGCCTGGTCTTTTCCCCCAGCGGCCAACGGACGGTACTGGCCAGCACCGAGGGCGCCTTCTCCGTCACCTGGTGACCGGGGGAGGCACCAGCCTCCACTGCAGCGCGGCGTCTACCGGCGCCGTACCTGGCCTCGCCGCGCGCGCACCGAGGGACCGCGGTTGATCACCGGCTGGTTTCGGGATGCCGGCACGAACGGCGCCACCGCCGGCTCGAAGCCCGGTACGACTTCCCGTGGAAACGCTTGGCCGATCAGCTTTTCGATGTCCGCCATCAGCAGCCACTCGTCCGGCGACATCAGCGTGAGGGCCAGGCCCTGCGCGCCCGCGCGGGCCGTCCGGCCCACCCGGTGCACGTAGATCTCCGGGTCGGTCGGCACATCGAAGTTCACCACCAGCGCGATGTCGTCCACATCAATGCCGCGGGCCGCCAGATCCGTCGCCACCAGAATCCGCACCCGGCCGTCACGGAACTCTTCCAGCGTCCGGAGCCGCGTGGACTGGGCCTTGTCGCCGTGCATCGCCGCGGCGGGCACGCCTTCCCGTTTCAAGTGCCGCGCGAGCTTGTCCGCCCCGTACTTGGTGCGGGTGAAGACCAGCACGCGCTGCATGAAGTCGAGCTTCAGGATGCTCACGAGCGCGTCTTTCTTGACCATCTTGTCCACCGCGAAGATCCCGTGCTCGACGCCCTCCGCCGGCGATGCACGCCGATCGGTCTCGACTTCCGCGTGATTCTGGAGGGCGCGCCGGGCCAGCCGGTCCACGTCGTCCGAGATGGTGGCCGAGAACAGGAGCGTCTGCCGGGCGTCCGGCAGTGCGTCGAGGATCCGGCGCACGTCCGGCGCGAAGCCCATGTCGAGCATCCGATCTGCTTCGTCCAACACCAGCACTTCCACGCGGGACAGATCCAGGTGCCCGCGGCCCAGGTGGTCCAGGAATCGGCCCGGGGTCGCGATCACGACGTCCACGCCATGGCGGAGCGCCTGGGTCTGCGGCTCCATCCCCACGCCGCCGTAGATGGCCGCGGCGCGGAGATGCAGGTGCCGGCCGTACGCGCGGGCGCGCTCGAGCACCTGCTCGGCCAGCTCGCGCGTGGGCACCAGGATCAGGGCTCGCAGCCGGTGACTCGACGTGTCCTCGTGGGCCAGGCGATGCAGGATGGGAAGCAGAAACGCGGCCGTCTTCCCGGTCCCGGTCTGGGCGGAGCCCACGACGTCGCGACCGGTGAGGGCGAGGGGAATGGTCTCGCGCTGAATGGGCGTGGGCACGTCGTATCCCTCTTCGACGACCGCACGGACGAGCTCGGGCCGCAGCCCTAAGCTGGCAAATGGCATGATGGGCAACAACTCTCTTTCTACTGTGAGACGCAATCGTGAGATGTAAGGCGTGAGATGCGAGAAGGGCGAGACACGTCTCACGTCTCGCTTCTCACGTCTCACCGATTCTGTTGAACCTGGGGATGAGGCCGGAGGTGCCAGGCCCGCTCCTGAGCGGGACTGTCCTTGGAAGGATGCCAGCTCGCGGTTCGTGCTACGGGGAGAACTATACCCGGGAACGCCCCTAACGCGCTAGGGGGAAACAACTTCCTTCCGTTTTTCGGTCCGACGGGCGATATTTATCCACACGAGCGCAGGAGACCAGCGCCAGACGGCCGGGGACCTGGGGCAACGCCCGAGGTCCTTTTTTCTTGAGAGGAGACGCCGATGGAATCCAGCATCGAGTACAACGGCTACGTCATTACGCCAGCCACCAGACGGCGCGGCAAACCCGCCGCCTGGACGCTCGAGGTGCACATCACGCCCGCAGGCCGCCGCCTGGGCACCAGACGGTGCCGGGCGGGGAATACCTACACCACCCAGGAGATCGCGGTAGCCCGCTGCCTGGAGTTCGGGCGGCGTATCGTGGATGGCAAGCTCCAGCCTCGTCCCAAGGGAGAATCCAGAGCGTAGCGGTCGCGGGCCCCCACCCGCGCTGGCGTTTCGTCGGGTTACGGCACCTACGACCGAGCAGTCTCTGTTGAGTAGGTACCTCCAGCAACTCCAGTCTCCCAGGAGGAAGCCGTGCAACTCAGCGTCATTCGGTCCCTCGCCTTGGCCGTAGCGCTCTTGCCCTCGGCCCTGCCGGCCCAGAGCACCGCGGGCTCGGTCCACATCGCCCTCCGCGGCGTCACCAGTGTCATGGTCGTGGCCGACAGCCTGCCTGAAGGAGCCATCAAGGCGGGCTTGTTCGCTTCACAGATACAGACGGACGTGGAGCTGCGACTGCGCGAGGCCGGGCTCACCATTCTCCCGCCCACATCGGCTCCCGGCAGCCCGGTCCTCTACGTGCAGGCGGCGCTCACACCCGGAGACGCCGGACTGGTCGCCTACAGCGCGCACCTGACGTTCGGCGAGGCCGTGCGGCTGGTCCGCGTGCCGACGGTCCTCACCTTCGGGACCACGTGGGAAGGCCCTCGCGTTCTCGGGCACGCCAGTGCCGAGCACGTGGCCGCGCAGGTGCGCAAGGCGGTGAACGACCAGGTGAGCGCGTTTCTCAACGCCTGGCTCGCCGTGAACCCGCGGAAGTAGCGCGGTAACGGACACTTCAGGAAGCCATCAACCCGCCGTAACCCTCCGGCCGTTAACGAGCAGATAGCCCCCCAAGGGAGCGAGGAGTGCTTCGCGGTCTATCTGCTCTACTGGTGGCCCTGCTGGCTGCCTCGGCTGGTCCGGCGCAGGAGCCACGCGCGCCCGACGCCGGCGCGGCACCTGATACCATGGCCCAGGCCCAAAACGTTACCCAGGCCAACCAGCTCCTGGGGACGATCATGAGCCCGTTCTGTCCCGGCCTGACGCTCGCCACCTGCCCCAGCCCCAACGCCGAGACGCTCCGGGTTTCAATCCGAGGGCGCCTGGCGGCTGGCGAGCCGCCCGACGCCATCATGGAGTCTCTGGTGTTGGTGTACGGCGAGGGGGTCCGGGGCGCCCCGAAACCACGGGGACTCGGTCTGCTTCTGTGGGCGTTGCCGGTCGTGGCCCTGGGCGCGGCGGGAGCCGGGCTCCTCTGGTGGCTCCGGACCCGGACGGGGGCGCCCGTCGTTGCGCCGGACGCTCGCGGGGGCGCCGCGCCCTCGGCGGCCACCGCGAACGAACTGGCACGGTTGGAGGCCGAGCAGCGCCTGCTCGAGTGATTGGCGGCTGCGGGGCGACCCCGTCTTAGGTTGGGCCGTCGCTACGGCTTGGTGACCGTAAGCCCGCTGACCGTTCCCTCGGTGTTGTGCGCGAAGCGGATACCGTACACACCGTCAGTGGACTTGAGCTTCCCGGCGCCCACCAGCTCAGCCTTGGGGTACGTGGCCACGACCGTGCCGTTGATGGCGCACGAAACCTGGTCACCCTTCACCGACACCGCGATCTCCTGGGTCACCGGCTGGCCCGGTCCGGCGGCCTTGTGCACCGCGTCGTGGGGCGTGGGGCGCCGCCCGCCCATCTGGAACGGCTCGGGGCCGAACCCGCGCACGATGAACGTGCCGCTGCCGTAGGCCGCGCAGTACAGATAGCTCTGCGTGGCCGTCCCCAGGTCGGTACCGCCGATGACGATGCCGTAGGGGTGCGGGTGGTTGTTCAGGCTCATGTACTTCGTTTCCGTGAACGTCGCCTTCACCGTGTAGTCGCCGGTGGCCGTGTTGGCCGGGTTCCAGTAGGTGATGGCGGGGCCGGTCATGACGCTCAGGGCATCGCCGTCTTTGGCGAGCTTGGCATCCTTGACGCCCTGGCCGGCGGCGGCGGCCCCGGCGTCCACGACCCCCTGCCACCCGGCGACGGTAATGCCGCCTCCGGCGACGGAGCGATTGGCGTCTTCCTGGGCGTCGCCCACGCCCGGGACGCAGAGCACGGTGGCCAGGGCCAGGGTAGTGACACTGATGCTACGCATGAGGGACCTCTCGAGAGGGGAAAGGTGGTTGTGGGTAACGATACGCCGGTCCGGGCACAGGCGCGAGACCGGCGAGCGAGTTTATACCCCGCGGAGCCGCGGAGGGTGATGGTGGTGCGGTCCCTCACTCCATATCTATATTTCGCAAAATACCGAAATATGCATTGGTGCCATGAACGCCACGTATCTGGAACACGCGACCCGACTCCACAAGGCCCTCGGCCATCCGGCCCGGCTCCGGATCGTCGCAATGCTGAGCGGCGGTGAGTTGTGCGTCTGCCAGATCACGGCGGTGCTGGGGCTCGCGCCCTCTACGGTGTCCCAGCACTTGAGCGACCTCAAGCAGGCGGGACTGATCGCGGAGCGCAAGGAGGGCCGCTGGGTGCACTACGCCCTCCAGGACTCGCCGGAGGTACGAGAGATCGTGGCGACCGCCGGGCCCAGGCTGGCGGGTGATCCCGTGGCCGCGGCGGACGCGGCCGTGCTGTGGCAGCTCCGGCGCGTCCCGGTGAAGGAACTGTGCCGGGTGGATCTCGATCTCACGCGGCTCGCCATCTCCCGGCCCGTGGGGGCGAAGAGCAAGGTGGGACACCGATGGGGCAGAGCAAAGGAGTAGCTCCGTGACACCCGTGGCAAAGAGCATGGGCGTGTTCGAGCGATATCTGAGCGTCTGGGTAGCGGTCAGCATGGTCCTGGGCGTGGGCATTGGCGAGCTCTTCCCGGAATTCACCGGCCTATTGCGCGGGATGGAGTTCGCGGAGGGCAGCCACATCAACATCCCCATCGCCGTACTGATCTGGCTGATGATCTACCCGATGATGCTCAAGATCGACTTCGGCTCCATCAAGAACGTCGGCACGCGGCCCGCCGGGCTGTTCGTCACCCTGTTCGTGAACTGGCTGGTCAAGCCGTTCTCAATGGCGTTCTTCGGGTGGTTGTTTTTCCGGCACGTCTTCGCCCCGCTGATCGGCACGGAGCTGGCCAGCGAGTACATCGCCGGAGTCATCATCCTGGCGGCGGCCCCCTGCACCGCCATGGTGTTCGTGTGGTCCTACCTGGCGGACGGCGACCCCGCGTACACCCTGGTCCAGGTATCGGTCAACGACCTCATCATGCTGGTGGCCTTCGCCCCGGTGGTGAAGTTCCTGGTCTCCGGCGCCTCGGGTCTGGAGGTGCCCTTCGAGGTCCTGCTCTACTCGGTGGTGATCTTCGTCGTCATCCCGCTCGCCGCGGGCTCCGTGAGCCGCCGTCTCCTGGTGCGTCGGCGGGGGCTAGCGTGGTTCGACTCCCGGTTCGTGCCGGTGTTCGCGCCGGTCACGGTGCTCGCCCTCCTGGTGACGCTGGTCATGATCTTCGCCTTCCAGGCCGAGAACATCACCAGTCGCTGGTTCCACGTACTCCTGATCGCGGTGCCGATTCTGATCCAGGTGTACTTCAATTCGTCGCTGACCTATGGATTGATGCGGCTGTTCCGGGTGAACTACGCGGTGGCGGCGCCCGGCGCGTTGATCGGCGCCTCCAATTTCTTCGAGCTGGCCGTGGCCACGGCGATCGCCCTGTACGGGCCGGGCTCCGGCGCCGCCCTCGCCACGGTGGTGGGCGTGCTGGTGGAGGTGCCGGTGATGTTGTCGGTGTGCCGGGTCTGCGTGGCCACGCAGCACTGGTTCCCGCCGGCTGCGCCGCCGCAACCGGCTCAGCGATGACAGAGAGCCACAGGTACACGGCCCGTCACCGCCAGCGGCTCATGATCAGCGCGTGACCGTCGGTCCGGCGAAGGCCTTCGAGAGCATGGAAGCAAGTTCGCGGCTGGTCGGAACACGACCTTGCAGGACGAAGCGCCCGTCAATCTGCATCGCCGGCGTCCGCAGCGCCCCGGCGGCCGCGATCTCCATGATATCCTCGACCTTGATGATCGCCGCCTCCCGGCCCAGTGTGGCCAGCGCCTCGCGCGTCCGCTCCTCGAGCAGGTGGCAGCGCACGCAGCCCGGTCCAAAAAGCCGAATTTCCATCACTCCTCCATGGTCCTTAGACCAGCGCTCCAAACACCATGCCGGAAATCGTCGCCAGCACCACGGTGAGCGATACGAACGCAACCGTCTTCCTGGTGCCCATGATGCTTCGGATCACCAGCATGTTCGGCAGGGAAAGCGCGGGACCGGCGAGCAGGAGCGCTAGCGCTGGTCCCTTGCCCATGCCGCTCCCGAGAAGTCCTTGGACGATCGGCACTTCGGTGAGCGTGGCGAAATACATGAACGCGCCCGCCACCGAGGCGAAGAGATTCGCGAGCAGCGAGTTCCCGCCCACGGCGGCGGCGATCCACCCGGAGGGGATCACGCCTTCGTGACCTGGACGCCCGAGCAGCAGACCAGCCGCGAGCACCCCGAGGAGCAGTAGCGGCAGGATCTGCTTGGCGAATCCCCAGGCGGCCTCGAACCACTCGTGCAGCTCACCGTCGTCCGTGGCAGTGGCCACCGACAGGCCCACGACGCCCGCCGTGAACGGCACCAGCGGCGCCGCCGGGAAGCCCAGGCCCGCGCCCGCCACGGCCAGGCCCGGGATCAGCACCCGCCGCCATCCGGCTTGGAACCAGGCGATCAGTACGCCGCCAAGCAGGATGGCGGCGAGGAGCGTCAGATACCACTTGGCCGAGTAGATCATGAACCACGTCCCGCTCGCCGCGGCCGGCGCGCCCCAGTTGGCGAACACCAGAATCGCCATCATGGCCCCCAGGAACACCGCGTTCTGCCAGAGGGGTCGGGCCACCTCCGGTTCCGGCATGGTCGCCTGTGCCTCGGCCTTCGCCTGTTCCTCTTTCCGGAAGAGCAGGTGCATGAGCAGGCCGATCACCACGCTGAAGGCAATAGCTCCCACCGCCCGCGCCATGCCCAGCTCGAACCCCAGCACCCGGGCCGTGAGGATGATGGCGAGCACGTTGACCGCGGGGCCCGAGTACAGGAACGCCGTGGCGGGACCCAGGCCCGCTCCTCGCTGGTAGATGCCGCCGAACAGCGGCAGCACCGTGCAGGAACAGACGGCCAGCACGGTTCCGGAGACCGAGGCCACGGCATAGGCCAGCCCCTTCTTGGCACGGGCGCCGAGGTATTTCATCACCGCGGCTTGACTCACGAAGACGCCGATCGCGCCCGCAATGAAGAACGCCGGCACCAGGCAGAGGAGCACGTGTTCTCGCGCGTACCAACGCGCCAGAGCCAACGACTCGACCGCCGGCCCTGGCAGCGCAAGCGCTGCAGCGAGCCGCTCAACCGGCAGATAGAAGCTCGCGAGAAAGCCTCCTGCGATCAGCACCACGGCTTTCCATTCGCGTTTCCAGAACATGCCCTGTGCCCCCACGCTGGTAACGCCGCGCCGGCTATCGCACGGCCTGGAGCTGCTCCTGTACCGACGCCTCGAGAACGCCCTCCACACACGTGTACCAGTTCAGCACGCACCGCACTCGAATCGAGTAGAAGACCTGATTGCCCCGCTTCTCGTCCGTCACGATCCCGGCATTCTTGAGGATAGAGAGATGCCGGGAGACCGTGGACACGTCCGCGCCAACCAGTGCCGCCAGCTCGCAGACGCAGGTCTTGCGTTCAGCAATCCGGTCCACCAGGAACAATCGTGTGGGGTGAGCGAGCGCTTTCATCACCAGTGCTCGGTGCTGGTAGCGGGTCCGTGCCTTGGCGTCCACTCGGCCTCCTTGCTGCTTGGCAAAATGGCCAAATGGCCTTAATGACACGTTGAATGGGATGTGAAAGGGCGCGAAGCGTGAGCTGGGGTGCCCGGCTAGCTCACCGCGGCGAGGATACTCAGGGCCCGGCGGAGGAATCCAATGGTGCGATCCAGGCTGCCAAAGAGGGTCAGGGGATTGTGCCCGCCGCCCTCGTAGAGGAATGGCTCGAAACCGGGTGGTTGGCGTCCCGCTTGCTCCATGACTTCGATCAGGCGTTCGGCTTGGCTCACCGACACGGTGCTGTCCGCGGTGCCGTGGTGGATCTGCACCTGGGGCAGCCGGTCCACGAAGTACACCGGCGAGCGTCGAAGCAGCTCCAACCGGACTTCCTGGATGGTGAGCTCTGCCCGTTTGAGCGGTTGGATGAATTGGGCGTCGAGATCGGCCAATCCCGGCAGGTTCCGCGGCATGCCGAGTAAGGCTTCCTCCACCACCTCCTGCACGAAGGTGTCGAAGAAGTCGGTCGGCCCGAAGAACTCCACCACCGCGTCAATCCGCGGCTCGCGGACGGCCATGAGCAACCCGACGCCGGCCCCGCGGCTGAATCCCACGATGCCGATGCGGCTGGTGTCCGCTTCGGGCGCGATGTCCGCAGCCGCGCTCAGCAGCGCCAGCGCATCGTCCACGTCCCGGTCCCAGGGACTGGGCGTGCCCCCGGACCGGTACTCCACGTCGTGGAACACCAACGGCTCCGAGCGAAACGAGGGAACTACGAACACGAAGTCGTCCACCGCGTCGCCCAGGCCGTAGTTCAGCAGCAGCAAGGCGTCGTCAACATCAATGCCGTCATCGCCCCCGTGTCCCAGGACCAGGAGCGGCAGGCCGGCCGCGGGAGCCCCGGCAGGCACGACCACGGCCCCATAATGGACCACACCACCCACCGTGTGCGAGACGATCCGCACGATCACCTGGGTGGCGATGCCCACCGTGACGGTATCCACCCGGAGAAGCTCGAGCGCCTGCACCGACACGTCGCGGCCGCCCCATGCGTCGCTCACGGCGGCGACTTCGGCGGCGGTCGGCGGTGCGAACAGCTCGTCGAGGTCCACCCCGGCGACGACTCGCCCCGGTCCGGTGCCGTCGCCGCACGCCGAGAAGACCGTGATCAGGAACACGAACGACCACTTCATGATGTCCGCGGCGCGTTGCTCAATCTTCATCTCCAGGCGGGCGAAACCCGTTTCCATATCTCGGCGGAGATCGGCCATCATTGCGCGCGTCACGCCCCCGCCTGGAGGCGCCGAGCGACCTCTTGCACCTGATCCATGACCCGCAGCAGATTGCCGCTCCACAGCTTGCCGATCCGCTCTTCGGTGTATCCTCGGCGGACCAGCTCCAGGGTGACGTTGAAGGTCTCGCTGGCGTCGTTCCAGCCGTCCACGCCGCCACCCCCGTCGAAGTCGGAGCTGATGCCGACGTGGTCAACGCCGATCAGCTTCACGGCATAGTCAATGTGGTCCACGAAGTCCTTGACGGTCGCCCGGGGCGGCGGCGGGAACGTCTGGTCGATTTGCTCCATCCGGCGTTGGTACTCGGCGCGCCGCTCGGTGGACAGCCCGGCGAAGGCGCCCCCCCCGCCGCCCCCGCCGCCTCCCTGCGCCGGCAATCCGAACTCGGCGCGCAGCGCGGCCATCGCCTCGGTGCGCTGAGGCGATGGGGGCGGCGGTGTCTTGACGTACGAGTTGAACGCCACGACCTGAACCACGCCACCGTTCCGCTTCAGCGCCAGCAGTTGCTCGTCATCCAAGTTGCGGCTGTGATTGCACAGGGCGCGCACCGCCGAGTGTGACGCGATCACCGGAGCCCGGGACAGCGCCAGGGTCTGCATCATGGATTGCTTCGAGGGGTGGGACACATCGATCATGATGCCCACCCGGTTGAGCTCGCCGACCACCTTGCGGCCCAGGGGCGACAGGCCGTTCCACGCCCACACGCCGTCACGCTCCCCGGTGTTGGAGTCGGAGAGCTGGCTGTGGCCGTTGTGGGCCAGTGAGAGGTAGCGGGCGCCGCGGTCGTAGAATTCCTTGACCCGGGTGACGTCCTGGCCCATGGGGTACCCATTCTCCACACCGATCAGCGCCACCTTGCGTCCGGAGGCCGCGATGCGCCGCACGTCGGCCGCGGTGTACGCGAGGCCGATGCGTCCCGGCGCGATGGTATCCGCGAACCGCTGGATGGCCTCGAACTTCTCGATGGCGGCACGGTACGCCCGCTGATACGCCTCCGGCGTGAACTCCTGCCGCTGCCCCACGTACACGACGAAGAAGGCGGCGTCGAGGCCGCCCTCTTCCATCTTGGGCAGGTTCACCTGGGTGTTAAGCCGTTGGGTGTAGTTCTGCTCGCGGGTGAAGTTGGCGGTATTGATGTCGTCATGAGTATCGAGCGCGATGACGCGCTCGTGGATGGAACGGGCCCGGGCCAGGAGGTTGGCGTCGCCCCCCGCCGGGGTCGCGGGCCCAGCGGAGGGACGGGGGGCACAAGCCGCCGCGGCCAGTGCCAGAACAAGGGCGGTGAGCGGTGGTCGGCGGGTCGGCATCGTGGGGTCCTCGCGAAGCAGGGTCGTAGCGTCCGGGCACGACGATGAAGTCGAACCCCGGTGGGCACCAGATAATGCGCCCCGGTCAGAAACGCAAATGTGGGCCGAGCGTCGCGACCAGGCCGGCCCACCCCAGCTCGACGCCGGCCCGGTCGGTTTCGAGGCCGCCCAGGAGCTGCCCCATCGGGAGGATCGGCACCCGGGACGCAAGCGCCATGAACCGCTCATCGTAGCCCGAGACGACGCCGACGCGGTACTGGAAGAACGGGACGATGGCGTTCTCTTCCCCGCGGGCCACGGTACGCTGGATGCCCGCGGTGAAGGACCGGTTCCCGAACGAATTGACGAACGTGCCGCCGTACCAGCCCCGCCAGCCGACGCCTACCAGCCAGTTGTTGCTCAGACCGCGTTTGATGTCACGGACGTGCGTGCTCCACATCCCGACGTAGATGCGCACGCTGGAGGACGCCTGCGTGGCGGCCGGGGGGCCCGGGTCGGTCGCCTGGGCCCAGACGGATTGAGTCACGGTGAGCACCAGCATGGACACGAGCAGCGTGCCCAACCGTGACGCCGAGCGGCTAAGTAGCACTTTCATACACCCTACTTTAAGACTACGCAGGTCGTGCGCCGCAGCCAACGACTTAGGGCGGATCAGCGGTTCCCACGCAACAGGTGTCGGTCCGCTGCCACAGGCAGTTCCCGCAGGGAGATTCCCCGAGATCTCGCCAATTCCAGTAAACAGGCTTTGCCGCAACCAGTTAAACCCGATCCATAACCCGACGTGGCCGCGGCATGCGGGTTGATACCCTCCAACAGTGTGCGCCCCTCCGCGTGCACGACACTGGGGCATCACCTGGGAGCTCACCTTGATCGATACAATCCGGCGTTGCCGATCGCTTCCGCGGGCTGGTCGGGTTTGCGCAGCGGCTTGGCTCGCCCTGGCCGCGTGGTGCCTGCCAGCCTCAGCGCAGGCCGCTCCTCCGGTGCAGCCGACTTCGGAGAAGTCCTTCGAAAAGGAGCGACCGGTTTCTTATGGAGTGGAGATCGCGCTCGGCTCGGGCCACGCGGACCGAGGGTTCATCATCAGCGATCGCCCGGTCGTCCAGCCGGTCAC
>Ga0209342_10002444_pt1 | contig 19941 bp, 20 predicted proteins | sample RifCSP16_2_FD_184023 | JGI IMG/M metagenome (GOLD analysis project Ga0209342, IMG submission 184023) | Soil microbial communities from Rifle, Colorado - Rifle CSP2_sed 16_2 (SPAdes) (version 2) | ecosystem: Environmental > Terrestrial > Deep subsurface > Rock core/Sediment | place: Rifle... | reverse complement strand
GCCGCTGCTCCAGCGCGCGCACCATCCCGCCGTTGCGCGAGACCCCGCCGGTGAAGGCGACCTGCGCCTCGATCCCGACGCGCCGGAGGAGGGCCACGGACCGCCCGGCGATGGCGTTGTGCACGCCGCGGAGGATGTCCTCCACCTTCTCCCCCCGCGCGAGCTGCGACACGATCTCGGACTCCACGAACACGGTGCACACGTTCGTGATCTTCAGGGGATGCGTCGACCGCATGGAGACGTCCCCGATCTCGGAGAGCTTCATGTCGAGCACCGCCGCGCACGCCTCGAGGAACCGCCCGGTGCCGGCGGCGCACTTGTCGTTCATGCAGAAGTCGACGACCTCCCCCTGGGGGCTGACGCGGATCGCCTTCGTGTCCTGGCCGCCGATGTCGACCACGGTCCGCGTGCCCGGGAACAGCCGGGCCGCGCCCTTGGCGTGGCAGGAGATCTCGGTGACCTGGGTGTGCCCGAAGGGCACCTTGTACCGCCCGTACCCCGTCCCGATGACGTAGGCGACGTCGAACTCCTCCACGTGCGCCGCGCGGCACGCCTCCTGGAACACGCGCTCCGCCGCGCGCACGACGTTGGCCCCCGTCGGGCAGAGCCCGAGGCCCGCGACCTTCCCGTCCTCGTCGAGGACGACGGCCTTCGTCGCCGTCGACCCCACGTCCACGCCCGCGACGTGCATCAGGCGGTCACCATCCTCTGGTGCTGCAGCGACTCGAAGAACGCGTCGATCCGGTTGCGGAGCTGGGCCTCCTGGAAGTAGCGGGGGTCCGCGAGGTCCGACTCCACCATGAGCGTGGGGACCTTGTGCTCGTGCATGAACTGCTCCCGGAGGTCCGCCTGCCCGACGGAGAAGGAGCGGCAGCTCTTCACGGAGTGGATGACGAGGGCGTCGGCCTCGTAGTGGTCGACGTACTTCTTCAGGAGGCCCGAGCGCATCCCCCAGTTCCAGTTCGTGTAGCAGTTGATCGCGTACTCCGCCATCGACTCGAGCGGGCGGTCGGGGTCGTGGCGGATGCCCTGGTCGTAGAGCCCGCCGACCTTGGAGTAGGTGCTCGCGACGGCGGTGACGCCCCAGCGCTTGAACAGCTCCCAGAACGCGCGGAAGTGCGGCCACGGCGGGGGACCCTCGAGGACGACGCGGAACTTCTCCTCCGGCACCGGGCCCACGCCCTCCTCGATCCGGCGGCGCATCTCCGCCAGGAGGAGTCGGTAGTACTCCACGCACTCCTCCGTGCCGCGGAGGATGTTGATCGGCGCCATGTAGAACACCGCCTCGAAGTAGGAGTCGAAGGGCGAGGGGCGGTGCGTCGCCAGCTCCAGGATCTCCGCCCACAGGTCCTCCGCGCGCCGCGCGCGCTCGAGGCGGGCGGAGAGCTGCGCCTCCTCGTAGGGGACCCCGGTGACCTTGCCGCCGACCTCGGCGAGCTCGCGCAGCTGGGCGACGACGTAGTCGACGTCCGAGGGCGAGGCCTTGTCGCCCCGCACGTAGGGGATGTCGAGCAGGTAGAGCGGCGCCCCGTAGAACTCCGACAGCGCCTCGAACCACTTGATGAACGTGTTGCACCCGGAGTAGTTGCAGACGAGGAGGTCCGGCTTCGGGATCTTCCCCATGGGGTGCTGGCGGTCCTTCAGCATGAGGCCGATGTCGTTCTTCACGTACCCGCACACGTCGGAGGAGTAGCCCTTGTCCTCCGCGGCGAGGATGAGGTCCCCCGCCACCTTCTTGATCCCGCACTGGAGGGCGTTGATCTCCGGGTACACGGGGAGGAAGCCGAGGGCCGAGGTGAGCTCGACGACGTTCCCCGGGATGAACAGGTAGGCGACGGGGCGGCGGTCCTCGTTGGCGGTGGCGAGCGCGCCGTAGTAGTTCGCCAGCATGTCCTTCTGCATGTCCTTCGCGGCGTCTCGGAACTCGGGTTTGGCGGTCATCGGTCACCTCAGTCGAACAGGATCGACTCCACGAACGTCTCCACCTGCGTCCTCGGCTGCTCGAAGGCGCTCATCTTCTCCTCGTACTCGACGTGGAGGTAGGGGATCCCCGCGGCCTCCAGCGCATCCTTCTGGAGGACGTAGTCGTAGAGCGCGGGCTCGCAGAACTTCGCGCTGCAGAACAGCACGCCGTCCAGGTCGAGGGCCTTCGCTCGTTCGACGAGGTGGTGCTGCCTCGGGTGGGCCCCGTGGTGGCGGACGGCGGAGGGCTTCGACGACCCCAGGTAGGCGGACACGAGGGCCTCCATCGGGTCGCCCTCCTCGGGCACCGGCGCGGTGTACCAGCGCTGGCCGAGGACGAGGTCGTCCTCGACGACGAGGCACCCGGCCTCCTCGATCTGGCGGACGAGGCCGAGAGGCGGCTGCTCGCAGAAGGACCCGATCAGGAGGACGCGGACACCGTCGCGGGGGCGAACAGGGGAGGCCTCCGCGGCCTCCACCGCCCCCTCGAGCCTCCGGACGTGCTCCTCCACCGGGACCACCGTGCCCGTGCGCAGGAGGAGGTACCAGTCCGACGCCGGCAGCGCCCAGGGCCGCTCCTCCCGCACGGTCTCCAGCCGCCGGAGGAGCGCGCGGCCGCGGTTGTAGAGCGCGATGCTCTCGGTGAGGGCCGCCGGGTCGTACGCCATGCCCGTCAGGCGCTCCAGGGAAGCGGAGAGCCGCCGCAGCTCCGAGGCCAGGTGGGCGCGCGCGCTCGGCGACTCGACGTTCTGCGGCATGTGGAGGAACTCCGTCATCGACCCGGGGAAGTTCCGCGTCCAGACGCCGGAGAGGTTCCGCGCGACGTCGCAGATGTTCGTGAAGAGCATGCCGTCGAGGACCTTCAGCCGGCCCGTGAGCCCGAGCTCGAGCGTGCTCTTCGTGATGGAGCACACGAAGGACTGGAGCCGGGAGTCGGCGTGGTCGATCTCGACCTGGCCCCACCCGCCGAAGAGGGAGACGGGGAGGGCGCCCTGGGCGTGGATCAGCTCGAGCGGCGCGTACACGGGGAAGTGGCCGACCGCCTTCCGGCCGGTGCGCTCCTTCCAGGCGGCGACCGCGCCGAGGCCGAGGTCCTCCAGGAGCCGCGCCGGGTCGGGATCCGCCTCGGACCTCGCCGCCTGCATGAGAGGGGCTATGTTGTAGCTACATCATAACTGTTTCGGCCACACCGCCATGATTGAGGCATCGTACTTCCGTTAGCTATAAGCCGTGGACCCACGGTCCCGCGCCCATGGACCCCCCGGGTGGGCCCGTGGACCTCGCCCTCGAGGGGCACCGCGCCACGATCACCTTGCGGCGCCCGCCCCTCAACATCCTGTCCATCGCCGTCCTCGACGCGCTCGCCGCGCGCCTCCGCGAGGCGGACCGGCCCGAGGTCCGCGCCCTCGTGCTCCGCGGCCAGGGCAAAGGGTTCTCCGCCGGCGTGGACGTCGCGGACCACACGGTGGACAAGGTCGGCGCGATGATCGCGTCGTTCCGCGCCGCCGTGGAGGGGATCCTCGCCTTCCCCGCCCCGACCGTGGCGGTGATTCACGGCCCCTGCCTCGGCGGGGGGATGGAGCTCGCCATCGCCTGCGACCTCGCCTACGCCGCGGCGGGGTCGACCTTCGGGCAGCCTGAGATCGAGGTCGGGGTGTTCCCGCCGTTTGCCGCGGCGGCCCTCCCGCGGATCCTCGGGGACCGCCGCGCTCGCGAGATCCAACTGCTCGGCCGGCGGTTCACCGCCGACGAGGCGCTCGCCTGGGGCCTCGTGAACGGGGTCTTCCCTGCGGACGGCCTCGACGCCGGCGTCGCGGACGTGGTCTCGACCCTGGCGTCCCACAGCGGGGCGGTGTCGCGCCTCGCGAAGCGCGCGACCACCCTCGCCTCCGTTCTCCCTCTCGACCAGGCGTGGCACGCCGCCGACCGCCTGTATCTGGAAGAGCTGATGCGCCTTGAGGACGCCCGGGAAGGGCTCGCCGCGTTCCTGGAGAAGCGGAAGCCCGAGTGGAGGGACCGCTGAGCATGCGGGCCGCCGTCCTCCATCCCGGTGCGAAGACGCTCGCCCTCGAGGATGTCCCGACGCCGGAGCCGGCGCCGGGGGAGCTCCTCGTCCGCGTCGCCGCCTGCGGCCTCTGCCGCACGGACCTCCACTACCTCCATGGAACGCCGACGTTCAAGAAGCCGCCGCTCGTCCTCGGGCACGAGGTCAGCGGCACCGTCGCGGCGTTGGGCCCCGATGTCGCGGACTGGAAGGTGGGAGAGCGGGTCCTCATCCCCCCGGTCCTGTCCTGCGGGCGGTGCGCCGCCTGCCGCTCGGGCCGGGGGACCCTGTGCGCCTCCCAGGTCATGTTCGGGAACCACCGCGACGGCGGGTTCGCGGAGCACCTCACCGTCCCCGCCACGGCGGCCTTCCGTCTCCCCGAGCCCATCCCGCTGAAGGAGGGCTGCATCGTCTCCGACGCCCTCTCCACGCCCTACCATGCGGTGGTCAACCGCGCGGAGGTGCGCCCCGGGCAGTGGGTGGCGGTGTTCGGGTGCGGCGGGGTCGGCCTCGCCACCGTCCGCCTCGCTGTGCTCGCCGGCGCGCGCGTGATCGCCGTCGACCTCTCCCCGCCGAAGCTGGAGCTCGCCCGGACGCTCGGCGCCGCGGAGGCGGTGAACGCGAAGGAGGTCGAGGACGTGCCGAAGGCGCTGCGCAAGATCACCGCCGGCGGCCCGGACACCGCCCTCGAGGTCATCGGGAACCCGAGGACGATCTCCCAGGCGCTGGCATCGGTCCGCCCGGGGGGCCGCGTCGTGGTCGTCGGGTACACGGACGCGGAGGTGGCGGTGAACATGGGCCGCGTCATGTTCCGCGAGATCGAGGTGCGTGGCAGCCTCGGCTGCGGGCTGCAGGACTTCCCCAAGGTCATCGAGCTCGTTCGGTCGGGACAGATCCCGTTGGGGAAGTTCGTCACGCACACCTTCCCCCTCGATCGACTGAACGAGGGCTTCGCCCTGCTGGAGGCGGGGGAGCCGACGCTGGTGCGCGCCATTACCACGCCGTGAAGATACGTATTCCCGTTACAACACCGTTATAGCCTTTTTCGGTGAACCGAAAGATGCCATGAGCGTGCCCCTCGACGAGGCCACCGGACCCTCCACCTGGGTGATCGAGCGGGTCCGCGTCCGCGGGCCCCTCCGGTGGGAGCTGGACGCGCTCGGGCTCGTGCCGGGGACCGCGGTGCGGGTCCTGCGGCGGGCGCGCGGGCACCTCGTGATCGCCGTCGCGGAGGCGCGGTACGGCCTGGGCGACGAGGTCGCCCGGGGCCTCCTCGTCCGGCGGGGATGAGCATGCCCCACTGCCACGGCGCCGCCCCGGCGTCGCTGGGGAGGACCGACGGCGTGATCGCCCTCGCGGGGAACCCCAACGTCGGGAAGTCCTCCCTGTTCAACGCGCTGACCGGATCCGCCGCCGAGGTGGCGAACTACCCCGGGAAGACCGTGGAGCTGGGGTGGGGGGTGGCGGAATGCGGGGGCCGGCGCCTCGCGATCGTCGACCTCCCGGGGGGGTACAGCCTCGACGCGGCGACGGAGGACCAGCGCCTGGCCGCGATGTTCCTCCGCGGCGGGGAGGCCGGTGCGGTGATCCTCGTCGTCGACGCGACGAACCTCGCGCGGAACCTCTTCCTCGCCCTTCAGGTGGTGGCGACGGGCATCCCCGCCGTCGTGGCCCTGAACCTCGTGGACGAGGCCGAGGCCGCCGGGAAGACCGTGGACGCGGACCTCCTCTCGCGCGAGCTCGGGGTCCCGGTCGTGCGGACGGTCGCGAGTCGCGGCGAGGGCGGGCCCGAGGTGCTCCGGGCCTCTGTGGCGACGATGGAGAAGGGGCCCCGTCCGGTCGTCGCCCTCGGGGACGCCGAGGCCATCCACGGGAAGGCGCGCGCCCTCGCCGGCCGCGCGGTCCGGCAGGACGGCGCGACGCGGGACTCCCGCCTCTGGCGGTGGACCACCACGCCCGCCACCGGCCTCCCCCTCCTCACCGCCGTGCTCCTGGGCATCTTCTCGTTCGTGTACTACGTCGGCGGGTTCCTCTCCGCGGCCTTCTCTGGGGCCTGGACGGCCTTCGTCTCGCCGCCGCTCCGTGCGGGCACGTTCGCGGTGCTGGGGGACACGGTGGCGGGGCGCACCGCGCTCTGGGGCGTCGACTCCGGGATCAACGCGACGCTGGCGGTCGGCATCCCCTACGTGCTCACGTTCTACGCCCTGCTCGCCGTCCTCGAGGACTCCGGGTACCTGACCGCCGCCGCCGTCCTCACGCACCGCTCCCTCGCGCGTCTCGGCCTCCATGGGAGGGCGGCGATCCCCCTGATCTCGGGGGCCGGGTGCAACGTGCCCGCCATCCTGGGGACGCGCGTCCTCGGCTCGAGGCGCGAGCGGTTCATCGCCTGCACGCTGATCTCCCTCGTCCCCTGCAGCGCGCGAACCGCGGTCGTCTTCGGGGCCGTCGGCCTCTACCTCGGGCCGATCCCCGCGCTCGCCATCTTCGCCGTCGCGCTGCTCGTGATCCTCCTCACCGGGCTCGCCCTCAACCGCCTCCTCCCGGGGAAGCCGCCCGCGTTCCTCCTGGAGCTGTTCCCGTTCCGCCGGCCGACGGCGCGCAGCGTCGCGTTCAAGACGTGGCACCGGTTCAAGCACTTCACCGTCGCCGCCGTGCCCGTGGTGATCCTCGGGTCGCTGATCCTGGGGGCGCTCTACGAGACCGGGCTGGTGTGGTCCCTGGCGGGGCCGATGGAGCCGGTGGTCGGCGGCCTCCTCGGGCTCCCCGCCGTGGCGGGCCTCGCGCTGGTGTTCGCCTTCCTGAGGAAGGAACTCGCGTTGCAGCTCCTGCTCGCCCTGGCGATGATCCAGTACGGGAACGGGATGGCGAGCCTGACCGACCTCCTGACGCCCGTGCAGCTCGTCACCTACGCCCTCGTGACGGTGGTCTACGTGCCCTGCGTGGCGACCGTGGCGGCTCTGGGCCGGGAGTTGGGGTGGCGGCGGGCCCTCCTCATCTCGGGGATCACGATCGCACTCGCAGTCGCCCTCGGGGCCGTCGCGGCGCGCCTGCCCATCGGGGGCTAGGCCCTCGCTGCTTTTCTGGTGCGGTACCGAGCGGACCTTCTCGAACTCCCTCGGACCGCGGGACGTCAGCGTTCGCGCTTCTGGTGGCGGTGGGGCCAGAAGACTTATGTAGTGCTTTGTAGTCTTTGTAGTGTGAAGCTGGCGATGGACACGGACGCCCTGATCAAGGTCACGAAGTCCTCGCTCAAGGAGACCCTGTGCCGCGAGCACGACCTGCTTCTCGCCCCGGCGGTGTGGAAGGAGTGCGTGGACCAGGGGAAGGCGGGGGGGCACGCGGACGCGCTGCGGATCGAGGAGAATGCGGAACGGGGTGTGCTCCGCATCGCGACACCTTCCAGCCCCTCACGAATGGAGCGCGCCATCGAGACCCTCCGGATGGTCGGGGGGGAGGCGGACGCCCTGCGCCTGTTCGGCGGGGGCGGGGTCGACCTCGTCGTGAGCGACGACTCCCGGTTCCTCCGGTTCCTGGCCGACCTGCAGGTGCCCGCGGCGACCACGAGCGCCCTCTTAATCGGCCTCGCGCGCTCCGGCCGGCTGTCGCTGGCGGAGGCCCTCGCGAAGCTGGAAGACCTGTCCCCGATGATCTCGGAGGCGCAGTACCGGGAGGCCCGGTCGGCCCTGGAGGCGGGGTGATGGACACGGTGAAGACCCTCCGGGTCCCGCCGGAGCTGCTCCGGGCGATCCGGCACCGGGCACGCCGCGAGCGGCTGGACGAGTCCACGGTCATCCGCCAGATGATCGCGCTCGGGGCGCGGGAATACGCCCTTCGCCTCTACCAGGACGGGACAATCACTCTCGGCGAGGCCGCGGACCTCGCCGACCTCCCCGTGCGGGAGATGCTCGAGGCGCTGTGGGACCGGGGGGTTCGCGGGAACGTGACGGCGGGGCAGGAGCGCGAGGCCATCGGGAACGTGCTGCGTTTGGCGGGACCCGCCGTGCCGCGTCGCCGCCGCCGCTCGTGAACCCTGGCTCCTGTGCTTGGGCGTCCGCACCGCGTTCCTCCGGAAGTACCGCTTCTACGGCGTGGACACCCCGGAGATGAACGACCCGGACCCGGCGGTGCGGGAGCGGGCGGTGAGGTCGAAGGAGTTCGTCCAGGCCGCCGCAGGCGGGAAGGAGGTCGTCTTGAGCGGCCGGGTACCATGCAGACAAGTACGGGCGGTGGCTGCCGTTGATCCACCTCAGGGAAGCGGCGGGAACCTGGCGCCACGAAGCGGAGACCTGTGGCCAAAGGCGAGACCCCCCTGACGGGGATGGGGCTCGGATGACCCCGCACCGGTACGGGAGAAGGCTCATGCCCCAGGTGGAGTTCGAGGGGGCATGGAAGCCACCACGCTGCTGAAGCAAGAGCACATCGTGATCAAGAAGGTCCTGGCGGGGCTGCAAGGCCTTGTCGACCGCCGCGAGGTGCGCGCCGCGGACATCCGCGACGCCCTGACCTTCAGCCGGACGTTCGTCGACCGGTGCCACCACGGGAAGGAGGAGCTCTGCCTCTTCCCTTGCATGGAGAAGCGCGGCATCCCGAGGGAGCACGGGCCGATCGCCGTCATGCTGTTGGAGCATGAGCAGGGGCGCCAGCTCGTGCGCGCCATCGGGGAGGCCCTCGATCGCCACGAGGCGGGGAAGGCGGCGCCCGCGGAGGTCCTTGCCCGGATCCAGGAGTACGTGGAGCTCCTCGAGGCCCACATCGAGAAGGAAAACAACATCCTCTATGCGATGGGCGACCAGGTGATGCAGGGTCGGGACGACCCGGAGACGGTGTCCTGCTTCGACGCGAAGGAGGCGGAACGCATCGACCCGGAGACGCATCGCGCCATGGTTGCGCTGGCGGAGCGTCTGGGGAGTCTCCGCTCGGCCTGAGGGTGCATCAAACGCTCGCAAGTTCGTCCCGGAACTTCTCCTCGGGGCCGACATGTCACCGCCAACCCCAAGGGGAGGGCCACCGATCAGGTGGGGGACACCCATGAAGAGGACCCCGCGACGCGTGAGCAGGCGGACCGTGGCCATCCTGGCCTCGGCCATCATCGCCACGGTCCTTGTGGCCATCGCTTTCGTGCTGACGAAGCCGCGCTGGGTCGGGGAAGGGGACTGGGCCGCCTGCGCGGAGATCGCCACCGTCCGACCCGCCGAGGCGGCGGAGACGGCGGCGCGTCAGGAAGGGGTCGATCTCTGGAGCTACCGCGCGCACGTGCGGCCCGCCTTCGTGAACGCGACGGGTTGGGTGTTCCCGGTGACCTGCTCGCAGGGGATGGCCGTCGTCGATCCGCACGGCTCCCAGCTACCGGAGTCCTACCGTGGGGGTGACGGGAGGGAGCACTTCACCTGGGCCGTGTCCCTCGGCAAGGAGTGGGAGCTCTGCGGGGGCCCCCCGATGTACATCGACTGGGAGACGGGGCACCCGGTGTTCACGCCGGAGCCCTTGAGATGCTGACGCCCGGCCGGCCTCGGGCCCTCTCACCGCTTCCGGAACAGCACCTCGAGCACCGAGCGCGACGCGAGGTCCCCGCCCTCGGCGGCGACCCGGAGGTAGAGCGCGACGCAACCGCACCGCTCGCAGTCCACTCCGGCGCCGTAGCTGCAGGGGTGCTTCACCGCCAGGCGGTGGTCCAGGGCGACGGCCTCGCCCCGACGATACAGACACCGCTCGGATGTCGTGGCCGGCGCCTCCATGAGGTCCAGGCTCGCCGGGGTGTTGAGGACGAGGCCGCCGTACTCCCCCCGCAGCCGGCGCAGGGAGTCCAGCGCGGCCTTTCGGTCCGCGGCGGAGAGCACGAAGCCCTGCTCCTCCCCGATGCGCGGCGAGTAGAGGCCGAACACGAGGCCGGCGGCGTCGGCGCGGTGGAGGAGCTCGGTGAGGCGACCGGCCGCGCGCCAGTTCGCCGCGGAGAGCGTGCAGTGGAAGATCTGCCCCTTCCCCCCATCGAGGTTCGCCATGATCTTGCGGAACGCGTCGGGCCCGCGAAGGGTGTCGTTCGCACGAGGCGGCCCCTCCAGGGACACCGCCAGGCCCCCGCTGAAGTCGTCCGGGATGGGGACGAGGCCGCTCGTGAACGCGGCGTTGCGCCGGAAGAGCCGGGCCCCTTCCTCGACGAGCCGGGGGCGGAGGAACGGCTCCCCGCCGAGCCAGAGCATGCACTCGGCCCCGGTGCTCGTCTTCCACGACGCGAGCGATTCGAGGAACGCCTCCTCCTCCAGATCGGCTCCGGCCGGCTCGATCCGGTAGTAGTAGCAGTGGAGGCAGCGGAGGGGGCAGGCGGACGTGGCATCGACGCTGGCGTAGGCCACCTTCGGGCGCTCCATCACAGCGTCGCCCCGCACTGCCCGCAGTGCGCGAACTTGGCGGGGAGCCCCTTCGCCCCGCACTTGGGGCAGTCCCTCGCGTAGGGCCCCCAGAGGAATTCCGGCGAACCGCCGCGCGCCGCCTCCGCCCGCAGCTCGCGGTACCGCGGCGCCCGCTTCTCCACGAACGCGCGCATGCCCTCCCAGGGTTCCTGCGTCGCGAAGTGCAGGGAGAGCCACTCCTTCGCGTGCCCGATGGTCATGTGCCAGGAGAGGTCCTTCCAGAAGTTCACCTGCTGCTTCGTGTACCGCAGGCACTCCGGGAACTTGTCGATCAAAGCGTCGGCGTACTCCTTCACCGCCGAATCGAGCTGCGCGCGCGGCACCACGCGGTTCACGAGACCCCACTCCAGGGCCTTGGCGGCGGGGATCTTCTCGCAAAGGAGGAGCATCTCCCGCGCGCGGCGGTCCCCGATGAGGATCGGCAGCCACTGCGTCGCCCCGCCGGCGGCGACGCTCCCGACCTTCGTGCCGACCTGCATGAAGTAGGCGTCGTCCACCGCCACGGAGAGGTCGCACGCCATGTGGAACTCGTTGCCGCCGCCGACGACCATCCCGTTGACGCGCGCGACCGTCGGCTTCCCGCAGTTCCGGAGGAGGTCGTGGGCCGCCTGGAACTCCGCCATGTACTTCCAGTACTCGCGCGGGCGCTTCGTGTAGACGTCCGCGTACTCCTTGACGTCCCCGCCGGTGCAGAACGCTTTGTCCCCCGCGCCGGTGAGCACGATCACCGCCACCGCGTCGTCGTACGTGGCGTCGCGGAACGCCTCCTGCATCTCGCGCAGCGTCTCCGTGGAGTAGGCGTTGTAGGCCTCGGGGCGGTGGATCGTCACCGTGGCGACTCCCTCCTTCTTGACGTAGACGATGTCACGGAAGGCGTACGAGGCGGGGTCCCGGGGAGCGAGCGCGCCCATGCGCGCGCGATGGGGGGTACCGTATTTCACGCTTCCCGCAGGGCTGGTACGTACCGAGGCGGCGAGGCCATGCACGAGGAAGGGTTCGCAGGGGGCTTTGCTTCCGGGTGCGAAGGGGCGATGAACGGCATGCCCTGAGGCTAGGACCCAACCGCCTCCCAGTGGAACGCGCGTTCCATGAAACCAGTCTCTGGTGTGACCACGGCGGGTCTATGAGTCCTTTCAGCGAAGAGAGAGGCCGAGGTGGCCGCATGCAGACACTCTTGGCAGTGCTCCTTACGGCGGGGCTCGTCGGCGGCGGCAGGCCGCCACGATGGCGATGAGCGGCGACCCAATGGGCTCGGTCGGCGGGATGCATGGCGGGAAGGCGGCATGCCCGTCATGGGCGACATGCACGGGCACGGCCATATGGGTGGCGGCGGCCCGATGTCCGACCGTGGCAACCAGACCATGGATCGGGACATGGAACGCTGCCACTGCTGCCAGGTGACCACACCCGGAGTCTGACCCACGGACACCGTCCCCTAGAGGGGCTCCCTCCCCCCTTTTCTAGGCTGCCCCGGCCCCTTTGCCCGAGCTGCGCGAGACGTAGCCCTCCCGGCGCCTCCGGTCGTCTTCCCGCGGATCGGTCCGCCGGCGATGGAGGCTCTGGACCCGTTCCTCGAGCCTTCGGCACTCGGCTAACAATTCCCGGCGACCCTCTTGGAGTTCTTGGACTCTCGTCCGGAGCTCCTCGCTGTGAGCCTTGGCAGCTCGTGCCTCGCGGCGCGCCCCCTCCAGGGCCGTTGCCAGGGCCTCCACCTTTTCCTCGCATTCCAGATGCGCCCGCAGGAGGTTCGAGACCGAGCGGCGCGTGATTGGCGCCAAGGGGTCACCGGCGAGCCGGGAGAGGAGGTCCGTCTCCAGACGCACGGACACCGTTCGTCGGCGCCAGAACATCAACCCGACATAGGCGAGAGCCCTCTTGGGCCTGCCTGTCTCCGATTGTCAGACCAGAAAGGCGGCCGACCTTCCATCCGTAAGGCGATCGGGCTCTCTCCGGTGTGCGACCCCACCCCCAGCGGCCACGATGAGAGCATCCTGTCGGGTCGGGCCCTGTCGGGCGACGACGCTCAGGCCCGGACATTGAACGTCCCGTACATGCCGGCCGACGCGTGCCCGGGGACATGGCACACGTAGTAGTACGTGCCCGCGGTCGAGGCGGTAAACGAAGCGGACGCGTTCTCCCCAGCCATGGTGCCGTCCATCGCCATCGGGGTCTCCGCGCCCGGCAAGGCGGCAGCTGGGGGATCCGCCCCGTACGGCGGGCCCTGCGCCACAACGACGAAGCTGTGGGGGAGGCTGTCGATGTTCGAGAAGTGGACCGTGACGTTCGCCCCGCGCTCCACGGAGATTGTGGGGTTCTCCAGGCCGCCAATCGAGAACACGAGCCCGGGGCCGGAGAGCGCGGCCAAGTGGACCGACGAACCTTGGACCTCAATCACGTTCCCCGGCGCGGTTCGCGGACCCGGTGCGACGAAGTAGCCGGCTCCAAGTCCGATCACGAGCCCGATGACGAGCAGGGCAACGGCGAGGCCCTTCCCTGTGCTCTTGGGAGATTCCGATAGTGCGCTGCCTTGGGCATTCATCGCCAGCTGACAGAGCCTGGTGGTTCAAGAGCGTTTTGGATTCCATCTGTTTCCTCGGGGAAAACACGATCCTCGAAGTCCCGTGAACCCGGTTCATCCCCAGCGCCTGCACGTAGAGGTCCGGGACTACAGACGCCCCTGTGGCTCCTCGCAGCACAGGAAGGCGGACCCCGGGCCGGACAGCGGCGCTGTGCGAGCGTATCGTTGCGAGCCCGCCCGGGGGTGTGTAGCCTAGTGCCGGTACCGGGGGGGGTCCTGGTCGAACGTCCGCTTGCAACCCGGGGAGCAGAAGTAGAACGTCCGGCCGCCGTGCGACGAGGTGTGCTTCGCCGACTTCTCGTCGACCATCATCCCGCACACGGGGTCCTTCATCATGCGTTCACCTCCTGGGGAGGAGGGAAGTCCCCGCGCCGGTTCCATACCTCGTGGGCTCGCGCCCGCGTCGGTGATCCGGCCGTCCTCCATACGAAGGACGCGGTCGGCGAACTCCACCACGCGGGCATCATGGCTCACCATCACGACCGCCGCGCCCTGGCCATGGGCCGCGTCCCGGAGGAGGCGGGCGACCTGGCGGCCGTTCTCGCGGTCCAAGTTGGCCGTCGGCTCGTCCGCCAAGATGGCGGGAGGGTGGTTCGCTAGGGCGCGTGCGATCGCGACGCGCTGTTTCTCCCCGCCGCTCAGCTTCTCGGGGAGGTGATCCGCGCGTTTCCCCAGACCGAGCCCTTTGAGCAGCCGGCCTGATCGGCGACGAGCGTCCACCCCGCGGACCCCCGCCAGGTTGAGCACGACCTCCACGTTCTCTCGCGCTGTCAGGTTCGCCAGCAGGTTGAAGTCCTGGAAGACGAAGCCGAAGTGCCGAAGGCGGATGGCAGGGAGGCGGCGGCTCGGCGCCGCGGCGACGTCCTCCCCGTCCACTCGGACCCGCCCCGAGGTCGGCCGCAGGAGCGCCCCCAGGAGGAAGAGCAAGGTGGTCTTGCCGCTCCCGGAGGGGCCCATGATGAGGACGACCTCGCCTGACGAGACCTGAAGGTCCACGCCGGCCACGGCGCGGACGCGGGCCTGCCCCTCCCCGAAGTCCTTGGTGAGCTGTTCGGCGACCAGTGACTGCATGTCCTCACCTGCGGAAGACCGTGGCGGGGTCGACCCGCAGAACGCGGCGCAACGGAGCGAGGGAGGCGATCAGGCTCATCCCCACGGCGGCGAGGAGGAGCCAGAGGAAGCTCACCGGCTGGAAGGAGAGCGGCATGGCGGGGACGAACTCGTAGACGACGGCACCGAGCGCCGCGCTCAGGCCGACGCCGACGGCGAACCCGAGGACGGAGGCGAGGAGGGCCTGCTGCACGACGATGCCCGCGACCCTCCGGCCGCTCGCGCCCAGCGCCCGGAGGATCGCGTACTCCCGCATCTTCTCGAGGGTCGCTGCGTACAGAATCTGGCCGACGACCATGATGCCGACGAGGAACCCCGTGGCGTAGAGGACCGCGAGGATCGGGTCGAAGGCGTCGAGGATGACCCGCGTGCTGTTCTCGCGGAACTCGGCGAGCGTCATCGCGGTAACGCCGGCCACCTCCGCATTGATCCGGTCCCGCACCGCCGCCGGATCCTCGCCGGCCGCGACCCGGGCCAGGACGAAGGACACGGTGTCGGGCGGCAGGAGGAGGCCCTCGGCCTCCGCCCGGTCCACGAAGGCGTACTGGAGGGTGAACACATTCGTCTCCTCGCTGAGGCCGACGACGCGGAAGGTCCGCCCCAGGAGGTGCAGGTCGTCTCCCACGCCCAAGCCCTCGCGGGCCGCGGCGACGCGATCCAAGACAATCCCGCTCGCACCCGGTCGCGCGGTCCCCTGGGCCACCCGCCAGGGTCCGCCTGCCGACTCGAACCCGACGACGGCGATCACGAAGTCCCCGTCGCCGCCGTGGACCTCGACCCGTCTCGTGAGCACGCCGTCCGCCGACGCGACGCCATTGACCTGCTGCACCTGTGCCGAGACGTTGGCCGGGAGGACGGAGAAGGAGTGGAACAGCTCCTGCGCCCCCTCCTGCATGATGACCACGTCCCCGCCGAGGTGGTCGATGTAGATCCCCGCGGTCCGCTCGAACCCCGCGTACGTGGCGGACAGGACGGCGATGAGGAGGATGGAGAACCCGACGCCGAGAACAGAGAGCGTGAGCCGCGCGCGTTCGTGGAAGAGGTTGCGACGCGCCACGGAGACCATCAGTTCGCCCCCGCCCCGCCCGGCCTGTACCGGGGGGACCGACGGATCCGGCGAGTCAACTCCCCTGCCCTCCCCCGGTGAGGGCACGTGGCCGTTCGAGCCTCCCGAGCGCGCGCGCCTGTCCCCATGACGCAATTGCGAGGCCTAGGGCGCACACCAGAAAACAGCCCACGAAGAGGAGAACGAGGTGAAGCGAGAGGTACGCCCCCCCTCCCCCGAGAAGGAAGAACGCCGCGAGCCCTCCCAGGGCCCAGGTCGCCATCGCGAGGAGAGACCAGGTCTGGCGAGGGCCTTGCCCCGCCGCAGCCCCGTCCCGCCGGACCGGCTCTTCGTTCGTCACGCGGGATCCCATGGCCGCGGTTGCTGATTGGGATTCCGGCTTGCGAGCGGCAACCCGTCGATGCGGTTCCTTTTCGAATGCAAACGGGAACGGGCAAGAGCGGGGCTCGACTATTCCTCCGCAGGTGAGAGAACGTGCCCACCGATCCCGTCTGCGGCATGAAGGTCGAGAAGGACACTGCCATCCGCCGTGACATCGGCGGTCGCATGTACTACTTCTGCATGGAGAGCTGCGCCCGGACGTTCGAGAATCCCGAGCAGGAGCTGAAGGCCCTGAAACGCCGCGTCTCCATCGCCCTCTCCGGGGTCGTCGTGGCGGCGGTGATGCGGGCCGGCTTCTTCCTCGCCGCCGCGGCCGGCGTCTCCTTCCTCACGTGGGTCCCCTTCCAGGTCCTCCCCTGGTTCACCGGCGGGGTGTGGATGCTCCTCTTCGCCACCCCGGTCCAGTTCCTCGGCGGTTGGACGTTCTACCGCGGTGCCGCGAAGGGGCTCGCCGCCCGTCGCGCGAACATGGACCTCCTCATCGCGCTGGGGACGTCGGTGGCCTTCTTCTACTCGGCGGCGATTGTCCTCGCCCCCTGGATTCTCCCCGTCCCCGAATCGAACGTCTACTTCGAGGTCTCCGTCGTCATCATCGCCTTCGTCCTCCTGGGCAAGTACATGGAGGAGCTGATCAAGAAGCGGAGCTCCGCGGCGGTCCGCCGCCTGATGGACCTGCGACCGTCCATGGCGACGGTCGTCCGCGCGGGCAACGAGGAGACGATTCCCGCCGCCGACGTGCGCGTCGACGACCTCCTCCTCGTGCGTCCGGGTGAGAGGGTCCCCGCGGACGGAATCATCGCGGAGGGCGAGAGCACCCTGGACGAGAGCATGGTCACCGGGGAGAGTCTTCCCCGAGACAAGGCGCCAGGGGACACGGTCATCGGGGGCACCATCAACGGGCAGAGCCTCCTCCGCGTCCGGGCCACCCAGGTGGGCGACGCGACCATGCTGAGCCAGATCATCCGCCTCGTTGAGGAGGCGCAGAGCTCCAGCGCCCCGATCCAGCGGAACGCGGACCGCGTGGCGGGGATCTTCGTCCCCGCGGTGATCCTGGTCTCCCTGGCGACCCTGGCCGGCTGGATCCTCCTGTTCAACAACGTGACCATGGGGGTGCTCTCGTTCGTCGGGGTGCTCATCATCTCCTGCCCCTGCGCCATCGGGATCGCGACGCCCACCGCCCTGATGGTGGGCGTGGGGAAGGGCGCGGAGATGGGCATCCTCATCCGGGGCGCCCAGCACCTGGAGCAGGCCCAGAACCTCACGGCCGTGGTGTTCGACAAGACCGGCACCCTCACGAAGGGCGAACCCTCGGTGACCGATGTGGTGCCCTTGGGGGCATCGGACCCGGGGCAGATCCTCCGGATCGCCGCCTCGGCAGAGAGGGGATCCGAGCACCCCCTGGCCAAGGCGGTCGTGCGGGAGGCGCAGATGCGGCGCATCCCCCTGAGCGACCCCGGGGCCGTCGAGGCCCGCCCAGGCCGGGGACTTCAGGCCACTGTCGCGGGACGGCAGGTCCTCCTGGGCAACCGGACCCTCCTGCAGCAGGAGAAGATCCCCTTCGGACCGGCGGAGCCGGTCTGGGAACGGCTTGAGTCCCAGGGCAAGACCGTGATGAACCTGGTCGTCGACGGAGAGCTCCTCGGGGCGATCGCCCTGGCGGACACGGTGAAGCCCCAGGCGGAGGCCGCCGTCCGCGAGTTGAAGGGGATGGGCCTCAAGGTCCTCCTGCTCACCGGCGACAACGAGCGCACTGCCAAGGCCATCGCCTCCCGGGTGGGCATCGACCGGGTCATCGCGAACGTGCTCCCCGAGGGGAAGGCGGAGGTCATCCGCCGGCTCCAGGCCGAAGGGGACATCGTGGCCATGGTGGGCGACGGGATCAACGACGCCCCCGCCCTGGCGACCGCCGACCTCGGCATCGCTCTCGGTTCCGGCTCCGACGTGGCCAAGGAGACGGGGGGCCTCGTCCTGATCAAGGACAACATCCAGGACGTCCCCGCCGGCATCCGACTGAGCAAAGCGACGATGCGCAAGATCCGGCAGAACCTGTTCTGGGCGCTGGCGTACAACACCGGCTCGATCCCGCTTGCCGCCATCGGGCTCCTGAACCCGGTCATCGCCGCCGCGGCGATGGCCGGCAGCTCCCTCACGGTGGTCCTGAACTCCGCGAGCCTGCGGCGGCTCCGCATCCCCGGATACGAGGCGGGTCGGATCCGCCCGGACGCCTCCGCGGAGCGGGTCCACCGCGCCGAGTGGGCGTCGCCGGCTCGGAACCGGGAGGCGGGCCTGCCATGACGGAAGCGGCGACGGCCCACAGCGGACACGCCCGAAAGGCCGTCCCCCGAACGCTCCTCTACCTGGTCGCGGTGGGGGCCGTCGCGGGTCTGGTCTTCCTCGTCGTGCCCTCCGGTGGATCCTGGGCGCTGGCAATCCTCCTCGGCGGCCTCATGCTGCTCCATCACCTCCCGATGGCCGGCCACGGAAAGGGACATGGTCCACGGCGAGCCAGGGGCGAGGCGGACGATGCCCAGGACGGAGAGGGCGGCGGGTGCCACTGAACGCGCAGGGCGGGAGGCGCACACTCGCGACGCACCTCGTCCGGAGGAAGCCCGCGGGGCCAAACCTAATCCTACTCACCGGCATGGTGGGACCGTGGACCTAGACCGGGTGGATGTCGGGATCCTCCGGATCCTCCAAGGAGACGCGCGGGCCTCGTTCCGGGACATCGCGAAACGGGTCGGCGTGAGCGTGCCGACGGTAAGCGCGCGCGTGAAGACCCTGGAGCAGCTGGGCATCCTACGCGGCTACAGGGCCCAGATCGACGCGGCGCGCCTGAACGAGACGACCCTGGTCCTGTTCGTGCGGGCGAAACCGGCCAGCGTAGGATCGGTGGGACAGGCGATCGCCGCCATGGAGGAGACGCGGGAGGTGGCCCAGCTCCGCGGCACCCAGCTCCTCGTCCACGCGACGTTCTCGAGGTCGGGCACGATGGACGGCTTCCTGGAGCGCGTGGCCCAGGTGCCGGGCGTGGAGGGCTACGAGCACCACGTCACCACGCGGTTCCTGAAGGAGGAACCCCGCGCCGTCATTGCGGACGGGTTGAACACGAGCCTGATTTGCTTCGAGTGCAAGGGTCCGATCGACGGGGAGCCCGTCAGGGTCCACCTGGACGGCCGCGACCACTACCTCTGCTGTCGCTCCTGCGAGAGGCTCTACGTCGGGAGGGTCAAGCAGCTGAAGGCGAGGGCGCGGCGGTGACATAGCGGCATCGCGTCACGCAGGGCCGGGGCTGCGCCGGAATCATGACGGGGGGCTGCGCGGCGGTGCAGACCGTTCCTCCGCGTCACGGGTGGTCGTATGTACTCCGGCCAATCCGTAGCTATCGTCTAGCCCGGCTCCTCTTGGCCTCGCGCCTCATGTGGGGGGCATGGAACCGAACGCCATCCTCCGGGAAGAGCACGAAGCGATCGAACACCTCCTGGCCGCGGTGGAGGGGATGGGGACGCGCCTGCGGCGAGAGCCGCTCCCGAAGGCGGACCTGGACGCCGCGATGGCGGCGATCACGGAGTTCGCGGACCAGTGCCACCACGCGAAGGAGGAGAAGGTGCTGTTCCCCGCCCTCGCCCAGGCGTCCCCCAAGGTCGGCGCCGAGCTGGCGCGCCGGCTCACGAGCGACCACCGCGCCTTCCGGAAACTCGTCGGCGACACGAGGGCCCTGCTCCCGCGGACCGACACCGCCTCCCGCCAGCAGCTCTCGAAGAACCTCCTCACCTACGCACGCCTCCTCCGCGAGCACATCCGGATCGAGGAGGAGCAGCTCCTCCCCGAGGTGGAGAGGAGCCTGGACGCCGGCGCGCGGGAGCGGATCGCCATGGAGTTCGACCGCGTCGAGGAGGCGGAGGTCGGCCCCGGCGTCCACGAGCGGCACCACGAGGCGATCCACCGCCTCGCGCACACCTACGGGCACGGATGACGGAGGAGAGGACCTGGGGCGGCGGACCGGCCCCCGGAAGATTCATATTATCATAATAACAGAAACCTGCCGCCCCCTCGGTGTTCCCTCTATAAGTCTATTTGAATATATGGACCAATGTTGAAGTAGTCCTTCGGCGTGGGGCGTCCCCGTGGTCGCACTACTGCGCGCAGACGCTTTCGACGGCCCGGCGCAGTACGGTGAGAAAGCCTATTGGGGGTGCCGGTTATGGTGACCGCGATGGCCAAGCCGTGGACCTATGTCGCGGTGGCGGTGGGGATCGCCTTCGCCCTCCTCGCTCTCGTCTTCCTCTTCGGGGGATGGGGCGCGGGCGGAATGGGCGGGATGATGGGAGGCGGCATGGGGGTGGGCATGGGCCTGGGCCTCGTGCTCCTCATCGTGCTCGTCGTGGCGCGGGTC
>Ga0209342_10002441_pt1 | contig 19945 bp, 17 predicted proteins | sample RifCSP16_2_FD_184023 | JGI IMG/M metagenome (GOLD analysis project Ga0209342, IMG submission 184023) | Soil microbial communities from Rifle, Colorado - Rifle CSP2_sed 16_2 (SPAdes) (version 2) | ecosystem: Environmental > Terrestrial > Deep subsurface > Rock core/Sediment | place: Rifle... | reverse complement strand
GATCTATGTCGGTTCGTACCTTCTGTATGGCGCGGGCACCGGCTGGCGCCGGCCGCAGCAGACGGCCGAATCGCTGGCCTACGCGGTGCGCTACGCCGACGGCGTGACCTTCGCCCTGCCGCTCGTCCACGCGGTGGACCGCATCGAGGCGCTCGGGCCGCACGCGGTGGTGGTCGGGAGCGACGGCCGCGACCTGCACTTCACCAGCGTGCGGCTCGGCCGAGCGCCGGTGACCGCGCAGCGCTACACCCGCAAGGACGCGGCGCAGGGGGAGACGCGCAGCCACGGGTTCTTCTACAAGCCGGACGGCGAGTACGACGGTCTGCTGGGCCTCCCGATCGTCGGTGCCAGCGAGCCGGCGGGCCGCCAGCTGCGGAAGGAGTCGGCCGCGCTCCTGTATCTGCGCAACGAAGGCCTGGGTCTGAGCGAGCTCGGCACCCTCGACTCGCGTCCCGACGCGGCCGAGCGCAACGACGGCTGCCGCGCCTCGTGCGTGGACTGGTACGGCAACTCGCGGCCGCTGTTCCTGCGCGGGCGCGTGTTCGCGCTGATGGGCTACGAGATCGTCGAGGGCCGGATCGACGCGAAGCGGATCACGGAGACGCGGCGGATGACCTTCGCGCCGGGGGTGGGCACCGTCGCCAGGTGAGGCGCGCGGTGAGGTGGGTGTCGCCGGGCCACGACGGCGCGCCCGCGGGCCTCGCCGCTGAAGCGCGGCGCCCCGGGGCGAGGTAGCCCCGCGCCCGCGTTCGGCTACAATCGCGTCTTCGGCAATCCGTTCGCGGGCACACGTGTCGCCCTCTCGTGCCCGCCCGTGGCCATGCGACTTTCGCTTCGTTTCGTCCTGCCCCTCCTGGTCGTGATCGCGCTCTTCGCGTACGCGGCGCAGCCGCTCGTCGACCAGCTCACGCTGCGGTGGTTCGTGCGCGACCTCGACATCCGCGCGATGCTGATCGCCAATACGCTGCAGGAGCCGCTCGTGGACCTCGCGCACGCCAACGCCAGGACCAAGATCGGCGCGCTCTTCAACCGCATCGTCGAGGACGAGCGGATGTACGCGATGGGGTTCTGCGACAGCCAGCGACGCCAGTTCGTCGGTACCCGGAACTTCCCCGCCAACATCGGCTGCGACGGCCTGGACCGCTTCGCCGACGGCAGCCTCGCGGTGCTCCCGAGCGCCAAGGGCCCGCTGCACGTCGCCGTCGAGCGGGTCGGCTCCGACACCGAGCCGCTCGGCAAGCTCGTGATCGTGCACGACATGAGCTTCATCGCGCGGCGGAGCGAAGAGACGAAGCAATACGTGTTCTGGTTCCTGGTCGCGCTCGGGGCGCTGATGTCCGTGATCACCGTCGTGGTCGCCCAGCTCAGCTGGCGCGGCTGGGTGGCCGGGACGAAGGCGATCCTGCGCGGGGAGGGCCTGGTGCGGCCGACGGCACGGATCACGATGCCCGAGCTGCAGCCGCTGGCGCGCGACCTGCGGACCCTCATGCGCGAGCTCGAGACGAGCTACCGCCCCCGCGACGAAAGCCAGGTCACCTGGTCCGCGGAGAGCCTGCGCGCGATCCTGCGCGCCGACCTGCGCGGCGAGGAGATCCTCGTGGTCTCGAACCGCGAGCCCTACATCCACGTGCGCCGCGGCGGCCGCATCGAGGTGCAGCGGCCGGCGAGCGGCGTGGTCACCGCGCTCGAGCCGATCATGCGCGCCTGCTCCGGCACCTGGATCGCGCACGGCAGCGGCTCGGCCGACCGCGACGTGGTCGACCGGCACGACCGCGTCGGCGTGCCGCCGGAGAAGCCGCGCTACCGCATCCGCCGGGTGTGGCTGAGCGCCGAGGAGGAGGCCGGCTACTACTACGGGTTCGCCAACGAGGGGTTGTGGCCGCTCTGCCACATCGCCCACGTGCGGCCGACCTTCCGCACCGAGGACTGGAACCGTTACACGGAGGTCAACCGCCGCTTCGCCAAGGTGGTCGTGGCCGAGGCGCACAGCGCCAACCCGATCGTGCTGGTGCAGGACTACCACTTCGCGCTGCTGCCGAAGCTCATTCGCGACGAGCTCCCCGACGCGACCATCATCACGTTCTGGCACATCCCGTGGCCGAACCCCGAGGCGTTCGGCATCCTGCCCTGGCGCGAGGAGGTGCTGACCGGGCTGCTCGGGTCGAGCATCCTCGGCTTCCACACCCGCTTCCACGTGAACAACTTCGTCGACACCGTGGACCGCGTGCTCGAGGCGCGCGTCGACCGCGAGACGATGAGCGTGACCCACGGTGGGCGCACGACCGCGGTGAAGCGCTATCCGATCTCGGTCGAGTGGCCGCCGTCGGAGGCGGCCACCTGGCGGTCGATCGAGGAATGCCGCGCCGCGGTGCGCGCCCGCTACACGGTCGGCGCCGACGTCGCGATCGGCATCGGCGTGGACCGCATGGACTACACCAAGGGCATCCTGGAGCGGTTCCGCGCCGCCGAGCGGCTGTTCGAGCTCGAGCCGCAGTGGATCGGGCGGTTCACCTTCGTGCAGATCTGCGCGCCCACCCGGGCGCGCATCGAGCAGTACCAGGAGTTCGAGGTGCAGGTGCGCTCGCTCGCGACCAAGATCAACGCGCGGTTCGCGCGCGGCAGCTGGTCGCCGATCGTGCTGCGCGTCGAGCACGCCGAGCCGCCCGAGGTCTACGAGCACTTCCGCGCCGCCGACGTGTGCATCGTCTCCAGCCTGCACGACGGCATGAACCTCGTCGCGAAGGAGTTCGTGGCCGCCCGCGACGACGAGCGCGGCGTGCTGATCCTCAGCCAGTTCACCGGCGCGGCGCGCGAGCTCCCCGAGGCGCTGGTCGTGAACCCCTACGACATCGACCAGTCCGCCGCTGCGCTCCATCTCGCCCTCACGATGCCGGCCGAGGAGCAGCGGGATCGCATGCACATCATGCGGGGGCTGGTGCAGGAGTTCAACGTCTACCGCTGGGCGGGACGGATGCTCCTCGACGCGGCGACGATGCGACAGCGCGGCCGGATCACCGAGCGCGCGGCCGGCACGGTGATTCCGCTGCGCCGCGAGGGCGCGTAGCCGGGGCGCGGCGGGTGGTCCGGCGACCCCTGCCCGGCGCGGCCGCGCGCGATGCGCCGGCCGAGCTCGCGCGCATCGCGCACTCACCGCGCGAGACGGCGCTCTTCCTCGACGTGGACGGGACGCTGCTCCACATCGCGGACACTCCGGACGCGGTGAAGATCGAGCGCGGGACCGTCGAGCTGCTCGGCCGCGTGCATCAGGCGACCGACGGCGGGCTCGCGCTCATCACCGGCCGCCGGATCAGCGACATCGACCGCCTGTTCGCGCCGCTCGCGCTCCTGGTCGCCGGCCAGCACGGCTTCGAGCGGCGCGACGCCGCCGGCGGGGTGCACCGGCACACGCAGCCCGCGCCGCAGCTCGCGGCGAGCCGCGAGCGGCTCGCCGCGTTCGCGCACGAGCACCCAGGGGTGCTGGTCGAGGACAAGGAGCTCACCCTCGCCGCCCACTACCGTCTCGCGCCGCAGGCCGAACCGAAGCTCGCGGTGCTCGCCGCGGGCCTCGCCGCCGAGTCGGGCGGCGCGCTCGCCGTCCAGCGCGGCAAGATGGTGTTCGAGCTGCGGCCTGCGGGCAAGGACAAGGGCACCGCGATCGCGGAGTTCATGGGCGAGGCTCCGTTCCGCGGCCGCACGCCGGTGTTCGTGGGCGACGACCTCACCGACGAGTACGGCTTCAGCATCGTGAACGGGTTAGGCGGCGTCTCGGTGAAGGTCGGGGACGGTCCGACCGAGGCCCGCCTGCGAGTGTCCGACGTGGACGCGGTGCGCGAGTGGCTCGGCCGGCTCGCCGCAGGGGGGGAGTGAGGTGTCGAGCCTCGATCTCGGCCTCATCGGCAATAGCAACATCGGCGCTCTCGTGAACGAGCGCGCCGAGATCGTCTGGGCGTGCTTCCCGCGCCTCGACGGGGATGCGATGTTCTGCTCGCTGCTGCGCGAGCGGCAAGGCGACGACGGCTTCGGCTTCTTCGCCGTGGACCTCGCCGACCTGACGCGCACCGAGCAGGCGTATCTCCCCAACACCGCGGTGTTCGTGACCCGGCTCCATGACCGTCACGGCGGCGAGGTCGAGGTCACCGACTTCGCACCGCGCTTCAGCCAGTTCGGCCGCATCTTCCGGCCGATGACGCTCGTGCGGCGCATCCGGCGCCTGGCCGGCAGCCCGCGCGTGTGCATCCGGGTGCGGCCGGCCCATGGCTACGGCGCGCAGCGCTGCAGCACCACCCTCGGCAGCCACCACATCCGGTACGTGGCGCCGGACCTGGTGCTGCGGCTCACCACCGACGGCTCGGTCACCGCGATCGCCGAGGAGACCTGGTTCCTCCTCGAGGAGGCGGTCACGCTCGTGCTGGGGCCGGACGAGACGGTGCCCGACGCGATCGCCGAGGTCGGCCGGCGCTTCCTGGACGAGACGGTGCACTACTGGCGCGAATGGGTGCGGGCGCTGTCGATTCCGTTCGAATGGCAGGACGACGTGATCCGCGCCGCGATCACGCTGAAGCTGAACGCCTACGACGACACCGGCGCGATCGTCGCCGCGATGACGACGTCGATCCCCGAGGCCGCCGGCAGCGGGCGGAACTGGGATTACCGCTACTGCTGGCTGCGCGACGGCTACTTCGTGGTCAACGCGCTCAACCGGCTCGGCGCCACCGCCACCATGGAGCGCTACCTCGCGTATCTGCTCAACGTCGCGGCGGGAAGCGACGGTCTCCAGCCCGTTTACGGGATCGACGGGCGCGCCACCCTCGCGGAGCGGGAGGTGCCGTCGCTGCCAGGCTATCGAGGCATGGGGCCGGTGCGGGTCGGCAACGACGCGTACCGCCAGGTGCAGCACGACGTATACGGCTCGGCCATCGTGGCGGCAACGCACGCTTTCTTCGACCGGCGGCTCGCGCGGATGGGGGACGAAGTGCTGTTCCGCCGCCTCGAGCGCCTGGGCGAGCGGGCGCTCGAGACGTTCCATCGGCCGGACGCCGGCATCTGGGAGCGCCGCGGCACCCCCCGCGTGCACACCTTCTCGAGCGTCATGTGCTGGGCGGGGTGCGACCGGCTGGCGCGGATCGCGGCCCGGTTGGGCTTGAGCGCCGATGCCGGCCGCTGGCGCGACGCCGCGAACCGGATCCACCGGTTCGTGTGCGAGAACGCGTGGAACCAGCGCCGCAAGGCGTTCGTCGGCGCGGCCGGCACCGACTCGCTCGACGCGAGCATGCTGCTCCTGCACGAGCTCGGCTTTCTCGCCGCGGACGATCCGCGGTTCGCCACGACCGTCGACGCGATCGGGCGGGAGCTGCGGCAGGGGGACTTCGTGTTCCGCTACGCCGAGGCCGACGACTTCGGCGTGCCGACGAATGCGTTCCTCGTGTGCACCTTCTGGTACGTGTATGCGCTCACGGCGCTCGGGCGCACGGAGGAGGCCCGGCAACTCTTCGAGCGGCTGCTCGGTTGCCGCAACGCGCACGGCCTGCTCGCCGAGCACATCGAGCCGCGCAGCGGCGAGCAGTGGGGGAACTTCGTGCAGACCTACAGCATGGTCGGGCTGGTGAACGGGGCGATCCGGCTCAGCATCCGCTGGGACCAGGCGTTCTGAGGCGGCGTTTGCGCCTCACTTCGACTTCTTCAACTCGGACAGCGCGCGTTCGAGGATCTCCCGGTCGAGCCTGTCCTTGTCGCGCGGCGTCCGCTTGGTCTTGAGCCGTCGAACGTTGAGCGCTATCGCGTGCGCCAGCGCTTCGTCGGTGTGGCGGTTCATCTCCGCATGGGAAGCGAACCGGTAGATGCCCTTGCGGATCCCGGTGGTTGGTAGCGCCGCGAGCGCCTGACCGGTTGCTTGATGGACCGCGGCAAGGCGGAAGGCCTCCGCACTGGGGACCGCGGCGGGAGGACGTGCTTTGCTTCGTCCGACCTGTCTCATGAGCCGAGTATGGCGGAGGGTAGTCGAAACGAGCAGGGTCTTACTACATACTCCGCCGGTACTGCCCCTGGATCTCGAGCTCGACGACGGCAGGCAACTTCGGTGTCAGGCCGTCAGCTCACGGGCGTGCGGCACGTCCCGCGTGCCCGCCGGTCGAATCGAGTCCGCTGTGAGCGTCTCGACCCCGATGGTCGTTCCGTCGTACCGCAAGAACTCCACTTCATACGCGGCGCCGCCGGGGTAGACATGGACGACGACCCCGACGTCCCCCGCGACGAGACCCGAGCTCGGGAGGTCCTTGGTCAAAACAACGGAATCGTGTTCCCGAATCATTCGCTCGGCTCCTTCGAAGGATATGCGGTCACGAGCCGCAGGGTTCCCGCTTCTTCGATCCACACCGAGACGATCTTGTACCGCCGACCGTTCGGCGCGTCAATCTCGCCGACGGCGATGTGTTTCCTTCCCCAAGGGCTTTCCGCCGCCGTCAGGCTGGCCCCCTTAGCTTGGGCGCGCAGCCCCTGCGCGAGCTCCTCCCAACGCTCAGGGGAGAAGCCAAGTGATCCGAAGAACCTGGCCTTCGCGACGCTCGCGAAGCTCGACGAGCCGAGGAGGTAGTCGATGATCTTCTCGCGGTCGACACGGGCGCTGTCGAAGTCAGGCTGGTCGGCCATGGACCGAACCTACATGCTTCTTCGGTACTGCCCGCCCACCTCGAACAGCGCGTGCGTGATCTGCCCGAGCGAGCAGACCCGCACCGCGTCCACCAAGACCTCGAAGACGTTCTTGTTCTCGATCACCGCCTGCTGAAGTCGCTTCAGCATGGGGCCTGACTTGTCCTTGTTGCGCGCCTGGAAGTCGCGCAACCGCTTGAGCTGCGACTGCTTCTCGTCCTCGGTCGAGCGGATCAGCTCGAGCTTCTGGGGAATCGTGTCGCCGTGAGGATTGCGGAAGGTATTGACGCCGATGATCGGGTACGAGCCGTCGTGCTTCCGGTGCTCGTAGTACATCGACTCTTCCTGGATCTTGCCGCGCTGGTAGCCGAGCTCCATCGCGCCCAATACCCCGCCGCGCTCGCTGATCGCCTCGAACTCCTTCAGCACCGCCTCCTCGACGAGGTCGGTCAGCTCCTCGATCACGAACGCGCCCTGGTTGGGGTTCTCGTTCTTCGCGATCCCCCACTCCCGGTTGATGATGAGCTGGATCGCCATCGCCCGGCGCACGCTCTCCTCGGTCGGGGTGGTGATCGCCTCGTCGTAGGCGTTGGTGTGCAGCGAGTTGGTGTTGTCGTAGGTCGAGATCAGCGCCTGCAGCGTCGTGCGGATGTCGTTGAACGCGATCTCCTGCGCGTGCAGCGAACGACCGCTGGTCTGCGAGTGGAACTTGAGCTTCTGCCCGCGCTCGCTCGCCCCGTACCTGTCCCGCATCGCCACCGCCCAGATCCGGCGCGCCACGCGCCCGAGCACCGCGTACTCCGGGTCCATCCCGTAGCTGAAGAAGAACGAGAGGTTCGGCGCGAAGTCGTCGACGTGCATGCCGCGCGCGAGGTAGGTCTCGACGAAGGTGAACCCGTTCGCTAGGGTGAACGCGAGCTGCGAGATCGGGTTCGCGCCGGCCTCCGCGATGTGATACCCGGAGATCGACACCGAGTAGAAGTTCTTCACCTGGTGGTGGATGAAGTACTCCTGGATGTCGCCCATCACCTTGAGCGAGAACTCGGTCGAGAAGATGCAGGTGTTCTGGCCCTGGTCCTCCTTGAGGATGTCGGCCTGCACCGTGCCGCGCGCGGTCTCGAACGTCCACGCCTTGATCTTCTGGACCTCGTCCTCGGTCGGGTCGCGGCCGTTGTCGCTCCTGAACTTCTCGACCTGCTGGTCGATGGCGGTGTTGAAGAACATTGCGAGGATCGTCGGCGCCGGCCCGTTGATCGTCATCGACACCGAGGTCGCCGGGTCGCACAGGTCGAACCCGGAGTACAGCACCTTCATGTCGTCGAGCGTCGCGATCGACACGCCCGAGTTGCCGACCTTGCCGTAGATGTCGGGCCGCTCGTCGGGATCGAAGCCGTAGAGGGTCACCGAGTCGAACGCGGTCGACAGCCGCTTCGCCGGCATGTCCTTCGACACCAGGTGGAAGCGCTTGTTGGTCCGGAACGGATCGCCCTCGCCCGCAAACATGCGCGTCGGGTCCTCGTTCTCGCGCTTGAACGCGAACACCCCGGCGGTGAACGGGAACGAGCCCGGGACGTTCTCGAGCATCAGCCACTTGAGCAGCTCGCCGTGGTCCTCGTAGCGCGGCAGATAGACCTTGCGGATCGTCGTGCCCGAGAGCGTCTGCTGGGTGAGCTTGGTGCGGATCTCGCGGTCGCGGATCTTCACCACGTACTCGTCGCCCGAGTAGGCCTTCTGCATCTTCGGCCACATGTCGAGCAGCTTCTTCGCCCGCGGGTCGAGCTTGGCCTCGCGCTGGGCGATGAGCGGGTCGAGAGCCGAAGCTACCCCCCCGCTCGCTTCGCTCGCGGCCCCCCTTGTCAGGGGGGCAGAGCTAGCGAGAAGCATCGCCTTCGTCGCCGCGAGCTGTTGCCGCTCGCGGGCAAGCCGGGCCTGTTCGGAGGCGTGCTTCTTGTAGCCGCGTACCGATTCGGCGATCTCGGCGAGATAGCGCGCCCGCGCCGGCGGCACGATCGCCGACTTGCTCGTCGAGGCCTTGATCGCGACCCCCGGCAGGCGGCCGGACTGCGCCTTGAATCCGTGCGCGGTGAGCTTCGGCGCGATCGCCTGGTAGAGCGCGGTGACGCCGTCGTCGTTGAAGCGGCTCGCCTGCGTGCCGAAGACGGGCATCTCCTCGGTCGGCCTCGAGAACAGCTGGCGGTTCCGCTGGTACTGCTTGCGCACGTCGCGCAGCGCGTCCTCGGCGCCCTTGCGGTCGAACTTGTTGATCGCGACGAAGTCGGCGAAGTCGAGCATGTCGATCTTCTCGAGCTGGCTCGCCGCGCCATACTCGGGCGTCATGACGTAGAGCGAGACGTCGACGAGCGGAACGATCGCCGCGTCGCCCTGGCCGATGCCCGACGTCTCGACGAGGACGAGGTCGAAGCCGGCGACTTTGCACGCCGCGATCGCGTCGCCGAGCGCCGCCGACACCGCGGTGCCGGCATCGCGCGTCGCGAGCGAGCGCATGAACACCTGCGGCGTGTTGATCGCGTTCATGCGGATGCGGTCGCCGAGCAGCGCGCCACCGGTTTTGCGCCGCGACGGGTCGACCGCGAGCACCGCAATGTCGAGGCGATCGTCCTGGTCGAGCCGGAAGCGGCGCACGAGCTCGTCGGTGAGCGAGCTCTTGCCCGCGCCGCCGGTGCCGGTGATGCCGAGCACCGGGACTGCCAGCGGATCGGCTTCCTCCACGACCTGGTCCCGGAGCCTGCCCGCGGTCCCGGCCTCGAGCGCCGTGATCAGCCGCGCCAAGGCGCGGTGCGCCTTCGTCCGATCTTCGCGCTGGTCGCCCAGCTTCACCGCCTTGAGGTCTTTCGGGGCGTAGCGCGCGAGGTCCTCGTCGCAGCGCTTGATGATGTCGTTGATCATGCCCTGCAGGCCCATGCGCTGGCCATCCTCGGGCGAGTAGATCCGGGCGATACCGTAGGCCTCGAGCTCCTTGATCTCGGCCGGCACGATCACGCCGCCGCCCCCGCCGAACACCTTGACGTTTTCTCCGCCCCGCTCGCGCAGGAGGTCGAGCATGTACTTGAAGTACTCGACGTGGCCGCCCTGGTAGGAGCTGACGGCGATGCCCTGCGCGTCCTCCTGCACCGCGGCGGTGACGACCTCGTCGACCGAACGGTTGTGGCCGAGATGGATCACCTCGCAGCCCGAGGCCTGGAGGATCCGGCGCATGATGTTGATCGACGCGTCGTGGCCGTCGAACAGCGACGCCGCGGTGACGAAGCGGATCTTGTGCTTCGCCTTGTAGGCGGTAAGCTCGCGGCTGACGCTGAGGTCGGTCATGATCGTTCTCCGGGGCTGGTCCCCCGCTTCGCTTCGCCGTGACTTTGTTGGCGGCGCGGCGGCATCCAAGGGCTCGCCGATCCCGTAGACCGGGTGACCAACCACCAAAGGAGGATGCGATGAAAACCCTGCTCACCCCTCTCGTCGCGGCCGCGCTGGCGCTCGCGAGCGGCTATTCTAGCGCGCAGACCACCGTCGGCGGCTGCAAGATCGAGCCCAAGGCGAGCTGCCCGAAGGCGGATCTCCGCGGCGCCAGGCTCGCCGGAATGGACCTCTCCGGGGCCGATCTCTCCGGGGCCAACCTGCAGCAGGCACGGGCATCGGGCACCCGCTTCGCCAACGCCAATCTTCAGCGCACGGATTTTCATTCGGCCGATCTCGCCGGGGCCGACTTCTCCAATGCCAATCTGCGCGGGGCAATGCTGCTCGGGGCGCGGATCGACGGCGCGAAGTGGGCCGGTGCGGACCTCTCGGGCGCGCAGTGGACTGCCGGGCAGGACAACTACGGCATGCCGCTCGGGAAGGCCTGCGCCGAGGGATCCATCGGCGCCTGCAAGTAGACCACCCCGTCCTCGCCCGCGCCTGCGTGCGGCCTCGGCCACCCCTCCTCGACGAGGAGGGGACGCGCTATTTCCAGAGATCGACGGTCTCGCCCCGCTCGCGCAGGCGTTCCGCGCGCGTCTGGACGAAGCGCTGGAACGACGGCTCCTTGCGATAGGCGCCGCTCGACACGTAGTCGAGCGCCGAGGCGAGGTGGAAGGGCCGCAGATAGGCCTCCACGCGGAGCACTTCGGTCGGCCCGTCGAAGAACACCACGCTCGGCGTGTACGCGATGCCGAGCGCGCGCGCCCAGGCCTCGCCGTTCGTCTTCGCGCCCGCCGGCGTGACGACCGAAGCGCGGTCGGCGAGCGAGAGGCGGACGACGTCGAACCGCTTCAGGAGCGCGGTGACCTCCGGGCGCTTGAACCCCTCGCGGTGCAGCTCGTCGCAGGCCGCGCAGTGCGGCGTCTCGAAGAGCACCGCGAGCGGCTTCGTGCCGCGGCTCCGCCGCAGGTCGTAAGGCGGCTTCAAGAAGAACGGCTCGTCGGCGAGCCAGGGGTTCGCCGCCTCGTGCGCCTTCGCCGCGAGGTGATCGGCGAGCGACACCTTCTTCTCCATCCGGCCGATGACGTAGTCGAGCGCGGCCTCGAAGCGGTGCGGGGCGTAGTAGCCGTTCAGCCGCACGGCGACCGCGCCGCGCTCGTCGAGGAACAGCAGCGTCGGGGTGAACTGCACCTTGAGCGCCCGTGCCAGCTCCTTCTCGCTCATGGTCCGGCCGTCGGTCCACGTGACCTCGCGGGCGCCCCAGATGTTGAGCGCGATGGCGATGAAGTGCCGGCGGGTCTTCTCGACGATCGCCTTCTGCGAGAAGTTCGTCTGCATGAGCGCCTTGCAGTACGGGCAGCCGTCCTGCCCGAAGTACACCATCAGGCGCTTGCCCTCTTTCGCGGCGTCCTGGACGTCGTCGCGGAAATCGAGCAGGCTCTCGGTGAACCAGCTCGGGATGTCGATCGCATGCGGGCTCACCTCCTGGGCGGCCGCCCAGGGCGGAGCCAGAGCCGCGATCAGACAGAGAAGACGGAGGAAGCACATCGCACGATCTTACCGCCGTGCGCGGCCAAGCGGTCGGCTACTGGGCTCGCGCTTGCTCGATCAGCAGCCCGGCGGCCCGATCGACCTCCGCCTCGGTGGTGTAGCGGCCGACGCTGAGGCGAACGGCGCCTCGCGCGACGAGCGGATCGAGCCCCATCGCCGCGAGCACGGGCGAGATCGACACCCGCCCTTCGTGGCAGGCGGAGCCCGTCGATGCCGCGATCCCGGGGGCCGCGTCGAGCAGTTCGCTCCCGATGCGGCCGAGGAAGCTCACGTTCAGGGTATTCGGCAAGCGGTGCTCCGGGTGGCCGTTCAGCACCACGTTCCCGTCGAGCGCTTCCCGCAGATGCGCCCAGAGTCGATCGCGCAGCCGCTTCAGGCGCGCGGTCGTCTCCGTCAGCCCCTCGTGCGCGAGGCGGCTGGCCTCGCCGAGCCCGACGATGTAGGGCACGTTCTCCGTTCCCGCGCGACGACCCGTCTCGTGGCCGGCGCCGTGGATCAGCGGTTCGAGCCGGACGCCCCGGCGCACGAACAGCGCGCCGACGCCCTTCGGCGCGTACATCTTGTGCCCCGCCAGCGAGAGCAGATCGGCGCCGAGCTCGCCGACGTCGACGCGGATCTTGCCTGCGCCCTGCGCCGCGTCGACGTGCATCAGCGCACCGCGCTCGTGCGCGAGCCGTGCGATCTCCGCGACCGGTTGCAGGCTCCCGGTCTCGCCGTTCGCCTGCATCACGCTCACGATGAGCGTCGGCGAGCGGAGCGCACGCTCCATGGCATCGAGGTCGACGACGCCGTAGCGATCGACCTCCACCACGACCCGCTTGAATCCGAGCCGCTCGACGAACCGCGCCGTCTCCTGCGTCGCCGGATGCTCGACCGCGCTGATGACCACCTGCATGCCCGTCTGATCGCGCTCGAGCGCGGCGTAGGCCGCGCCCTTGAGGGCATGATTGGTCGCCTCGGTTGCGCCGCTCGTGAAGATGATGTCGTCCGGATTCGCGCCGAGAAGCTGCGCGACCTCGCCGCGGGCGCGGTCGACCGCCTCGTGCGTGCGCCGGCCGTAGGCATGCTGGCTCGACGGATTCCCGAAGTGCTCCCGCAGGTACGGCAGCATGGCTTCCAGCACCGCGGGTTCGACGGGGGTGGTCGCGTTGTAATCGAGATAAATCGGGTCCGTCATGTGCGCGCCGGCACCGGCACCCCGGCTGCACGCCGAGACAGCCCGAGCGCGGCGACCAGCGCCACCGCCAGGAACGGCAGCGCGACGAGGTTCAGCGTCTGCCAGCCGAACTGGTGGTAGAGCCAGCCCGACGAGAGCGATGCCGCCGCGACCGTGCCGAAGACCACGAAGTCGTTGATCGCCTGCGCCTTCGCCTGTTCGCCCTCGCGGTAGGCGGAGGTGAGCAAGGCGGTGCCGCCGACGAACGCGAAGTTCCAGCCGACGCCGAGCAGCACGAGCCCGGAGACGAAGTGCAGGAGCTCGGTCCCGGCGAGCGCGATCCCGACGTGCCCCGCGAGGAGCGCGAACCCGACCGCCATGATGCGCGGCGCGCCGAACCGGGCGATGAGCGCGCCGGTGAAGAACGAGGGCGCGAACATGCCGAGCACGTGCCACTGGATCACCTGCACCGCGTCGCCTACGCCGTGCCCGTGGCCGACCATGGCAACGGGCGTGGCCGTCATGACGAGCAGCATCACGGCATACGCGACGGCCGCGCCGCCCATCGCGACGAGGAACGCCGGCTGCCGCGCGAGCTCGATCCCGCCGCGCCCGGGCGCGCGCGCAGCGGCCGCGCGGGGCGCCGGGATGCGCAACTGCGCGAGCGCGAAGAGCGCAGCCACGCCGAGCACCGCCAGCGCGAGATAGGAGCCGAGGAACTGCGGCGGCCACCAGTCGCGCGGCCAGTACGCGAGCTGGGGCCCGAGCACGGCCGCGACGACGCCGCCGGCGATCACCCACGAGATCGCGCGCGCCTTGAAGTCGGGCGCAGCGGCCTCGCCGGCGGCGAAACGGTAGTAGTTGGTGAAGCCCTGATAAACGCCGAGCAGCGCGTGCGCGACGACGAACAGCAGGAACGCGCCGGCGTAGACCGCGTAGGCGCTCAAGAGCCCGCTCGCCACGCCGAACGACGCGCCGGTCAGGAATCCCACGCGCCGCCCGACCCGGCGCATGAAGGCGGCCGCGGGGATCGTCGTGAGCGCCGTGCCGACCACGATCGCGGCGATCGGGAGCGTCGCGAGGCTCTTGTCCGGGGCGAGCTGCCCGCCGACCAGCGCGCCGAGCGTCATCGCCAGCACGCTCGAGGAGAGCACGAGCGCCTGCGCGGCAGCGAGCAGCGCGACGTTCCGGTGGTCGGGCCGCACGGTCGGGACGCTCAGAAGACGACGGCCCGGTCGGCCCAGAGCGTCCAGTCGGCGAGCTCCTCCATCGTGCCCCGGTGAGCGCCCTCGACCAGCTCCTCGGCGGCAATGCCGCGCGCCTCCATGCACGTCCCGCACACGCCGATGGCGCCGCCGCGCCGGGCGACCGCCCCGAGCATCACCTCGACGTTGTAGTAGCCCTGGGGGACCTTCTGGCTGCGCTTGGCGCCGGTGGCGGCGTCGCCCAGCAGGAATACGCGGACCTCCTCGCCTTCGCGCCGGGCAAGCGCGCCGGCCAGCCGCAGCGCGTTGTAGCACCGCTCGGTGCCGTACGGCGGATCGTTCAGGATGAAGAGCGTCTTCATGCGGGCCCGGCCTCGCGCGCGGAGCCGGGCTCCGGCCGACGGTTGATGGCGTAGCCGCCGGGCGTGTCGCGGAACGGCTGGACCAGGAGGCGATCGAGGCGGAGCTCTTCAGGGGCGCGGAAAGCGTCCACGCCGATGGTCATGGCTTCGTGGCCGGCAGCAGGCTGCGCCCGATAGGTGCCGAACACCCGGTCCCACCACGGCAGGTTGAAGCCGAAGTTGCTCGCGGACTCGTTGTAGACGATGGAGTGATGCACCCGATGCATGTCGGGCGTCACGACCAGCCAGCGGACCCAGCGCTCGATCGGCTGCGGCAGGCCCGCGTTCGCGTGGTTGAACATCGCGGTCGCATTGAGCAGGACCTCGAACGCGAGCACCGCGACCGCCGGCGCACCGATGGCCGCGACCGCCGCGCACTTGATCGCCGTCGAAACGAGGATCTCGAGCGGATGGAAGCGGGTGCCCGTCGTCACGTCGAAGTCGAGGTCGGCGTGGTGCACCCGGTGCAGCCGCCACAGGGTCGGCACCGCGTGGAAGGTCACGTGCTGGAAATAGATGGCGAGGTCGAGGAGGACGATCGCGAGCGGCACCGCGATCCAGACGGGCAGCGCGAGCGCGTTGACGAGGCCCCAGCCGTGCGCCTCGCCCGCGATCGCCACGGCGATCGCCGCGCCGGGCGCGAGGATTCGCAACACCGCCGCGTCGACCGCGAGGAGCCCCAGGTTGTGCGGCCAGCGCGTGCCCCGGCCGAAGGCGGGCCGGCGCCGCGGCGCGAGGACCTCCCACAGGGCGACCGCGAGGAACACGCCAATGAACGCCCCGAGCCGGATCAGAGGCTCGAAGCCGAGGGCGGAGTCGACGGCGGTCATGGGGGGGCTGCTAGACTGCTTGCGCGGATGGGCTCAAGTAATATAGTATTCAATCTAACGCTTGAATACTAGCCCCGTCGACCACGCCATGTCAACCCCCAATCCCAAGCGCGCCATCTTCGAGTCGCTCGCCCGCGTCGGCACGGCGCTCTCGAGCGCGATCCGGCTCGAGTTCCTCGAGCTCCTCGCCCAGGGCGAGCGCAGCGTCGACGAGCTCGCCACCCTCACCGGGGTGTCGGTCGCCAACACCTCGCAGCACCTGCAGAAGCTCCGCCAGGCGGGCCTGATCGTCGGGCGGAAGGAGGGGCTGTACGTCTATTACCGCCTGGCGGGCGACGCGGTCGTCGGCCTGCTCGGGGCGCTCGGCAGGGTCGGCGAAGCGTACGTCGCCGAGGTGGAGCGCATCGTCCGCCTCTATCTCGCGGAGAAGGACAGCCTTGAGCCGGTCCCGGCGCGAGAGCTCCTCGAGCGGGCCCGCAAGGGCCTGGTCACCGTCCTCGACGTCCGTCCGCCCGAGGAGTTCGCAGCCGGGCACCTCCCGGGCGCCGTGAACATCCCCGTCCACGAACTCGAGAAACGCCTGGGCGAGCTGCCGAAGCGCAAGGAAGTGGTCGCTTACTGTCGCGGGCCCTACTGCCTGATGTCCTACGACGCGGTGCAGCTGCTCCGAAAGAAGGGCCTCAAGGCGCGGCGCCTGCAGAACGGCCTGCCCGAGTGGCGGCTGGCCGGCCTGCCGGTGTCGCGGGACTAGCTCACCGCCGGGCGCGCGTCGAGCCGCGCCGCGGCGAGCGCCGCGATCCGGCGTTCCGATCAAGGAAGCTTGACCGCCTTGATGTCGGCCTCGGCCCCGAGCCCGAGCGTCGTCACGAACGACACGAAGTGCCCGCGGGTGGTGATGTTGTCGTCGTGGACCGCGAATGCGACGTTGTAGACGCCGCCCTCCTTCAGCGCCTTGTCATCGTCGTTCGCCAGGCCCAGGGGACGGATGAGCACGACCGTCCACGTGCCGTCCTTCCACGCCGAGATGGCGTTGTTGTCGGCGGCCGAGCCCGCCGCGTCCGCGCGGCTCAGCGCGTAGCTAGGGAGCATGTCGCCCTCCTTCCAGCCGGCGTTCGGGTCGAAAGGAACGGCGTTCTGGTCGCGGATCAGGAAGTGGTCGCCCTTGCGCAGTTCCGCGGCAGCGACCGACTTGTAGCCGGTCTTCTTCGCGTCCCACATGTATCTCGGCATCTTGGTCTTCGGGTCGGCGTTGCTGCTGAACATGTTCTTGCCGGCGTCGAAGTTGCGCCACTCGAGCACGTAGCCGTCGTCGGCCATGCCGACCGGGTGCGAGCGGTGCGCGCGCCACTGGATCAGGTCGGCGAAGCCGCCGGCGGCCTTGATCTTGGCGATCTCCGCCACCGACTTGCCGGACTTCCAGTCCATCGGATCGGTGCGGGTGGCCGGCAGGAACTTGCGAACGTCGTTCCGCTTGATCGCGCTCAGGAGCGGATTGGCCTGCGCCTCCTCCCGGGAGGCGGTTTTCGGCATGTCGCGCTCGCCCTCGTGGCAGGTCAACCAGCAGCCCTGCCGGGAGAAGCCGGGCACCTTGCCGTCGTCGAGCATGACCGTCATGCGATCCTCGTAGATCGCGGGCTGCTTGCCTTCCTGCACGGCCTTGTCGAGCCTGGGGCCGCCGTACCCCTTCCACTCCTTGCCGTCGAAGCGGAGATACGGGTACTCGATGCCGGGGGAGGCGCTCTGCGTCTTCCAGCGGAAGCGCAGATATGCATTCTTGGCGTCGTACGCGGCCTGAACGTTCAGATCCACCCAGCCGTTCTTGCCCTTGACCGGGGTCGGCTCGAGCGGGCCGCCCTTGACCAGTGCGTCCCCGAGCGTTTTTTCCTCGCCTTCGTGGCAGCGCACGCAGGCTTGACTCTTCTTGACGGCGTCGGCGCCTTTGCCGCTCTTGTGGTTGCTTTGCAACCACTGGTAGGACGACTGTCCCGGATAGAACAGGGTCATGGTCTTCGTCGGGACTTTCTCCCAGTCGATGCGGGCCGGATCGGCGGCCATTGCCGAACCCGCGACAACGGCAGCCAGGCCGAACGCAGACGCAACGCGCTTCATAAGCTTCTCCCCAGGGTGATCGGTCGACTAACTCTTACGCCCGAGCGCGAGGCGCATGTTGACCGAGGTCAAGGATCGGGCCGGTCGTTCCGAGCGGCCCGAGTCAGGAGACGATGCGTTGTTCGGGATCCGCGCCGGGCGGTGTCCCGGGACGAGATCAGCGCCCGGCGCGGGCCGCCAGCTCGTCGAGCAGCGCCGCGGCCAGCGCCGCGATCCGGCGGTCGAGATCCGGCGCGGCGAAATAGTGATCCAGGCCGGGCTCCACGAGCGTGATCCCGTCCGGCACGATGGCATCCGCGAGCAGCGTGAGGCCGTCGTTCGGTCCATGCGGGGCGATCACCTCGAAGTCGGCCCGCACGTCCGGGCGGATGTCGGCGGTCATCGGGGCGCCGATGTAGTTCACCACGAGCACCCCGGGCGGGACGCGCAGCTCGGCAAAGCGCGCGCGGCGCGGAGCCATCGTCATGCTCGGGATGGCCTCGATCCCTCGTCCCAGGAACGCGAACCCGACCGCCGCAAGCCAGCGTTGCGGCCACTCCATCCAGTAGTCGGCGCGCGCGGTACCGTTGAGGAGCCCGCCGATGTTCACCCACGCCGCAACGTGCCCCGCGCGGTCCGACCTTCCGAGCTGGTCGAGCGCGAGGTGGGTCTCCGGCCCGCCCTTGCTGGTGCTGACGAGGACGAGCCGACGTCCGTCGCCGGCGAGCTGCGTGAGCGCCGCAGCGAGGGCGGCGCCGTTCGCCTCGACCGTGCCGTTCTCGTCGATCGCCGCGAAGTGCGTCGCGAGTCCCAGCGCACCGAGCACCGCGCGCGGCCGCGCGAGATCCGCGCCCGAGTCGGGGTTCGCGCGATACAGCCATCCAGGGACGAACACGAAGAGATAGCCCGCGCCCGCCGCCGGGACCTGCGGCCGGCCGGCGCGCGCCGCGTCGAATCGCACCCGGAACTCGCGGTTCCGGGGCAGGCTCTCCATCGCTGAGGCGAACGCCGTTGCAGCGGCGTCGATCGAGGACGTGCGCGCGATGGCGGCGAGCTGCTCGCGAAGCGCGACGACGTCACCCCGGTACAGGGCGTCGGCGATGAGCGGGGCCGGCGCGGCCTCCTCGCCCGCCGCGGCGCGAAGCGGCGCAACCAGCCCAAGCAGGAGCAAGACGAGAGTGGGTCGCATGACCCGGACGGGCTTAGCCAGGGTCAAACGGCCCGAGCACCAGTCAATCGAGGCAGTCCGCGGGATCGATCTGCACCGTCGAGTGCGCGATCCCGAACCGGTCCTTCAGCCGCACCTTGATCGCCGCGAGCGCCGCGTTCGGGTCGGCCGATGGCGCGAGGCACACGTGCAGCGTCACGAGCGGCCGTTCGGTGGTGAGCATCCAGGCGTGCACGTGATGCACGTCGGTGACCCCGGGCACGACGGCGATGAGGTCGGCGCGGAGCGCATCGGCGTCGAACCCGTCGGGCGCCCCCTCCATCAGCACGTGGCCGGCGCGGCGCGTGACGTCCCACGCGCCGCGGAGGATCAGGGCGGTCATCAGGACCGACAGAATCGGGTCGATCGGCGTCCAGCCGGTCGCGAGGATCACGATCGCCCCCGCGATCGCCCCGGCCGAGCCGAGCAGGTCGCCCAGCACGTGCAGCAGCGCGGCGCGGACGTTCAGGTTCGTGTGGTCGCCCGCGCGCAGAACGAAGAGCGCGATCAGGTTCACCGCGAGTCCGGCGATCGCGACCGCCAGCATCGGGCCGCCGAGCACCGGGATCGGCTCTCGCAGGCGGGCGATCGCCTCGACGAGGATCCACACCGCGATCGCGAACAGCGCCAGCCCGTTCGCGAACGCCGCGATGATCTGGAGCCGGTGATAGCCGTAGGACCGCTTCGCGTCGGAGGGCCGGCGGGCGACGCGGAAGGCCGCCCAGGCGAGACCCAGCGCCGCGGCGTCGGAGAGCATGTGCCCGGCATCCGCGATCAGCGCGAGCGAGCCCGAGAGCCAGCCCCCGATCGCCTCGACGACCATGAAGACGGCGGTGAGAACGAGCACCCAGAACATCCGCCGCTCGGCATCCGCGACGTGGTCGTGCCGATGTCCGTCGTGCCCGTGTGCGCCCGGGAGATGGCGATGGGAGTGCGAAGAACCGCTCACGCGAGGCTCCAGAAGCTCGCGTGAAGCGTACCCCCTCCGACGCCCCGCGGCCAGCCTCGCGGGAGGAACTTGGTCACCTCTCAATGATCGTGGCGGTGGTGCAGGTCCGGCAGGTGCGGGTGCGCGTGGGCGATCGGCAAGTGGACGTGCTCGTGGCTGTGCGGTTCGGGCCCTTCGTCTCCGCGGTGGTCGTGCCGGTGGTGCTCGTCGTGCACGTGGCGGTGGGTGTGCTCCAGGTGCGCGTGGGTGTGTTCGTGCGCGTGCGTCTCGGTCAGCACGAGCCACGTCGCGAGCGCCATCAACGCCGTCGCGGCGGCGAGGGCGGCGGTGACGGGTTCGCCGAGCAGCGGCACCGCGACCGCGGCGCCGATGAACGGCGCGGTGCCGAAGTGCGCGCCGGTGCGAGCTGCCCCGAGGTGGCGCAGCGCGTGGATGAACAGCACCAGGCTCACGCCGTAGCTCGCGAAGCCGATCGCGAGCGCGGCGCCGGCGATACCGATCC
>Ga0209342_10002440_pt1 | contig 19948 bp, 47 predicted proteins | sample RifCSP16_2_FD_184023 | JGI IMG/M metagenome (GOLD analysis project Ga0209342, IMG submission 184023) | Soil microbial communities from Rifle, Colorado - Rifle CSP2_sed 16_2 (SPAdes) (version 2) | ecosystem: Environmental > Terrestrial > Deep subsurface > Rock core/Sediment | place: Rifle... | reverse complement strand
CGCGTTCCGCCATTCCGATCCCGCATAGAATCTCAGCCCGATGCCCCGCCCGGGCTGGCTAACAGTGGATGATCACCAGAACGATGAATGCGACGATGCAGGACAGGAGTACTACTTGGATGAGCCAAACCGGGCCGACATTGATCAGTCTCACGGTTGTACCGAGAGGACAGCGAGCGCGTAAATGGCGAAAATCAGGACAGTCATTAGGAGCAGAACGAAGATCGTGATGATCCGTTCGTGATTCAATTCATTAGCCCCCCGAAAATCCATTCGAATCGGGGAGGCCAAGCCAACACAAGGCAGAGACATTGATAGCCAGGACCTCCGATGAACGATGCACGGCGTCTCAGGAATGGGATCGGAATTCGCTTGTAGTTGTCACCCATGATCCTCCTTCCCGCTGGCGGGAAGGGCGAACAGCGGAAGCATGTGCGGAAGACCATAAAGACGGTTAGCCGCGGTGCGACAGGCCATTTCGTCAGTATCAAAACCGATTACATTCCGACCAATCAATGAAGCAGCGACAATTGCGTTTCCGGCACCGCAGAATGGGTCTACAACTAGATCTCCAGGATTACTCAGGCAATCAATATAGTATCGCGCATAGGCCGTCTGCTGTCCCCAGTGATGAAATTCTTTGTCCTTGAACGTATCGAACACCGACATAACTGGTGTTCTGGGGATGCCTTTACCTTTGCTGAAACAGAGTAGCGCTTTAGCCTGTGCAAGAACTTTCCTCGCATGGACAAAACTCCCCGTTCGAGCATTGTTCAGCGCAGTGAATTCCCAGAAATAGGATAGCCCAGCGTCACGGAAGGATTCATAGATCTGATCCAGCCAATAACCTCCGCACATGGCTACCAAAAACTTGCCATCCTTGAGAATCCTCATGCTTTCCTTTGCGAGCACAGCATACAGTTCGGGTTCGGCATAAGGCGGATCTGTGAAGATCAAATCCACGCTCTCATCCGCTAGCGGGATCCTCATTGCGTTGGCTTGGACCAGCACTCAGGGCATCCTTTCCTGCTCAGCGGGAATAGATTCAGCCGTTGAATATTGGATCAGGACTACATCCATCATGGCGTGGACATTCGTATCGCGTGCTGTGTATCTCCTGATGTCCTTTCAGGGGGATCCACCCAACGCAATCCCAAGGCGGTTAGGAAATCTTCTTCCTCAAACGTCGGAATGATCCTCGGGCATTTCTCGCCATAGGGACATCCCGTTTCTTTCGGATGCCCATGAAGAAGATAACCATCTGCGACATGCTTTCCTTGTCGAAGCGCGACTGTAACAACCGCCCGGCTGAAATCGGCTGGCCCAGTCCTGATGACCATCGCGCCACCCCATCCTTGTCGTGTGATCAAGAATAAGTCACAGCATAGCCCAGTCGCTAAATGGGCGAGGCGTTTGTACTTTGGTCCATTCCGGGGTAGCTTCTCGTCAAGGACCCATTCTCCAGCATCGAAAAGCTCTGCCAGTCTTTGGTCCAGTCGATTGACCTGAATGATCTCGCCAACCTCCCCGAATAGATTGAGCCTCTGCTGAACTTCCCAGGATGGGATCGCAACAATCTCAAGGTCGTGGCATTCGGGTTTCTGGCGGCGCACACTGCCAGCAATTTCGATTCGTCGACACGCTGGAGATAGAGCCTCTACCAATTCTTTCGCTAGGATCAGAGCGTCATCATACTTCATTGATCATTTCTCCTAGTTTTTGATCTTCGCCTATCCATTCGCCAAGTCTAAAGTCAAAATGGCGACGATAGCCGAGGATCCCCCGCCTAGCAAATCGCCCAACGAGTTCCCAGCTTGGGATCGAAGCAGTTCGTGGCGCGTCAACTACCACATGGACTGACTTATTCTTCCATACTTCAATGAGACCGCATTCCTTTGGGATCTCTAGGTGATGTGCCAGACCGCGTGTTGTCACGTAGTAGAACTCATTGGCTGTTTTCAGGAATGGTTTGCGCTTATCGGGATTGGCGATGTCTGCCATCAGATCGGATCGACTGATCTTCACCTCATAGGCTATCGATCCCCAGCCGCCCATATTGCCCGTCGCATAGCCCACTGCAAAGCCGTCAATTCGTCGCCCATCTACCTCCATCTCAGTCACGAATAGCCACCAGCCCGATTCGGCGTGGTATCCTTTCAAGATCCCCTTGATCTCCTCGGCCGTGAAATATGGCGGCTTCGGTTGGAAGTCCTCCGATGTCTTGCCATCGACAGTCGCAACTCCTGCGCCCGTGATCGAATAGAAGCGGACATTATGCCCGTACTCTTCACTGTCTGGGCTATCCGAAGCGATCCATTTCTCCGCCAACATGCGGTTCACATTCGCCCACTTCAGCTTCGGCCTGTTAGTCCAAGGTTCCCAATCGACATCGAATTGTTCATAGGCACGATACGACTTTTCGACGACCTTGAGCCTCCGATGTTCATGAGCCATCATCAGAAGCGCGCGGGCCGCGAGAGGGGAAGGTTTACCCATTGACCATCATCCCTGGGAGATAGTTCAGGATCGCCTCAAGCCTCAGTTCTGGCGGCGAGGATTTCATCACGCGTCTCAGTCGTTCCAGATGCGCGCCGACAACCGCCGCGCCGATTTCCTCGCATCGCCTAGCGAACAGGATTGCACGCGCCTCGGGGAGATCTGCAACTTTGGTCTGCGCGTTATGTGCGTTACAAACCAAGAAGCCAAAGATGTCCATATGCGCATCCACATATTTCTTGGCGCGAGGAGACCCGCGAAGTTGCTGTCGCGATATACCATGATGTAGGTCGGGCCGACCTGGGCTACATGGAATTCCTCGATAGCCCTTCAACGCGCATCCTATCATTGATCCATGCCTTGCACTGCCTTACGATGCCTTGCAATGCCTTGCAATGCCTTGCCCCGGCGTGACTGGACAAGCCAAGCCCATCCAAGCCGCGTTAACTTTCTTCCCAGTTTGTCACAACGAACCGGCCATAAGGCCCTTTGCATTCAGGCCGGAAGTCGCCAAGTCCGATCCGCTTCCCAGCCGCGTCAACGATCTGCCGCAACAGCTTTTCGGACATGATCTCTTCGTCAAGGTCTATCTCAAATTCAAGCATCCAATCGTGGAACATCGGGCGATGACGCAAGATGCGTCCACCAGTTGCTGGGATCCTAACTGGCCGCGTATCGACCTGCCAATCTTCGTGATGTTCAATATCAATGTATTCAGGCCGAATCATTACACAGGCTGGCACAAGACTAGATCGGAGTGTTGTGATTTTGCTCTTCCCGGCCTTGAAATATTTTCCGCCTTCAATCAGGCATTTGAGAATATTGGGCTGGGGCATGACTGGTTGCTTTCCACCATTCACATAAAGCCGAGTGGCGGCATCCTCCTTCGGGGTGAATGTTTCCCCCAGGCTACTGCTTCGGTTGCCTGATGTCGCTGTCTGCTGTGCTTCGTCCGTAAAGCGGTTACAAATCAATGGAGTCACCCCTTTTATTTTCACTTGTATTGTCTTCATCTCCTGCCTCCAACAATTCGCCCGTACGCTCCTGGCTAGCCAACTTGTCACAGCAGGCCGCCGAGCGTGCGGGCGAGTTGTCGGTTAACCAAAAACGGCCCGCTGTGACAGATATAATCTATCACAACTGGGCATCATTTGCAACCCCGCAAGGCAGCATTCAGCCATAGCAAAGTTCAACGTTCGCCCAGTCTGGGGTCTTGTCGCTCTTCACGAACACAATGCCATGTTCTAGTGTCTGCTCCGCAAAGCGATACATCTGTCCGCTCGGCGCGAGCAGGAATTCGCACGGTTCCATGTCGTCGAGGATCTCATAGGAACCCGCGTCTAGCCCCCCGCGCAGGGTGAGTTCTGTTGTCCCGTAGCCGTCAGTCTGGTAGGCCATCAGTGATCCCTCGGGACATATCTTCCTGTTACGGCGTCTCGCTTGACCGGAACGACCACCAGTTCAGGCAGGCCAAGTCGTTTACGGAGTTCCGGGTTTACGGGCACATAATCGCTCTTTACGAACTTCCATAATGCCCCCTTGCTGACCCCCAACTCCGCTGCGAGCGAATCATAGGTTTTTCGCTCCAGTTCTGCCTTCAGGGTCTGACGGGCGTGGGCGAAGGCATCACGCATTGTAGCGTGTTTCGGATAGAAACAAGGGCATTCTGGGGCCTTTGCATTCGGTTTGGGCAATCCGAGGAAACGCCATTCTCAGCCTCCGAGGCGCGAGATCAGACCTTGCTCAGTTTGCCTTGCCTGGACCTCTGGGAAGCATCCTCCACAGGCCAACCGGCCGTCCCAAGCATTGCTCCGTTCGGGCGCTGGCAGGGGATAGATGTATCTCCGTTTCTCGCCTTCCTCGAATACGCGGGAGCAGAAGCCACATCGCTGGACGCGCGCTGGATCAGGCATCAAAATTCCTCAAATCTTCATGAAGACTTGGATCCCTCATCGCTCACCCCGTTGTGCTTGGGCATGCTCCAGTATTCGACGACCTATCCACTCCGCGACCTGTGGGACTACGGCGTTTCCGAGTCCTCTAAGTCGGTCCACCCGATGGGAAATCCCATGAGCCACTCGACCCACGTTGGGTTCAGCATTCCACGATTTTGAATCTGATATGGATTTCCGCTCTGTTTCATTCGGCGCAACGCATCGCGAGAATGTCTCGCCCTTTCCATCGTGTCGATGTCTTTTAGTTTCGCCGTGGGAGTCGGCCACATCCCTCGCTCCACCATCTTGACCTGATGCTCCAGTCCAACCTGCCTTTTCTGACCATCGGGCATCAGACCCGTCTCTGACATTTCCACTGGATTTACTCGTCCCCCATTCGGGACGTTCGGCGTATGCCACAATGAAGATTCGTTCTCGTCTGTGCGGGGCATCGAAGGCAACAGCCGGAATACCAAACGTCGCGCAGGTGTATCCGAGGTCGTCCAGGTCAGATAGCACCGTGTCGATATAGGTGGTGATGATCCCAGGAACATTCTCAGCAAGGACGTAGCGGGGTCTGAGTTCGGCAACAATCCGGCTAAACTCCGGCCAGAGATTGCGGTTATCTGCCGCGCCCTTTCGCTTCCCGGCAACACTGTGAGGCTGGCAAGGGAATCCGCCAGCAATAAGGTCAACTGACTCAAGGTTGTCTTGTCCGCACTCTCTGACATCCTGATACCTCCTCACGTCTGGCCAGTGCTTCGCTAGGACTTTCTGGCAATAGCCATCTATCTCAACCTGCCAGGCGCATTCCATGCCAGCCCACTCTAGGCCGAGGTCTATGCCACCGATACCCGCAAATAGGCTACCGAATCTCATCAAGGTACTCAAACTCGATCCGGTTGCAGTAATCTCTCGTATAGCATCTATTGACCCGGCAGTACATGATGATGAATTGTTCTGGTGTCATGCCCAGGAAGCCTTCTCGATTGACATCGGTTTGGTCGATATTGAGGATCTTGATCCAACGGACAGTCTTGACCAGAATTGGTCCCCCGATCAATTCCTGGTGGTCGCCTTTCTTGAGACCTTGCGCTTTGACGACTGGTTGCAACAGATCTCCAGGATGCAGGAATAGCCAACCTGATCTCCGGGTGACGGTCTTGGTCTGGTTGCGGACCTGTTCGGTAGTCATGGAGAAGCTCATCCTACGCATCGAATTCGATCTCCAGCCAATAACTTAGTCGATCGACAGAAGTGAGATCATGGCGCTTCGGATCGGGTATCCACCATCTGCGGCTCCGACAGTTTCTCATGGTCAGGATCGTCTCGCCCTCACTGAAGTCACTGGGGTCTGTGCATAGTCCACCCATCAGACTGAGGTTGATCCCCTCTGGAAACTCTCGGAGGAATTCGGCTGGCCATCGTTCCCAGAGAATAGCGCGGGCATCATCACCGGAACCCATTACACGGAAGATGGCCACTCGATGGTGATAGGTGATTGCCAGACCTTCGCCGAATGAGAATAACCGGGTGAAGTCTTGTATGCTGTCAGAGAAGGTGCGTATCATCATGGCATCGGCCTCACGGCTATCTCAACCATCGGATTGCTCTTGATCTCTTCAAGGATGACAGTAGCCTTGCGGATTTGGCTATCATCTTTCAGGACTATCCCGATCATCCCGTCTACGCAGCCTTTCGCGGTATTGTCCCAGTCTCCGCGTCGGCCGGGCTTCTTCGTTCGGCTGACTACAAGCCTCAACTCAACCAATCCGGTGAGCGGTGATCGTCCTGCCATTGCCATCTTCGCCGCCCATCCAACCGCGGTCTCCCAAGTCTTGACCCGTTCTGTCTGGTGCGGATGTTTACCCGCGCGGAAACTCTGCTTTGGGACCGCTTCGCCTTGCACAATGAAGTGGATTGCATCTTCCCAGTCAGAAGGGAGCAATAGCGGTCACTCCAGAATCCTCGCCGCGTCCGATAAGGCATCGACGCTGGTCTGGATCAGTTTGAACACATCGGCCATTCCCTCTTTTGTGCTGGCTTCCTGGAGGGCTTGGCTTGCGCTGTCGTAAGCTGTTCGGACAAGATCAAGCAGGGTGGGCGGTTCTGGCTTGGGTGTTTCCCGCTCTCTGAGTAGCCGGACTTCTTCCTCGAGATCCTCAACCGTCAACTCATCCCGCTCGGCCCGCTCCAGCTTTTCATAGGCCAAGGCTTCCCATTCGGGGTGATCGGGATTGTCTACCAGAACCGCGACTGCGCCATGATGAGACATCGAAAGTCTTTCCCGCCGGCGGGAACGCACGGGGAACTTCCGCCCGATCCAGATCTTGTTCTGGACTGTCTTGCGGACCATCCTGAGTTCATTGACGAATTGCCAAACATCTTCGCCAAACAGTTTCTCCCCGAAGATGAACAGGTCGGCGATCGCCCAGTCCGCTTCCTGGCCGCGGTTGATGATCGCGTCGCGCGCGTCAATAAACTGGAAGACTGTTGGTTTCTCATTGAGGATTTCCAGACCAGTCAGGGAGATTCGGGCGAAGCCATTTCCGAGGTCGGTCATTTCGGCCTGTGTTTCTGAGGCAGTCATGGAACTTCCACCGCGAGCATCACTTCCCCATCCTCTCGGATCAGGCGTTCGAGGTCTGTAAAGCTGATGTAGCCAAAACCTCGCCAACCCCATTCGCGCCCCCAGCTATTCTTGATTCTGACCCGTTCCCGTGGGACGCTCACGCCATCCAGTACATAGGCATGGCCTCCAACCACTTGACCCCCAACTTTGAGGACGCCATTAGGGTCTGCTTCCAACATCGGCGCATACCAGTTTGTTCCGACGACAACGGGGCCGACCGTTCGTAGTGCCAGGAGCGCGTCATCCAGCGTCCAGCCCCAGTGATAGGACTCAATCAGACCGCGGGCCTCAAGAGCCTTGGCCCCGCCACGGACCGTTGTTCCTGGGTATCCTGATCCTGGGAATTCGTCCAGTTCTTGTGCCTCCTGATAGATCTCTGCTGGATTGAATGGCGTTCCTGTCATCGGCCTTTTTGGCGCGTGGCCGATCGGCCCATCCTCTAACCAGTGAATAAGAGAATAAGCAACGCACAAATCAGAGGCCCCCTGATCGCCCCACCAGCCATCGGCCCACCAGTATTTGATCCGAGCAAGAGAAGTCGGCGGTCTTGCTGCCATGAATGCCTGAATAGTGAAGTTCTGGTCCCGCGGGTCTACCGCGGGAAGTCGTCCGAAGCCGTGCTGTGTCATATTGTTCTCCTCTCAGAATGCAATCAGCCAGATGACGAAGCCTAGGATCGCGCCCGCGAGCGCGGATAGGGCCACTGTAAGCAAGTAGAAAAAGGCCGGATTGCCGCAGCCTCGATCAGATGTCATTCGAGGTCCTTCCGCTCAAGCCATCTGTCCGTCTCGGGGATCGCTTTGAGCTGTGGTTGTGGGGCTTCTGGCATGAACCTTACAGCCGCGATGACGGTCGCGTTCCTGTCAGGATCAAAGATGAGGCACCCGCAGGAGCGGTGATCGCACTGACCACCACTATCCACATGGCAGCGTTGATGATGTTGGCAATTGCAGATGAAATTATCTGGGACATCCAAGAACTCAGTCAACTCGGCCCTCCGGGGACTTCATCAACCGCCCACTTGTGGCATTCGTTGGGCGCGGATCCGAAAACCGAACCTCCCCTCTAACTCATGGCCCCATTCGGTCCTTTGCCAGGGTCCCCCACGTCCAATCCTCGGCAGGCCGAGGGCATCTAGCAACCGCCAGTCCACATTGTTGGCCTCAAAAATCATTCGACTGCCGTCAAAGGCCCTTATCTGATGCTCCGCGGAATACATCTGCACGCATATCGTCATGTCCAGACTCCTCTCGTGAGCTAACTCAACCCTTATGACCTTCGGGACTTGAATCAGGATTTGCTCTCCTGGTTCCCTTCCGGCATGGCGATGAGGATATTCAGTGCATAGGGTTTCCCACAACAGTCCTGATACTGGATGGCTTTCAATTTGGCATAGTACCTGTTGACCTGTTCCGGGGTAGTGTTCCGAGCGGGAACAGGTCACATATTCGACGCCCCAGCCATTCGGTATAGGCGGGCGGAATGGCCTGTGTCAACTCGTCTCGGGTCATCCACTCTATTCCCATCGCGGCTGGAGCGAACTGCATCATGCCTGTCGTGTGACCGGCGACTGTAACTATCGGCACGACCCCCACAATCCCGCCCGATTGTGAGTACCGCTTGTTGAGAAACCGTTCCCCAAGAATGGTCTGACGATGCCGCGGATGTGGCAGTCGTTCTACCGGGAAAGATGTCTCAAAGACCCGATGACGATAGAGAGGCAATCCAAACATCAAGCCACAGAGCAGCGTGCCGTGTTCGCCAAATAGAGTCGAGCCACTGCGCAACGGCGCATCCTCCACGTTCTCGATAATCCAGATTGCCCCCGTATCTCGAAGCGCCGCCTTAGTCGGTTCTATAAGTTCAGGATATTGACGACCTCGCAACCACGGAAGATGCTGCATTCGACTGTAGGCTTGGCATGGCGGACTCGCATGAATGACGTCAAACTCCCATCCGTGTTGTGCACAGAACTCCAGGGCATCGCCCTCGTGGAATTCAAATGGATACCGCGGCTGAGGCTTGATGTCCACGCCGACAATCTCGAACCCGGCGCGGTGGTAGCCAACGGCGGCCCCACCAGCTCCACAAAAGAGATCCATAAGCCTCGGTCGGCGGATCATACCCGGCCACCCGTTCCCGGGTGGTGTTCCGAATGGGAACAGGTCACAGGATCGCCCCAATGCCTCTGCCCCTGGAAAAGATCGTCCGGCCATCCCAAGGGGAATTCGCCAGCTTCACTTTAGCGTAAACAGCTTCCCAGTTGCAGGCCGCCCAGGCCTTGTCGTAGGCCGCCCGGGCCTTGGTGTAGACCGCCCCGGCCTTGGTGTAGGCCGCCCCGGCCTTGGTGTAGGCCGCGCTGGCCTTGCCGTAGGCCGCGCCGGCCTTGGTGCAGGCCGCCCAGGCCTTGGTGCAGGCCGCCCCGGCCTTGGTGTAGGCCGCCCCGGCCTTGCGAACTTCTAACGGGATTAGCCGATCAGGCACCCGAGTGATCAGCGCCGCCCGCAGCTCTCGCTCGTCCGCCGCCTTGGCTGTTCGGATGAACTCAAATCGTCCCTCGATGTTGGCCGACCATTCAATGATCAGATCCCTGTGATGAACGTGCGTGAACCATCCTTTGCGATAGTCCTTCTTCATGGCTTATCCTCCTCGCTCGCCGCCGCAGGGCTATCGGGCAACACGTCAAGAAGAATGTTCCACCAATCGGAGCACTCCGAATAGGTTGCGCCATGTGTCCTGTCGTCAATCTCGTCACGCACTCTCGTGGCAGCCTGCTCCAGCAGTCGGATGCGCTCGCACAAGACGTTCGTCGTCTCCCGCTCGTTGGTCAACGACAGCATCAAGGTTTCGTTTGACTCCCGCAAGACCGCAGCATCCGCACGCTCTTGCTCCCATTGCTTGGCATGGGCATTCGCCACATCCCACACGCTCGGCTCCCATATATCACTGGCGGCAACGTGCCTTAGCGTATCTGGTCCGAGCATCCTCTCCTCGCTCATCGGTCCTCCTCGCTCGCCGCCGCAGGGCTATCGGGCCATGTCAGCCGCCATCGTAGCAACTTGCCCGGTATACGAATGGCCAGTCCCATTTTCTCTAGCCAAGCAATAGCATCCTCGTAGGCGGACAGCGCCAAGTCGCTGATGATGGGTCCCTTGTCATCATAGTCCTCTTGGCATGCTTGGTTTACAACATCGCACAGAAGCGTTTGAGCCTGCTCCAGCAGTCGGATGCGCTCCCGCAATACCGCAGCGTCGGAACGCTCCTGGGCCAAACTCTCTCGTAGACTGACAATCATCAGTCTAGATTCAGAGATTTTCTTCGCGCTCATCGGGCCTCCTTGCCCGCCGCCGCAGGATGGTCCGGCGTATGAGAAGCCTCATCCTGCTTGGCTTCCTGGTCACGCCAATCCTGCTCAAGCCAGTCACGATAATAGCCGTCCTTGCCGTGGTCCACATCCCCATAGCACATGGAGCAAGTCCGCTGACCCTCTGGTATTGGCATGCCGCACATCACACACGCGTTGGTCATCCCCTTCTCCTCGTGTAGCCTGCCGGAGGCTGAGCCAGCAGGGAAAGTATTCGCTAACGTTTACGATCAGCGAATGCTTCGATTCTCTCGGCTAATTCCTTGCTTGAATCTCCGACCGCAATAGCCAGAATGATCGCCTTGGCTTCGCGCTGTCGTTCTTCTTGAACCACCAGCTCTCCGATGATGGACTGGAGGATCTCCCGCTGTCGGGAATCTTTCAGGCCGAGCATGAAGGACTGGAGGCGGATAGGGATGTCAGTCATAGAAGGCCTTGGTCGCTTCGGTCTCCCCTCATCGCGAGATACTGACCTTGGCGTTCGGCCATTCGCGACACGCCAGCAGATAACTGCTGACAAAGTCGATGAGTCCCCCGTAGGTTCCCCACCCATTTTCAGGATTGAATGGCTTGAACCGCGCTGGATCAGACTCGAGAAGTTCCAGACCTTGCTCAAGAGGAGCGATGAGCTGCGATGCAAGTGTGATCTCCAGCTCCTCTGGCCGCCAGAGTGGTTGGTAAATTCCAGCTTCAGAGGCCATCTTGCTGAGATTGTGAGTAATGTTTGCCGAGAACACTTCCTGATCAGCGTGCTCCTGCATGATGACTGGCTCTTGTCCAGGGAATTTCTCGTCCCATTCCTGACGCGTTAGTTCGCGGATTGTTCCCTCTTCGCGGACATAGATCTTCGCGTCATGCTGAACTTCCTCGTTGATTTCTAGGTAGACATCGAGGCTCATGCGAAGAACTCCTTTGATTTCTGACTATCCCACGGATCAGTTTCACGTTCGCCGACGATTGAAATCGCCACCTTCAGGATGCTCTTCGGTGTGGCAATCGTGATCTTATCGCGCCTCATCCGGCGCACCGCCTCGAAGATCAGATCCTTAGCTCGTTCCTGGTCGTTCTCCACCAGGCCAGCGATGCTCAACAAAGGTGTCCACCACAGTTTTCCCATCGCCTTCGCCTGGGCCTTGGTTTCATAGGGCGGGATATTGAGTTTGGCTGTTTCAGAGAAATGCTGAACGAGGCAGGTTTTCAGATCATCGGTGGCGGTGCGCGCGCGTCCAAAGAACGGACGCGCTGGATCTCTTTCAATCTGGTTAGACTGAGTCTGGTTAGACTCAATCTGGTTCTGTAGTTCGATTCCGGGACTACTGGAGTCCGATTCTGGGACTACTGGAGTCCCAATTTGGGACGACTGATCGGGGGGATTTCTCTCCAGTAGTTCGGTTTCGGGACTACTGGCATCCTGGTGTTCTGGAGCCGCCACATCTGGCGGGGGAGGGACGAGACGATAAAGGGTGGACTGCCCAAAACGCCTTGTCTTGATGAGTAGGCCAGCATCTTGTAATGATTTCAGGGCACCAGAAACTTTCGACCTTCCCCAGCCAAGATCGCTCTGCATAAGATCATAGCTCGGCCAAGCCTGCCCCCGGTCGGAATTGGTGCGAAAGCGCAGGTAGACGAACATCATTACGGCGTCGCTTCCGATCTCAGCGGTTCGCTTGATAACAGATTCGGGAACTGTAGTGAATTGACCGATCTCATCATAGACCGTGCTCCGTTTCCGTCCAGATCCCATGCGCTGCTCCTAATGCAAAGACCGCCACTGGTCCGGGTAGGGCGCCCACAATGCCCTCGCAGGAGAGGCTTTCGCCCCGCCCGGACCACCAGCGGTCTTCTCTCTGCGATTCGGCTTGTGGGAGCCGTCATCTGATTATACCTCAGTTCAGCCTAGCGCGTGAGTAGATCATGGTCAACGCCAGTGCTTGTCATTCCGTGCGGCGCTACCCAAGATATGCCGATCAGTGGTTCCACTTGCCGCGTTTCCCAGCCCGACCCCAGGCACCGGCGGATCTGATCCAACGATCCGTTGTCGGCTTGTGGAAGACGTAATCGTTCATGGTCCTGAGCCATGATGTCGCGGCTCGGCGCGCTCCCGATTTGCCACCCCATCCACTATCCGAGAACCTCCGGCGCCTGAGCATTCCGCGCCACTGGGTCCGCGCCAGCCAGCCATTGCCCTCTTTGGGACCTTCGTAGCGGCTGATGCCTTTCATGGCTACAGCACGAGGCTATCTGGTTCCTGGGCGATCTCACGGAGTTCTGTGATCTCGGAACCGCCACTTCCTGCATAGATTGGTTTGATTTTTTTGTTGGCTTTGGTGATCGCTTCCACTAGCGTCTTGGCAATCACGATCACGTGGTCATTCGTGTCGAATGTGATCTCAAATGCTTTCATCGTCTCTCCTAATTGCGGCTCCGGATGGGCCGATATTCACTCGCCTGGATCAGGCGGCTTTCGGATGTACTCCATGACGCGATATGTCCAGTCAAGTCCAGGCATTGGACAGTCCGCCATGGCGTCTGAGAAACTTGCCGATACTGAATGGGATGGTGCTGGATACCATCGTGCTGTTCCTCGGGCCCGCCTCACGATGATGAAGCAGCGATCCTCGGGCGGTCTCAGATCCTCGGGCCTGATCGCCTCAATGGCACGACCAAGGTCGGCATCAATCTTGTCTCTCGCATGTGGCCCCCAAGAATGCTCAATCCATTCCCTCGCGGTCTCGGCTAATGTCCACAACCGCTCAAGGCTCTCGTCGCTGATCTGTGCCATCGCAACCTTCCGTAGGGCCAATATTCAACTCGCCTCGGGTCCTTCTGGGAATGGCATCCAGTGGGTGATGTCAAGGACTTCGATGAGAAATCCTTCATCCGATTCTTGGAATTTGCCATATATCCAAATGGCGCATCTAGGCCAGGAATCCCCAGTTTTCGGATGAACGACCCAGACGATGTAATCTTGACCACTCAAACCCGAAGCTGGCGGAAATTTATTCTCAACAGAAATCCATTCGGCCATCGCGTTCGCTCCGTGATCAGTCAATATTCAACTGTTGAATCGGTTCCCGCTGAGCAGGAAATAGCATCAGCGCTTTTCCGTAATTGAGTAGCGGGGGCCAGGATACCGGGGGGAATGGCGGACTTGGAGGATCGCGCCGCCTCCCGGCCCCCGCTGGACTCCAGGGTCAAGATTGCCGCTGAGACAAAGTGAACTCAGCCTCAATGTCCGATTTCAATGGCAGCATCTATCTTCTGAACAACAAATTCATAACAGGCTCGGCAAAGAACTCTGTCGCGCATGCTGGGTTGGATGTAGTATTCCCATTCCTCATCGGGAACCATGAAGAGCGCTGGCCAGACCTCACCACATTTACAGCAAATAGTCGGATATTGGATCCATCTTATGCGGCCCTTCTGGACGATCATCCCTAGCCATATCGCGTCCTGCTTTGGCGTTAGGCCATCCTCGTAAGCTGATGTACCGGCCGAAGCGTCAATGTTCATCTGCTCGTAAGGGCAGCCACAGGAAATTGATTGTTCTCCACAGAATGGGCATCGCTCCATATCGCAACCATAACTGTGGAATTCACCTTCTTCCGCGCCGCAATCATGGCATCTTGTCGGGACAGTATTCATTGAGGAGATTTCCTTTTAGCTTTCAGACTGATCCGAGCGGTTCGCTCGGCCATCTTGAGGAGGTTGATGCCCTCCTCGCTGCGCGTGAGTTCGGGCGTCCAGATGAGGTACTGATTCATGGTCGGAATGATCCTATTGTATCGGACCAGTCGGGTGAGGACGATCGACCAGCCATTCATCATCGTGGACCAACAGGACATTTTCCGTGTTTGATCGACGTGATGTGCCAGCAGGAATAGTCCTCGGCCACCTCAACATCGCCGCGTTCAGATCGCGGCTTGGGCCAGTTGTAATAGTTGTAGTGGCAACCGGAACAAATGCTGCTGCGATAGCGATCGCGCTTTTCGAGCCGCTTTCGTTTCTCCGCTGGTATCTCAGTCATCAGAACTTGAACTCTCTCTGCTATCCCAAGATCCATGACCGAGGCGCGCCGCACTGATCGCAGTGTGTGATCGGCAATGGATTAGGAGAACCGCAATAAAGGCAAAGCCATTCCTCGGTCCAGATCGGCAGACGTGCTCGCCCATTTCGCGCCCATCGAGTTATGGCCTGAAGGATTTGCGGGGTGGCGGGCGCACTGATTGAGAGATCAATTGTGCCGACATCGGCGATGAATTCAAAATCTCCGTATCTTTCCCGTGACGGCATAGAGATCGGGAAGTTCTCAATGGTGAAACTGTGGACATATCCCCAGAGATTGAATGGATACTGTTTGCTCATCCGAAGTTGAACTCCCTCTGCTTAGGCTCAGGCGTAACTAGGTCAATCCATTCCGACACCCGCGCTGTTCCTGGATCAACTTCCTCGTAAGCCACCCGAACCAGTCCTATTTTCCCGTCAGCGGGAAGCATGGCATTCACGCGCCCGGTCACAGCGTTGATCGGGATTCGGGTCAGCTCAGAGATCATGCGCCGGGTCAAAGGACCATTGTGTTGTCTAAGGCATTCCAGGATCTTCTCGCGCTGTGTCCTGGCGCGGCCGCTGATGACCTGTTCTGTGTGTGCATGGAGAGAGGTAAGCCGAACTCCGCTATCGGTCATCGGTAGTTTCACCTAATGATGTGGACGCTAGATTTCCATCGGGCGCATGATTAAGGAAATCCTTTGTCTCAGTTAGGAGCTTTTCAAGTTCTCTACCCTCGGAGAAGATCGAATCTGTTGCCTGTCCCGGTTGGATCGCCCACCATTCATCCTTGAGACCTTCGCCAAAGTCTAGCCAACTAGTTAACAATTGCCGTATTGTCATGTTCAACGCTCCCTCGTAATCCTCAAAGACCACCTCAGCCTTCGGGACTTACAGCCTGTCCTTCAGTCCGTTCGTTATTCTTCGGCCTGCCGCCGCGATGTCCAGCATCCAAGGATAACTCGGTCACTATCGCGGTCATTGCATCCATATTCGGAGGTTTTGTCTGGCTATAGCGTGCCATGCTCCTTGCTTTCTCTGCATACCACACTAACGATTCCTCCATTTTGTCGATGCATATCAAGGCCCGCTGAAGATGGTCAATGGGGCACCAGTGATAATGAGGTTCACCATAAGGGGAACTTGGCCGACGGCAGAGTTGACAATCGCCATCAACAAAATAATCATCAAGTGCCTTCTGCGCTTCGTGTCGGTCAAACATCTGTGAATCCGTCATGCCCAAGGTCCTTTTGTAAGCTCGGAAGACCGAAGTCCGCGGAGCGCCGTGATTTGGGTATGCCTGACCGAACTTTGGTCCACCTGCCCCTCCCAAAGGTGCGAATAGGGTAGTACGCTGGTACTGGCCTATTCGCCCCTGGGTCGGCTAGGGATACCCTGAGCCTCAAGGATCTGGTAGATCCTCGCCCGGGTGATCGCAAAGCGTCCTGCAAGCTTCTGGGCTGACCAGCCGGCCTTGCGAAGCCGGACGATCTCCCGATCCCTCTTGGCGTACCATTCAGCCAGGGCCTTCCGCATATTCATCTGTTCCATGCTGGTAGTATAACATACTTGACAAATCTGTCAAGTAGGCTATAATAATGGTAGCCGGGAGGAACCCCAATGACCGATCTGAGAACCCCCCATCCAGACCAGGAATTCATCGACCGAATGAGCGCGCTGGCGGCAACGGGAACGGTCCAGAAGGAACTGGCGCTGCATCTGATCGCAGTAAAGGCAGCGAACCGAGCCTATGACGAAGCCGAGGGGAACGAAGCGCAGGCTGACGCGTACCACAGCACCTATGTTGAGTTGAGCGGGACGAATTGCCCATGCTCGCGGTGCCAGGAAAGAGACCGATGATTGATCTGAAGAAACTCGCGGATATGGAGAAAAAAGAACAAGACGAGATGTTCCTGTTACTGGCGAAGCACTTACTTGCAATATCTGATCTGGTCATTGAGAAACAAACGAAGATGGCCGTTGAAGCCTTGATTAATACAGCAAATCTCTTGATCGATGCAGCGAAATGAAGAACTGCGGCTTCTGTCACTCCTGCGGGACCAAGCTCCGACCATCCCCATTCGCGGATGATTGGTGCGATCATTGTAAGACTGAGCGGCGGTATCGGTCTCATGGATGGGCGTCAGGAACAGCAGAACGGGATACTTTCGGATGCTTCCGAACACCCGAGGACGCGGCGAGGCAGCAGAGAGTCATAGAGAGGATGGATGCATGACCGAGCAACCTAACGAGATTGATGTCGCCTTGCATGTAGTCAGAGCAGAACTAGAAGGTGAGATCGAGGAAGCGAAACCGCTGGCACATTACCGCCAGGCCGAGGCGACTCTTCTCTTGGCGAAGCAGGTCCAGAGGATCGCAGATCAGATCGAGCGATGGGGACAGAACGGGATTTTCACGCGGTCAGAATGATCTGATCCAAAATTCAGTTGTTGAATCCTTTCCCGCTCAGCGGGAACGAGGACAAGGTTATGTGCCAACAGTGCGTCGATGATGAAAGGCTCTCACAGGAGACATTCGATAAGATTGAGGCATTCAATAGGCAATGGCCATTCGCAGCATATGGCCCAGCCCATATCGTCTTGGATGATGACAACGTTTTCGACCATAACCTTGATTGGTGCATTGGAATAACTCAGGCGGCGATCTCAGGAGACCTATCACCCCTGAACGAAGAAGATCAACGGTTTATGCTTGGTGTGGTCGATGTTTATGCAACGCATGAGCGTGCCGAACTGAATGCCACTCTGGATTTCCTGCGAGAGTTGCGGAAAGTTCCAGAGATTGATCGATAGTCGTTACCGCCGAGCGGGAAACCAAGGAGACCTAACATGGCCGAAATGAACGATGAGAGAGCAGTAGCGCTTTACCGTGAGGAAGCCGACAAAGTTCATCCGTTGGCTCGCTTTGGCGAAAGCCGGGTCGTGAGGGCATTCGCATCGAGGATCATGGCTCTAGATAACCGGAAGGTTCCGCTGAATGAAGCCGAGGCGATGCTGACGGCTCAGGCGGCGATCGCAACCAAACTCGATCCGTTCCCGCCAGCGCAGGAGCTGTGGTCATGGGTTCAGATCAGGAGAGGCGAAGACGGGAAGGAGAAGCGAATCCTGACGATCATGCGCGGTCGGGATGGGACGCTCAAGAATGCGAAGAAGAACGCGAAGAACGATGGGACACATCTCTTCCCGCCGAGATACCGATTGATTGAGGATGAGGCCGAGCGCGCGCGACGGCGCATCCCGAAAGATGCCATGGCCTTTGACTGCAAGGTCGAAGATTATCTGTCCATGACAACCTGGACATCGGCGGCCGTAGCTCTGAAAGACATCGGGCTATCGCCATCGCAGATCATGGAAAGACTCGGCGATGCTCCTGGCGATGGTGGTCTGGGCATCCTGACGATTGAAGAAATGAAGACACTCGACAGGAGCCAGAACAAGATGACCCATGAGGAGCGATGTCAGAAGCGTGCATTTATCGCCGCGCTCCGCAAGCGATGGGCTCCGCAGGAATATGGGCAGGAAGACGCGGCTGCATCGAGTGACACCGATGACTACATCATCGAGGGTGAATGGCTCCTGGTCGAACCCGAAGTCAAGAATGGCGCAGAACTGCATCAGATCGCGAAGGATGGCGCGGAAGCATTGTTCGGTGGCGGGATGGAGGGTGAGTTACCCGAGGGAACGGTAGCCAAGGGAACGCCCCGCCCGCATCCGCCCGAGACCGTCCGCAACAAGTGGAAGGCCGCGGTCGTGAAATTCGCGGGAGCCGAGGCTGAACAGATGCGCGGGAAGATCACGCTCCGACAGAAGATGGCCTGGCAGTTGAGAGAATGCTTCCCGGGCGATGAACACCAGGACGACAAAGCCCATTCGGTGATCGGGTTCTTGACCGAAGGCCGAACGACAAGCAGCAAGGATCTGACCGGGCCAGAGCTCATTGCAACCGAACGATGGCTGGATTCGGAGGAGCCCGAAGGTCCTGGCTCAGGGTTTGTGCCTCGGAAGGAATCTCGGCAGGAAGCCGCGCTGATCGTTACGGCGCGGATGAAGGAACTCGGACAGGAACCATTGCTGTAGGAACCGCACTTGCCTATTCGTGACCAGCCCGACTCGCGTTCAGGCGCTACAGGGAGGCTAGATGGTAGGCCAGTGCGAACTGGAGACCGAATGGAAACCACAACTGTTGACTTTGAGAAGTCAGCGAACAATATCATCCTAGCGCTCAAGAATTCTTCGGCTGGGATGACAGAACTTGAACAGATCCGCTACGTATATAACCATGCGATTGATGACGCGGCGATCTTCGTTCATGAACTGGGCGAAGCAAATCCTCAGCATGCGGTAGCGTTCCGTTCACTTGAAGCAGAGATGCGACATTGGCTCAGGCTACGCTGATGGCTAGCCTGACGCGGTGGTTATATCGGATGGCTCGGTTCTCGAATGACATTGGTGCACTGACCAGTGGGAAGCCTTCACGGATGGCGCGGAGGATCGGGAATAAGTTTCTCGGCCGCAATATCTGGAGGCGGCTGACCCTGAAGGGGAGACGATGACCATGTTTGCGCCGATTTACGAGAAAGATGGGAACGAACTGTTTCTGCCGATTGAAGGTTTCTTCGCCGACGACGAGGAAACTGCTAGACGCATCGGCTGGGGGAGCATGCTTGTTGAATGCGTCCTAATGCGGATGAACTACACCGGCAAGATCCTTTCGTTCGATCCACACAATCAGCCCCATGTCGCCGCGAAGGTTGGTGGGACGCCAGTGGCTATTATCGCTGGGCCACTCTTTGAATCCGAATGTCAGATGAGCGATGCAGACGAAACCTCAAAGCCTTGACATCCCGCGGTTGCGCCGGGCCTTCAGGAAGAAGGCGCGGCTGACCGTGGCCGACATCATCCTTGCCTTCGGGAATGGCGTGATCGTCATGGTCAAAGAAGCCATCGCTATCACCGCGGGGGCGCTGATCCTGTTCTGCCTCGTTGTGGCGGCGATGATGGTCGACATTCCATTCGGAAGGCAAGTGCTACTCGCCTTGATCATCCTCGGCTTGGCTTTGTTGGCGAGGCGGATCGGGCGCTGGATGGGAGGTTCGCGATGATCTTCGTGATAAGTACCTCCATCTTCTTCATGGCATCATGGATCTTAGTATTCCAAGGGAACTATGAAGCCGCGATGGTCACTCTATTGATCACCATGGGTATAGCTCTGCTTGGCATTATCGTCATAGTGAAAAGGATGACATCATGATCGCGCCTCAAGAGAATGGTCGGGTCGATCCGGGTTTATTGATGGACAGCCATCCTCAACCTATGCGCGCGGCAGGTTGGATGGTTTACCAGCATAACCTTTCGGATCGGCGGGTGAAGGTCGAGGACTTGGACCGGAGCTTCAACAATGGCGAAGTCGCGGTGCTGAGCGATGCAGATCGGCGAAGCCTGTTGAAACTGCTTA
>Ga0209342_10002439_pt1 | contig 19957 bp, 23 predicted proteins | sample RifCSP16_2_FD_184023 | JGI IMG/M metagenome (GOLD analysis project Ga0209342, IMG submission 184023) | Soil microbial communities from Rifle, Colorado - Rifle CSP2_sed 16_2 (SPAdes) (version 2) | ecosystem: Environmental > Terrestrial > Deep subsurface > Rock core/Sediment | place: Rifle... | reverse complement strand
CCCGCCGAATCCGAGCGTGTCGGCGGGGTGCGGGCTGCCGTCGTTCTCGCCCGTGGCGGGCAGCGGGTCGGTCGCGTTCTCGAACGGGACGCTTGCCGGGGGCGGCGTGTGCACGGTCGCCCTGGACGTAACGGCAGCGTCTGGCGGGACGTATGCCAACACGAGCAGTGCGGTGACGTCAGCCAACGCCGGGACGGGGAACGCGGCGGCGGCTGCCTTGACGGTGGGCGCGGTCACGCCGCCGAGCATCGCGAAGTCGTTCGCGCCCAACTCGATCGTCGCCGGGGCGAAGTCGACGCTGGCGTTCGCGATCGCCAACCCGAACGCGGCGGTGACATTAACGGGAGTAGCATTCAGTGACGCTTTGCCTGCAAACGTGATGGTCGCCGATCCGCCAAACGCGAGCGTAGCGTCCGGCTGCGGTGGGGGAGCGCTCTCGGCCGCGGCGGGCAGCTCGTCGCTTTCGTTTTCGGGCGGCGCGATTGCAGCGGGCGCGACGTGCACGATTGTGGTGGACGTGACCGCGACGGCCGGTGGGACTTACACGAATACGAGCAGCCCGGTCACTTCCGCCAACGGCGGGGCCAGCAGCAGTGGCGCTGCGGCGACGCTGACGGTGCAGCAGCGCCCGATGGGTTTGACGATTGAAGGGCCGTCCACTGGCGCTCTGAACACAGCCTATGCCTTCACCGTCACCGTCACGAATACCGATGCGACGATGCCGATCACGTACACATGGGAGGCAACCGGGCAGGCATCGCCAATCACACGCCAGAGCTTCGTGCTAAGCGACACCGCCGTGATGAGCTGGACCCTGGCGGGCGATCACGTCATCACCGTCACGGCGCAAAACGCGGCAGGCGTCGTGACTGGCACGCACAGCATCGCGATCACTCCGATCGGCCCTCTCCTGTTCGGGAGCTCGGCGAACGAGATGCTTCGAGGAACGGGAGGCATGGCTTCACTCCGGCGGCAGGACCGACCCGAACACAAGTCGATCGGAGAGCGCCTGAAGGCCCGGCAACTTGCCGCCGAACCAGCGCCACAGCCAGTATTTTTCGAAAGCGACTTTGCTGAGATGGGAGAATCGCGACGGCGGCTCCAGCGCGACGGTGGGATCGGGTTCGGAATAGAAATTGCCCGCGCCTAACGCGGCCTGACCGTAACCCGTCTCGACGATGCAGTAGCCCTCGCCCTTGAACTCGACCGGCTTGCCGCTGCGCGCAATATCGGCGGCGATCGTGCGAGCGACAGACTCGGCCTGCCCGTGCGCGAACACGCCGGCTTTCGGCAGCGGCTTGCCATTCGCGAGTTTGATCATCGTCACGTCGCCCAAAGCGTATACCCGCTCGAAGGCAGTCGCCATTGTTCGCGCGTTCACCGACACCCACCCCGTTTCGCCTGCCAGCCCGGCGCTCTTGACGACGACGGGACAGCGATGCGGCGGGACAGTCACGAGCAGATCGTACTCGACCTTCCGGCCGTCCTCGAGGGTCAGCTCGCGCCGGCCCGCATCGACCGATGTGGGCCTGGCCTGCGGATTGAAAGCGATGCCGCGCGCCTCGACCATTTCCTTCAGCGCCTTGCCGACAATCGGGCCGGCCACCGGCATGGGCAGCGGCTCAGGCGTGTACGCGCTCATCTCCACACGATCCCGAATGCCTCGCTGGCGGAAGGCGTAGTCGAGCAACAGCGCGCCTTCCCATGGCGCGCCAGGGCACTTGTAGGGCAGTGCGGCGATGGCTAACACCACTCGCCCGCCGTCGAACTTCGCCAACGCCTCGCGCAGCCGTTCGGCGCCGGGCAGATCGAAGTACCAGTGCGCTGATTCGGCCAGGCCGGGCGTGGCTGCCGGGTCCAGTTCGGCGCCCAAGGCCACGACGAGGTAGTCGGCGGCAAACTCGCCGGCGCTCGTCGTCGCTTTGCGCGCGGCGGGATCGATCGACTGGACATCAGCCTGCACGAACTCAATGCCGCGCCGGGCGAGGCGGTGAAGGTCGCGAGTGATCTGCGGCGCGCGCCGCCAGCCGACCATCAGCCAGAGCAGGCTGGGCGCGAAGACGTGCTGAGCGCTCTTGTCCACGACCACGATGCGGTGCTCGCGGCCCAGGCGTTCGCGCAGGCGGTGCGCCGCCACCAGCCCACCGATGCCTGCGCCGAGAATCAAGATCGTTTTGCCACTCATGGCTTCCTCTCTTAACTGGAGTTTGGCAAATCGCTGGAGTGCAGCCTTCAGGCTGCCATATGTGGCGGTCAAGCAGGCTTGCACTCCAACCGTCATATATGGCTGTTGCCAAAATCCAGTCCTAACTGAGCGCTTGCGAGCGTCTGTCGGCGCTTCAGAAAATCAAGATCTGGTCGGCTTCCAGCGTCCACTCGGCGAGCAGGTCCATGCTGCCCAGCTTGACGCCGTCGATCGACACGTCTGGCCCGATCCCGCGGGCCTTGGCGCACGTGCCTCAGGTGGCGACTTCGCCGCGCTGTGCAAGCGCCCTGACCATGCGCTCGACGTTGTAGTAACCCTCGTGTGTCTCCTGACCGGCGACCGCGCACTGCACGCCGTCGCCGACCAGGAACACGCGTACCCCAGCTTCGGGGCGCTTGACCAGGTTGAGCGCCAGCCGCAGCGCATTGTATGGGCGCTCGTTGCCGTACGGCCCATCGTTGACGACGATCAGATATTTCCTGGATGATTCGGTCATAGCATCGATCCTCATTGCCGATTTCAAGGTGGGTGCTCCCGCGCTTTTCCTCCATCGACTTGATCTATAAGCGCGACCCCTTACTGATTACTGATTACTGATCACTGATCACTGATCACTGATCACTGATCACTCCTCACCCTCGTCTCACTTTCTTTCAGGCGCGCGATCAACACCCGCATCACCGCTAGGCTGATCTCGGGTCTTTCCCTGAGCATGCCCTCGAACTGCTTCTGGTCGATGCACAGCACGCGCACGTGGCCCGAGGCGACGAGCGAGGCCACACGCGGCCCCTGGCTGATGAGCGCCATTTCGCCGACGAATTCGCCCGGCCTGCGTCGCGCGACTTCCGCGCCGGGCGCATCCTGAGCGGAACGCAGTGAAGCCTGCCCTGCGAAGTCCCCGACCGAAGGGAGCGGGGAGCGAACGCGAAGGGTCGAAGGACGCCCGCCGTCCGCCGCTTCCAGCACGCGCACCTCGCCCGACACGATAATGAACATCTCGTCGCCCGGGTCGCCCTGCCAGGCGATGACATCGCCGTCGTGAAAGAAGCGCTCGTCGGCAATCGCCGCGACGTGCTTGAGATCGGCCGGCGAGAGGTCGGCGAACAGCGGCACGCGGCGCAGGAACAGGACACGCTCCATCAACGATAGCGTTTGCAGGGTATGCACGGGTAAGTCTCCCTTCATCGCGGATGCAGCCGTTTCGCGCACGAGCGTGTCCGTGTCGGATTCGACGATACGGGCCAGCAGGTCGCGGGCATGTGGATCGTCAGAGCCGCCGGCGACGAGCGCCGCGCAGGCGCGCAGCCACGCATCCGAATCTTGCAGAAGTTGCGCGAGCCATCCATCCGAGCGGGCCGGCGTGGCTTCTCCCGCTTCCCACAAAGACAGCAGCGGTCGAACGATGGGCAGCTCGCCGATGGATTCCAGTGTCTCCATGGCATACGCGCGTTGATTCGGATCGCGGCTTTTCAAGTTATCGATCGCCGTCGCCATCGCGTGCCGATTGGCGAGCAGGCCGACGGCGCGCAGCGCGTTGATCGCGCGGCGGCGGGCCGCGTCGCTCAGCGAATCGGCCAGCAGTCGCAGAGCCGGTGTAGTCGAGTGGTCGAGTGGTCGAGTGGTCGGGTGGTCAGTCGCATCCTGAGCCATGCCCTGAGCGGAGCCGAAGGGGGAGCGCAGCGCACTGTAGCCCCCGGAGTGAAGCGGAGCGGGGGAGGTGGTCGAGTAGTCTTGTGGTCGGGTAGTCTTGATGCTGAGCATCAGGCTGTGGTAATGGGCGGCCCGGGATGCGCTCTCACGCGCGTACTCCCGAATGGCGTCCGCCGCTCGACGAATGGGAAGATGATCGAGCGCTGCGAGCGCGCCGCTTTCGAGCGCCGGATCGGACAGGGCAGACACCGTCGCATCGAGCATCGACGGGCCGATCCGGCCGATGGCGGCGGCCGCCGCTTCGCGCACCGACGAGTCGTCGTCGCCCAGCGCCTGAATCAATTTCTCTGTGCTCTCTGCTTTCTCGGCGGTGAGACGGATTCCTATCGGCGCGAATGCGGATGCGGCGGCGCGGCGAACGCCGGGAAGCGGGTCGTGAAGTCCCGCCGCAATCCATTCGAGCGATGCCGGGGCTTCCCATTCGCCCATCGCGTTCATCGCCTGGATGCGCGATTCGGCGTCGCCGGCCTCAGCCATAGTTGCCAGTACGCCCCGCGCCTCCGGATCCGCGTCGTCGCGCAGGAGGGTGGCGGCGACACGCGCCCGCACGGCCGGGTACGGATCGGCCAGCAAAGGACGAATCCATGCGACGAGGCCGCGCCGGTAGCCCGCTAATTGGCGCAGCGCGTCGACGGCCTCAGTGCGGACCTCCGGCTCAGGGTCGTTCAAGCAGGCTGCGATGTCGAGCAGCGCCGGCGTTGCCTTGGCGCAGGCCAAGGCGTGCAGCGCGGCCGCCCGTACCTCGGCATCCTGATCGCTCAAGGCGTCGATCAGCGCGTCGCTCGCCCCCGGGACGGGCAGATGACCGAGAATCTCGACCGACACGCGGCGGACGGCCGTGTCGGGGTGGAGCAAGCCGGTAGCGGCGACTGAAACGGCGGAGGCATCGCGCCGAAAGCCGCCGAAGGGTTCTTCTTCGTCGAAGAACACTTGCGGCTGGCCGGCGTGCAGGGCATCGACGAGCGAACCGCGATACGCGCGCCGCTGCTGCCAGAGAACGAACGTGATCATGAGCGCCGCGCCGAGGCCGATCAGATACAACTGCTGTGGCTGCAGGGCTTGCTGGCCGACGGCCAGGATCAAGCCGGCGGCGATTACGCCGATCTGATCAGGAACGGCGCTGATGAAAGCGCGTGTCTGTTCGCGCCGCTGGGGTGGGACGACGTTGAAAACAGCCTGGTAGGCCGCGGTTGAAACTCCCTGCGTCCACGTCGAATCGAAGAAGCGAAAGGCGACGATCGCCGGAAAGACGGGATAAACGGCGAGCACGCTAAAGCCGATCACGCCAATCACCGGCAGGCCCATGCGCGCCGCCATAATGCCGAAGCGGGCAAACAGGCGATTGGCTATCAGAAGTGAGGTTAAGAACGCTGCCGCCGTCGTGACGCCCTGGAACGTGCCGAGGAAACCGGCGAGCGTGTCTTCGCTCGGGAACTCCGTCGCGGCAGCCCTAGAGAAGGGCAGCACGAGCGAGTACATCATGATGGGAGCCAGCGTCGCGGAGATGACGATGAGGCGCATGAGCCGGGATTCGCGGACGAAGCGATAACCCTGCCGGATTTGGTCGACGGGGCTGGCTTGTTTTCTGATGCCGGCGCGGTGCACGAGCGGGCGGCCTGGCGCGCGACCGGCCAACGCACGTCCCAGGATAAACGCCGCGACGAGCGCGCCCGCCCAAACCAGCAGCAGGTTTTCCGTGTGAAGCGCCTTGCTCAGCGGCGCGGTGACGAATCCGCCGATCGCCGCACCCAGGATGCCGCCCGCCCCGAACAACGGGAACAACCGCTTGGCCTGGCGCGCATCGGCGCTGGCGCCCGCCAGTCCCCACGTGAACAGCGCCTGCAAGGCCCCCATCACGTTCATGCCCAGCCACAGAACAGGATAGAACCAGAAGAGATCGAGCGCCAGGAGAAAGCGCTCGCCGGCGAGGATCAGCGCGAGCGCGATGGGAAGCCGGACGTACAACCGCTCGCGCGTGACGCGGCCGAGGAGCGCCGACGTGCCCAGCAGGGTGACGAACGCGACCACGCCGAGCGCCATGTACATGGTGGGCAGGTATTGCGTGCCGAAGCGCGAGAAGAACAGCGCGTCGATGGCGTTGCCGCCGATCGCGCCGCCCGCCGAGACGAAGAACATCAAGCCGATCAGCAAAACGGCCAGACGGCCTTCGCCGGACCGAACTTTCAGTGCGCTGAGAAGACGATCCATCTGCTAATCCAGCCCGTTACTCTGAACTCTCTCAATCTTTACGTGCACGGGTGTCAGGTGCATAGGTGTCAGGGTGCTAATCCAGCCCATTACTCTGAACTCTCTCAATCCTCATGCGCAACGTGACGCGCTCGCGGGATAGCAGATCCTGGACTCGCCCCCCTCCGCCACGAGGCGGCGACGAGGGAACGTTGAACGTATTCCTATACCGCTGCCCCAGGCGCTGGTAGTCGGCGCGTGTCGTGGCCGGATTCTCATCCAGGGTGACGGTGCCGGTGAGGGTGATGTAGGTGTAGCCTTGTTCCACGCAGACGGAAAGGCGCGGGTCACGCCGGAGATGCTTGTGCTTTACGCTCCCCCGGGGCGTGCTGAGGAGCAATTCGTCTCCATCGAGCATATACCACATGACGGTCTGGTGAGGCAGACCGTCTGGGGCAATGGTCGAAACGACGGCAAAGTGCACTTGATTGAGGAACTGGCGTTGTTTGTCTGTGAGGAGCATAGTGATCCGCAGTACAGTGTACATCGGAATCGACTGGCGTCAAGTCCAAGATGTGTGTGCGTGGGGAAGGGCTTTGTCGAGCCAGCCTTGAGCGGCAGTCGGAAGGGATGCACGCCGGGCAAAACTGATCTGGTTTGGTTCGTGCTGAGTCATGGGTCTCCATATTCATCCGGTTCATAGGGAAAGTATCTTCCGCGACAGTGCGGCCCGTTGCGTAGACGGTTGCTCCGGCTTTGGCTAGTCCGAGCACGATACCTTTGCCGACACCACGGAAAAGCCTTACGCACCTCAAAACATCGTCCAGGTGCCATTCTCGAAGAGGACAAAACAAACATTCCCATTCCACAGCAGCCAGCCTCGCTGGAATTGCTGAATTTGTCCTTCAAGCAGTGTTTCTCCTGAGCGCGACCGTCCAGCGCATTCCTGAGAATAAGGCGGCTGATTGGCCAGCCAGCCATGCCGACCCGTGGCGGCAAAATCATCAGAAGGTACGCTATCATAGCCTCGTCGGTTGCCTGCGCGAGTTGGACGGCCCGTTTGGCTCAGCCGGCGGACGCCGGCAGATGCCGGCGAATGGCCTTGAGTGTTTCCCGCTCTGACTGTTGGGCGTGATAGAGATCCCAGCGCAACTGGAGATTCATCCAGAAGTCAGCCGACATACCAAAGTACTTGGCCAGGCGCAAGGCGGTGCTCGGGGTGATGCCCCGCCGCCCATTAATGATCTCGTTGATGCGCTGATAGGGCACATGAATGGCGTCGGCCAGTTCACGCTGAGTTAGCCCCATGGGGGTCAAAAATTCTTCTAGGAGCATCTCGCCAGGATGAGTGGGCGGACGGTGTGTTGGAATACGGATCATAGTCTTGGCCTCCACAAAACTCAGTGATAATCCACGATTTCGACCTGCTCAGGCCCGGATTCCGACCACGAGGAACGGCGGCGGAGCGGGCGCCCGCTCCGCCGGCCGTGACTAGGCCGCCCGCCGACATGGGTAAAGTCTTCTGCACTGGACTGCTTTGACGGTCATAGCGAGAACGACCTTCCGTCCTGAAGTGTGACCTTGCCGGACTCGAGAAGAACCTTGAGCTTTTCCAGGTTTTCGCGCACCCCTGATTTGGCCCGATTGGCCGCGAGCGGTTCTAGCAACTTCGGCACGCCCATATCCAACTGCCACATGTCGATAATTCGCGTGCTATCGCCCTGAGCCTCAAACATGATTTCGCGGCGAAGTTCGGGTCTTGACGGCGGAATGGTCTCCACCACAAGTAACCGGTTCGGTTCGAGCTGCGAGATCTTCAGATCCTGCTCATCGTTCTTGCGAATCTGGCGATATGTGGATCCCACCGCGCCCGGCTTGGGTGAGGTGGGCGACACACTCAACACATAGTAGTTCCACTTAGGTAGGCTGGGTAGATCAACAACAAAAGCAAAGACTTCCTCGATCGGTCGGTCGATCACGATAGTATTCTCGAAGGCGAACATTGCGCAACCTTTCTACTAAGGGCACAGGCAGGCCGGTGAGGATACCTGTTGCAGACCATCGACCGTGCGGGAGTCGCAGCAGCGGGCGGTTGATATGATGCAGGATGTGCGAGAAGAGCCACGATGCGCCACCCCTCCTTTATCAACTTGCCACTGGACAGACGCTTCAGGAGGACAGCGTCTTCTCAATGCGGCGGTCTGGAATGAGCCACAGCACCGCGACCAGAACATATACCACACAAGCCAGCCCCGCGCTCACAAACGCCAGAGGAATCGCCACCAGATACAGCACCACCGATGCCTTGCCCTTCACGTCGCGACCCAAGGCCGTCGCCAGAACCGAATCCCGACCATGCAGCGCAATGAGCGCTCGCGTCAGAATCAAGTAGGCGACCGCCGCCAACAGCAGCACGATCCCATACAGGGCGACCGGCCCGGTGGCAAATTGCGTCTCGCCCATCCAGCCGGTGACGAAGGGGATGAGCGACAGCCAGAACAACAAGTGCAGATTCGCCCACAAGACTCGACCATCCACGTGCCGGATCGCCTGAAGCAGATGATGGTGGTTGTTCCAGTAGATGCCGAGGAAGACGAAACTCAGCACATAGCTGAGGAAGACCGGGAGTAGCGGCGACAGGGCGGCTAAGTCGGCTTCATGGGGTATGGTCAACTCCAGGACCATGATGGTGATGATGATGGCGAGCACCCCATCGCTGAAAGCTTCCATGCGTCCCTTGCTCATGGTCTGACCACTCGTCGTGATAAAGGTGTGATGGAAGGGCCTGTCACCTTGCCCGTGTCACAGCCACAAGCCCTTGTACCTTTTCGCCCTGCAAAAATTGGATGACTTTTTCAATATTCCGCTCCAAGGTCTCCGGTCGTTTCAAGCCATTCAAATATCGGAGAATCTCTTTCTGACGTGAGGGGGCCAGTTTCTGAAAAGCTTCCTTGGCTCGTTTGTTTTTTGAAAGCGCTAGCGTAAACTTTCGCGGCGCGGGGACGGTTCTGGGTGTGTTATCAAACCGCACTCCCATCCTGACTTTGTCGCCCACCTCAACACTCGCGGCGTGCCGCATGGCTGTGTTGAGATACAGCCGCCACATCCCTCTGAACCTGACCACCGTGGCCGAAAATGACTCGCCCTGCAACGTTCCCTTCACCGGTATAGGCCCTTTCACTTTTTTGGCATCTTGCTGTAGTTTCCGGACAATACCGTCGGGCACTTGCACGTACGGGTTAATGTCTATCTTCCGAACCGTTGCCGAAAATGCTTGGATTGGTTGAGCATTACTCATATTCGATCACCGTTACACATCGCATTCCAGGTGAATGTCCTTTGGCTCAAGCTCAAGCAACTCCGGATCGGGTTGCGCGGTCACCCGGCACCCTAACCGCAGGTAGAAGTTGACGGTGTTCTCCGACGGTGTGGCCGAGATATACAACTGCTTCGCCCCTTGCTCACGCGCGGTGGCTTTCGCCAACTCGAATAAGCGCCTACCCAACCCCTGACGCCGGTAGGCGTTGCTGACATGTTGTCAATGACTTCACTGCGGTCGATCGACCAGACCTGCGCGATCTCTTCTCTGGATAAGTGTCTGAAGGTGAGCACAGTGCTCCTCTGTGCGCGCCCAACGGCCCGCGCATCTGCCGCCGCCGTGACGCGCGGGCTACTTTGCGGGCAAAGCGCGACAGAAAAGTCCGAACGACGGCGGGCTGGACACGACTGACGGCAAGTGTACTTCACCAAGATGGATAACGCCAGTGAAGACACGTAGGCGTCGTCGACCCCGCCTACCACAACTTAGGCGGCTGGAAGGCAATGGTACTCACAGATCCGGGGGCCGTGGTTTGAGTGCCCAGGGTGGGGGCGTGGGCATGAGGATGAATAGGACGCCGCTTCGCACCTCACCGTTGCCAGTGACGCGCGTGCTGGTAGGAGACTACCGGCAGCACAGCAGGTGATGTTTCTTCATATGAGTATCACAGCTACATCTACGACTCCGTGTCGCAACGACTGCAACTTAGGCGCGCAGTCGTTGCACGTTCCTCCTTCGACTCCCTGCATTGTGTTTATCCTCGTTTGACGAAAGCCTCATTCACTGCATTGACAATATTCTGGATGTATTGCCGATCTTTTGAGATCAGCGCGTCAGCCTCACCGGATGAACTGCTGATCCGGACTATGTAACTTGGCTTTTCATGGCGCATGATCCACACACCAAGCAAGCCTGTTATCACCCCGGAGAAAAGTAATCCTGCGATAGTTCCAATGCTCGACGAGCCAATAATCCCCACTGCTCCGAGGACAAGCCCCAAGCCTATGGCAATAAGAAGAAATACGACGAATTGGTTCTCCGGCTGCTTTATTACCATTTCGACCGACGTGACATTGGCGAGCGCATACGTCTTTCCTCGAAACATGGCGCGTGCATTGGTCACCGTCACAGCATCATCAGTATAGTAAACGATTTCTGTATCTGGACTGTTAATGGAAGCGGAGTCTGACTGCATGGTTGCAGGCTTCGCCTGTGTAATCCAGGACACTTGGTCATCTACTGCTGCCTCCAGTACCTCGAGTCCACGGAGGGCCATTGCATTATTGGGGTCGATTTCTAAGATGCGATCCAGGTATTCGCGACGCTCACCGGATGTATCTGCTATCTCGGTCATCCACAGCAAAGCGTTTACGTTACCTGGATCGGATGCCAAAATTTGCTCTAGCATTGCACGGCCCTCAGCCCGCCGACCGGCCTTGATTGTGGCGATTGCTTGAGCCAGTGTTAGTGTCGGCATATGTCATCACCCTGATATTCGGATGCGCGTGCGTGCACCAACGGATACGGAGTTAAGCCTGTTACCTTATACTCGACTTAGGGAGGCCGATGAGGGTATGCTTCGCGCAGAACGGGGTGATGATCCGTCACCGTCTGTCCGCTTCGCGCCATCGGCGATCCTGGCCTGGGAGCAGAGGTCCTGAGTTGATCCTTCGACTACGCTTAGGAGCATTGCGAACCCTCAGGGCGGACCGCCCCTCAGGCTTGCCGGGCTGTACAGTTGAAAGCATGCAGCGTTGACAACGCAAATCATCGGTAGGCCGCAGACGTTAATACCTCGCATACGGGTTCTAATGCAGCCTAACGCAGACCGGCTAACCCGCGGCCGCGCATGGTTGCACCAGCGATCCTCAGGATCAGTCGGTTGTTAGGCCGATCGTTGGCGGGTTCTGAGAACGAACTGAATCAGCGTCTTCACCACGGGCTGACCGCCTTCGAAGGAAACCCTCGTGCCGAAAGCTTCCGCTCCCATCACCTCGCTAAGCTTGCCGAATGCCTCGTCGACGCACGAGGGCGTGATGTCTTCGATCCCATCGAGCGTTACCTTCACGTTGCGCCCAGCCGCCAACTGGCCTGCCACGTCAGCTCTGATAGCAGTCCCAAGTTCGCGGGTGAGAAGTTGCGTGCCGTAATTGCCTAACGAAGCTTCGCCTCAAACCGACAAGTCTAACGAAGCAGTTCGAGTGCGCTATAATGTAGTTACAAACAACTTCGCTTGCTGTGCAGAGAGCTGTCTCCTTTTTGACGCCGCTGGGCGTTCAATCTCTCTCGCGGCCAATGGGCGTATGCCCGTCCTTCAGGCAATGGGCTCCATGCCATTGCCATTCCATTGTTTCCTTTGCCGCAAGTTTGGACGGCTGCCTCAGGCGAGCGAATGCATACGGAATCATGACCCGACCCCTGGCCCTGAAAACGTGGAGAATGGGGAGGGGGTTTTGTATCTGTTTATCGATTGGCAAGGTGAAATCTTGCTCTGTTTGTAAAGAATTCATAGTGTCAAGGAGTTCAGCCCGCGTCATTGCGAGCGCTTTTTGCGAAGCAATCTCCTGCACGGACTGCCATGTGCGCTCATGGCGGCGGAGATTGCTTCGTCGCAAACGGCGCTCACCTGCCCCGCACGTCATTGCGAGCATCTTTGTGCGAAGCAATCTCAGCGGGGTCGCAATGTCGGCTGAGTAGTTACACGACGGTCAAATATTCTATCACCTGGGTGCCTTCGTGTCTTGGTGGTGAGAAAAGCCCTTACCTAACCGGCCATCATGGTACAGTACCCACGATTCGATCTGGCTGAACTTCCTTTGGTGAAGCCTGCCCTGCGCAGCCGCTGGCCGCAGTTCGTCGTGCGCGTGATCGCGCTCGCAGGATTTGTCTTCGCCATCGTCGCCGGGCTGGCCGGCACGCCGGTCGGCAGCCGCAACTTCGGCGTCGTGTTCGTCTGGATCGCGTGGTGGGCGCTGCTGATGCTGATCGCCGTGCCGCTCTTCGGACGCGGTTGGTGCAGTATTTGCCCGATCCCGCTGCCGGGCGAGTGGCTGCAGAATGGCGCGGTGCTAGGCCCACAAGGCCGAGGCTTCACGCTCGGCAGGCGCTGGCCCCGCCGCTTGCGCAGCATGTGGATTCAAAACGGCGTGTTCGTCGCCGTCGCGCTCTTCAGCCTTGTCGTGCTCACACAGCCCGGCGTGACGGCGCTCGTGCTCGCGCTGTTCCTCGCCCTGGCCATCGTCACCAGCCTGATCTTCGAGCGGCGCGCGTTCTGCCGCTACCTGTGCCCCGCTGGCGGCTTCATCGGCCTGTACTCGCAGTTCGCGCCGATCGAAGTGCGCGCCAAGGAGCCGGCGCTGTGCGCCTCGCACACCGAAAAGACGTGCTACACCGGCAACGCCGACGGCTACGGCTGCCCCTGGCAGGTCTTCCCCGGCGGGCTGGCGAAGAACACCTACTGCGGAGCGTGTGTCGAGTGCCTGCGCACGTGCCCGCACGACAACATCGCGCTCAACCTGCGCCCGTTCGGGGCCGACCTGCTCAAGCCGGGCGGGCGGAAACTCGACGAGGCGTTCAAGGCGTTCATCATGCTCGGCAGCGCGATCGTGTATTCGGCGGTGATGCTCGGGCCGTGGGGTGAGCTGAAGGCCGCTGCCTACTCCGTCGGATCGGTCGAGTGGCTCGTCTACGCGGCTGGTTTCCTCGCCGGCGTGCTCGTCGCGCTGCCGGTACTGTTTCTCGTCGCCGTCCATCTCGGCCGGCGACTTTCCGGCTCGAAAGTGAAGTCGAAGAAGGCGTTCACGTCTTTCGCCTACGCGCTCGTGCCGCTCGGCCTAGCGGCGTGGATCGCGTTCAGCATTTCTTTCGTGTTCGCTAACCTCTCGTACGTATGGCCTGCGCTGTCCGACCCGATGGGTGAGGGCTGGAACCTGCTCGGCACGGTGGGCGTCGCGTGGGCGCCGTATCTCACGCAGGCTGTGCCTGTCTTGCAGACCGCGGCACTGCTTGGCGGATTGGCGTGGGCGAGCATGACGGCGCGCCGCATCGCGGGCGAGCAGTTGCCGAAGCGCCCGGCCCTGCAGCAAGCGCTGCCCGTCACAGCCTTCTGCCTGCTCGTGACGATCGGGCTGTTGGGGTTGTTGATCGGATGAGCGCCGAACGCACCGCCCGAATCATCGTCATCGTGCTCGCCGTGGGCCTGCCGGTCGCGGCGGTCATCGCCGGCAAGGCCCAATCGGTCGCCGGTCAAACGATCGAATTGAACGGCACGATGTCCGAGATCGGCGGCTGGACGCCGTCCGACATCACGGCGAAGGCCGGCGAGCCTATCCGCCTGCGATTGACCTCCGACGACGTGATACACGGCTTCGCCGTCGGCCAGAGCAGCCTGCCTGCGCTCGACGTGAAACCCGGCGAAGTCACGGAGACGACACTGATTTTCGACGAACCTGGCAAGTACACGTTTTACTGCACGCGCTGGTGCGGGCCGAACCACTGGCGCATGCGGGGGACGATCGAAGTGACCAGTGATCAGTCTGTCAGTTATCAGTTGGCAGTGGAACAGCCGCTGTACCTGAGGCTCGGTATTGACATCGATGCGCCGCATCCCGCGGACGTCATTCCCGGTGGAGCGCCGTCGGCGGGACGCGGCGCCGCGCTCGGGATCGCCATCCCCGTCGAATACCTGACGACCGAGTTCTACCGCGCGCATAGTCCGGCCGATGCCTGGAAGCGATTGCGCGACGAGCCGTTCACACAAGGCTTAACCGATGGGCAGGTATGGGATCTCGTCGCAGACGTGTGGCGATCGAATACAACTGCGCAGGCGCTCGAAACGGGGAAGAAACTGTTCGCCCAAAACTGCGCCGCGTGTCACGGCGAAAACGGCGCGGGCGACGGCGTGATGGCCGAATCGTTGACCGGAGAGACTCACTCTGGCGACACGCTGCGCGAGCGACACGACACGAAAGCGCCCGCCGACTTCACCGACGCGTCGTCGCTGCTCGGCGCAAGCCCGGCGCTCCTGCACGGCAAGATCGTGCGCGGCGGCATGGGCACGGGCATGCCGTACTGGGGACCGATTTTCACCGAGGAACAACTGTGGTCAGTCATCAGCTATCTGTGGACATTCCAATTTGACCTGGAGGGGAACGGATGAGTCAAAAGAAGAAGAGGAAGCCAGGCGCTTCCGGGCACAAGACTCCTCGATCGAAGGCGCCTCTGCTGATCATTGCCGGCGGCGTGGCGCTCGTCGTTATCGCCGCGCTGCTGATCTTCAGTGGCGGCGCGCCGGCAAGCCCGCCGGCGGCCATCGAAGTGAGCGGCGCGCCGGCGCTCAAGGTCGACAAGGAGAAAGTCGATCTGGGCACCGTGCGGCTGGGCGAGTGGGTGACCGTCAACTTCGAGATGGCGAACGCCGGCGACCAGCCGCTGCGTTTCACAGAGAAGCCGTACGTCACCGTCGTGGAGGGGTGCTGACCGCCCACCCCGACCATCGGTTCGATGGTCCTCAACCCGGGCGAGCGCACGCTGGTATCGATGCAGTTCATGATGCACGGCGACATGGGCGGCCTGCACGACTTCCGCCTGCACCTGCCGACGAACGATCCGACGAATCCCGAGAAAGAAGTGGTCGTCCTGTCGAACTGGGTGCAGTGAGCGGGCAGTAACGTGCGGCGCACGTCCGACCCCCTCCGCTTTCCTTCGGCTGCACTCAGGACAGGCGCTGCGGGGGCAAGAGTGCGGCGCACGTGAGGTCGGATGCGGAAAGCAGAATGTCTGATTTCTCGAAGCGCCTGGCGCTCGACCGTATGCAAAACCCGAGCCGCGAGCGGTGGCTGTCGCATGTTACTTTCCGGCGGCGCTTTCATCTGCTTCAGAAGCTGATACCGGCGGCGCTCGTGCTTCTGGTTGTCGTCTACGAGATCGGCCCGGCACGCTGGATTCACGATGTCCTGGGCGAGGATCATCACTTCGTCGCCGAGATTTTGATGTATGGCACGGTAGGGCCGGCACTCGCCTTCCTTCTCCTCGATTTCGTCGGCCGCTGGCTGGACGAGCGGGATACGGCCGAGCTTCAGGCGCAAGTGCTGGCGCACGCCCGCGAGAGCGAGCGCATCAGCCGCGAGCTGAGCGACGAGGCGCTGCAGACGCTGTTCGCCGCCAGTGCGCTGCTCGCCTCTCTTAAATCCACGCTGCCCGAGATTCCGCCCGAAACGGCCGCCACTCTGCGCGATACCGAGCAGATGCTTGACCAGGCTATTCAGAAACTCCGCGATCATTTGCAGGCTTGAGCGTCTTCTGATGGCGTGAGCAAGAAGGGGTTGAGTGGCTGAATTAATATCTTGTATTTCTGAGATTCCTCTTGCATTTTCTTTGATTGTCTTGTATAATAGTTCAAACAGGAGGCAGATTGTGCAGACTGCGGTCACGAAGCGTGGTCAAACAGTGATTCCGGCGTCGATTCGCAGACGGTATCATATTCAAGAGGGCGATCGCCTGGTATGGCTGGATGATGGACAGACCATCAAGGTTGTTCCTGTGCCAGCCAATGCCATTCATGCGCTGCGCGGTCGCGGTCGGGGTGAGCGCCTGGTGGAACGGCTATTGATCCTGCGCCGAGAGGAACGCGACCGTGAGTCCTGAGCGTTATCTATTGGACACCTCGGCTCTCTTGACACTGATCGAGGATGAAACCGGCGCTGAACGCGTAGAAAATGTGCTCACTCAAGGCGAGACGTTGCTGCCCTGGCTGGCTTTGTTGGAAGCGCACTACATCACACTCCAAGAGCGTGGACAACCCGAAGCGGATCATCGTTACGCCCTGATGAAGCAACTGCCCGTGACCATCCTATGGGAAGCGGATGAACCGATTCTCCTGACGGCTGCCCGATTGAAAGCCGTTCATCACCTCTCACTGGCTGATGCGATCATCGCCGCATTCGCCATTCGCCACAACGTTACCCTCCTCCATAAAGATCCGGAATTCGAGGCGCTGGCGGGTCAGACGGCGTTGGAAGCCTTGCCCTACAAGGGCGCCTCGTCCGCAGCATGAGGCTGCCTCTGCGCGTCCTCTATTCGCCCAGATTCGCCCTCAGCCATTCATACATCAAGACGCCGCCCGCCACGGCCACGTTGAGCGACTCGGCCTTGCCGGCGATCGGCAACCGCGCCCAGGCGTCGACGTGGCGGCGCACGTCATCCGACAGCCCCCGCGCTTCGTTGCCCAGCAGGAGCGCGACGCCGCCTTTCAACACACCCTGGCCGTACGCTTCGCCGAGTCGCGCATCTGCGCCGACCCGGCGCAGGCCGGATCGACGCAGTCGATCGAACAGGCCCGGGACGTCCGCCGTGTGTGCTAGCGGCACGTTGAACAGCGACCCCATGCTGCCGCGCACCGTCTTGACGTCGAATGGATCGACGCACGGCTCGATCAAAACGACCGCCGCTGCGCCGACCGCGTCGGCGGTGCGGATCAGCGTTCCCAGGTTGCCGGGGTCTTGCAGTCGATCCAGCACGACGACCAGCTCGTGACCGGCCAGTCGAATCTGGTCGAGCGGCGTTTCGAACAGCGCGAACGTGGCGACGAGACCCTGCGGCGCATCGCGCTCCGAGAGCGCCCGCATGACGTTTGGGGAGACGGCGAGCCGATCCGCGCCGCTCTCTCGAAAGCGCTCGAGCAGCGCAGGCGCTTCCGGCCCGTCGAATTGCTCCTCGCAGTAAAACACTTCAATCGGACGTGCCCCCGCATCCAGCGCCATGTGCAGTAGTTGCAGACCATCGACCAGGAAGCGTCCCTGCTCGCGGCGCTGCCTGCGCTGGTCGAGCTTGCGCGCCTCGACGATGCGTGGGTTACGGGTGCTCGTGATCATCGGCAACTTCTCAATATATCCGTGTCATCCGTGTCATCCGTGGTTTGTCTTTTGGTTGCGGCACGCTCGCCCTGCCGGTTCAAGTCGTCTAGAAGAGTCAGCAGTTGTTCGCTGGATGGAATGTCACTCATCGACCTGCCGTAGTGCAGGTAGCGCACTCGACCGGCCTTGTCGACGATAGCCTGCGCGGGCATACGACCAAACTTGAACAGGTTGAATTCCTGACCGTAGCGCTTCAGCACGCTGCCGTCCGGGTCAGGCAGGCCGATAAAAGGCAAACTCTGCTCGCGCCAGTAGTCGGCGAAGGCGTCCGCGTCATCCGGCCCGACGACGATCACTTCGGCGTTCCGCTCGACGAACCGATGATAATCGCGGCGCAACTGCGCCATGTGCCGGCGGCAGAACGGTCACATGAAACCGCGATTGAGCACGAGCACGACGATCTTGCGCCCTCGATAATCCGACAGCCGGATCGCGCGACCCTCGAAGTCGTCGAGGATGAAGTCGGGGGCCTGCGCGTTGAGTGCTGCTTTCGACATGTCTTTTTACTTTTTTCCCTTCGACAGCAAATCCCTGAACGCGGCTTCCGCTTGCGGGAGCTTGAAAGCATAGCCCATCTCCGTCAGGCGCTTCGGCATCGGGCGCGGTCCCGCCAGGATGAGCGTCGACTTCTCGCCGAGCAGCAGGCGCAGAGCAAAAGCCGGCGCCGGGATGAACGGCGGCCGCCGCAGGGTGCGCCGCAGTAGATGGGTCAGTTGCGCATTCGTGATCGCATCCGGCGCCGTGAGGTTGAACGCCCCGCGCGCGTTCGGATTTTCGATGAGGAAGCGAATCGCGCCGACCTCGTCGGCGACGTGCACCCAGGAGAACCACTGCCTGCCGCTGCCCAGCCGCGAAGCCAGGAAGAACTTGAAGGGGAGCGCGATGACGGGCAACATGCCGCCATTCCTGCTCATGACCAGGCCGGACCGAATCACTACGCGCCGCACGCCCATCACCTCGGCCTGCGAGGTAGACAGCTCCCAATCCCACACCACGCGCGCCTGAAAATCAAAGCCGGGCCTGTCGTCCTCGGTCAGCGGCTCCTCGCGCGCGGCGCCGTAGTAGCCGATGGCAGACGCCTGCACCAGAACGCCTGGCTTCTTTTTCGCTGCCTCGATCGCTTGCAGAACGGCGCGTCCCGCGTTCAAACGGCTCTCCAGGATCAGGCGCTTGCGCCGAGATGTCCAGCGCTGCAAGAAGACGCCCAGGAAACCGTCGCCCGCGATGCTCGCGCCGGCCAAGTTGACGATCGCGTCCGCGCCGTCGGCCAGGTGAGCCCAGCCGCTCGCCGTGCGCCCGTCCCACGGTTCGACGCGCACACTCTTGGGAAGCGATCGAGCGTACTTCGGATTGCGACTCAGAATGATGACGTCGTGGTTGTCCGCGGCGAGGCTGGATGCCAATGCCCTGCCGATGAGTCCGGTTCCTCCGGCGATGATCACACGCATAAATGACCTCACAAGCGAGGATGCGCCTAATTATCGCACGTGTTGAGCCTTTGTCCAGATTGCGCCAGGAATAGGTCGTCAATCCTGCGACGAACACCCGGCCGATCGCACGACTCAGGTATAATATGACCAGGGTCGGCTAGTGTTCCGGGGAGCAAGCACCTATGAACCAGAGGTCATATCCAGAAACCGTCACGCTGCGCGATGGCACGGCCGTGACGCTTCGCCCGATCCGGCCTGAAGATGCGCTTAGACTCCAGGAAGCGTTCGAGCAGCTTTCGCCGGAGAGCGTCTTCCTGCGCTTTCTCGACCAGCGCGCCGCGCTGTCTGACGTCGAAGCGCGGCGCTTCGCAACCGTCGACTATCACAGCAGCATGGCGATCGTCGCGGTCATCGAAGAGCATGGCGAGGAGCACATTATCGGCAGCGCGCGGTACGTGGCCGTCGATCCTGCGAAGCCGGACACGGCAGAGGCGGCGGTGACGGTCGTCGACGAGTACCAGCGGCGCGGGTTAGGAGTCATCCTCGTGCAGCACATCGTCGAGTATGCCCGTGCACACGGGATTCGCTATTTCCTGGCGACCGTGCACTACAGCAACGAGCAGATTCTGCACTTCATCGAGCGCAGCAAACTCCGGACTGATAAGAGATTGGAGAGTGGCGCCTGGGAGATCAAAATACTGCTCGACGCCCAGACGTGATTCGCGCCGTCGTCTTTCCGTTCTGATATTACCCGCTCTCCCAGGCCGGGACGAAAAACCTCACGCCAAGACGCAAAGTCGCCACCCTCTGCTGATTACCCACAACGCTCAGGCCGCCGTCCCTTCGACCCTTCGGCTGCGCTCAGGGCAGGGCTCAGGGCAGGGCTTAGGGCAGGCTTTGCTCCCCGTTCTCTTCGGTCGGGGACTTCGCAGGGCAGGCCCCGGCGGCGTTGCCCGCGCCGAGGCTTGCCTTGCGGCCGAAGGGGGTGTCGAAGGGCCTGCCCTGCGACCGAAGGGAGTGTCGAAGGGACAGCCCTGGGAGCGAGATGTGAATAATCACCAGCTAGGGTGCATTTCAGTTTGGGGGCAGATTTCGGCTCTATAATAGAGGCACCCCATCTCTTGGAGGCATCAAATGCGACGCACCCGCGCAGAACTCAGGGCTGAGTTAATGGGCCAGGCGGAAATCCTGA
>Ga0209342_10002434_pt1 | contig 19982 bp, 18 predicted proteins | sample RifCSP16_2_FD_184023 | JGI IMG/M metagenome (GOLD analysis project Ga0209342, IMG submission 184023) | Soil microbial communities from Rifle, Colorado - Rifle CSP2_sed 16_2 (SPAdes) (version 2) | ecosystem: Environmental > Terrestrial > Deep subsurface > Rock core/Sediment | place: Rifle... | reverse complement strand
CCCTTGCTGGAGGAACTCCGCTGCCTGGTGGAGGAATTGCAGCAGCGGGTGAATGCTGCATAAGGCATTTGGGTTTACAATAAACAACCTGAATCTGTAAAATTAAGGGAAGATATTTCTTCGCGAACCATAGCATAAAACCATGAAAAAATTATTATCCCTGGCTTCCTATGTCAAACCCTATTGGAAGCAGAGCGTGGCTGCCCTGGCACTGCTCATTTCCGTGGTAGCCATGGACCTGGCCATCCCCAGGCTCATACAACGCATCATTGATGACGGCATTGCCGCCAATAACCTCAAGCTGGTGATCAATACCACCCTGATCATGCTGACCCTGTCTGTTTTGAGCGCCGTTTTCTCGATCGGGATGAATTATTTTTCCGTGTATGCCGGGGAAGGTGTAGCCAGGGACCTGCGGGACACGTTGTTTTCCAAGATCCAGAGTTTCTCCTATGGCAACCTGGACCGGATGGTGACCGGGCAGTTGATCGTGCGGCTGACCAGCGACATCAGCATGCTGCAGCGCATCGTGCGTATGCTGCTGCGGATCGGAACGCGAGCCCCCCTGCTGATGATCGGCAGCCTGGTGCTGATGTTCTCGACCAATCCAACCCTGGCACTATCCATCCTGCCACTATTGCTGGTGACAGGCGGTTTGATCGTGTTCTTTGTCAGCCGCATGGGGTCCAGATACATGATCGTACAGCAAAAACTGGACCTGCTCAACACGGTACTGCAGGAAAATATCGCCGGCGTACGCGTGGTGAAAGCCTTCGTGCGGGACAGGTTCGAATCCGATCGATTCAAGGAAAGCAACCGTAATTACACAAATGAATCAGTCAAGGTGATGCAGCTGATGGCTCTGATGTCGCCCTCCGTAATGGGAATGATCAACATCGGGATCGTGGCGATCATCTGGATCGGGGGAGGACAGGTAATCGGGGGCTCTTTCTCGCTGGGAGAGATCGTGGCATTCACCAACTACCTGCTGACCACCATGTCACCCCTGATGATCCTGGTGATGATCTCGCAGGTGCTGGCTTCGGGCAGCGCCTCGGCGGAACGGATCTGCCAGGTTCTGGATGAAGAAATCGAGATCACGGATGCACCAGATGCGCAGGAGTTTCCAACCGAACCGGAAGCGCGGGTTGAATTCGATCATGTTAAATTCTTTTATAACGGTCACCAGCAGGAAATTGTCCTGGATGGTGTCACCTTTCGGGCGGAGCCCGGAGAAACCGTGGCTTTGCTGGGCGCAACCGGGGCGGGAAAAACCACCCTGGTAAACCTGATCCCCAGGTTCTATGATGTATCCGCAGGCGAGATCCGTATTGATGGTGTAGATATCCGCCGGTTAAAGCAGGATGAAGTCATTTCGCAGGTCGGACTGGTCCCGCAGGAAACCATCCTGTTCTCCGGCACTGTTCGCGAGAACATCTGCTATGGAAAACCGGGAGCGACTGACCAGGAAATGATCGCGGCAGCTAAAGCGGCGCAGGCGCACGATTTCATCATGGAACTGCCCAATCATTATGATACGCATGTCAATCAACGCGGGGTCAACCTTTCAGGCGGTCAGAAGCAGCGGATCGCCATCGCCAGGGCATTGCTCCCCCAACCCAGGATCCTGATCATGGATGATTCCACCAGTTCGGTGGATGTCGAGACCGAGCGGGAGATCCAGTCGGCGCTGGATGAGGTGATGAAGGGAAAGACAAGCTTCGTGGTTGCCCAGCGCATCAGTACAATTTTGAATGCGGACAAGATCCTGGTGCTGGACAAGGGCAGGATCGTGGCAGAAGGAACTCACAAGGAGTTGATCGCCAGCAGCAGTATCTATAAGGAGATCTACGATTCACAACTGGGCGCCGGTTTGGAGATCGACAAACTGCAGGGGGAAGACCATGGCTGAAAACGGGCAGAAAGAAGCCGGACGGAATGCGGTTGTCAGCATGAGAATGAACCGCTGGGGGAGCAGGATCGAGAAAGCCAAAGATCCCCGCATTGCAGTCCGAAAACTGATGCAGTATTTAAGACCGCATCTTCCCGCGTTCATTTTGATTTTCCTGCTCGTAATTGCCTACACGGGATTGAACCTGGTCGGTCCGTACCTGATGGGTGTGGCTATCGACCAGTACATTTCCAAAGCTGACCTGGCCGGGTTGGCACGGATCTCCCTGTGGATGCTGATGGCTTACGTTGCTGCATCACTGTTCCAGGCAGCAGGCGACCGCTGGATGGCACGCGTCTCCCAGGAGATATTGAAGCAGATGCGTGATGACCTGTTCACCCACCTGCAGTCCCTCTCGTTGCGTTTCTTCGATAAAAGCCCATCCGGTGACCTGATGAGCCGCCTGACCAACGATATTGATGCCATCAACCAGGCAGTATCCCAGAATATCACGTCCCTGTTCTCCAGCGTGCTTACCCTGGTGGGCATTTTGGTGGCAATGTTCCTGTTGAATCCCTGGCTGGCACTGGTATCCCTGTTCGTCGCACCCATAATGTTCTGGTTCACCGGGTTTATCGCCAAATTCACACGAATCGGCTTTCGGGAACTGCAGGCGGGTCTTGGAAACCTGAACGGGGTCATGGAGGAAGCCATCAGCGGGCAACGCGTGGTCAAGGCATTCCGGCGCAATGATTCGGTCATGCAGAATTTCAGAAGAGCCAACGGGAAAGTATACCAGGCGGGTTTGAAAGCCAATATTTATGCCCTGCTGCTCATGCCGATCACCAATGTGCTTGGGAATTTTTTCGTGATCCTGCTGGTTGGGGTGGGAGCAGCCCTGGCGCTGCAGGGACTGGCAACGGTGGGATTGATCGCCACCTTCATCAGCTACGGGCAGCACTTCATCCAGCCTCTGCGCCAGCTGGCAAATATGTACAATTCCATCCAGGCTGCCCTGGCTGGTGCAGAACGGATATTCGAGATCCTCGAGACAAAGCCTGAACTGCAGGATGCCGATAATGCGGTCAGTGTCTCCGCCTTCAAGGGAAATGTGGCATTCAGGGATGTTGATTTTGGATACCTGGAAGATGTACCGGTCATCCGCTCCATGAGCTTCCAGGCACATCCGGGAGAGACGATCGCGCTGGTCGGTCCGACAGGTGCCGGCAAGACCACCATCATCAACCTGCTTAAACGCTTCTATGATATTGACAAGGGAGCCATCGAGATCGACGGCATGGACATACGCCGGATCAGGAAGAATGACCTGCGCCGGAAACTGGGGGTTGTTCTGCAGGATACCTATTTGTTCTCCACCACTGTTCTGGAGAACATCCGCTACGGTCGCCTGGATGCCAGCGACGAAGAATGCATGCGGGCAGCACAGATGGCTGATGCAGATTATTTCATCAGGCAGCTGCCCAATAGCTACCAGACCATCCTTTCAGAGCGGGGCGGAAATTTCAGCCAGGGGCAGCGACAGCTGCTGGCGATATCACGGGCGATCCTGGCGGACCCGGACATCCTGATCCTGGACGAAGCCACCAGCAGCGTGGACACCCGCACCGAAGCCAGAATCCAGAAGGCCCTCTTGAAACTGATGCATGGACGCACCAGTTTCGTGATCGCCCACCGCTTGAGCACCATCCGGGACGCCGACAAGGTGCTGGTGATCAACGACGGACAGATCATCGAGGATGGCACCCACCAGGACCTACTGGCGAAGAAGGGCTTCTACTTCAACCTGTACCTGAGCCAGTTTAAGGGTCAGCAGATCTAGGGAAACCATTGATTTCCTGAACAAAAGGAGCTTGAAAAACTATTCTTGCATTCCAGCCACAACAAAAACCCGCCTTTCCTTTTCCGGCTCATCGATCGGGGTGGCGAGGGCACTGCCTGAAGACTACCGCAAGAGTCTTCAGGCGGATTTGTTTAACCGGAAATTAATTTGATTGATTCTTTTGTATCTGTGATCTCAATAAAATTCTTAAAGTGGAAGAGCAGTAAATCCCAAGCTCTTTTTTGTAGATTATTGCATGATCTCCCTGATATTTGCTACAATGTGAACATAGGGATCACTTTAAAGGACGGTCACCATGCAAGAGAAAAAGGTTGGGGTGGATTTTGACCTTCAGGAGCGGGCTGAAAAGCTGGCAAAACAGGGGAACTGGAAACAGGCTATGGAACTGTTCTCCCGCTGTGTAGACCAGCATACCGCCGAATTGGCACTCATCAACAGCGTGCAGGAAGGTCTGTCCTCCAAGTTGGAGATGCAGGGAATTTATGACTTGGTGGGGGATAAGCTGAGGGATACGTTCAACGCTCAAGTTGTGATGATCTCCCAATATGATCCGTATCTGGACAAGATCTATCATCATTATGCAATCGAGAATGGAGAACATCTTCATATTCAGGATTGGCAGCCACTTGATTCTTCGCGGGGTAGGATCGTATCCACAGGCAAACCTTACTTAATCAATGCCGATGAGATCTTGAAAGTTCTCTCAGCTGGTACGATGAAGGTCGTCCCCGGAACGCAAGTACCCAAAACCTGGCTGGGAGTTCCTCTCATGGTGGGTGGGGAAGTGCGCGGCATCGTCAGCCTGCAGAATCTTGATAGAGAGAACGCTTTCTCAAAATCGGATATAACATTGTTATCCACCCTGACCAACAGCATGAGCCTATCACTCGAAAACGCTCGTTTGTTCAACGAAACCGAACGGTTGCTCAACCTGATAAAAAATGAAATGGTCATGGCAAGGGAGACACAGGAGAGCATCCTTCCAACCGAGGTCCCTGGCTGTACCGGCTACGATATTTTTCCTTTCATCAATCCGGCACGCATGGTGGGTGGTGATTTCTACGATCTTATTCAGTTGGAAGGTGAGCGCTTGATTCTTGTGATCGGAGATGTCTCAGACAAAGGGCTACCAGCAGCACTCTTTATGGCACTGACCTTCAGCCTTCTTCGGTCCGAGACCGAACATTCCGAGGATCCCTGCAAAATCCTTGAGAATGTGAACAACTACTTATTGAAGATGAATGCCCTTGGGATGTACGTCACCCTACTGTACGGTATTCTGGATTGCAGAAGCGGGAAGTTCACATATTCCCGCGCCGGACACTTGCCACCCATCATTCTGGACAACGGAGGAAAGTCTATAGATGTAAAAGTCAGGGATGGTCAAGCATTGGGAGTACTCGAGAATCCCAATCTGAACCAGCAGGAGGTGATCATTCCACCTGGTGGTGTTTTGCTGCTCTTTAGTGATGGACTCAATGAAACGATGAATGCTAATGGAGAGGAATTCGGCATCGACCGTGTCCGGAAAGAATTGGTGCTCCTGAGGCATCTTGATGCAAAAAATATCTGTAAAGGTCTGTGGAAAGCTGCCTCGAGTTACTGTGGAGATGCTGGTTCACAAGATGATTTCACCGTGCTGGTTACCAAGAGAGATCCCGAATAAACATCGGGCTTCCTGTTAAAGTAAAAGGTAATACAAAAAAACTTCCAGTAATTCATAGTGGAAGTTTCATTAAGAAGCAAGAAATTAACTCAAATCATCTGTATCTTTGCCGGATTTAATTCCCTCCAACCTGTATGTATTCTCTTGAAAACTTGGGTTACCTACCTGCCACAACAAAAACCCGCCCTTCCTTTTCCGGTTCATCGATCGGGGTGGAGAGGTAACTGACCCTGGCGAAGTACACCTGTTTCCAGCCAACTTCCATAAGCATTTGTTTCACTTTTTCCATTTCAAATACGGTGTTATAGGCGGTCTGCTCAAAGCGCTGGTAGGACCCATCCGGCTGGCGGATGAAACCGCTGATCCTTGTCCAGGCTTTATTGCCCTGCCCATCAAAGATGCCACGCGTGATGATCAGGTCGTCCCCGCTGCTTTCATCCACGTGGATGCTGTTCCAGCGCTTCAATCCCTCCCTGGTGTTCAGGTCAAAAATGAATAAGCCGTCACAGACGGCATGCACGCATTTAAAACAGTTCCTTAATGCACTTTCATCTTCAAGGTGATTGAGGGAATCATAGGTGGAAACCACCAACCCGAAGCGCTCATCAAGGCTGAAATCGGCTGCATCAACCTGGATGAAATCTGCCTGACCGGAGGCAAGGTATTGAGCGGTATTCTACCGGGCATGTGCCAGCATCGCTTCGGAGGCATCCAGCCCCACCACCCGGAAACCTTCGCTGAGGAAATGGAGGGATAATTGCCCGGTCCCGCAGCAAAGGTCGAGGATAGCCTTGTTTTCCCTGCTGATCGCTTTGGAATCATGGAACGCCAGGATGAGCGGTGCAACCTGCTCTGCAAACCCAGCCCATCTGGCGTTATAGATACCGGCAAATCCTTCGTTGTATGCCTGAATGAGATCTTTCCTTAAAGGAATTGTATCTTAATCAGGTTTCTTTTCGGGCTGTGCGGACCGAAATGCCTGCGCGCACCCGCTTAACATACTCCTGCATGGGAAAATGGGCGATGCTCTCCCCGATCAACTCCAAGGGTAGGTCATCCAGCCTGCGGAAGCGGACACAGGACTTGCCGACATCGTAACGTTTGCCGGTCGCCCGGTAGGAGGACTCAAATTTCTCGCGTGAGCCTTCATCCATGTATATGCCCATCAGGTAGACCGACATGTGATTCTTCTGGGATGCCAGGGCGGCGTACATTAGGGGTTTTTTATTGTAGGTATCCGGGTAGATTTCCAGCGGCACCTGGTAGGTGATCATACCCCAGTTCATGACCTCCTCGATGCCATCCGGCAGGTTGTCCAGGATGACCCGGCGGACAGCCTGGAGGGCTTCCCTCCTCTCTTCCGGCAGGGATGCCAGGTATTGGCTGACCGTTTTGGCGTCAGATTGCATTGGTTTATTCTCTTTCAGGCGCTGGCTTCGTAAGCCTGCCTGACCCAGCCCATCAGTTCATCATCCACTTCGGATGGATCTTCCATAAAGACTTTGTACTGGCACATGCCTCCTGGCTGCTGCTCGACCAGGCGATCCGTGCCCGGGATGCCTTTCATGTTCAAGCCCAGCTCCACCCTACCTTTCGAAGCCGGTCCGAGCATGGCGAACTGGCGTTTGCGGCGCAGGCTCAGGTAGGTTTTCTTGGGAGCGATCTCGAATTCGCCCAACGCCTTGATCTGCTGCATGGTTTTATCATGGATCTGGCGCTGAACTTCAGTCTTATTCTCATAAAAGCCGTTCACGATCTCTTTGAGGGAAGTCTCTTCATTTTCATCTTCCCTTTTCAGGGTAAAAGAGGCTACCATGTTCGCGTCTCCATACCCGAGTACAGGGAACGTCTCCCTAATGAAATCACGGACCTGGCCGTGCTTCTGTAAGCCGGATTCCTTGACGATTTTGGTAAGCTCCGCCATGCTCTTTCCGGTTTTCGATTGAATATTGTTCAATTGGGTTTCAATGGCTTTATCAACACTGGACATGTTCTCCTCCTGAGTCAGAAGTTGAATAGGATATAATTTGTCGGATTATAAATTAAAATCAAGCCGATTTCAACCCATAAACAACCTGTGCATCGGTTCCCAGTAGTTATCGATCCAGCCCTGGGTGAATTCATCCTCCGTACCCTCCGGCAAACCGCTGTGGGAAAAATCCAGTTGGGTACCTTCCGGAAGCGGGTTTAACTCGAAGGTGACCGTTGATGTTTGCCCTGGCTTCCAATCCACGGCGCGCCATTCCTGCACGATCTTCTGGTCGGGGATCAGCTCGATATTCTTCCCTGTGATATAGCCATCGTAAGCCAAGAAGGTCTCACCGACAGCTCGTCCGATGCTGGCGGCACTGGCTGTGAAGTGGGCATGAATGGTCTCATCCATGAGCGCTTCGTAAACTTCATGTGGTGAAGCTTTGAATATCACGGTCTGTTGAATGGTTCTGGACATGGAAACTTCCTTAGGTGTGGCTTGAATCAGATAATATTTATCTGGATTATAAACTATCAACGAACACATGCTAAGTTTTTGGGTTTTTTCTTCCCATTTTCAAGTAAGTAATATTTCTGGTGATTCCATAATTTTTCATCTTCCATAGACTAGGATGTTGTTGACCGCGAATGAAATTGGTTTGAACATGGCAAGGAGATGTGGTAAACTATTGCGAAATTCAGACTATTATTATCCAATTTCAATTGACTTCGAAAGGAATATTTTATGTACCAATGGGTTCTTCTTTTGCATATCTTGGCCGCTTTTGTCTTTGCCTTCATCCACGGCGCATCCTCCAAGGTGATCTTCAGGCTGCGCCGGGAAAGCGAGCCGGCGCGCATGGCTGCACTGCTGGACGTATCGTCCGATTTCATGGGATTGATGTATATCAGCCTGCTGGTCATGCTGGCAGCCGGCATCACGGTCGGTTACCTGGGGGATTGGTGGGGCAGCATCTGGATCTGGGTCTCGCTGGGTCTGCTGGTGTTGCTGGTGCCTGCCATGTACGGCATGGCAACCATGCCCTTCAGCAGGTTGCGCAAGGCGCTGGGTCTGCCTTATTTTGAAAAGAACAAGCCCCACCCGGCCGGGGAACCTACCAGCCCGGAGGAGATCTCTGCCACCGCTGCGGCACTCAAACCCTGGCTGATGACTGGCGTCGGCTATGGTACCCTGCTATTGATCCTGGTACTGATGGTGATCAAACCGTTCTAGATAAGTGAGCAAGATCAATATTGATAGATCTCAATATAAAAGGTGCACCTTAAAAATATGTTATTATGACAAATAGTTTTAGAATAAATAATAATAGATTGCGAATCATTATGGTTCTCAACAACATTCTGCAGACAAGGGAAAATGAAATCAAAATTCACATTTACCTCAAAAGAGGTTTACATATTTCTCTTGATTTTGCTTTCGTTCTTTGCCTTTGCCATTGTATATTTCCCAACTAAGGAAATTCGAATCGGGATTTCACCGGATTCTATTCATTACATTGGGACAGCCCGAAACTTAATTGCAGGGGATGGTTTCAATTCATATAATAATTCTCCCTTGCTCCTTTATCCACCTTTTTATCCATTATTACTAGCTTTCTTTGGACTAATCTTCAAAACAGATCCACTAGTTTTAGCAAATACTATTAACTCTGTACTTTTTGGATTAATAACCTTTAGCACCGGAGTAATTGCGTTCTCATTAACACGAAAATCAATAGTATTTGCTTTCCTTGCTTCATTAACTGTCGTTTTTTCTATTCCACTCTATGGTGTTACAACCATGGCTTGGTCTGAAACGCTATTTATTTTTTTTGTAATAATGTTTTTCTTAATTTTCAAAATATATTCCGAAAGCCATAAAATTATTTACCTCTTATACCTCATCTGTGTTACTGCATTTGCGTGTATAACCAGATACATCGGTGTTGTTCTCATATTTGTGGGAATAATTGGCATATTAATGATTTCAGATCATATCAAAAAATTCTCGCACATATTATTTTTTACTGTCTTTTCATCATTGCCATTATGTATTTGGCTTTTGAAGAATGTGTTAATTTCAGGCACGTTTACCGGCATAAGGCAATTGTCAGACTACACTCTCTTCGATAATGTTCTCTCTTTGTTGAAACACATATTTAGTTGGTTCTTTCCAGATCAATTAAAAAGTAATCGAATTCTATTAATTGCCATAGGTTTATTACTCGGCATCCTAATTGGTTACTATATCTGGTATTTTATATCAAAAAAGAAAGCGATTTCTCCAATTCAATTTATATTGATAATTTTCACTTTCGGATATATTGTTTTTTTGTTAATATCTTCAAAATCAGCATTTAGTCAATTAATTGACAATCGATTCTTGTCTCCAGTTTTTATACCTATTATCCTGCTTATATTTATTATTGCCGATGATGTTGTGATCATCATGCAAGAGCATCATTCTTTAAAAAAAATCTCACCTGTCATAATTTTTTTTCTTACTATGTCAATTTTTTATTCTGGTAAAACCACTCTTAATAATAGTAACAATCTCTCGTTATATCGATTAGGATTCAATACTAAATCATATTTGCAGAGCAATACATTAGAATACTTATTAAATCATCCTTCAGCCTTAAATAATTGCAAAATATATACCAATAATCCCATCGCAATAAGTTTTATTGCTTATATTCCTGCGGAAACAAGCCCCAGCAGAAAAGCTAACTACTTATCATCGATAGTTGCAGATGACATAATGAAACTTGATGGTTCCTGGATAACCCAGAAATCATGCTTGATATGGTTTCAATCAGATAGTGTTAAGGATTTATATTCTCTATACGATCTGCAAGAGATTGTAAACTTGGAATTAATAAATTCTTTTAGTGATGGTGCGATTTACACGATAGATAAGAAATAACACAATTATCTTTCTGGCTCAAAAATACGATATTTCTTAATGATAGATTCTATGTTCAAGTTTCTTGATTAAATCAGAATTTCTCAGGAATGAAATTATTGATCAAATGAGAATATCATCATGATGATATTCTCGGGAAATTTACTTCCTTTAGTTTCTTATCAAAAATAACCTCGATCACAAATAAAATCCGTAATGATTCTTCGCAACTTACGTTTTCTCAATAATAATTCCACTAGCAAATAACTATAACATTTCCACCTGCTTGACAAAGAAACGGTAACGTTTGTAGATCCTGGCACCCATGCGGTGTGCCAGCGGGAAGGTATCCGTGTTGTCCTCGCCGGTCAGGGAGAGATCAGCCCATTTGTAACCCTTCTGCACCAGGCGTTTTGCCATCTCGGCAAACAGCAGCACACCCACACCTGTATCCCAGTATTCGGGTGGGACGGACACGCTCTTGATGGCGATGCTCTCAGGCTTGTAATTGGAAAAACGGAGCGCATTCAAGTAATCCCACGGGTAACGCAATCCGTTCAGGTGGATGAAGACCTCGTTCAGGTTGGGGACTCCCGGGAACCAGCCGACCGCCTGCCCGTCGATCTCGGCGAACAGAACCAGTTCGGGATCGACCACCTTGAGCATGGGTTGAACCATGGCTTCGATGGCTGCCCGTGTGTAGGGTACATGCTCCGGCATGTGCGCCAGTCCTCGGTTCTGCAGGTCGAGAACCCGGTCGATCTCGGCATCGTAATCATCCAGGTTGGCACCCCGCACGGTGATGTTCTTGCGCGTTCTGATCTTCTCCGCCAGCCTGAACAGGTGCTGGACCTCGGGTGTGTCCGGGTTCACATCAATACGGTAGGCGAGACCGTCCTCGCCGTATTTCTCAAAACCGAAAAGGACGAAAAAATCCCGGTAATACGATGGGTTGTAGCCGCAGTAGACGGCTGCTGGTTGGTCGCGTCCTTCGATCAGCACCCCGCGGGAGTCCTCCCGATCCAGGTTCCAGGTGCCCACCATACGCACCAGGTCGTGCTCCCGGCTCCACTGCTCAGCTTTGCTGAACAGCGCCTCGGCAACGTCCAGGTCCTGAACACATTCAAAGAAACCAATAATGCATTCGCCGAAACCGCGTTTGGCACGGCTGGTCAGATCCTCGCCACAGGAGATGGTGCCGGCTGGTTTTCCATCCCGCCAGGCAATGAACAGGTCGGCATATCCATCCTGGAAGAACTTTCCCCGAGCCGGGTCGATCAACCTGCGCCGTTCAGGCAGGAGGGGCGGAACCCAGAGAGGGTCTCCCCGGTAGATGCGCCAGGGAAAAGTGAGAAAGGTATTCCGTTCCCGGCGGGTTCGGACGGGTCTGATCTCGATCCGTTTCAATCGGCCTCCGCTGCCCTGGCTTTACGCCGCTCTTCCAGCTCCATGGCGATCTGCGAGTAATTATCCCGTCCCAGCGGGTATAGGATGGCGAATAAAATGCCCATGCACAGCAGAACTGCCGGGATCGGCCCGGTCACCATGCGGATGCCGGTGATGGCGCTAGCAGGCTGGGTGCTGCTGCTGGAGACATATCCACTGGCGTCCAGCACCAGCAGGGACAGGGGGATGGCGATGGATGAGGCGACCTTGGCAGCCAGGGTGATCAGGCTGTAAAACATGCCTTCGTGCCGTTCACCGGTCTTCCACTCACCCCATTCAATGGCATCCGGCAGGATTGCCCAGGGGAGAACATGGGCGGCCGAAACTCCGATGCCAGCCAGCACGCACAGGAACATGAGCATGGGAAATGGCGAAGCTGGCCCGAGCGTGATCAGAAACAACTGGACCACCGCCCAGAAAGAGATACCGATCACGTAGGCATAGCGCTTGTTCATTCGTTTGGATATGTATTCCCACAACGGCAGGGCGGCAATGGCGGTAATGAAAATGGTGGCCATGATCAGGTCAGACTTTTCCTCAAGCACCACCACCCATTTAATGTAATAGAGCAGGATGGTTTCAAGGATACCCATCGAAACCATGGTAAAGAGGTAGATGACCAGCCCGAATACGAACGGGCGGTTCTTGAGGGCTGCCTTGAGGGATTGCAGGATACCGGGCTGCTTGAGCTGGCTGAACTCCATGCGCTCCCTTGTCCCGAAGAAAACCATCAGCAGGGGTATGGCAGATGCCAACCCAAAAATGGTTCCCATCAGCAGGATGCGTCCGCCATTATCCGGGTTGAATCCCTGCACGATGACCAGCGGCAGGGTGAAGGCAACCAATCCGCCCAGGATGGAGAAGAACATGCGCGTGGTGGTCAGGGATGTACGTTCATCGTAGTCCGAGGTCAGTTCGGGGGTCAGGGCAAAGTAGGGCATGTAAACGAAGGTGGCGCCTATATCGAAGAGCATATAGGCGAGGGCATAATAGACCGCCAGTGCAATGGTCGACTGGAATGGCGGCTGCCACCAGAGCAGCATGAAAACAAGGGCAAAAGGGATGGCTCCAAAGAGCAGGAATGGACGCCGGCGTCCCCAGCGGGAGCGGGTGCGGTCGGAGATGTACCCGATCAGGGGATCGTTGATGTAGTCCGTGGTACGCCCTAGGAAAATGGCAGCCGCAGCGATGGCTGGCGTCAAACCGACCACGTCGGTCAGGAAAATGGCAAAGTAGGCGGAAATGATGGTGCCGGTCATGCTGAACCCGAAGTCTCCGGCTCCGTATAACCATTTATCCTTGCGGGTCAATTTTCTTTGCATGTGCATCTCCCGGGAATGGTTCTGATTTAATGAATTGGACTGGCAGATCGAACACACCAGTCGCCGCTTTAAACTTCCTCTTATTTTAACCCTGAAGGAAAAAAGGGGATGCGTTTTAATTCACATGCTTGACGGGAAATCAACAACTGCACCAGAACAATGGTCAGCGATACTCATCCACTCCTGGCAATCAGCCAGATGGATCATGAAATTAAAAAAGCCTGTATCTCTGGGTAAGCCAGTCAAAACAAATATTCCCACTTGAATATCGCTTGAAAAAATATACAATGAAAACAATCAAGAGTTAATCATTGGGTATTCTGCATAAGGAGAAAGTTAATGAAGAGATTCGCTCAAACAGCATTGATCCTTCTTTTAATCCTGGCAGCCGCCTCCTGCTCACCAAAAAAACTCGTTCCTGGTGACAGAATCAACGAAATGGAACTCCTCGATTTCTGCGAAGGAACCAACCTGATCGATTTATGTAATTTTAAAACACTGGTCGAAGGTAACTGCCAGGTGCCAGCCTCCGTTACCAATTTGTGGGTATCTGCGGGTTGGTCAGAGTTGAATTCATCGGACCTGAACGCAATGTGGGAAACCTTCACCTGGGAATTAACCTTTGATGGTCATTCGATCGACCTGGAGTCTTTTGGAACCTACGACCTGGATATATATGACTCAATCTCTGGCATGCGGAAAGCACGGGTGTGGAATTTCTGTATTTCAAATCCAACGGCTGGAGTTCATGTCACCCACTGGGTGCGTTCCTATGTATATGATGAACGTGAAGGCCAGGAAATCTTCGATTGGACCTTCACGGTCCTCGAACCAGGCGAGAGTATCCCCTAATATCCGGATCATATAATTTCTTTGTATATAATTTATGGTCAGCAGGTCACTTTTCAGGAATCTGGATATTTCTGAATACTAAATCTCACGTGAAATACCCAAAAATCACTCGCTGAACTATCAAGACACAGGCAAAGAGGGAAACCGGGGAAATGATAAACGTATCATCTCTTATTCAGTAATTTGAATTTTCTTTTTCGAGTGTGAAATTCAGATTGAGATAAGCACCAGAGCCAGCAGGGCACACAGAACACCCAGCCACTGCGAACGGGAGAGTTTTTCCTTTAATACCATCCAAGCCAGGGCAACAGTCGCACCAGGGTAAAGCGAACTGATGATTGCAGCCAGGTCAAGCCGTCCCAGTCGGGAGGAGGTGATAAAAAAGATGTTTCCCAGTGAATCGAGCAGACTGATGAAGAGGATGTTGACCCAATGTTTCCTTTCCGGAATCCATTCCAGGCGCGCCATGGAAGTGTAAATCAGCAGACCAGGGATGGACCCCAGCCGGGTTGCGATCACCGGCCAGATGGCACCGTCACTGCTGGCCTGGCTCAGCCCGATGAAAAAGAGTCCAAAGAAAATACCCGAAAGAAGCGGCAAGCGCAGCTGCTTGTAGGCATGCGAAAAACTTACCGAACCGCTCCTGGCGATCTGCCAGATGGCCAGCAACGCCAGTATGAAACCAATCAGCATCAAGGGAGCGGGCAGGCCGTCGATCCACAGGCCGACCAAAACTGGCAGGGCGGCTGCCACCAGGGCAGAAACCGGGGAAGCCAGGCTCATCTGTCCTTCCGCCAGGGCACGGTAGAGAATGATCAGCCCGAATCCACCAGATAGACCAGCCAGCATACCGACCAGAAGATTCGGAAGGGTTGGGAAAGGTTCACCCATCAGAAATACCAGCGGAACGAGGATGAATAGGCTGAAAACATGCCCAAGGATGACGACCCCCACGCTGTTGGTGCGTTTGGATACCAGACCGCCGGTAAAATCAGCAGCACCGTAAGCAGCAGAAGCTCCCAACGCCAGCAGGATGGAGAAGGAAAAAGACCCCATCACTTACCCCTGTCAGCTGCAGCAGCGCGAGCGAGGATCGTCCGGGCGGCTTTCACCAAGGGCATGTCGATCATCTTTGATCCATCGAAGGCAAAGGCACCCTTCCCTTCCGCCAGGCTGTCTTCAAAGGCATCCACTATCCTCTGGGCATGTGCTACGGCTTCCTGGTCGGGGGTGAATGCCTGCTGGACTGGTTCAACCTGGTTGGGATGGATGATCTGCTTGCCGGAGAAACCCATCTGCACACCGAAGAGTGCTTCCTTGCGCAAACTATCCATATCCTTGAAATCAATGCTGACCATGTCGATGGCCTGCAAACCATAAGCTGCCGCCGCCATCACCACAGCGCTGCGGGCATGGAAAACCTCCCATGCCTGCGGGGTTCGCACCGCACCGATGCTGGCTGCAAAGTCTTCCGCTCCGAAGATGATGGCATCCAGGCGGGCATGTGCAGCGATCTCCTTCAGGTTGAGGATTCCGGCTGCAGTTTCGACATCCACCACCATGCGGATGGATCCCAACGGACAACCATAAGCCAGTTCGGCACTCTCTATCCGTTCGCTGACCTGTTTCACCTGTTCAGCAGATTCCACCTTGGGTAACACGATCCCGTCCGGCCTGGCTGGCAGGATGGCAGCCAGTTCATCCTCCTCAAAACCGGAACCAACCGGGTTGATACGCACCAGCTTCTCGGCGGAACCAAAGTCAAGCTGCTGCAGGGCAGCCAGGATGGTTTGCCGGGCATCCAGCTTGCGAGCCGGTGCCACGCCGTCTTCCATGTCCAGGCAGATGCAATCCACACCCAGGGTGAGGGCTTTTTCAATTTTGTGACGATCATCTCCGGGTACATACAGCAGGGCACGTCGGGCATGCATGGGAACCTCCCACATAAACAGGATCAGTGTATGCAGGAATATTACACTAAATTCCCTGCAATCGGGGTGAGGTTTTCATCATTCTCCTCTTCTTTAAGGTTTTAAGAACCCCTTTTGTTGACTTGATTGTGAAATTCTTCTATAATGAAATTAACTATTAACCAATTTCCAAAGCGAGGAAACATGACCGAAACCATGAACTGCCCCCATTGTCAGGCGGAGTTACCGGCTGAATCACCTTTTTGCACCAAATGCGGAAAAATCACCGGGTTCTCTTTTCAACCCTCTGAAGAAGTGAAAAAACCGAACAAGGTATGGATCTGGGTACTGGCAGCTGTCGGGTTGTGCGCAGCCTGTGTCGTCCTGGTTGCCATCATCATCCTTGTCATCCAAACCATGAAACCCAAGATCGGCTCCACCCACACCCGCAAGATCGACGGGATGGTCGAAGTGTATGTCCCGGCAGGGGTGTTCACGATGGGCTCCAATTTTGGAGACGGTGATGAAAGCCCGGTGCACGAGGTGACGCTGGATGCCTTCTGGATCGATAAGACCGAGGTGACCAATGCGATGTACCAGAAATGCGTGGATGCCGGCATCTGCAATGAACCGCAGGACACCAGTTCGGTCACGCATAACAACTACTTCTTCAACCCAACCTTTGCCAATTACCCTGTCATTTACGTGACCTGGTATGACGCCGTTGACTACTGCGAATGGGCGGGAGGCAGGCTTCCAACCGAAGCCGAGTGGGAAAAAGCAGCCCGGGGAGATGATGCCCGAGACTATCCGTGGGGAGATCTTTCCCCAACCAGGAACCTGGCCAATTTCGGTGACAACCTGGGGGATACAGCGGAAGTGGGCAGCTACCCGGATGGCGCCAGTCCCTATGGAGCCCTGGATATGGCTGGCAATGCCTATGAGTGGGTCTTTGACCGTTATGCAGACGACTATTACGGATATTCCCCTTCAGATAACCCGACCGGTCCCAACAGCGGTACCCAGCGTGTCCTGCGCGGAGCTTCCTTTAATACCAGTGAATCGGTCATAAGGGCATCCAACCGGGGCAGGTATGCTCCGGATATCACCGGGGATGATGACGGTTTCCGTTGCGTGAGAGATATGGAATAGGGGTCTGAAGAAATGGACAGTAGATATACCCGATCCTGATCGACCGGGTATATTCTTTGAAATACTTTACTGTGCCAGTAATAAATAAAGGTTGATCGAAATTGAGGAAGAGATGACTGATAACCGGTTTTGCTCCAACTGCGGAAGTGCCAATTCTGCGGATGCAAAGTTCTGCAGCAACTGCGGCGCTGATTTGAAATCTTTCCAACCACCTGCAACCCCTAAAAAGAAGCCTAATACCTGGATCTGGGTGATCGCCGTGATCGGGTTGTGCCTGGTATGCCTGCTGGTGATCGCTGGATTGTATGCTGTGGGCAAGATGACCGGCATGGACCTGCCTAACCCATTCGCTTCCGCAACTCCCACCTTCACAGCCACACCCACCATTACACCCACCCCCACCCTGGGTATTGGTTCCACCAACCTACGCACCAGGGACGGTATGCTGGAGCTGTATGTCCCTGCCGGCAGCTTCATGATGGGCAGCGAAAGCGGTGATTCTGATGAATCACCTGTCCACCAGGTGACCCTGGATGCCTACTGGATCGACCAGACCTTGGTGACCAATGCCATGTATGCCATGTGCGTGGATGCCGGTAAATGTGAACCACCCAAAGAAACCAAATCTCATACAAGGGACAGTTATTTCGGCAAGTCCCAGTTTGATAATTATCCGGTCATCTATATCTCCTGGAGCAATGCCAGCGATTATTGCACCTGGGTTGGAGGGAGACTGCCAACGGAAGCCGAGTGGGAAAAAGCCGCCCGTGGTACAGACGGACGCACTTATCCATGGGGGGAAGGCATTAGCAGTAATCTTGCCAATTACAATAAAAAAATTGATGACACAACTGAAGTGGGCAGCTATCCTGCCGGAGCCAGCCCGTATGGAGCATTGGATATGGCTGGCAATGTCTGGGAGTGGGTTCATGACTGGTACAGTGCAACCTATTACGAGATCTCACCATCCTTCAACCCCACCGGTCCTTCTTCAGGAGATTTACGCGTATTGCGTGGCGGTTCGATGGTCAGCGGCTCGGATCTTCTGCGTTCTGCCAGTCGCAGTACAAATAATCCGAGCAACAAAGGATACGGTCTCAGTTTTCGTTGTGTCCGGGATGCATCCCTGCCGTAAGAGAACCAGCTTCTTCCGGTTTTCTTTTTCTCTTTTGTTGACCAAACAATGTTTTTTACCTATAATGAAATCACATTATTCATCCAATTATTGAAACGAGGAAATGATGACAGAATTCATTTTATGCCCTCACTGCAATAGTGAGAACCAACCCGGTGCAAGATTCTGCGCCAACTGCGGAAAGAGCATCTCGGCAGCACCTGCCCCGATGCCCGTTGTCAACCAACCGGCATCAATGCAGCCTGCCAGGAAATCCAAAGCATGGATGTGGGTGCTGGGTGTGATCGGGATATGCCTGGTATGCGTGATCCTGGTGATTGCTCTCTACTTTGTGGGTGACAAGGTTGGCTTGGACCTTCCAAATCCATTTGCCACCAAAACCCCCACACCCACCAACACGCCCACCCCGACACCCACCTTCACTCCGACTCAACCCTTGGTATCGGCTCGACCAACCTGCGCGTCAAGGATGGCATGCTGGAACTGTATGTACCTGCAGGCAGTTTCATGATGGGCAGCACCAGCGGGGATACTGATGAAGTACCGGTTCACCAGGTAACCCTGGATGCTTACTGGATCGATCAGACCGAGGTGACCGTCCGTATGTACCGCCTGTGCGTGGATGCCGGCGCATGTGCCGAACCGGAAACGACCAGTTCAGAGACCCACAGCAGTTTCTTCTACAACACTGCCTTCGATAATTACCCGGTCGTTTACGTGACCTGGTATGATGCAAGCGATTACTGCTTCTGGGCAGGTGCCCGGCTGCCATTCGAGGCGGAATGGGAAAAAGCAGCCCGGGGAGATAAGCAGATCACCTATCCATGGGGAAATGAAGCACCCACCAACCAGCACGCCAATTTTGACAACAACCTGGGTGATGTCGATATCGTTGGCAGCTACCCGATGGGGATCAGCCCCTACGGTGCCCTGGACATGGCTGGCAATGCGTATGAATGGGTTTTCGACTTTTACAGCACGACCTATTATGAAGGTTCGCCTTCCTTCAATCCGACCGGACCAGCCACCGGCGAAAGGCACACACTGCGGGGGGCTTCCTTCGATACTGCCGGCACGCTCCTGCGAGCAGCCAACCGCGGCAGCTACCCGCCCGGGACAACCGGCAACGACGACGGCTTCCGCTGCGCCCGGGATGCATCATTACCGTAGGATGACAGCAGCCAAAGGTTTATCGATCCTTTAGATCGACAAAGAGATACCAACCTTGCGAAGGTTTGAAACCTTCGCAAGGTTATTTTATATCGCAAGGTTTAACACAAGCCCTAAAGGTCTAAAACCAGACCTTTAGGGCTTGAAAGAAAGTCTTGTGATCTATTTAATTGATCAGGCGAGGTCGAAGCGGTCGAGGTTCATGACCTTGTTCCAGGCTGCCACAAAAACGTGAACGAATTTCTCCCGGGAATCCTTGCTGCCATAGATTTCCGCCACTGCCCTCAGCTGGGAATTCGAACCAAAGATGAGGTCAACACGGGTGCCGGTCCACTTGAGTTCACCGGTGGTACGATCACGTCCTTCGAAAACATTCTCGTCCTGCAAGGCTGCCTTCCAGACTGTGCCCATGTCAAGCAGGTTCACAAAGAAATCATTGCTGAGCGCTTCCGGCTGGTTGGTGAAGACACCATGCCTGGATCCATCGAAATTAGCATTCAGGACACGCAGCCCGCCGACGAGAACGGTCATCTCGGGAGCGGTCAGTGTTAGTAATTGAGCTTTATCAACCAGCATCTCCTCGGCTGGGACAGAATATTTTCCCTTGAGGTAGTTGCGGAACCCATCTGCAGCCGGTTCCAATACAGAAAAAGCTTCCACATCAGTCTGCTCCTGCGATGCATCCGTCCGTCCCGGAGTAA
>Ga0209342_10002432_pt1 | contig 20011 bp, 20 predicted proteins | sample RifCSP16_2_FD_184023 | JGI IMG/M metagenome (GOLD analysis project Ga0209342, IMG submission 184023) | Soil microbial communities from Rifle, Colorado - Rifle CSP2_sed 16_2 (SPAdes) (version 2) | ecosystem: Environmental > Terrestrial > Deep subsurface > Rock core/Sediment | place: Rifle... | reverse complement strand
CAGCTGGAAGACCGGCGCTGCGCTCATCAGCGGGTGTACCGTCGTGTTCAAGCCTTCGTCACTCACACCGCTGTGCGGCGCGAAGTTCACGGAGGTCCTCGACGAGGCTGCCTTCCCGCCAGGGGTATTCAACTTCCTTGTTGGGCCCGGTTCCATCGTCGGCGACGGGCTTGTCGCGCACCCGGACATCCGCGCGGTCTCGTTCACGGGCGGCACGGAGTCCGGGAAGCAAGTGTACAAGGCCGCCGCCGAGAAGATGATCAAGGTGGGGCTCGAGCTTGGGGGCAAGAACGCGATCCTCGTCATGGACGACGCGGACCTCGACCTCCTGATGGACGGCGTGATCTTCGGCGCGTTCGGGACCGCCGGGCAGCGGTGCACCGCCACGTCGCGTCTCATCGTACAAACGGGGATCTACGACGAACTCATGGGCCGCCTGCTCGCGCGCACGGACAAACTCAAGGTCGGAAACCCGCTCGACGAGAAGACGGATATGGGTCCCGTCGCGAGCGCGGAACAAGAGGGGAAGATCCTGGGGTACATCGCCGCCGGGAAGAAGGAGGGCGACAAGCTGCTCGTTGGCGGCAAGAAACTGCGCGGGGGCGCGTACGACCGCGGCTTCTTCCTCGAGCCGACGATCTTCGAGGTGAAGCCAGAGAAGCGCCTCGCGCGCGAGGAGATCTTCGGCCCCGTGCTCAGCGTGATCAAAGTGAAGGACTACGACGAGGCCGTGGCAGTCGCGAACTCCGTTGACTACGGGCTGAGCTCCTCCATCTACACGAGCGACGTGCGCAAGGCGTTCGCCGCGATGCAGGACCTCGAGGCGGGCATCACGTACGTGAACGCGCCCACAATCGGCGCGGAGGTCCAGCTCCCGTTTGGCGGCATCAAGGCGACGGGGCCGACGGACACGCGCGAGGCCGGCCCGACGGCGGTCGAGGAGTTCACCTATGTGAAGACCGTATACGTCGACTACAGCGGGCGCCTGCAGAAGGCGCAGATCGACACGGAGAAGCTCGCTCGGGGCTAGGGGCCGCGCCCCTGGAGTACCCTTCGGATTCTCGGGCCCTCGCCGAGGACGTCGAACGCCGAAAGCCCTTCGGCCACGGCCGCCCTGAGCAGTTGCCGGTCTGCTGAGAGGAACATGCCGCAGGCGCGTGCCGAGGCGGTGGCCAGCTGCAGGGCGCCTGCCACGTAGATTGCATGTTTTTACAGCAGTCGCCATGCGTCTCGCAGAAGGACCGTCGTGACCCCCACCGTCTCAAGGAATCCCAGGCGTCGCAGTGCATTGAGCTCGCCGTGGAGACGCGCTTTCGCGCCTGCATACGCCTGGACGCGTCCGCTGAGGCGGGCCCGGCGCTGGAGTGTCCCGAGGACCTCGCCTACGTTCCAGTGCGAGAAGCACAAGGTCGCGCCGCCGTTGAACGCCTCCTGGAACACGGAACGAACGACGCTCGTCCCAGGTTCGCGAAGGTATCGCTTGGCGAGCGCTGCTCGAGTCGAGGTAGACCTTAACCACGGCGACGCCTCGTCTTTCGGATGATCTCTTGGGCGGAGGGGCCGGGGCCCGGGTCGATGGTTTCGACCTGGCCGAATACCTCGATGTGGTCATCGCGGCCGCAGCAGAGCTCGCGGAGGGCGAGCTCCAGCTGCTCATTCGCAAAACTGTCCCTCAGCGCCTCCTCGACCTCCTCGCTGAGGCTCCGTAGCTTTCCTCGCTTTCGCACCGCGCGTTCACGGACCCTGGCGAGCAGGGATCCATCGATGCTCAGGGTGACCTTGGACGCAGTCATACCATTAGGGGTATAGCCGTATTACGTTGTGAGGTTTCCGTTCTCGGTCCAAACAGGTCTCCTATCGGATAATTGAACGTCCTGCGAGGAAGACGACCCGAACGCCGCAACGTGCTCGCACCGGTCCGCCGCGGGTCCCCCTCACCTCTTGTCGCCGATCCGCGTGTGGACGAACGCGTTGAGGTCGCCGAGGACGAGACCGGTCATGATGCACCACCGGACGAACGTGGACACGTCCAGGTTCAGGCTCCTCGCCTTCTCCTTGACGAGCTCGAGGAGCTCGGGGTCGATTCGGAGCTTGAGGACTTCGGTCTGCGTTCCTTCCTTTGCCATTGGAGTTCCCCGCTGAAGGCGGCATCGACGCTTCCGCCTCAAAAGGGTGGCGGTGGTCCTAGGAGCCCCTCTTGCCCGAGATGCCGTTGGCCCAGGCCAGCCGTCTCTCGCGTCCCTCTGCGACGGCGGGGGCCGGCTTGAACTCGGACTCGACCTCTGCCAAGTAGTCCACGAGGCGCAGGACCCCGTCCTTCGTCGGGCTCCGCACGTCGATCCCGGCACGGATGACCTCCTGACGGAGGACGACCATCGCCAGCCGCTCGTCCTCGAGGCGCCCGGACGTCTCGCGGAAGTCTACGAGGATCGCGTCGAGGGCCCCGATCGGCGTGCGCGTGTCCGAGGCGCGCGAGATCCCCATGGCGACGAGGCTCTCGTACAGCTCCTTCACCGGGTCGGACGGGGCGCGCCCGGCGAGGACCAGGTGGCCCAGAGACTCGAACGCCCGCTCCACGTTCTCGCCCGTCCTTGCGCTCGTTGCGTAGCACGTGGAGAGGCCCGAGGGGAGGGCGTCCGCGATGCCCACGTTGTGCCGTGCTGCGATCTCCGCGAGCTCGTGTTCCTTCCACTCCGCCTGACGCGAAAGGTCCGCCTTGTTCGCGGCGAAGACGAGGGGCACGCTCTCCACGACCTTGAACAGGGAGGGGATCCAGTAGCGCACGAGCGTGTCGAGCGTCTCGCGACGCGTGAAGTCCGCGACGAGAAGGGCGCCGTGGACGCCCGCGAACGTGCGCGCGTGGGAGGCCGTGTACCCCTCGCGGCCGAGTAGGTCCCAGATCATGAGGTTGAGGTCGACCGTCTTGTCAGGCCTCGGGATTCGGAGCTCTCGGCGAGTGACCTTGCTGCCAATCGTCGTGATGTAGGCGTCCTCGAAGAGGTCGTAGACAAAACGCTTGATCAGGCTCGTCTTGCCGACCGCGCTGTCCCCGAGCAGGACGATTTTCTTCTTCACGCTCATGATTTCATCGACCGTTCGGCGCGAGAATCGGGATCGGGGGAAGGTGTAATCGTCTCGTATGCCGCTCGCGCTTTCGCGATCTCCTGTTTCGTTCCCAACTTCTCGAAGAGGTCGATGGCTCTGCCCAGATACTTGACCGCCTCTGTGGCGTTGCCCTTCTCCTTCCACATCACGCCGAATTCGAAGCAGGAATCTGCCTGGCCGAGTGGCTGGTGAATTTCCTCGTAGGTGTGGAGACTCCGCTCAAAGTTCTCAATCGATTCCGGCCACATCTTTCGTTCGCGGAAGATGGCCCCAAGGGTCTTCGTCGATTTCGCGATGGTTCTCCGTGCTCCCATCGCTGTGGATAGTGAAAGGGCCTCGTCGCAAAGGTCGGTTGCCTTCTGGAATTCTCCTTTTCCGAATTTCACATCTGCGAGGAGGCAAAGCGCATTGCCCTCCTCGTCTCGCGAGCCGATGCTTCTCGAAATCGCGAGGCTTTTCTCGAGGTGCTCCAACGCCGAGTCGTGGTCCCCGCGTTGGAGATGCACGTTGCCTAGGTTGTTCAGCGAAATCGCGATGCCCCGCAGGTCCCCGACCTTCTCTTGGATTTCCAGGCCCCTCGTGTAATGCTTCAGCGCGGCATCGTAGTCGCCGCGTACGGCATGCGCGTCGCCGAGGTTGTTCAGTGTGATTCCCATGGCTTGCCTGTCCCCGATTTTCCCAAACATTTCTACGGCCTTCGCGTAATGCTTCAGCGCGGCATCGTAGTCCCCGCGTTGGAGATGCACGTTGCCGCTATTGCTCAACGATATCGCGATGCCATGCTGGTCCCCGATCTTCTCTCGGATTTCCAGCCCCTTCCTATGATGCTCCAACGCCGCGTCATAGTCCCCACGTTGGTAATGCACGATGCCGATGTTGTTCAGCGAGAATGCCATGGCTTGCCGGTCCCCGATCTTCTCTAGGATTCCCAGGGCCTTCGCGTGGTGCTCCAGGCTTCCCGCGTACTCTCCTTGACACCACTGTACTCTGCCAAGTTGCGTGAGGGCCTCTGCTTCGGCCTTGTTCTCTTTGCCCGAGACGATGGTCAAGGCCTCAAGGCTGCATTTCATGGATTGTTCGAGATCGCCTTTGCGGAAGTGAGTCTCAGCCATCTTCGTCAAGATCTCTGACTTCTTCTCGCCCACCGCCAAGTCCAGTGCGAGCTCGTAGGATTCGAGGGCATTCCCATACTCGCCAATCAGGCGGTATGTCGACCCGAGACCCACGAGGATTTCCTCTCTCTTCTCTGCGTCCTCCTCGAGTTCCAGGGCCTCCACGTAGAACCGGATTGCCTCCGCGTTGGCATACTGTTTCGCCGCCCTGTCCGCAGCCTTGAGCAGGTACGGAAGAGCCCTCGTTCGCTCACCCGAGTGGTAGTAATGGAAGGCGATCTCTCCCGCCCTGTCCTCGATTGAGTCGGAGCCTTGCGCCTCCATCGCGGCGGCGACTCGACCGTGGTACCAGGTCTGGAACTCCGGGGGAAGATCGCCGTACAACGTCTCCTTGATTTTCACGTGATCGAACCGATATCGCCCTTCGCGCGAGCGGATCAGGCGGTGACTCCGCTCCAGCGATCGGAGGTCCCGCAAGAGCTGCGTTGGGTCGATCCCCAAGGAGGATCCGACGACCTCCGACGTAAACTCCTCGCCAATGACCGCGGCGATGTCGAGGACCTGCCGTTCCGCATCGCCCACGCGGCCCAAGCGTCTCTGAATGATGCCTTGGACTTTGCGCGGAATGCCCACCTCCTGGGGGTTCCCGCTTGCGGACCAAACGCCATTGTCGAGTCGCAACCCCCTCTCGTCGACGAGAAGTCGGACCGTCTCGACGAGGAAGAGTGGATTCCCGGCGGTTTCTTCCTGGACCCGACGTGCGAGATCCTCGCCCAACTCCCCGCCTCCGAGGAGGCCGGTGACGACCTTGGCGGTGTCAGATGCTGACAGCCGGTGCAATTCGATCTGGACGAGGATGTCCTCGCCATCCATCCGCTGTATCGCGTCGATGAGAGTGTGTGGCCCGCCTCCCTTCGTCACCAGATCCTCCGGTCGATACGTCCCCATGGCGAGGAGGCCGTGGGCGCGCATGTTCCGCGCGACGTAGTGGAGGAGCGCGAGTGTCGACGGGTCCGCCCACTGGAGATCCTCGATACACAAGAGCGTGGGCTTCTCGGAAGCGTGGCGCGCGAGCCCCAAGGCGACACTCTCGAACAGGAGGTTCCGCCGAGCTTGTGGGTCTTCCTTTCCGGAGTAGACGCCGTCGTACTTCCCTGAAGTGACGAGTGGATCCAATAGCCGCTCCATACCCGCCACGGTCTCGTCGTCCCCGTCCCAACCTGCCAGGGTCGTCCCGTACTCCCGGTCCACCTTCCGCAACGCCTCCCGCATGTCCCCGACCAGGAACTCGTTTTCCCGCCCCGTGAGGACGACCGCTAGGTCCGCACTCCTGCCACGTTCCACGAGGATCATGAAGTCACCATGGCTCAGCCGGTCCAACGAGCCGGCCGACCTCGTTCCTTTCAACATCGCGAAGGAGTCCTCCACGAACCCCGCCACGGTCGCGAGCATGGACGCGAAGAGGTTCGGGTCCAGCTCCGTTTGCTCTCGCACGACCTCCCGGACGAGCAGCCCAGTGTGCGTCACGATGTAGGCACCTTCCACGCGGGGGGTCTCCTCCGCGGACAAGTAATCCAGCCCTCCGGACTTTAGCGCTTCGAAGAAGGGCATGTACGGGGTCATTGACTCGTACATCGCGTGGCCCCTGAGGACGAGGAACCCTCTTTCCCCGGCGATCTCCTGCAATTCCTCTATGAGTCGGGTCTTCCCGATCCCCGCTTCACCCGCGATGAGGACGAGGCTCCCGCGGCCCGCAATCGCATCGTCGAGATGCCCTTTTAGGGTCTCGAGATCGCGCTCCCGCCCCACCATCGGGGGCCGCTCCACAAGGTCCGCGTCGAACCCCCCCGGTTCTGGAGTGCAATTGAAGGACTCCCTAGATATTTCTTCCGGAGGAACCGTGAGCGCTCCCGCGTTCGAAGCGGGCTGCATGTCCCTCACGGAGACTGCCCCTGAGTAGCGAGTCGCGCGCGGATGAAGGCGTTGAGGTCCTCCAGCAGGAGTCCCGTCTGCACGCACCACGCCGCCAGCGCCGCCTCGTCCACGCCCAAGGCCCGCGCCTTCTCCGCGAGCTGCGTCGAGACGGCCTCGTCGAGGACGATCGTCACCGCGCGTCGCGCACCGCCGTTCGCCTGCGCCCGTGGGCTCGTGCCGTCACCCCTTCCGCGAGCGCGTTCGCGTTGGATAAGGCGGCGTGGCCACACGGGGCCACAAGCGTTCATCATTTCTCGCTCGGCTGTCGCAGGGAGTGACTGCGATGTGGGTCGCGAAAGGAAGAAGTGTGCGCGGGCGGGGACCGATGGTACCGTTCGGTGTTGTTCGAGGCGGAGGTGCGACTGCAATGGCGGCGATGCTTGTGGCGGCGTTCGCGGCCGGGTTCATGGCGGGCGGCGCGTCTGCGGTCGGGGAGACGTGCCTATTCATCGCGCCAGGGACCTATCCTGGCACGCCCGTAGCGACTGTTCTGGCGACGATCTCCGGTACGGCGGGGAACGACGTCCTTCTCGGGACGCCGGGCGACGACGTCATTGCCGGTCTAGGCGGAGACGACGTGATCGACGGGCTGGGCGGCAACGACGTACTCTGCGGAGGGCCGGGGAACGATGTCCTCTCGGGCGGGGACGGCGATGACATCCTCGCCGGGGACTTCCTCGTGGGAACCGCGGCGAGCGACTCGATCTTCGGAGGCGACGACATCCTCGCCGGTGGCGAGGGGAACGACATCTTGGATGGCGACTTGCTCTTCGGCGAGGCGGGGAACGACGTCCTCGTCGGCGGCGATGATTCGCTCGACGGGGGCCCCGGCAATGACCTGCTCAGAGGAGACACGCTGAACTGCGCGCTCGGCGCGGACACGGCAACCGGCGGGGACGACGTGATCGAGGCTGGGCCTGGCGACGATGGCCTTCCAATGCTGAACGTGCAGGCAGATTCCATCAACGGGGGGGCGGGAGATGATGTCCTTACGGGAGGAGACGACCTGGTGAGTGGGGGAAGCGGAAGCGACCTGCTGGCCGGCGACGGGATCAACGGCGGCGCGGGGAACGACCTGATGGTAGGCGGCGACGACACGGTCAACGGTGGCCCCGACGACGACCTAGTCCTGTTCGGGGACCTCTTGTTCGAGGGCGCGGGTGACGGGAACGATGTCGCCCTAGGGGGCGACGACGTCGTAATTGGCGGCGAAGGGGACGATATCATGACGGGGGATCGCCTCGCTCTGGGGGTAGGCATTGACTCTGCGGACTTGGGCGATGACCTGATGATCGGGGGATCGGGAGACGACAGCATCCTCTCGGACTTCTCAGCTCTCGCCGAGACCGTGGTCGAAGGCGACGACAGCATCAACTGCGGCCCCGGAGAGGACTTCGCGGACGGCGGCCCCGGATGGGACCGGGCTTGGAACTGCGAGGTGACGGTGGACGTTGAGGAGTCGTGAGGCCATGAGGCCCTGGTTGCTCCTGAGCGCTTTCGTTGTGACGGCCCTGCTGATGGCGCCCCTCGCGGCGGCGCCGAAACCGCCGGGAAGCGGACCGAAGCCAACGCCTCCGCCTCCGGAGGGCCCGGCAGACCCCGCCGTCGCCTACACGCACGTCACGGGGTGGGATGATGACGTTTGGAACCTCGGGGTTATGAACGCGAACGGCACGGCCGCGACGACCATATACACCGCGGCACCGACACCGGAGGCACCCGCGGTTCCGGCAGAAATCAGGCACCCGACGTGGGCACCGGATCGGAGCGCCATCGCCTTCATGGTCGTACACACCCATCCCGAACTCTGGCGCATCGACGTGACCGTAGCGATTGGGGCGGTCCAAGGGACCAACCCCTTGCTCCTCCTTGCGACGTACATAACGTACAACCCGTACTACTACACGGACATCAGCCCCGCTTGGTCGCCCGATGGGACGGTGATCGCCTTCACGGAGGAGGATACCGACCCCTCCCTTTTTTGGTATGAATATGCCCCTCTAATGAAGCTGGTGCGCACGATCCCCGCGAGCGGTGGGACTCCGACGACGCTCTACACCACGGAAGACATGTACGGAGCCTCGGACCTGACGTGGAGTCACGACAGCACGAAGATCGCCTGGGTGAGCACGCGATTCATCGACACCACAGCGGGCTCCGACGAATACTACCCCGTGCTGGAACCAGTCGAGTATTCGATCATGGTCTTGGACATCCCGACGAACACGACTCGCACCGTCTTCGGACCGGTCACGTACCGTCTCTACGATCTCGACGGGGCCCGGACGCAAGACAAGATTGCGTTCTATGCGTACAGTCCGGTCTCAGGAATCTACACCGTGGACATCCGCCAGCCCGACGCCGTCCCCCAGCTGGTTTTCGCCGGTGGATATTCACCCACATGGCTGCCCGACGACGCCAAGATCGCGTTCAACGCTCCCGAATACCACTGGCGGACCGGGAAGCTCATTGGCTGGCCCATCTGGACGTATGAATTCTCCACCGCACAGAAGGTCCGCGTCGGCCCCGGATGGGACCCGGACTGGGTCCGGTGCGGCCCTTGCCCGTGACGGGAGTCGCACGAAGAGCACGACATTCGGAAACGGAGACCGGCGCGGGTGGTGACGCGGTTCGCCGCCCACCCCGCGCTTGGTCCATGTCGTGCTCACCCGGCTGAAGCGAATTCCGTCTTTGCTGCTGCCCCGATTGCAGGCGGGCCCCTAAAGATCTCGCCCGGGCGGGCCGTGTCAAGATATGATCGATAGCGAATGATCCGCCTCTGTTTTTCGAATGCTCGAGACCGGCCCTCAACTGCAACCGCCGGATTCCTGAGCGGCGAGCGGGATCGACACCGCCAAGTTCACCGGTTGACACATTACAGCTTCGCCTTGTATCGGACGAGACGATCGTGCTTCCGGAAGCCCGCTTTCTCGTATGCTCTCCTGGCGGGACTGTTGGACTCCTCCGTCTCGAGGTACATCGTCGGAAAACCGTCGCGTCGCGCTTGTCGGATTGCCGCGCGGACGAGCCGCGTGCCGATCCCCCGGTTCTGGAACCGAGGGTGGACGTGCAGCTCGCATAGTTCCGCCCAATGTTCAACCCCGGGATCGAACCACGCGGTCTCCAATGCCGGCGACCAAAGGACGAACCCGACGACCTCGCCGCCAATCTCGGCGACCGTGAGCCTCCCTCCCTTGATGTCGATGGCATTGTCCACGAAGAACATCGGGTAGATGCGGCACACGTCCGCGGCGTCCTCGATGCGGAACGGTCTAAGCCGCACGCGGGAGGCCTTCCGTCGCGTCATGTCGCGTGTGTATCGCCTCCCTTGGCGAGGGCATGGACGTCTCGATGGAAAAGACTTCCGTCGGACGAAGCATGGTCCCACCACGCGCTGTGCACACGCGCGGTTACACAATCACTAATAAGGCGGCCGGCTTAGTGAGCCGTGAGACGCATGAGTTCCTCCCGTCAGGAACGGGTGGAGGAGTGCGACAACTGCGGACGTCCGATCGATGACTGCCAGTGTCGTTGCCCGTACTGCGGGGAGATTGAGCACTGCGATTGCGCGATCGGCCTCGGGGTCGCCACCGGCGGGGGATGAGCCGTGACGCTCAACGAGCTCACGTGGCTCATCGGCGGCGCACAGGGCAGCGGCGTCGACTCGAGCGCGAACATCTTCGGGCGCGCGTGTGCGTACGGCGGGCTCCACGTCTTCGGGAAGCGCGAGTACTACTCGAACATCATGGGTGAGCACAGTTACTTCCAGATCCGCGTCGCCGCCAAGCCCATCCGCTCGCACATGGACCCCGTGAACCTCCTCGCGACGTTCGACGCGGAGACGGTGTTCCGGCACGCGCAGGACGTGACGTCGGACGGCGCAATTGTCTACGATCCTAGCCTCATGAAGACGAGGGTCGACGATGTACCGACGCTCGAGGCGCGCGTGAAGCGGGACCTGAAGGCGTACCTGATCGCGCGGGGCCTCGGCCAGACGATCCAGGGCGCGCTGGACGCCGCAGCGCAGCGGGGCGTGCACCTCTTACCGGTTCCCATGTCGGACATGCTCGCGAACGTGCAGAAGAAGTTCGACGTGGACTCGCTCACCAAGCTCAGCCGGATGGTGAACGTGCTCGCGGTGTCCGCGTCGTTCGGCATGCTCCACTACGAATTCGAGCAGATCGCGAAGGCCGTGCAGTACGTGTTCCGCGCGAAGAAGAGCGTCGCAGAGATGAACGTCTACGGCGCGCAGCTCGCCTACGACTACGTGCGGGAGAAGGATGCAGACCACTTCGCCCACCGCCTGTCCCCGATTCCGGCGGCGGAGAAGCGCGTGTACCTCGCGGGGAGCCAGGCCGTGGGCCTCGGCAAGATGCTCAGCGGCTGCCGCTTCCAGACGTACTATCCGATCACGCCGGCCTCGGACGAGAGCGAGTACCTCGAGGCGAACCAGATTCTCCCCGCAGGCCTAGAGCCCGACGCCCCCGAGGCGCAGGAGGCGGCGTTCCTGAAGGAGAACGGCAACTCGATCGTCGTCATCCAGACGGAGGACGAGATCGCCGCCATCGTGATGGCGAACGGAGCCGCACTGGCGGGGGCACGGAGCTCGACCGCGACGTCGGGCCCCGGCTTCTGTCTCATGATGGAAGGGATCGGGTGGGCGGCGATCAACGAGGTCCCCGTTGTCATCACGCTGTACCAGCGGGCGGGCCCGTCCACAGGGATGCCCACGCGGCACGAGCAGGGCGACCTGCGCTTCGCGATCCACGCGGGCCACGGAGACTCGCCCCGCATCGTGTTCGCGTCCGGCGACCTCGAGGAGTCCCTGTACGACACGGTGAAGGCGTTCAACTTCGCGGAGCGGTACCAGACGCCGGTGATCCACCTCGTGGACAAGGCGCTCGCGAACAGCAACCAGACGGTGCCGTACCCCACGATGGACGGCGTCCGGATCGACCGCGGGGAGCTCGCGCGTCCGATCGAGGACGGCGAGTACTTGCGGTTCCGGTTCACGCCGAGCGGCATCAGCCCCCGCGCGGTCCTCGGCATGCCCGGCACGATCTTCTGGAACACGGGCGACGAGCACGACGAGGCCGGACACATCACGGAGGACCCCGTCCTCCGGATCCTGATGATGGAGAAGCGGATGGGGAAGCTCGACCTCGCCGCCAAGGAGATCCCGGAAGGCGACCAGTTCCTGTACCACGGGGACCCGGACGCGGAGACGCTCGTCGTCAGCTGGGGTTCGACGAAGGGCGCGATCCTCGATGCGATGGAGACGTTGCGGAAGGACGGCCGCCGCGTTGGCTTCCTCCAGCTACGCCTCCTCCACCCGTTCCCTGCGGAGCGCGTGATCGGATTCCTTCAGGGTCGGACGACCATCGTGGACGTGGAGATGAACTACTCCGCGACGCTCGCCGGTCTCATTCGCGAGCACACGGGGATCGCGGTGACGCACACGATCGTGAAGTTCCAGGGCCGAGCGATGTCGTGCAACGAACTCCGGGATGCGCTGGGCGCCGTCATGGACGGCACCGCGGAAACAAGGCAGGTGTTGCGCCATGGCGCCTGAAGTCGTGTTGAAGCCCGCGGACTTCCAGACGGAGGTCCACAACGACTGGTGTCCCGGCTGCGGGGACTTCGGCATCCTGAAGGCGATCCAGATGGCCCTGGCGGACCTCAAGTTCCCGAAGCACAACGTCGCGATGTTCTCGGGGATCGGGTGCTCCGCGAAGACGGTCCATTACATCGACACGTACGGGATTCACACACTCCACGGGCGTGTCCTCCCGTTCGCGATGGGGGCGAAGCTCGCGAACCCGGGCCTCGAGGTCGTCGCGGTCGGCGGCGATGGGGACGGCCTCGGCATCGGGGCGGGGCACTTCGTGAACGCGGGGCGGCGAAACCTGGACATGACGTACGTGATCTTCAACAACGGCGTGTACGGGCTCACGAAGGGGCAGGCGTCCCCCACGCTCAAGCTCGGGCTCAAGCCCAAGTCCCTGCCGAAGGCGAACATCAATGACGCTGTCAACCCGCTATGGCTCGCGATCGCGTCCGGCGCAACGTTCGTCGCCCGCGCCTACTCGTTCGACATCAAGCACCTGAGGGAACTCCTCGTGAAGGCGATCCAGCACCGCGGGTACGCGTTCGTCGACGTCCTCCAGCCGTGCCCCACGTACAACAACCTGAACACGAAGGACTGGTACGGCGGGGAGGACCGCACTGGGGACGACGGGAAACGGATGCCTCGCGTGTACAAGCTCGAGGAACGCGGGTTCGACCCGCTGGTCCGGACGCCGGACGAGGCGGACGACAAGAAGCTCCAGGCGTTGAGGGTCGCGGTCGAGTGGGGCGACGCGATCCCCATCGGCGTGTTCTACCAGAACCCGTTGCTCCCGACCTTCGAGGACCGCCTGCGCGAGCAGATTCCCGGCTATATGGAGGAGCCCCCGGCGAAGCAGGTGATCGCGGACGCCGCGGGGAGGCCGACCGTGCGCATCCAGAAGTTCCTCGACGAGCTCGTCGTGAACTGATGGTGCGCCCGCACCCCGCCGCCATGTTCTCTCCCCCCGTGACACCAACATTTATAAGTCCGTTATAATCGATACGGTCCACGGTGCTTGGAGTGCTCGCTCCCCGACCGACGAAGCGTCCGGAACTCGACGAGGTCCGCACATGCCCGGAGTGCGGCGGCATGCACCTCGTGCGCGACGAGCAGCGGGGCGAGGTCGTGTGCGACGCGTGCGGGCTCGTGATTAGCGAGAGGTCCATCGACCTCGGGCCGGAGTGGAGCGCGTTCAGCATGGAGGAGCACGACAAGCTCGCCCGGACAGGCGCGCCGCGAGGTTACACGGGCCAGTCCATCGGCCTCACGACCGTGATCCCCTTCGCGACGAGGGACAGCAAGGGGACTCCGATCCCCCTCAAGGAGCGGGAGAAATACTTCCGCATGCGCAAGCTCCAGCGGCACAGCGATCACTCGCGTCCGGGGGAGCGGAGCCTGCCCGAGACGATGATCGTCCTCGACCGTGTCGCGTCCGCGCTCGGCCTTCCCAAGGCGCTGAAGGAGCAGGCCGGGTTCCTGTGCAAGAAGGCGCTCGAGAAGGGCCTCCTCCGCGGCCGCAAGATCGTGGGCATCGTGGCGGCGGCCGTGTACGCGTCCTGCCGCATGGGCGGGGTGCCGCGCACGCTCGAGGAACTCCAGCAGGCGACGGGCGTGCGCAAGAAGGAGATCGGGAAGTCGTACCACATCCTCCTCCGCCGGCTCGGCCTCCGCGTGCCTCCGTCGAAGCCCGCGGACTACGTGTCGCGGTTCTGCAGCGAGCTCGGCCTCAGCACGGGGGTGCAGCGGCAGGCGTACCGTATCCTGAGGGAGATCGACGACCAGGACGGTTCCCTCGCGCTCTCCCCCGTGGGCACGAGCGCGGCGGCGATCTACCTCGCGGGCATCGCGTGCGGCGAGCGCCGGCCGCAGAAGCTCGTCGCGAAGGTCGCGGGCGTGAGCGAGGTCACCCTCCGGAACCGCTTCCGGTACGTCGCGGATCCGAAGCTTCGCGAGCTCGCTTCGACACCGCGCGGGCGGTCCGTCGAGGCCGGGGTGGCGAAGTAGCCTACCTTGCCTCCGGGGCCGCCAACGGCTTCGCGCCCTCCCAGGTCCGCCCCATGATGTTCGCGACCGCCTGGGCGAGCGCCTTGTCGTCCGTCCAGATGCAGATGTCGTCCCCGCGGTAGAACGAGTCGTCGTCCGGGATCGGGTGCGACATGATGAACTCCCGCGCGTCCGCGACGTGCATGTACATCGGGACGTGGAAGTCCACGCTGCGGATCTCCGCGTACTTCGCGAGGCGGTCCACCTCCTTCTGGTTGTCCGGCGTGACGGGGAAGGCGTAGCGGAAGCGCACGCCGGTCGCGGCCTTCTCGATGATGTGCTCCCCGAAGCCGCGCATCACGCGCCCGGGGCTGCGGGACGTGCCGATGCCGATCCATGAGTTCTCCACGTGCTCGTACATCTTGTTCAGGCGGTCGCGGGCGTTCCGCCGCCCGTAGATCGCCTCGAACCGCCCCTTCTCCTCCGGCGCGAGCTGCCCGATCACTGCGAACTCCTTCGCGAGCGACTCGATGTTCCGGTCGAGGGCCTCCGCGCGCTCGCGCAGCTCCTCCGCCGTCTTCTCGAGAAACCGGGCGAACGGGACGGCCGTGTACCGTAAGGGCGTCTCCGGGATGATCTCCACGAGCCCCTTCTCGTGGAGCTGCTGCATCGTCGCGTAGATGCGCGTCCGCGGGACCCGCGCGTGCGGCGTCACCTGGGAGGCGGTGGCCGTGTCGAGGTCGAGGAGGGTGAGGTACACGCGGGCCTGGTACTCCGTGAGCCCGTGGTCCATGAGCTTGCGGATCCGGTCCGCGTTGATGGGCACCGCACGAACCATGGGACCCGCGCGATAAATAGGTTGTCACCGGACGCGGTGACACGTCCCTGCCGCCATGGAGGGAGCCCTCGTCCCCGATGCGCCGGAAAGGTTTTAAGTGCCCTAAGATTACGTGGCGCAACGCGGTAGCCTACAGGCTCTCCGCGACCGAGGCCATCCGATGCCCGACTCCATCGTACGGGAAGTTCTGACGCGCGCAACGGACGAAAGCCCCCTGCGCGATGCGGCGCAGATGACGGGATACGGCGCGGACGACACGGAACTCGAGAGGATCCTCTCGGGGCTGCGGACGAACATCAAGATCGTGGGCGTCGGCGGCGGGGGGTGCAACACGATCGACCGGCTCGCGGAGGCGGGCGTCGTCGGCGCGGAGATGTACGCGTGCAACACGGACGCGCAGCACCTCCTGATCGTCCGCGCACCGCACAAGATCCTGTTCGGGCGGAGGAGCACGCGTGGGCTCGGGGCGGGCGCCCTGCCCCAGATCGGAGAGGAGGCTGCTCGGGAGTCGGAGGAGGAGATCCGGAAGGCCCTCCAGGGCGCGGACCTCGTGTTCATCACGTGCGGACTTGGCGGCGGCACGGGCACGGGCGGCGCCCCGGTCATCGCGCAGGTCGCCCGCGAGCTCGGCGCGTTGACGGTCGCGATCTGCACGTGGCCGTTCCGCGCGGAGGGGATCGTCCGGTGGGAGAACGCGGAGTTCGGCCTCGAGCGGCTCCGGAACTTCGCGGACACCGCGATCATCATCCCGAACGACAAGCTCCTACAGCTCGTGCCGCGGCTCGCACTGAACCAGGCCTTCAAGGTCGCAGACGACGTGCTCATGCGCGCGATCAAGGGCATCGCGGAGGTCATCACGAAGCCCGGGCTCGTGAACCTCGACTTCAACGACATCAAGACGATCATGAAGGGCGGCGGCGTCGCGATGATCGGGCTCGGCGACGGCGAGGACGACAGCCGCGCGGAGGACGCGGTGGAGGGGGCGATCAACTCCCCGCTCATCGACGTGGACATCTCGGCCGCCACGGGCGCCCTCATCAACGTGACCGGCGGGCCGGACATGACCGTGACGGAGGCGGAGCGGACCGCGGAGCTCGTGCAGTCGCGGATCTCGCCGAACGCGCGGATCATCTGGGGCGCCGCGATCGATCCCGCGCTCCAGCACAAGATGCGGGTCATGGTCATCATCACCGGGGTCAAGAGCAAGCAGATCTTCGGACCGGGCGAACAGCGGAAGGCCTCGCAGGTCGGCGTGGACGTGGTGCGGTAATGGCGACGGGCATCGTCGAGAAGTCCTGGGAGATCCAGAAGCGCATTGAGGAAAGGGCGAAACGCCTTGGAAGGGGGAAGTACGGCCGCGTGCTCCAGATGGCCCGGAGGCCCACCCCGGACGAGTACAGCAAGATCGTCACGATCGTCGCGGCGGGCATCCTCGTCCTCGGCGCGGTCGGGTTCCTGATCTACCTCGCGTTCACCTACATGGGACCGTGGCTCGCCAGCCTGTTCCGGTGAGAGCATGGGCGGGTTGCTCGACGGCGCGGCGGAGGACGAGGCGCGGGCACCGCCGCCACAAGCCCCGCCGCCGAGGTTCGCCCCCGGAACCTACGGCGTGCGGGTTGCCCTCAAGGGCGCCGACACCACCTCGCTGACGGCGGGGAAGTCCCAGGACTTCGAGTTTGACGTCACAAACGTCGGCCGCAACGACGACACGATCCGGATCAAGGTCGACCTGGAATACGGGACGCAGGAGGCCGAGATCCCGGAGTGGGGCGTCAAGGTCCACGGGGTCGAGGACAAGCCGTGGGACGTCACGTTCACGAAGGTCTACGAGAAGGAGATCCACCTGATCAGCGAGGGCGCGCGCGAGGTCACGCTCGCCGTCACGTGCCCGCGCGGCGTCCGGTTCGGGGACAAGGTCCACGTCGTCCTCACCGCCACCTCGTCGCACGAGGAGCAGTCGCACGACAGCAAGGCGATCAGCGCGAGCGCGCGTCCCGCGATCATGGCGATCAAGACGAGCATCGGCCACGAACGGACGGTCGCGGACTCCCTGGCGGCGCGCGCGAAGGAGCGGGACATCGGCGTCTTCTCGATCCTCGCGCCGGAGACGCTCCGGGGCTACATCTTCGTCGAGTCCATGAATCCCGACCGGCTTGAGGAGGTCGTCCGCGGCATCCGGCGCGCGCGGGGCCTCGCGGGGCGCGAGCGGAGCGGGGAGATCCGGGAGACGAAGCTCGAGGAGATCGAGCACTTCCTCACGCCGAAGCCGCTCGTGAGCGGCATCATGGAGGGCGACATCGTCGAGCTCGTCGCAGGGCCGTTCAAGGGCGAGAAGGCGCGCGTGAACAAGATCGACGAGGCGAAGGAGGAGCTCACGGTCGAGCTCTTCGAGGCGATGGTGCCGATCCCCATCACGGTCCCGGGTACACAGGTGCGCGTCATTGAGAAGGAGCGGGCCGAAAAGTAGCGCCGCCAAAAAGGTTATAGGGTCTTGGCTTCTGGCGGCGTCCCCATGCCGGAACGTCTCAGCGTGCTCGTCGATGGCGGCAAGGCCACCCCGGGCGCGCCACTCGGCCCCGCCCTCGGTCCCCTCGGCCTTAACATCGTGCAGGTCGTAAAGGACATCAACGAGAAGACGAAGGCGTTCGACGGGATGAAGGTCCCCGTCACCCTCATCATCGACCCGAAGTCTAAGGCGTACACGATCGAGGTCGGCACGCCGCCCGTGTCCGCGCTCATCCTCAAGGAGATCGGAGCCGCCAAGGGGAGCGGCGAGGCGGGCAAGACGATGGTCGGGAATATCTCCCTGCAGAAGGCGATCAAGATCGCGGAGATCAAGCGCGACACGCTCGCGGGGAAGGACCTCAAGAGGCGCGTCATGGAGGTCATCGGCACGTGCGTCTCCATGGGCGTGACGGTAGAGGGCAAGAAGCCCAAGGAAGTTTTCGTGGAGATTCAAGCCGGAAAGTACGACAAAGTGCTCGCGGGATGAGTGCGGCCCCGACGGCACTGCGATGCGACGGAGGCCGACGCCACCTCTCGTGGAGACCATCGGAATAGAGATAAATACTATGAGGATACTGTGTTTTCGCTATGGAATCGTCGCTGACAATCAAGTTCCGGGGCGCAGAAGCCGAACTTCTCGACCGTCTGGTTCGTTCTGGCCTCTTCGCAACGAAATCGGAGGCGATTCGGGCCGCTCTCGTGAAGTATGGCGCCGATCTCGGGCTCCTGCGCGCCAAGGACTTGTGGTCCGCGATCAAGCGCAGCCCGAGACGTCGGGTGTCAGTTGCCGAGCTTCGGAGGGACGTTCGGAAGGCCGAGGATGCCGAGTAGGGCCTTCTTGGACTCCAACGTCTTCATCTTCTCCTTCGAGCGGAATCGATCAAACTCCCAGCGGATTGTCGAGCTGCTTGTAACCGGGGACTTGCGTGGAGTCGTGACGGACCGGGTCGTCCGGGAGGTCATGCGCTACTTCCGCAAGTACCACGGCAAGGACTTGGCGGCGAAGTTTCGAGAGCTCATTCTCTTGACATGCGATCTCGTCCTCGAGCAGGATCTTCGCGTCGATCGCAAACTCGTCGAACTCGTTGGACCGAAGGATGCAAGCGCTCTTGCCGCAGTCCGGTCGCTCGGCCTCTCTCGCATGGTCTCGACGGACTCGGATTTCGCGGTCGTTCCCGAGCGCCGAACGCCGAGGGAGTTCCTCCAAGAACGGGGCGAACGAGCCCGGCCGGGGGATGAGTGACCCTCGCGGGCGCGCGGTTGCGATGGGAATTGAACCCCCCAACTGAGCCACCCAACGCCCCGCAAGGCTTGCAGACCCCTGGCCGCATCAAGAAGGCACGCTCGGCAGGGAGGGCCAAATCCTCATATACCGCCACGATTCTCGTCGCTTTCCCACTGCAGGAGGCGCGTCGCGCCGCACACTGCGGGAGGTGCTCCGCCGATGGCGGAAGCGAAGACAATCGAAGCGATCAAGAAGGCCGTGGAGTCCGCGCCCGCGCGGAACTTCCCCGAGTCCGTCGAGGTCGCCATCAACCTGCGGGACATCGACCTGAGCGTCGCGAAGAACCGCTTGGACGAGGAGGTCGTCCTCCCGAAGGGGCGTGGCAAGCCGATCAAGGTCGCGATCTTCGCGAGCGGCCAGCTCGCGTTCAACGCACGCAACCACGCGGACCTCGTCGTCACCCCCGAGCAGATCGAGGACCTCGCGGGGAACAAGAGGAAGGCGCGCGAGCTCGCCGAGGCGTACGACTTCTTCCTGTCCGAGGCGCCGCTCATGCCCGTGATCGGCAAGCGGCTCGGCCAGGTCCTCGGTCCCCGAGGGAAGATGCCGCGGCCCGTACCGCCGACGGCGAACGTGGAGCCGATGATCCGCTCCCTCCGGAACACGGTCCGCGTCCGGTCGAAGAACCTGCGCACGTTCCACGCGCCGATCGGCGTGCGGACGATGACGGTCGAGGACTTGGCGGACAACCTTGACCACCTGATCACGCGCGTGACGAACAAACTCGAGCGCGGGAAGTTCAACATTCACTCCGCGTTCGTGAAGACATCCATGGGCCCGGCCGTGAGGTACATGTGATGACCGCCGCCGCGCCCGCCGCCCATGGGAACCCCGCCAAGGTCCAGGAGGTGGAGGAGCTCGTCCGCCAGATCCGGGAGGCGAACGTCGTGGCGATCGTCGACGTCCGCGGCATCCCCGCGGTCCAGCTCCAGGCGATGCGCCGCCAGCTCCGCGACAAGGCGGACCTGCGCGTTGCCAAGAATACGCTCATCCGGATCGCGATCGAGCGCGTGGCGGCGGAGAAGCAGGGCCTCGGGGACCTCGCGTCCTCGCTCGGGGGCCAGGTCGCGCTCGTGACGACCGCGCTCAACCCGTTCCGGCTGTTCAAGGAGCTCGAGTCCACGAAGGCGCCCGCGCCCGCGAAGGGCGGCGAGGTCGCGCCTGCGGACATCTGGGTCCGCGAAGGAGACACTCCGTTCAAGCCCGGCCCCGTCGTCGGCGACCTGCAGAAGGCCGGCATCCCCGCCGCGATTGAGAAGGGCAAGGTCCTCATCAAGAAGGACAAGCTCCTCGTGAAGACGGGCGACAAGATCCCGCGTGAGGTCGCCTCCGTCCTGACGCGGCTCGAGGTCTACCCCCTGATCGTGGGGCTCGACCTGCGGGGCGCGTACGAGGGCGGTCAGGTGTACGGTCGCGCCGTGCTCTCGGTGGACGAGGTCCAGGTGCGCGCGCAGGTCACGACCGCCATCCGCCACGCGCTGAGCCTCTCCCTCGTCGCCGCCTACCCATCGGCGTTCTCGATCCGCTTCCTTCTCTCGAAGGGGTTCCGCGACGGCCTCAGCCTGTCCGTGAACTCGGGGTTCCCGACGAAGGAATCCGTG
>Ga0209342_10002428_pt1 | contig 20030 bp, 26 predicted proteins | sample RifCSP16_2_FD_184023 | JGI IMG/M metagenome (GOLD analysis project Ga0209342, IMG submission 184023) | Soil microbial communities from Rifle, Colorado - Rifle CSP2_sed 16_2 (SPAdes) (version 2) | ecosystem: Environmental > Terrestrial > Deep subsurface > Rock core/Sediment | place: Rifle... | reverse complement strand
CCCCTCGTCTTCCGGCTCATCCTTCAGCCTCTCCAGACCGGCGTTCGCCTGCCGCACCACCCCCTCCAGAAAATACTCCACAAATCCGGTCATATCATCCGAAGGCGTGAGCACTTCGTAATATTCTTCCCGGTGTTTTTCAATGTATTCTTCCAGCATCAACAGCCCCTTAAACCCATATCCCTCTGTTTGTAATAGATATGCCGAAACTAGCCTCCCCACACGTCCGTTCCCATCGGCGAAAGGGTGGATCTTTTCCAGAATGAACTGGGCTGCAGCCGACTTTTCCGCCGTGGAATCATACAATCCGCTGATATACCACGAGTACTCATCCATCATTTCCTGCAGCCGGAAATGCGGCGGAGCCACATGCACCGCCACCCCCGCCTGGTTATAAATAGCCCAAGGTTCGTTTCTGTATTCTCCCGCACCCGGTGACAAATTCTTCATTGCCGCGGAGTGTAGGTCCCGTACCAGTTTTGTAGAAAATTTATCTCCGTAGCCTCCGGAAAAGATCCGCCTGTAAGCGGAAAGCAGATTCTGGGCCTCAAGTTTCGGTGACTGTTCTGTCGCCGGTATCCCTTCGATTCTGGCAGAATACACAGCGCTCTTTAATAGCGACCTTCTCAAGAGTTTCTCTTCCACCACCGACATCTGCGGCAGGGCATCATATACTCTTTTAAGCACCTCGATCTCCCCCAAAAGCGCAGTCAGCCTCGCCGTCTTGTCCCATTTATAGTTAAGCATTAGAACATATTAGAACATATTGGAAGATATGGGAAGATAAACCTTCCGGTCTGGAAAGAATCCGTCTCTCCCGAGACACAGCACATGGTAAAATAATCAAGCTGCCAGGGGCCCGTAGTTCACCGGTAGAATAACTCCATGGCATGGAGTAGAAAGGGGTTCAATTCCCCTCGGGTCCACTAAAAAATTTATGCCTGATTCTTCCCCCCCTGCCCGCTTCCTCCTCTTTACTGTCTTTCTTACCGGGGCTGCAGTATTAATCATAGAAGTCACCGCCACCCGCCTCCTGGCCCCATATTTTGGAAACACTATTTACAGTTTGTCCAGTGTACTTACCGTTATTTTGGGAGCCTTAAGTGCCGGCTATTACTTGGGGGGGCGTCTGGCGGATCGTTTCCCCCATACCCGGTATTTTTATTCCGTTATTGCTGTTTCCGGTCTGGCTTTGCTTTTGACCAAAGTATTAAGCACGATTATCCTTCCTTTGTTGTCCGCTGTATTGGGTCTGGATACCGGCCCGCTTCTGGCCTCATTGCTGTTATTCACCTTACCCGCGGCCTTGCTTGGTACCCTCTCGCCTTATGCCATCCGGCTTATTCATTCCTCCGCCTCCGCTTCCGGTGTCGGTTCAATCTCCGGTACGGTTTATTTCGTCTCCACCCTGGGCAGCATCGCCGGAAGTCTGGGTACCGGCTTTTTCCTGATCCCTCTTTTTGGACTGGACCGGATTATCACTGCTACCGCCTTGGGGCTTGTTTTTTTGGGAATCTGGGGGTTGAAATTCAGGCCGGCAGTACAGATTACTTTGCTGTTTATAGCCGCCCTGATTTTATCCCGTGTTTTCCATAATCCCCCGTCACCTTATCCCAATACTATTTTTTCCATGGACGGTTTGTACCAAAAAATTTATATTGTGGAAAACAATTCGCGCAATCCCACAGCCCGCTATCTTATCCAGGACCGGAATTTTTCCGCAGGGATTTACCTGAATTCAACAGACCACGTTTTCGAATATACCCGTTACTTTTCCCTTTACCGGGTGTTTATGCCCCGGGCCAAAAATATACTTGCCGTCGGCGGAGGAGGATATACTACACCGCGTCACTTTCTTGCCGAGATTCCCGATGCCCGTGTCGATGTGGCAGAAATAGAACCCTTTCTGTATCCTCTGTCGTTAAAATACCTCAACTTGTCTCCGGATGCCCGCTTGAATAATTTTACAACTGATGCCCGCCTCTTTTTGCGCCAGGCAGATAAGCCTTATGATATTATTTTTGCGGATGCGTATTCTTCTCTTTTATCCATCCCTGTCCATTTGGCCTCTCGGGAGTTCTTTCTTTCAGCTGGCCCGTGACCACCTTTCTCCGGACGGCTTGTTTATAGGCAATTTTATCGGTAGTTTCACTCCCGTAAAAAACTCCTACCTCCTCTCTCAGATCAGGACTTTCATCAACGTTTTTCCCAATACATATCTTTTTGTCCACTATCCGGACCGATTGGACATGTCCCAGAATGTGATTTTTTTGGGCCTCAACAGTCAGGATAAACCTGATTTAAAAACTTTGCTTACCCGGACTCCCCTGCTAGCTGTTTCCGATCCACTGTCGCATTACATCGATCCCTCAAAGTTGGAGCTTGACCACTATCCCGTATTTACTGACAACTACAATCCCTCGGAACATTTTCTGGCCGGGGATCTTCGCGATAGCTACACTCTTCACCTCAAATAATTTTTTTAATATCCCCTATTTCAAAAACAATCTCGGATTCACCTGCACTCCGTTTTTAAATATCTCAAAGTGCAAATGCGGCCCGGTAGATCTTCCGGTGGAACCTTCAAGTCCTACCACATCTCCCCGATTTACTGATTGCCCTACGGTTACCGAAACTTTGGATAAATGCGCATACCGGGTCGCATAACCGTTTCCGTGATCTATCATCACTTGAATCCCATAGCCCGAGTTATCCTTCCAGCTGGCCACTGTCACCCGGCCGGCATCTGCCGCCAATACCGGTGTTCCATGGGAAGTAGCGATATCCAATCCCCGGTGATACCAGCTGAAGTTTTGGGTTAACCTGCCTCCCATCGGCCATACAAACTGTCCCAGTGCCGATACTACCCCCGCATCCGGAGTCCTCTGGGCCAGGCTGGGTGTCCTCGGACTCCAGGGTGCCGGGTCAGCAGGTTTCTTTCCCTCCGGCACAATCAACTCCTGACCTACATCCAGGGAAAAATTCTCATTGTCTTTAAATGTATTAAAGGGAAAGTCCACAATTGCCTGGGGATTGGCTTCGTACTTCTTGGCAATGGTATAAATCGTCTCTCCACGCGTAACTTTATGCCTCATACCCGTTACCGGCAAGACTCTTATCACATGGCCGGGACGGATTGCATCGACTGATTTAAGACTGTTTTCCCATTTTATGGTATCTTCGGAAACCCCGAATTTGTCTGCAATCCCCGACACCGTATCCCCGGGTTGGACGATGTATTCGAGTACCTTGTCCCGTACTTTGTCGGATACTTCGGTTGTTGTGCCCGTATCCGTCACCTGCATTATCTGGCTGGATGGCAGCAACTCCTCCCCCTGATTCTGCTCTATTCCGGGGAAAGAGTTTGCCAAAACCGGGGCCAAAACTACTGCCATCGCCACCAATCCTCCCATGGCCGAATGTACAAACGGTCTGGCAAAACGGCCTCTCTGCCGGTAAAGCACTTGAGCTACAGCCCCTTTTACTCTTTCAAATCTGGAAAATACCTTGTAAATCTGACGAAAAACCAGCCTGTACCAGTCGCTGAAAAACAGCTTCAAGTCCTTGGTAAGCACTTTCAGGTTGGGCTTCATCTTATTTTGCCCTCAAACCTTACCATATTCAGACTACCCATGCAAAATTATTACTTTCCAATTTTGTCCCGAAGGTTTCTTATCCCCTCTACGCTGACAGTGGACACAAAACCACCCACAAAACCTGCAATTGCCATTGGCAATATTCCAGGAACGATTACAAGCAAAGACATAGCCATTTTCTCTGGAACTGATACTTCCGGTCTGTCCCAAATTTCATTTAGCATCACACCGGCTGCTGTTACAGCTCCAACCAGTACCCCGATCTTAACCTCCCAATCTTCAATCAATCCGGAACTTTTAAGAATTTCCATTTCTTTAATCTTACATTATAGGTCTTAATTTGTCAATTTCTTCCCTCGCCACACCTGCATCCGACCACGGACGATCTTGTTTCCCGATAAGTATGGTCTTCTCATGCCCTTTTCCTGCTATTAGTACAATATCACCTGCTTTGGCCATCTTAAAAGCTCTCCTTATAGCCTCCCTTCTGTCATTTATCTTTATTACTTTATCGCTGTATCGCTTGTTAATTCCGCTCATTATTTGCTCAGCTATCTCATCTTGGCTCTCCATCCTCGTGTCGTCCGACGTAATAATAACTACATCCGCCAACCTGCTTGCTGCCTCCCCCATCATCGGCCGTTTGGTTTTATCCCTTTCCCCCGTCGCCCCGAAAACTGCAATCAACTTCTTATTTTCCGGCAATTCTTTTTTTAATTGTTTCAGTACCTGCTCCAGTGCGTTCGGGGTATGCGCAAAATCCACAATCACCCTGAATTTCTGCCCCGCTTTCACCTCTTCTCTCCTCCCCGGCACTCCGCCAAAGGACTTGATCACTTGATCGCTTAATCGCTTATTAACTTTCAGAATTCCCACCACCGCTTCCGCCGCCCCAATATTGTATTTGTTATAGTCTCCCGCCAGCACTTCAGCTATATTTCTTATTTTTGTTTTCCCATAAGGAATCGTTTTTACATTGATCATTTTATAAGATGGATCATCCTGATTAAGAACTGCGTACTTCACTCTTTTAAATAGCTTGAGTTTGGTATTTTGGTATCTGGTCATATCGATAAAATCGTCCAAGTGCTCATGGGTGATATTGGTCAGGACGCCGATATAGAAATTGCAGCCCATCACGCGGTATTGGTCCAAACCGTGCGCCGTTACTTCCAGCACCAAATGCGTAACCCCTTCCTTCACCATCCTGGCAATAATTTTCTGCATCAGGGTCGCATCCGGGTTAGTAGTATGGAACCCGGTATCAATCTCTTCGTCCCCTATCTTCGCGGAAACTGTAGAAATAAGTCCCGTTTTATATCCTGCCGCTTTCAGAATTTCATAAATCAAAGTGCATGTAGTCGTCTTCCCATCGGTCCCCGAATTTCATAAATCAAAGTGCATGTGGTCGTCTTCCCATCGGTCCCCGTCACCCCGATCACCGTCAGTTTTCTGGCCGGATAGCCGTACCGCGCCACTGCCCACACGGCTCTCACAAAGTGCCATAAATTTTTTACTCTCTGCACTTTCCATTTGACCTCTGCTTTGAACTTTTTCTGATCCACAACCCAATCATACCACCCCCCTTCCCCCTCCTAATCTAGGAGGGGGGACTGAGGAGGGTGGTACTTATTACCTCCATAACCCTCTCTATATTCCCCTCTACCTCTTCGTTCCAAAACCTTACCACCTTAACTCCCAGTTCACCTACCGTCCTAGTTCTGTATTCATCCAAATCCCATCTATCAGAGTGTGTCGAACCATCTAACTCTATGGCCAACTTCTTTTCTGGACAATAAAAGTCCAGAATATAATTGCCGACACTATATTGTCTTCTGAATTTCACCCCCAGCTGACTTCGTTGTATTCTCTTCCACAATAGCCTTTCAGCCACAGTAGCCCTGTTTCTTAATTCCTGTCTTCGACCTTTCAACTCCGGGGAGTTCCGCACAAACCTCTTCACTAATTCAATATACTACCCCTCTCCCCCTCCTAATCTAGGAGGGGGGTGAAGGGAGGTGGTATAAAGCAGTTCTATAATACCGCCAGCCAGACTCCGAAAATCGCCAGCACCATCCCGAGTAGCCATGCCCTGGCCACAATCTTGGGCTCCTCCCAGCCGATCAACTGCAGCCAGTGGTGCAGTGGGGCGATAGGAAAAATCCTTTTTTTCATAAACCGTTTGGAAAACAGCTGCAGGCCTGAACTCAATCCTTCGGCAATAAAGACTCCGCCGATTACCATCAGTGCTATCATTTTCCCCGAGAGCAGCCCCACTACTGCAAGTGTCGCCCCGAAAGCCAGTCCTCCCACATTTCCCAGCATAATCCGGGCCGGGTAAATATTGAAGTACAGGTAGGCAATTAGTCCTCCCAACCACAGGGAAATAAACAGCATCAACACCTGGTCCAATTCTGTAGCCGCAATTACCCAAAAAGCCAGCAGGCATATCATCAACAGTCCTCCGGACAGTCCGTCCAATCCGTCGGTAAAATCAAACGCGTTGGCAAATCCCACGATCAAAAAAGCATATAGCGGTACAGCCAGCCACCCCAGATCCAGATAACTGCCTGTGAGTGGCATATTTACGATATCCATGCCCAATCCCCAATACATCAATGCTCCCACCCCGAAACCCAACAGCCATTGAATTATAAATTTGTGTCTCATTCTCAATCCGAAAAATCCCGTTTTGGCAAATCCGAAAATCTTTATTAAATCATCATAAAAACCCAGCAATCCGAATCCTAAGAATGTAAATATGATTACTCCCAACTCTCTTCCCAGCGGGTACCCGGACGTCAACTCCCCTTTCACCAACCAGTAAACTACTGAAAATAAAACCGCCACTATCGCCGCTACCGGAATTCCCCCGCCGGTAGGCACACCGGCTTTGACCGCGTGCATTTTCCGGATCTCATAAAAAGCTTTTGTTGCGGTTTTTCTCTTTTCTTCGGTTTCCCGTCCCCTGGTGAATTTCCACCGGTACAGAAGGCCGATAAAAGGCACCATCACAGCCATGGTCACACCGAAGGACAAAATCAAAAGTCCAAGATAAAACCTCATTTATTTTTCAAATTTTTTTCCGTATTGAGTCTAATCTGTTGTGTTCACGTACTCCCCATATTATAGAAATTGCCGTCAAGCCTAAAATTATATACATCCCTTCTCTTCCCCACCCCCACCCGAAATAAGTCTCAGCCACTTCGCTGGTAATCGCCCCGAATCCTCCGATTACCCACACCCCCCCGACAAACTTCGAAATTCTCTCCTTTCTTTCGCTGACTGTGGCCATTCCTTTAGTATAATACTCTCATGCCACCAGTAAAAAAGGTGCATTTCATGGGGATCGGTGGATCCGGTCTGGCTGGTGTCGCCCAGATAGCCAAAGCCTATGGCTTCTCTGTTTCCGGCTGCGACCTGGCCATAGATACCCCTTATATTGATAAAGTCAAAAAAGCCGGAATCAGCGTTTTCAGCGGCCACGACGCTTCCCATATTGCCGATGCGGATCTGGTGGCTGTCAGCCCGGCAATCTTTTATCAAAGCGACAACCATCCCGAGACGGCTCTGGCCAGGAAAAAAGGCATTCTTATTAAATGGCAGCAATTTTTAGGCGAATATCTCCATCACGGTAAATTTCTCATCTGCATCGCCGGCACTCACGGTAAATCCACGACATCCGCTCTTGCCGGGCTGGTTTTGGAAGCCGCCGGCCTGGATCCGACTGTAGAAGTCGGAGCTACTGTTCCGGTGTGGTATAACAACGTTCGTATCGGCAAGGGAAAATATTTTATTTCCGAAGCGGATGAGTATCATGACAACTTCGCTTCGTATCATCCGGAGATAATTATTTTAAATAACATCGAGTTGGATCATCCGGAATACTTCGGCACTTTTGAAAAAATACTGGAAAGCTATTTAAGATTCATAAAAAATATTAAACCCGGCGGCACCCTTATCTTCAACGCCAATTCCTCCGGCAACCTGGAACTCATTAAACTGCTCAGCGGTCAAATTACTGATAAAAAACTGGTTCTCGTTTCGTACAACTATTTCGATGTGAAAAACGAAATGCTGTCTCCCGATAAAACGAAATTTGAATATCAGGGAAAAAAATATGAACTGAAAATTCCCGGTCGCCATAACATTGAAAACGCTCTGGGAATAATTGAACTGGCCAATGTTTTGAATATTAATTTCTTAAACTTAAACTCGGCTCTTAAACTGTTTTCAGGTATCGGCCGTCGCCTGGAACTGCTGGGGGGAAAGAAAGGCATCAAGATTTACGATGACTACGCCAACCACCCCACCGCCTTCATGGCCACCATTCAGGCTGTCCGCCAGTTGAATCCGGACTCCCGAGTATGGGCAGTCATCGAACCGCACACTTTCTCCCGCCTCCGCGCCGTCCTTCCCCAATTGCCCGCATCCGTCCGCGGGGCGGATCATGTCATCTTCTCCAAAATATATGCCTCGCGCGAGCAGGATCCGGGAGACTTTTCCGGAGCGGATATCTCAGCGGCTGCCAAACATCCTGACTCTCGTTATATCCCTGAATTCCCGGCAATTATTGATTATCTCCACTCCCATTCACACACCGGCGATGTCATTCTGGTCATGGGCAGCGGGCAGTCCTACAAACTCTCCCGCCAAATCCTTGAAAATATTTAAATTTCTGTTATTAATTTCTTTTTTATTTGGAGTTTCGTTAGAAGTTTCCGCGCATTTTCATCAGATTCCTACCGCCCGGGTAATTGCTTCCGTTGCCTCTTCTGATATTAATAAAGACCCGGTCCTTACCCGGCACCGCTACTATTATGTCCTCCGTCCCGGATATATGGCCCGTACCCGCTGGTTTTCAGGTGGGTTGGTCTCCCGGCTGGCATTTTTCCTGACTTTCAATCCCGATGCCATCGCTGTAACTTACTGGGACAATATATTTTTAAAAAATCCTGAAGATGCCCATAATGTCCCCCTGATAGCACATGAGCTGGTCCACACCGTCCAGTACAAAAAGCCCTTACTTGTATACCATGCTGTCCGCTATTTCTGGTACTACTTTACCAAGGGCTACCAGTCCGTGCCCTATGAACAGGAGGCATTTGAATTTCAAAAATCGGTCCTCCAGGCCATTTTGTCAGCAGAATAACGGTATAATCAGGTTGTGACATATCAGGAATTACGCGCCAAATACCCCCGGTTCATCTTCCGCAATTTTGTCTGGCAGAGGATTGGCTCCGATCTGAAAGTCACTTACAATTTTGAAACCCCTCCGGACCATTACTTCAAACATCAGATGGTTTTTAAAGATTTTCCTTCGGGTGCGGAGCCTCTCCATTATCAGGATCTGCTTTTTCATATCGGCCTCTCCCTTATGCCCTCTTATTGGAAAGCAACCTGTTCCCCCATTATCGAGATCCAGGCCGGAGCCCTAGCTTCCCCTCAGATCCCCTTTTGGGAGAAGTTATTTATCAAAGGTATGGGAGAGTATTTCTACCAAAACCAAATTGACTTTGCACAGCCAAAATTCCTTAATATCATTTCAGCTCCTCCCTCTCCTGAATTAGGAGAGGGAATAAAGGGTGAGATACCAAAAAAGACACCGAATCTGCACAATAAAGTATTAATTCCCCTTGGCGGCGGCAAAGACTCGATTGTCACTCTCGAACTATTAAAAAAACATTACGACACGGCTGTTTTTATGCTCAACCCCACCCCTTCCATGTTGAAAATTCCGGTGTTGGCCGGAGTAGATAAAGTATTTATAGTCCAAAGCATTATCGACCCCTATCTTCTGGAATTAAACCGTCAGGGCTACCTCAACGGCCATGTACCATTTAGCGCTTTCCTGAGCTTCGTTTCATTATTTATTGCCGCAGCAACAGACTGCTCTCATATTGCCCTATCCAACGAACGCAGTTCCGAAGAAGGCAACACTGAATACCTGGGTTATACTATCAATCACCAATACAGTAAGACGCTCGAATTCGAGACCGACCTTAATCGCTATATCGCTCAGTCACTTAATCTCTCGATCACTTATTTATCTTTCCTCCGCCCCCTATACGAACTCCAAATCACCAAACTTTTTTCCCTTTACCCTCTGTACTTTCCCGTCTTCACCAGCTGCAACCGCAACTTCATGATCGATCCCGCCAGGCACCCGGGGAAAGGCCTCTGGTGCAGGAAATGTCCCAAATGCGTGTCTCTCTCCCTGCTCCTTACCCCCTTTATTGGCAAGAAAAAAGTAATGGAGATCATGGGCGGTTATCCGTTAGATCTCCCAATAAATCAAGTAACTATTAACAAACTGACAGGCAAACTGCCGGTAAAGCCTTTCGAATGTGTCCTCACCCGGGCAGAAGCCCAAGCCGCACTCGAAATTATCCAATTTGGCCAATCTGACCAATTGGATCAATTATTGTCATCTTACTTCCACAACCCCAATCTCCCGTTTGAATTTGAGGATATACTAAAAGCAAATTATGCCGGTACTTGATCAAATCAGCCGATTAAGCAAAGTCCTGATCCTGGGCTTCGGCCGGGAAGGCCGGTCCACTTATCATTTCCTTCGCTCCCGCTTTCCGGATTTGCAAATAGTTATTGCTGACCAAAAAATCCAGAATAGCGTACCCGAAGATCCGAAAGTAAAAACATTCTTCGGTCCTTATTATTTAAAACAAATGTTAAATGCCAAATGCCAAATGGTCATTAAATCTCCTGGTATCTCCCCTCACTATCCGGAAATCGTCGCCGCTAAAGAGGCCGGAGTCATTTTTACTTCCCATACCCAGATATTTTTGGAAACCTGCCCTGGTAAAATCATTGGCGTCACCGGTACCAAAGGCAAATCCACCACCGCTTCTCTTATCCATCACGTCCTTTCCAAGTCCGGCATCTCTTCTGTTCTGGTAGGAAATATCGGCACCCCAGCCCTGGATTTTCTGGACCAGATTACCTCCCGTACGCTGGTGGTCATGGAATTGTCCTCCTACCAGCTGATGGATGTTACCCGCTCTCCGCATATCGCCGTCATGCAAAATATTGTTCCGGATCACCTGGACTATCACCAGTCCTTCGACGAGTATGTCGCCGCCAAGCAGAATATCTGCCGTTTTCAAACTGAGGAAGACTACTATATCTACAACGGTGATTTTCCCCTGCCCAAAAAATCGGTCCATCTTACACCGGCCAGTAAAATATCCTATGGTCTCAAGCGCGCTTTGATCGACATCCAGGATTCGCCTCTCAAAGGAAAATTCAATCTTTACAATGTTATGCCCGCCATGATAATCGGCAAAATGCTTGGCCTGGATAGCAGGCAGATTACTTCTGCCGTAAAAACCTTCAAACCTCTGGAAACACGCCTCCAGCCGATCGGAACATTTAAAGGTGTCACTTTTTATGAAGATGCCCTGGCTACAATTCCGGAAGCGACCATCGCCGCTCTTGATGCCTTTTCTTCGGGTATCGGAACTCTCATTGCCGGTGGTCACGAACGAAAACAAAAATACTCCAAACTTGCAGAAAGAATCCTATCTGACGGTATTTCTACATTGATATTTTTTCCCGATACCGGAAGGCGGATTGAACAGGAAATTACCCGCATTGCCTCCAAAAAAAATTACACCCCTCCCCAGGTGTTTCATGCCGGTTCTATGAAAGAGGCGGTCCGGCTTGCGTATAAACATACTCCTTCCGGTAAAATCTGCCTCCTCTCCCCCGCCGCCCCCAGCTTTACTCTTTTCAAAGACTACCGGGACGAAGGGGGACAGTACAGGAAATATATTAAACAGTTGAGCACATGACCCCTGTTATTGAAGGCGTGACACCGATTATCACTGCCGCCGGTCGGGGAGTCAGGATGCAGTCTCAAAAAACAAAAACGCTTTTTCGTATCGGGGGTAAACCCATTTTGGAGCACACGCTCATCAGTCTCCGTCATACTTTTTGTCAGCCACCGATTGTAGTTTTGTCCCCCAGCTCCTCAACTCTCAAGGAACTGGTCAGGCATTACAATGGCAATTTCCTCATTCAGCCGGAACCGACTGGTAATGCCAAAGCTTTGGAACTGGTTCTCCAAAATTACTCTGTTACTTCACCTTCCGTCTTCGTTGTGAACGGGGACGACTCTTACCTCTATTCCGTTCAGACCTTGAAAAATTTTGCCGCCAATTTCAATTCCAAACTACTTGAAGTTTCCTTTATCACTACCCATCCCCTCAAACCATATCCCAATGTTCGCAAAGTAATCAGAGATGCCGGAAATAACTTTACTGCTCTTGAATATTCAGACATTTATAATGAGGTCGTATGTGGCTGTTATCTCTTTAACACCGCCTGGGTAAAAAAACATTTGCCCCTGCTTTCTCCCAAACCTCCAAAAGGTGAATATCTTATCGTTGATCTGCTAACCATGGCTGCTTCCACACATGCTAAAATCGAGCCTTTCCTGCTCACCAACCCGACTGAATGGTGGGGTATAAACACCAGAGAAGATTTAATGTTTGCCAGAAAATTATGGAAAAAACAGCACCCCGAATAGAAATCTTTCCTCAAACCCTCTCCTGGGGAGAAGTTCTCTGGGCATCCTCTCATCCCATTGGTCCGGAGAATCTGACACTAAAAGTGGTCATCGATGACGCCCCGAATTTACCGCCGGATATTATCATTCCTGAAATTAGCGGAAACAAGCAGATGTTAGGGCTCATTGCTGTCACCGGAACCTCAGAAAATCCTGTACTAACAACTAAATTGACCGATTACCGTAATCATGTCGGAACTAATCTCAATCAGGGAAATTTTGAAAAAATCCGTGCAACCCATCCGGAGCTCCTGGCCAATGGTATTGTAGTTTGTTCGCTGATATTTACTTCTGATAATCGGCTGGTCCTCGGCAACCGGATGAATGGCCTGCCCGGGGTCATAGGAGGAACATTGAATACAGACGAGAAGCGTCCCATGACATATTCATATCACTTATTTATGCACATGGAGGATGAAATCCAAGAGGAATTAGGTTGGAGTGAAAATGAATTCGAAAGCGCTTCCACCCGATTGCTGGGAATTGTCCTGAATGGAAAAAAGCTGCGCCCTCTATTGGTATTCGTCACCTCTACTTCTCTTACCTCTGATGAAATAAACCGGATTTTCAATGACCGAGGAAATAAGGAAGAACACACTGGTCTGATTTTTCTCGAAAATACTCCGCAAAATCTGTCTCAATTTCTGGCCGATCATCCGAATGATGCCTCCACCACACTCGCGACTTTGGACTCTTTAAAACTTTACGGAATTACGCACCCAATTTTTCTATAACTTCTCCGATTCCTTTAATTTCGGCTCCATAGACAGGGCTTAGGTTAGTTGATAATCCGATATTTTTCCACCCCAGCTTTTGTGCTATAACTTCTGTAGCTACAGATAAACCCCTGGTAGTCAGTTTATCTCGGGTAAACTCATACTTTACCTCCATCTCAGCCAACGGAAATTTCTCTCCTGTCACATTGATCCATCCTTCACTGTCTTTCCCGTTTATCGCCTTTTCCCGGTTCAATAGAAATTCCTTAACCTGTTGGCCTTTTCCGGTATGTGCATATTCTCCCATGGCGATTGTAAATAAACATCCTGCCGTGTCCCCTGTTTCTACTAGTACTCTTTTCATTGACTCAGAAAAAATATATCTTCCGCATCCCATACCCCAATAATCTGGATTTACTGCAAAATATGCTAGTTCCACCGCAACCGGGGTGTCGCCAGATACAATTAATTCTTTATGCATTTTAGTTAACCAGATGCTTTCTCCGTCGGTTTTCATCAACAGCTGCTTGCCCAAAGTTTCCCAGGCATATATGGCCACTGGCCACTTCACTTGCCCCAACCTGCCGGCCTTCCTCATCCCAAAAAACGAATGGCCGCGTCGCTTTTCTTGCTTGACCCAGAATAATTTCGTCGACTGTTTTCGAAGATTCCTCTACCAACCTTCCGAGCACTTCCGGTTGAGATTTATTTTCAAAAAACGCCCTCTGCAAAGTTGCCGCCGCCGCTTCAATTCCTCCGTATAAACTCGCCGGTTCTTGAGTGAGTAGTAAATCCATTCCTTATTAAGGGTATCAGACTTTAGCGTCTTTCATCATCACCACTGTTGCAAACCTGCCCTCAGGCTCTCCTGTTTTGATAGATCGGATATGCGAATAGAAATTATTATCAGTGAAAACATCAATACCTGAACGGGTAATATTTCCTTTCTTTACCCCCGCATTTAATAGCTGATTTGTCAGATAATCCTCCACTCCCAGATACCATATTCCGTCTTTCTTCTCGACAAAAAGCTCCCAACCACCGGATTTCTTAAAAGGTAATTCCCCCTCCCACGTGTAAGATTTTTTCCCGATTCCCGGACCGATTCCCACTACCAATCTTTGAGGTTCACCCCCCAACCGCCCAATCCTCTCAACTACTTTCTGAGGCAGTTCTCCGTCTACACCCCGCCTTCCGCAATGCACCAACGCCAGGATCTTTGCTGCAGGTTCAAAAATGCTGCAGGTTCAAAAAATATTACCGGGAAGCAATCCGCGGTCAGCATCCATAGCGGTACATTTAATTCCCGGGTTACCAAGGCATCGCCTGTAATCTTTTTTCCCATTTCCGCCGCGCCAACTTCCACAATTTCCGTTCCAGCCTCCAATGAAGCGGCTACAAATTGTTTATAATTCAATCCCAATCCGGCCAGAAACCTGTTTCTGTTCGCAGTCACCTCCGCTTCCGCTCCCCACAGCAGGGACATATTTCCCTCATCCTTTGTCGAAATCCCGTGTATCAATTCCGGCAGACCTGACAACGATACCAACCGGTACATCTGTCGAGTATACTATCCCGTTCTGCTCCCTACGTCAATCCAGAGTATGGGTGTTTCGAACTCCTTTTTAAGTCTTCCGCACCACCCAACCACCCTGCCTACCTGCTTCCCTGGTTCAATCTTGCCTTCCGGTAAATCTATATCATACTTCAAGGCCACTCCGCATGCCTCACATAAAAAAGCTCTCTCTCCCTTTTCGGGCGCTATCAGTTTTTGTGGTCCGCATTCGCGTACCCGTTCCGGACATCCGGTGAGGATTTCTATTTCCGTTTCCGCCATATATCAAATATATGAAATTATACACGAAATATTTTTTAGATTGCGTAAGAAAACGAATTGTCCCAAGCACTTAGACTTTAATTTCTGCGTTATAATAATCCCGCATGGCAAATTATCAGGTTACCGGTGGAGTTGTCCTTTCCGGTGAAATCACTCCTTCCGGCTCCAAAAATTCTGTTGTTTCTCTCATCCCCGCCACTCTGCTTTTCGACAAACCTGTCACCCTGACTAATGTCCCGGATATTACGGACGTCTCCCGCCTTGTAAAAATCCTTACAGATATGGGAAGTAAAATTGACTGGGATAAGGAAAACTGCACGCTGCTGATAGACAATTCTCAGGTTGTTTACGATCCCCTCACCCGGGCAGACATTGGCGAAGGTAAGGGTATCCGCGGAACCAACCTCCTCTGGGGGCCAATGCTTGCCCGCTTTAAAAAAGTCGAGGTAGCGGAACTTCCTATTGGTTGTACTCTGGGTGCCCGGCCAATAGATGCTCATTATCAGGCTTTCATGGACCTGGGAGTCAGCGTCAAGCAATTGGACGGAAAAATTATCCTGGACGCGACAAAAGCCGTGTCGGGACTTGTCTGGCTGCTGGAAACCAGCGTCACTGCCACCGAAAACGCCATTATGTTGGCCGTTAGCCTCCCGGGTATCTCAATCATTACCAACAGCGCTTCCGAACCTCACGTCCAGGAAATATGCCGTTTCCTCAACCGGGCCGGGGCCAAAATTACCGGTATCGGCTCCAGTCACCTCACCATTGAAGGCGGGCTTCCTCTTTCTCCCATCTCCTACAATATTATTTCGGATATTTACGAAATCGGTACTTTCCTCGCTCTCGGTGCACTTACGGGAGGCGAAATCCGTGTCCTTGCCGCCTTACCCCAGCACTCCACTGCTGTAAACCGGGAGTTTGCCAAATTCGGAATTAATATTGAATACGACGGCGATACAGCCATCGTCTCCTCCGGCCAAAAACCCGTTATTACCAAAACTAAATCCCCTCTAATTGTCCGTGCCCAACCCTGGCCCGCTCTGCCAGTGGATATGCTGCCGCTTTTTATCCCCCTGGCGCTGGCCGCGCCTTCCGGCCAGGCGTTATTCCACAACTGGATGTATGAAGCGGGACTTTTTTGGACCAGTGAACTGATTAAATTAGGGGCAAACATTGTTATGTGTGACCCTCACCGGGTCATTGTGATCGCCGGCAATTCCCTCAAGGCTGCCCAAATCGAAGCTCCGTATATTATCCGTGCCGTCATTTCCCTTGTAATGTCCGCCATGATTGCTGATGGTACCACGACTATTATCAACGCCGACTCCATACACCGGGGCCATCCACATTTCGCTCAAAATCTCCGCCGTCTCGGGGCAAAAATAGAAGAAATTTAATATGAAACTTCAGGAAAACGCGGACCTTACCTCGTATAACACACTCCGGGTTCCTGCGAGGGCTGCCAAGTTAGTCCGCTTACGGTCTGAAAAAAAACTGAAGGAACTAATCAAATCCGGATTTTTCGAAAGCGATACTTTACCTTTAGGTGACGGCAGTAACCTGCTGTTTGTTAAAAAAAATATTGGATCAGCCATCAAAAATGAAATTCTTGGGTCGGAAATTGTAAAGGAAACAAAAGAAACTGTCTTAATAAAAGTATCTTCAGGCCAAAATTGGCATGAACTGGTGCTTTTTGCTACCAAAAACAATTGGTCGGGCCTGGAAAATATGGCTTATATTCCGGGGACTGTCGGAGGTGCAGCCGTGGGAAATATTGCCGCTTATGGTCAAAACCAGGAAGACGTATTCGAATCCCTTACAGCCATCGATCTGAAAACAGGTAAACTGGAAAAATTTTTAAAGTCCGACTGCCGTTTTTCATACCGGGAAAGTATTTTCAAACGGGAATTGAAAGATAAATATTTCGTCACCACCGTCACTTACCTTCTGTCCAAAACCCCCCAGTATGATGTTTCATACCACTCGCGCTATGAATCTCTGGCAGACGAACTGGCCAAAGTTGCTACTCCGCCTTATTCAATTCACGACATCGCCCGCGCTGTAACAGCACTGAGACAATACAAACTCCCGGACTGGAATACCGTCGGTACTGCCGGCAGTTTTTTTAAGAATCCCCTTGTCGGCAAGAGACAATTGAAAAAACTCCTTAACGCTATTCCCGAACTCCAGTATTACCCCGCCGAAAAACTATCTTATCTGCCTCCGGATGAAATGGGGAATGATTCATTTCAATTAAAAGTTCCCGCCGGCCGGTTGCTGGAAGAGTTGGGCTGGAAAGACAAAAAAATCGGAAACGTCGGCACATTTGAACGTCACGCTTTGGTAATTATCAATTACGGTGGTACCGGACGCGAAATTTATGAATTTTCGGAAATGATGCGCGAAGACGTCAAAAAAAACTTCGGTATTGATTTGGAATACGAAGTCAGGATTATTTGATGCTCCAGATCTTGCAGATGCTCGGAGTTTCCTCAGGTTTAGTGACGACCCAACCTGTGCTCTCCAGCAGGGTATCACTGCTATATTGCTATACTCTTTCGTAATACTTTCCTGTTCTTTCGCCATAAAGACCGTAGTATACCCTCCCCTTATACGGTTTGCAATCCCGATTTAACTGTCTTCCCTTCTGGCTAGTTGGATCTGTTTTCTGCGGATATTTCTAATTTTTGGAACATCGAAATCAGACAGGTATATATTTAGTTTTTTCAAATCTTTCGGCAACAGATCTTGTAATTCGCGCTGACCGGATAGTGAGCTAAAAGCCACGGGATGGATATAGAAATAACCCCATTGATCTAATAAGTTTTGGACCTGGTAGCCTACGCCTTCTGTCTCAAATTGATCCCTTATACTTTGTGTATCGGCTTCCTCGTCTTCAACTATCACTTTCAGGTACTCGATTAAAAATCTTGCTTCAGTAACGTTAAGTTTTAATCCCTTCCCCATTACCGCCGCCGCTTTCTCAATCGAAAAATTTTGCGCTGTAAACTCTTCCTTCTTCCGCCCCATAATTATCAGCGATTATAATGGTGACAGCCCAAATGAACAATCCCCTTGTTTTAACTCTTCTTCACCTTTGGACCGGGCCGCTGCCAAAGGAGGAACTTTTCCCGGATCGTAAGATCGATCCTTTATTGCACTGGGTCATCCATCCCATCAAGCGCTGGCTGGCAAAAATTTATCTATGGATTCTGCAGCGGTTTTTTGGCTTGAAGGTGGTGGCAGTCACCGGTTCGGTAGGCAAAACTACTACCAAAGACATGCTTGCTTCCATCCTCTCTCTGGAAGGTCCTACCGTTGTCACCCGGGACAACATCACATCTACTTACAACATTCCCGATACCATCCTGCGCTGTACACCCGCCACCCGTGTTCTCGTGTTGGAAATGGGTGTGGAATACCCCGGGGATATGGACTTTTATACCTGGCTGGCCCGGCCTGACATAGGTATTATTACCTCCGTTAACCGCACCCATACCCATTTCCTGGGTACTGTAGAAAACGTCTCCGCGGAAAAATGCAAACTGCTAACCGCTTTGTCCCCCGCGGGTTTTGCCGTCGTCAATGCCGATGATCCGAATATCCTGATAAATACCCAGGCTTCCATCCTGAAATTCGGAGTCAACCCGGACTCGGAAATTCGGATCATAACTTCACAGCTTACTCCCGACTTCAAAACCCGGCTTGTTCTATCGATAAACGGCCAACAAATTACAGTTAATTTACCCATAGCCGGCCGGCATTTCGCCTTAAATGCCGCTGCCGCCGCAGCCGCAGCCTTCCGGCTTACTGCCCGCCCGCAGAGTATCTCAGCCGGGCTGGAACGCTTCGCCCCTCCTCCCCACCGCATGACCCCTGTTACCCTCAAAAACGGGGTAGTTCTTCTGGACGATTCCTACAATGCCAACCCCTTGGCAGTTTCCGCCTCCCTGGAAACTTTGGCCGAATTGGCTCAGATCACCCATCGCCAGCCTGTATTTATTTTCGGACAGATGAACGAACTTGGCCAATACGAACAATCTGCTCATGAAGAAATAGGTATGAAAATTGCAAAACTGAAAATTGGAAAATTGTTCTGTACAGGCCCTGCTGCCAAACATACCGTTACCGCTGCCGGTTTCGGCGACTACTTTGAAACCGTGGAAGACCTCACTTCCGCAGTCAGCCAACAATTAACGGCCACCGATTTACTCCTATTTAAAGCTTCCCGTTCCTACCATTTCGAATCTATCGTATCCGCCCTAAAGGATACTCCTTAAAGGAGTATCCTTTTTGCATATTTCCCCGTACGTCGAGCGCAATCCCCGCCAGCCAGGAACGCCCGGAAAAATGTGAGCCGGACGACCGAACTTGGGATTGGCAGTGGTCGCAAAGCGACCATTATTCCATCCGGCGAGACTTTTTCAGTGACTCTGGCGGGTCACCTTTCTTGGTTCATTCTTTGGCGAAACAAAGAATGAACAACATTAACTGTTTTTCATCCTGATTATTCTCTTCTTCAGTTCCAGTATCTCCCTCTTCAGCTGCCAGCGGCGGACATTGTGCATATTATGGTCATCCATCACCAGTTTAGCCCCCTCGTTTTCCCGGAAATCATCCCCCATATCCGCCTCAATTCTTTTACGGGTTATCTCCTCCATCCCTTCAGATTCCAACTTGAATAGTTGCGACTGAAGAGCCTGCAATTTCTCTTCTAATTTAGTAATTGGTAGTTGATAATTGGTCATTAAAGGCGAATTATATTCGCCGCGATTGACTTGCTTCAAGCCCCGGGATATACTGTACAAACTAATCCGCAATTAATGTGCGGTATCACCGGGGTCTGGAACTCCGGTTTTTTAAACTATGCTTACCAATATCGAAGGTCTCCGGAAATTAGCCCAAAAAGCGGCAACCCAGGAAAACAACTTTGCCAAGAAACCATTTCTTGATCCGGATGGATTGACATCATCTTTTGACGTTCCTTCATTGCGTGCGATCTGGGAAATTTCCGACCTCCGCCCCGCTCCCCAAACAATAGAACATGTTAAATATCTGGAAACTTTGGAAAAAAAGGGTAGGATACTAACAAGCGCCCAGATAATTGTCCTGGCTCTTTCCCGCCGGGATCCGGGCATTTAAACGATCTCCGTCCCGGTCACGACCTCTCCGCTCATAGCCTTTTCCAGATTCCCCTCTGTTTTGCCGCAGATGATCACACTGCTGATTCCGCTTTTTTGGGCCATTTCCAAGCTTTCCTCTATTTTGTGCCTCATTCCCCCGGTCACATCCAC
>Ga0209342_10002427_pt1 | contig 20031 bp, 24 predicted proteins | sample RifCSP16_2_FD_184023 | JGI IMG/M metagenome (GOLD analysis project Ga0209342, IMG submission 184023) | Soil microbial communities from Rifle, Colorado - Rifle CSP2_sed 16_2 (SPAdes) (version 2) | ecosystem: Environmental > Terrestrial > Deep subsurface > Rock core/Sediment | place: Rifle... | reverse complement strand
GCGTCGATTGGCAAATGAAAATCCACGATGCCCGCTGCAAACTGAAATCAGTATATCCCAAAATACAGCTGTGACAAAGCACTAGTTACTTCGCCGTTCGCTCTTGCCACGACGTTTTGAGCGGGTGCCACTGGCTTTGCCAGTGCGGGATTGAGTTGACGTTCAGTTGAAAAAACACTGGCATGGCCAGTGGCAGTGGCACACTTGCGTCCGTTTTCAGCCGTCCTTAAGGGACGGAAACGCCGGAATAAAGGCTCCTGGACCCAGCGATGAATCGCTGGGCTATCCTCAAATGCCCGCTTACGGGGCAACTTCGCCGGAAATGGCCGCGACTTGTGTGTAACAACAAGGGGGGCACCCCGGGGCTACGATGTTTGACCGCTTCGCGGTAGCGCATGCAACGGCAGAGGCTGGTCAATCCTCACCAGCGGAGCTGGTGGGCCGGCTTGGATTTAGAGCTCATCCGAAAACCAAAGCGTTTGCCCTCACCCTAGCCCTCTCCCGGAGGGAGAGGGGATTTTTTGGATAGGCTCTTAGAATCTGTAGCCAACTCTCGCGCTGAGTCCCTGCAAGATCAGGTCATTGTTGTGTGGGCCGGTGGCGTCGTCGAAGATTTGGCATTGGTTCAGCCAGTCGTTGAATTCGTAACCCACGGTGACGTCCCAGCCGCGGCAGGCCAGATGCAGGCCGATCATGGCTTGGAACATCAGAGCGCCGAAGTCACGATCGTCGATGGGGACGACTTGGGTGGACACGCCTTCGTCGTCGAGGTTGGTCGCGACGTCGTGGATGGTCCAGAAGCCCAAGAGGTAGGCCGTGTAGAAGTTCATCGTGAGATCGACCGTACACTGCCGGCCGCGCCACAGGTTCAGGGTGTTTTCGATGCCGAACTTCGGTCCGATTCCCCAGAAATCGTTTTTGATGTGTTCGACGGAGGCTATGTCACCCTGGACGTCGTCGGACAACGTGCCGCGAAACTCGGTGTCGAACTTCTGATGGATACAGCCGCCGCGGAGGCCGAGCACCGGCCGCCATTGCCAGGACTCGGAGGGGCAAAACCATTTGCCGAAATCGAGGTCCAAAACGTTGTAGTCGATCGCGGACCGGATGTTTCCTTCTTCGAAATAAAACGGCGGGGTCTGCGCGTTGGCGAACAGCCGGCTGCCCAGGAAATTCGGTGTCACATTGCCCAGGGCCGTGTCTTCGGTGTCCGTGAAGAATCGGGTGTAATAGAGCTTGACGCCCCAATCGCCTTCAAGGCCGACTCCCACTCGAAATCCCGTGGCGAAATCGAAATCCAGCGTCTTGAAGGCGACGAATTGGTCCGTGGAAGACGCGTTCGTATTCATGGCCCAATCCACCGGGTCCGTCGCCCGCCAATACAGCACGTCCCCGAAGAACTCCAGCGCGAGAGCTCTCGGGCCTGTCAGCATCAGGCAACAGACTAAAAGCCAATGGATACGCCGCATGTAAGTCCTTCTAAAGTTAAATCGCCGTGCATGGGCAATTGCTGGAACGCGAGCATTCGCTGTTGATTGGCCCACCATTGCAGTTCATAGCCGACGCGCGCGCTCACGGCCACCTGTCCCTGGTGGGCCCATTCGAGACCGAGGTAATATCGCAGCACCGGAGTGCCGAGATACGAATCCGTCATGCTGGTGGTGAAGGCCCCGTAGGTTTCAATCGGAGGCAGGAGGTCCGTCCTCGTGTACTCGTCGTTGACGTTCCACTGGCCGAACAAGAGATCGGCCGCGAACGAACCGACGAGGCTCAGCCTTGCACACCTCGGAAGTCGCCACCCGCCGCTGACTCCAAAGCTCGGCCCGATTCCCCAAAAATCATGCGTGATGTTTTCCTCCGCGCTCACGCTCAGAAGGGGCTCTTCGGCATCCGGCCGCGCGAAATTCAAATGCACGTCTTGCTGAAGGAACGCCGTCTTGAGACCCATCGACGGACGGATCCACGCCGATTCACCCAGCGCGAAGCGTCTTCCGATTTCCAGGTCGATGGTGTTGTAAGCCAGCCGCCAGTCGAGCGATCCTTGGCTGAACAGCCCGACGCCGCCGACGAAGCCGCTGAAAAACTCGGGCACGACCGCGTTATGCGTGGTGTCCGCGACGGAAACGGAGGCGTCTTGCGACGTGCGGAAATAGGTCCAATACAGCTTGATGTCCCACGACTGCTCGTTCCACTCGTGCCCAAATCCGACACGAAAACCCGGATTCCAATCGAACGGCACGTTTTCGGCGGAGAACGAAGAACCCTCGTACGCGGCGTTTGACCACACGGAAGAGGCTTCCGCCGAGGCGTGCCAATAAAGCACGTCGCCAAACGGCGTCACCCCGTCGGCCCGCGCCGTCGAGCAACACGCGATCAAGGCAAAAGCCAATGTCAAACGTGCAAACAGGGTCATCGTTGGGTTACGCTAAAAACGGATTTGCCACTCCAAAAAGCCGCCTTGCAGACTCGTTACGTTGTTGAGTCGTCCCATGTTGTACGAATAGAACTGCATCTGATTCAGCCAGCATTGGGCCTCGTAGCCCACGCGCACGGTGCTGGTCGCCCGGGAGAAGTACTGCTCCCACTCGAGGCCGACGACGCCCCTCAGCATGACCGCCGCGCCGGTGATCGAACTCATGTTGATCGTCACCGAAGTGGGCGTGTTGTTGTGGTACTGTTCGTCGAACGTCCAATGACCGAACAGGATCGCGCCCGACGGAGTGCCGAACAGCCTGAGGTTGTAGCGGTCGGCGTTCGACAGGGGCATCGCCATCGTCGCGCCAAGCGAAGGACCGATTCCCCAGAATCCCAGGTCCATATTCTCGGTTGCCGAGGTGAAATCGTAGAGATGGGTGATTTTCTTCTTGGGATTGTAGGTGTCGATCGGAAACAGCCAGTTGGACCGGATGGTTTGATTGATGATGGCTGCCTTGAGTCCCAGGAAGGGCCGCAACTCGAAGTTCGTGCCGATCGCGTAGTTGCGGCCGATCTCCAGGTCGATCGTGTGGAAATCGAAGTCCCACCAAATGTCCCCATAGTGATAGTGCGGGCCGTAATCGGCGCCGTCGGTGTTATCGATGTAGAAGTTGCCCATGAAAGCCGAGTACACTTCACCCGACGCCTGGCTTGTGGCCGAGGTGCGGAAGTTCGTGTAGGAGAGCGTCATGTCGGCGCCGTCGCACCGCTCGACTCCGACGCCGACCCGCAAGCCGGTCCTCCAATCGAAAGGAGCGTCGACGAGCGTCGCCGTGCTGATATTGGTTTCCAAGAGGCCTTGGGGCGTGATGACCTGCGCCCAATTCTCGGCGGCCCCTTCGCGGACGGTCCAGAAAAGCGCGTCGGCAAACAAGTAACAGCGCCGCCCGCGGTTCATCGCCGGGTCGCACGTCAGGCAACACTCGTCGCCGCACTCGGCGGGACTATTTTCAGCCCAGGCCTCGCCCGCCGCCAAAACCGAATCGCCACCGTCGGCCAAAACCGATTCGGCCGTTTCCCCGAATGCCGCGACGTGTGGCGACAGGAGGAGAATTGCCGTGACAAGCAGCGCGCCCAATGTGGATGCATAGCCCAACAATCGCGTGGGCAGACAATCTCCAGCGCACTTATAGGCAATTCCGCTCCACATGGTCACGGCAGTCCCAGAGCTTTGGGAAGGGAGGTCGCCGATGTCCAGCACGATGGTGCCCGGAATAGCCTACCTAATCGGAATATCTTGCCAGAATAGTCCAGGCAAAACGAGCATGGATTTCCGACCTGTCAACAGTGGCTGCCGCAGCTTGGAAGTCTGGAGGACATGGCGGCTTTGGGCGACATGTGGTGTGTCGCGGTCAGCGGAACGGCCACCCGTGGTTCCCGGCCCGAATCACGCACAATCGAAGAGGATCGCCGCTATTTCTTCTTGACGTCGCGGAGCGCGGGCGACTCGACGAGGGTGAAGAGAACCACTTCCTCGCCGGTCACGGTGCTGATGTCGTGGTGCAGGGTCAACACCTTGACGCCCGTGATTTCCTCGACCATCGCTTCCATGACGGGCCGGGCCGTTTCGATCAGGTGGGTCCGCACTTGCTTGAGTAGGTTCTGTCCCTTCTCGGGCGTGAGCGACTTGACCAGATGCTGCTCGGCCGCGGTCAACACTTCCGATTGGCGGACCACCAAAAGATCACCGAGCAGGTGGGCGCGAATGTCCTTGGGGCCTCGGCCCATGTAGTCCCGCTCAAAGCGACTGACGCCCTCACAAATGGCGGCTTCGACTTCGCCCTGTGTTTTCATGGCCATTAACCCCTCGGCAGAGGCAATGCTCAAGCAAGAGTCCTCAGCGTCCAACTGAACATAAGGCATCAGATTCTCCATTGTGATACATAATAATAGTACCATATTCGGAGGAAATGCGGAAGCGCCATTGCGTTCCCCGCTGGGCGGCGTATACTTTGGTAGAGCTGGAGGAGGTGCGGGCTGTTTTGAACGCTGCTCCTCCAATCAATTAGAAATTGAATTTGTCGGATGACTAGATAAAGAGCAACCCGGCCGTGCCGGGGGGCTTGTTGATCGGTAAGCCGACGTGGTCGAACGCCTTCGGGTGTTCCGCCACGTCGGCTTTTTTCGTTCTTGACCCTGTAATCGGTTCACCATCACTGCGGAGAGGGAGTCCGATGGAAAAGCTTGATCCAAGCGTGGCCCAGCAGATTGCTCAAGCGGCGATCGCTTTCCAGCAGCAGCGAACGGGCCACGCGCCCCAATCGGTGGCCGTGGTTCTCAGCGGGGATACGCTGCTGATCACGCTGCACGGGGCCTTGTCGCCGGCCGAGACGGCACTGGCTAAAAGCCCGGAAGGCGCCGCCCAGGTGCAGGATTTTCACCGGCAATTGTTCTCGAACTCGGCCGACGAACTGCGGCGGGAAATCACGCGAATCACCGGGGTGGAAGTACGCGAAGCGACCGCGGAGGTCGAAACGACCACGGGCACCGTGATGCAAGTTTTCACGACCGGCACGATGGTGCAGGTGTTCCTGCTCGCCCAGGGCGTGCCCGCCGGCAGTTGGAGTAGTCACGGACCGGGCGAGTCACCACAAAAAACGGAGGTTTTGCCATGTTAGTTCTATCGAGGAAGAGTCGGGAGTCGGTGGTGATCGGCGGGTCCGATGGGTTTCATCGCCTGCTGAAAGTCACGGTGATTGAACCAAGGCGAGGCCGTCGTTTTTGAAGGAGAACTGACATGGGTACCATCCTGATTGTGCTTTTGGTGCTGCTGCTTCTGGGCTCCGTGGGCACGTTGCCTACCTGGCGTCACAGCAGAGAGTGGGGCTATGGCCCGAGCGGCGGACTGGGGGTGATTGTCGTCATCCTGCTCGTCCTGCTGCTCATAGGACGCCTCTGATCGTCACCTGCAGCGAAAATGAAGGGAGAAGACATTATGAAAACTTTAACATTCGTGCTTGCATTGCTTCTAGTCGGTGTTGCCGGTCTGGGGTTCTATCGGGGTTGGTTTACTATTGTGACGGACAACACGGACCAACAGTCCAGCGCGACGATCACGGTCGACAAGGACCGGATCCACGCCGATGAGCAAAAAGCCAAGGACAAGGCGCAAAGTCTCGGGCAAGAGACCAAGGACAAGGTGCAAGACGCAGGGCAAGAGGCCAAGGAAGAAATCGGCGACCGGGCCGGCAATGCCGAGGAGCCGGAACGCGGACGCTGAGAAGACGTTACGTTTTTAAGACGCGGGCCCTGTCGGCAGTTCACCCACGGAGCCCAATACCCTTTTTTTGAGGAGAGTCCGGCCATGTTACAGTTAGCCATCGCTTGCCTCGTGATCGCGTTGATCGCTGCATTGCTCGGTTTCGGAGGAATTGCGGGATCGTTCGTGGGAGTGGCGAAAATCCTTTTCGTCGTCTTCCTCGTTCTCGCGGTACTGTCCTTCTTGTTTGGCGGGTATAGGAGAGGGAATTACTTGAGATAATGGGAGTGCGACCCGCAATGCCGGCAGCTATCCCATTTTGTTTGGACCACCACGACTTCAAGGAGGGCTTTTATCGTGATGAGTAAAACCGTCGTCCAACCGAGCTCGAATGGCACGAGAGCCATTCGAGTTCTAATGGCCGATCCCGATGAATCACTTCATCCGGCGTATCGAGGGCCTCTCTCGCGGGAGGGCTTCGAGTTGGCCACGGCGTCAAGCGGGCTGGAGTGCGTCGCTCGGCTGCGCGAAACCGTACCGGACGTCCTTGTGCTGGAACCGCGGTTGCCGTGGGGTGGCGGCGACGGAATCCTCGCCATGATGGGCGAGGATCCCGACCTCGCCGTCATTCCGGTGATCGTGCTTACTTCGTGCCGAGACGCTTACGCCCTTCGGGACGTGGCCCGTTTCCCCGTGAACGACTATCACGTCAAACCCTTGGCGCCCGATCGATTGGCGGGGAGGCTTCGCGGCGTGCTCGACCATCCCCGGCTCCGTTTCACATTGGACGACCACAACGGTCGTCTGGAATGCGCGATCGCGCGGCGAACCGACGGCCGCGTCCGGGATCTGCGCGTCGAGATCGGCGACGGGCGAATCGTGGTGCGAGGCCGTTCCGACTCGCACCACGTCAAGCAACTGGTCTTGGCCGCCGTGCTGGAAGCGTTTGAAGCGTCGGAATCCCTGCTCGGAAACATCGAATTGGACATGGAAGTCGCGTCGGAGGAAGATCGGCGGTCGCGTCGAACTGCCTTATCGGAAGCAAGAAATATGGACTACTCGGACAAACTCGATTTCACGCGTGAGTTCGATCTCACGAGGGAGAATAAGTATGAACGTGCGTCATGACTATCAATGGTGCGTGGCCGGCACACTGCTGGCCCTGGGCTTGAGCTTTGGCTTGAGCCATTCTCTGTTCGCACAGACCGGCCCGGCCGAGGCCGAGCAAGGGGTGCAAGTGCTCACGCGCGGGCCGGTGCATGAGGCCTTCGCCGAAACCGTGACTTTCGATCCCGAGCCGGGCATCGTGGCGACGAAAGCGCCGCCGGCCGCCATCGAGGAGCTTCCACCCGAACAGCGACCCGAGGGAGACAACGTCGCGTGGATCCCCGGCTACTGGGGTTGGGACGACGAGCGGAACGATTTTATTTGGGTCAGCGGCATTTGGCGCGCCCTGCCGCCGGGTCGCCAGTGGGTGCCCGGTTATTGGGCCGAATCGCAGCAAGGCTTTCAATGGACTTCGGGCTACTGGGCCGATGCCCAGGCGAGCGAGGTAGAGTACTTGCCCGAGCCGCCCACGACCGTTGAAGCGGGGCCAAACATCGCCGCGACCTCGGTCGATCAAACCTGGCTGCCCGGCTGTTGGATCTGGCAGCAGAATCGCTACGCATGGCGTCCCGGCTTCTGGGCGAACGTCGAGCCGGATTGGGTTTGGATTCCCGCCCATTACGTTTGGGCGCCGCGCGGGTACGTTTTTGTCGACGGCTACTGGGATTACTCCGTCAGCCGCCGCGGCGTGCTCTTCGCACCGGTGTATTTCAATTCGAGCGTCTATGCACAGCGAGGGTTCTCGTATTCGCCCACGGCAATGATCAACCTGGGCGTGTTCGCCAACCATCTGTTCTTGCGGCCGCGATATCAACACTACTATTTTGGCGACTACTACGCCACCAGCTACCGCGGCGCGGGGTACTATCCCAGGTATGCTTATCATTCCAATCGGTTCGGCTACGATCCGATTTATGCTTACGATCGCTGGCAGAATCGGCGGGATCTTGGATGGGAACAGCGCCAACAAGTCAATTTCCAAAATTTCCGCGATCACGAGAATCTGCGACCGCCGCGGACGTGGGAGGCCCAGGGATTGCTCAACGCGAGCGATGCTACCGCACGAGCGGGACTCCCGAGGGTCGCCTCGTTGCTTGACGACGTGAGAAGGAGCAGGGACAACCGCCAGCGGTTCCAGGCGGTGGACCCGTCGGAGCGACAACGGATCGGTCAGCATGCCCAAGAGGTCCGGCGGTTCCGCGACGAGCGGCAACGGCTGGAAGCGAACGCGGTGGGCGCCCCAGCCGAAACGGGCGACAGGACAATCGCGCCGGCCAGGGTGAGACTGCCCGGGTCGCCCATTGTGGCGAAACCCGTCACCGGACTCGGCCGAAATTACACTCCGCCGAGGACGTACGAGGCTCCAAAGCTGGATCCGAACGTGGCGGCCAAACCGCGAGCGAATCGATCGCTTGGGCAACCGCAGCAGCGAGCGGTGAACCGGGAGCCGCTCGGCCAGCCGCAAACGCAGTCCCAGGTTCAAGGGCAGGGCCTGCAATCGCGGCAGCGCACGGTAAACCGGATGCCGCTCGACCAAATGCAGCCTCAACCGCGGGCCCAACGGCAGACGCAGCAATCGCAGCGCCAAGCCGAAGTCCAACGGCAGACGCAGCAACCCCTGCAACGCACGGTAAACCGGGAGCCGCTCGAACAGCCGCAACCGCAAACGCAGCCTCAACCGCGGTCCCAACGGCAGGCGCAGCAATCGCAGCGTCAGGCCGAGGTCCAACGGCAGGCACAGCAACCATTGCAACGCACGGTAAACCGGATGCCGGTCGACCAGCCGCAAACGCAGCCTAAGGCCCAAAGGCAGGCCGCGCAGCGTCAACCGCAGATCCAACGGCAGGCTCCGCAACCACAGCGTCAACCGCAGGTCCAACGGCAGGCTCCGCAACTGCAGCGTCAACCGCAGGTCCAACGGCAGGCTCCGCAGCCACAGCGTCAACCGCAGGCGCAACGGCAGGCACCGCAATCGCAGCGCCAACCGCAAGCCCAACGGCAGACGCAGCAGCGGGGCGGCAACGCGCCGGCGGGAGCGAACCAGGACCGGTCCAGGGGCAAAGACAAGCGATGAACGTCACTTGTTTGAAAGGAGTTCTCAATCATGTATCACTATGTCTCGATATTGCTGTTGGCCGGGCTGTTCGCGGTTCCGGCCTGCGAGAAAAAACCCGGTGATCGGCCGCCCGGAAAAACAACGTCCGAAGACGTGCGTCGCGTCACCGACCGGGCCGTTGAAACGGCTGCCGAGAATGTGCGGCAAATCAAAGAGGAGTACCAAAAGAAGCTCGATGCCCGACTCAAGGAGCTGGATGCCGAAATCACCACGCTCCGCGCGAAGGGCCGCGAACTGAAGGAAGAGGCCAAGGCCAACTGGGAGCAGAAGATGGACGACCTGAAGGCGAAACACGACGCCGTCCGCGCCAAGCTGGCCGAAATCGACAGCGCGAGCGAGGAGGATTGGGAAGACGTCCAGCAGGAAGCCCAGTCGGCCTGGGACGAACTGGAAAAAGCCTTCCGCGACGCGACGCGGGAGTTGGAAGTTCTGAGTCGATAAAAGAAAGAAGACTGCCGAGGCCTAAACAGGGCACTGGCGGCAGTGGAACGGGGAGTGCCCAGGTTGATCTCCCAAGTAGGCTGAGTTGAAGGACTCGGCGTTAGAGCGAGGTGATGAGTCGTTTGACAAGTACGGACCGGATGACCCGCCGGTCAGGCTGGCGGGAGACGACGCTTGGTGCGTTTGATGGAAGGTCCGAACACATCCGCGAAGTTCGAGATAGGGAGTAATAACATGAAGCGTTTTGCAAAAAGCATCAGTATTTTGGCCGTGTTGTTTCTGTTGGCCGGTACGGCAATGGGTTCCGAGGCTTTGGCCACCGGAACGATCAAAGGCGTCGACGCCGACGCGAAGACGTTTATCCTGACCGATTCGACCGGCAGGGACGTGACGTTCACGTTTGGCGACATGGTTGTCGTGAACCGTGGCGGCACGGAGAGCAAGGGCGACTTGAAAACCGGCGACGCGGTACACGTGAGTTACGACAAGGGCCTGATGACTTCGACGGCCAAGTACATTCTGGTCCAGGAAGGCGACAGCAAGAAATGGGAATTGACGCAAGGCAGCTTCAAGAGCCATGACGCCGCCACGAAGGAAATCGTCTGCACGGACGCGCAAGGCAAGGATCACACCTATGCCCTGGGCGATGCCAAGGTGCGCATGAACATGAAGGAAGCCAAGGTTGAGGACATCAAAATCGGCGAGCAGGTTCTCTGCATCATCCTGGAACCCGAGGAAAACAAGACAACCCTGCAAGCCTTGATGTTCGAACGCGACGAGGAACCGGTGGGGTCCATGCCCCGTCAGTCCGACCGTGTGGTTCCAGAGCCGAGCGTGAAGGAATAACTCAAAACGGAAGACGCGTGATAAAAAAAGACTGCCGAGGCCTAAACAGGGCACTGGCAGCAATGGAACGGAGAGTGCCCTGCTTTTTCGTTCAGGCAAGAGAGTAGCGAACGTGTATGAGTGATGAAGGAGTCATGCGATGAAAGTCACCGTTGAATTTCCGAAAGCATTTTCCGTGCGCGATGATCGTGAGTTTCCGCTTATCCAAGACCTCATGTCACGCCTGAATCCAAAGCTCATGGTGGTTCAAGTGGCGACGGGGGTTCACGTCGACGGAGGCTCGACGGTCAATTGGGGCCTTGTTTACATGGACGGCCAATCGCTCACGGACGCGGAGGTGGCGGCCGCGCTGAAGGAGGCGGGGCTGGACTCGCAACACAACGCGGAGATCCAGCCACCGCGCATTTGGGTCGACAATGAACCCGGCGTGACCGAAACACCGCTTGCGTGATGGTTAGGTGTCCGGGGAATAGAACTCCGAGGAAGACGACCTGTAGTGTCATGGCTATCGCCGACGGCCGGAGTGGTTCCTGCCGGTGAAGAGGCGAGGCCGGCTTTTGAGAGAGGGTATCGCGATGAAACGCTTTCTAACATTGATTCTGATCGCCGCGCTGGGCGTGTTCACGATCGGCTGTGAAACCCAGAAGGGCACGACCGAGAACAAGACCGAAACGACGACGACCCAGACCACGGACGGCAAGGTAACGGGCGAGAGGACGACCACGACGACGGACACGACAAAACAAACCCGCCCGGAGACTCCAGGCGATGACGGCATGACGACCGAAAGGACGACCGAGACGACCACCGAGACGACCAGATAGTGTCCTGCCGGGCATGGCCGGTTGACAGTCGATTTGTCGCCCGTCGTCCGCGACGAGCGGCTTCGTATTCCTTAATTTAATCCATGAGGAAGAGAAATGTCCACCAAAAGTGATCCGCTTGGCAAGCAAGCGAAGGAAGTGGCTGAAGATCTTCAGACCATGGGCGAGACCGTCAGGGGCGCTGCCCAGGAGCAGCTCGGGCAAGTGCGCGACAAAGCCCTGGAATACGGCGAGCTGGCGCGCGAGAGAGTCCGCGGCGTGGAGTACGCCTGCGGGCAATTCCTCCGCGAGCGGCCGCTGACGTCCGTCTTGATCGCGGCCGGCGTCGGCTGGGTTCTCGGTCGCTTTTGGAAACGCCGTTGAAGAAAGGTAACCTACCCATGACAATTGGAATGATCTTCTACGTGGCGGCGGCCGCGATTCTGCTTTTGGCGGGAATCGGGGTCAGGGCCGTCCCTAACCCGGAAATCTGGGGCCTCTTTTGCATTGCGATCGGGCTGCTCCTGGATAAGTACGATCTTGGCCTTCGACGCCGCCGTTAAGCGGCCCTCGTCGTTGTGAGTCTGGATCAATGAAGGAGTACTTCCGATGTCAACACTCTCACCCGAAAAAACTCGATCCGGAATGGGATCAACCCCGCACGGGGCGGGCGTCGCATTTCGCGTATGGGCGCCCCACGCCGACGCGGTGTACGTGACGGGCTCGTTCAACGAATGGTCGAACGACGCGCACCCGATGGAACGCGAGGAAGAGGGCTATTGGTACGCGGACATCTCCACGGCCGCCGTCGGCGACGAATATCGCTACCGGATTGTGAGCGGCGACAAGGTGCTGTTGCGCATCGACCCCTACGCGCGCCAGGTTACCAATTCGGTGGGCAACGCGGTGGTTTACGACCCGACCTTCGACTGGGAAGGCGACGATTTCCATATTCCTCCCGTCAACGAACTCGTGATCTACGAGATGCACTTGGGAACCTTTCACGACAAGGAAGACGGGAAGTCGGACAAATTCGAGGAAGCCCTGCAAAAACTCGGCCATTTGCAGCGACTGAGCGTAAACGCCCTGGAAGTGATGCCCTTGGCGCAGTTCGCCGGCGAATTGTCGTGGGGTTACAATCCTTCGTGCGTTTTCGCCGTGGAAACCCACTACGGCGGTCCGAGCGGCTTCAAGCGGTTCGTCAAGGCGGCGCATCAAGCCGGCCTGGCGGTGATTTTGGACGTCGTCTACAACCACTTCGGCCCCGGCGATCTCGATCTGTGGCAGTTCGACGGCTGGAGCCAAAACGACATGGGCGGCATCTACTTCTACAACGACTGGCACGCGGAGACCCCTTGGGGGTTGACCCGCCCCGACTACGGCCGCAAGGAAGTCCGCCAATTCATCCGCGACAACGCCCTGATGTGGCTCGAGGAATATCACGTCGACGGCCTGCGATTCGACATGACGCTGTATATCCACAACGTGCGGGCCTCCGGCGATCCGGACGGCGATTTGCCCGACGGATGGAGCCTCGTCCAGTGGATCAATAGCGAAGTGCGGGAGCAATATCCGGGACGGATCACGATCGCCGAGGATCTGCAGAACAACGACCGGCTCACCAAGCCGGTCGACCAGGCCGGAGGAGGTTTCACGGCCCAATGGGATGCTCGGTTTGTACACCCGGTGCGGGCCGCCGTCATCACGGCCAACGACGAGAACAGGTCGCTCGAAAGCATTCGCGGATTGCTCGAATCGTGCTTCAACGGAGACCCGTTCCAACGCGTGATCTACAGCGAGTCGCACGACGAGGTGGCGAATGGACAGGCCCGGGTTCCTTCGGAAATCGACGCCAAGAATTCCGACAACTGGTTCGCGCAAAAACGCTCGACCTTGGCGGCGGCCCTGGTGTTCACGGCGCCGGGCATACCGATGCTGTTTCAGGGACAGGAGTTCTTGGAAGACGGCTGGTTTCAGGATTCGGTTCCCTTGGACTGGGACAAATCCAGGGAGTTCAGCGGTCTGGTGCGGATGTATCGCGACTTGATTCATCTTCGGCTCAACCGAACCGGCTGTACTCGCGGTCTCTCGGGATCGGGCATGAACATCTTCCATCAGAATCAGGCCGACAACCTGATTGCGTATCACCGTTGGCGCGAACACGGCCCCGGCGATGACGTCGTGGTCGTCGTGAACCTCTCGCACAACGCCCACGAGAACTACACGCTGGGATTTCCGTCGCCGGGAACGTGGCGATTGCGGCTCAACAGCGACTGGAAGGGCTACAGCCGCGTCTTTGGCAACCAGGCGTGCTCCGAAGTGGTCGCCAAGGCCCAACCATCCGCCGCGCCCGAGAACGCGAACGTCCCGGAACGCGATGGATTCCCCGCCGCGGGAGCGATCAACATTGGACCGTATAGCGTGCTGATTTTTTCACAGGACACCAACCCCCAGGAAAAGGAGTCGCCGTTATGAGTGGCAAAACGGACGTGGTAAAAGGCCGAATCAAGGAAGCCGCCGGCGCGCTGACCGGCAACGATAAGCTTCGCGCCGAAGGAAAGGCCGATCAGGCGGTCGGCCGCGCCAAGCAGGCCGCCCAGAAGGTCGCTGACAAAGTCAAGAAAGCGGTCGACACCGCGATCGAGTGAGGATTACTCCCCGAAGTGCGGGACAGGCGTGCGGAAGCATGTTTGTCCCGCCCTACCAAAAAACCACTACAGGAGATGACCCGTGAGCACCGTACGACCCCTCTTCGTCTCGACTTACCCGCCGGAAGCATGTGGGCTGGCCACGTTTACCCGTGACTCGGCCGACGCCGTGGACAACGCCGCGCCGGAGCCGTTGTCTTCGGTCGCGGCCATTCAGAAGACGCGCGAGCTTCGCTACGACGACCCTCGTGTGATCCACGTCATTGACAACAGCCGCCCGGGCGCCTACCGCCTGGCCGCGGAGGTGGCCAACGACGGGCCGTGCGACGTGGTCAGTTTGCAGCACGAATTCGGTCTTTACCCCGGCGAATGGGGATCCGAGGTGCTGGACTTCGTGCATGAATGCCGCAAGCCCATCGTCACGACGTTCCACACGCTCTTGACCGAGCCGGACCCGTTGCCACAGCGCATCATCCAGACGCTGGCGGCCCGCAGCGAAGGCATCGTCGTGATGACGCGAGTCGCGGCGAAGCTGTTGACGAGGGTTTACCATGTATCGGGGATGGGGGCAAAGGTGCGGGTGATCCCCCATGGAGTGCCGGAGGTTCCCTATCGGCGCGACGGCACGCACAAGACGCGGCTGGGGTTCGAAGGCCGGCAGGTCATTTGCACGTTCGGACTGATCAGTCGCGGCAAGGGATTGGAGTACATGATTCAGGCCATGCCCCGGATCGTCGCCGAGTGTCCCGAGGCGATTTACCTGATCGTGGGCGCCACCCATCCGCAGGTCAAACTTCGTGAGGGGGAGGCCTACCGGGAGAGCCTGATCGAGATGGCCGAATCACTGGGCGTCGGCGCCCACGTGCGGTTTGTCAACCGGTATCTCAGCCTGGCCGACCTCCTCGCGCACTTGCAGGCATGTGACGTGTACGTCACGCCTTATCCGGGAAAGGACCAGATTTCAAGCGGCGCCTTGGCCTATGCCCTGGCCGCGGGCGGGGCCGTGGTCAGCACGCCCTATCTCTACGCCAAGGAAGTCTTGGCCGACGGGCGGGGTACGCTCGTGCCGTTCGGCGAAAGCGAAGCCATGGCCGACGCGACGCTCCGCTTCCTGACGGACCGCATCTTCCGCATGGAGACACGGCGCAGAGCGTACGGATACGCGAGGCCGATGTTCTGGCCGAACGTGGGACGGAAGTACTTGGAGTTTTTTGACCAGGTTGCGACGCAAGGCGAAATCAGTCGGCAGCGGCCGGATCGCAGGGCGTCCGTGACCTCCCGGGGCAATCACCGCCCCAGCGAACTCATACACGGAGGACGATGATGTACGTCACCGACGGCATCGCTTTGAACCACCTCGACCGCATGACGGATTCGACCGGCTTGATCCAACACGCCATTTACAGCATTCCTCGGCGCGAAAGCGGCTATACGACCGACGATAACGCACGGGCCCTGCGGCTCTGCACGCGTCTGTGGGAGCGGCAGCCGGGGGAACGCATGCTCGACCGGGTGACGACCTATCTGAGTTTCCTGGAGCATGCCCGTTGCCCCGTCCGCGGGTTCCACAACTTCTTGGGCTATCAGCGAGATTGGCTGGATGCCGAAGGCACGGGCGATAGCCAGGGCCAGGCGGTCCGCGCGCTGGCCGAGGTGCTCGGCAGCCGTCTGCCCGAGGGATACCGCGCGTTGGCCCACGAGTTGATCGACTCGGTGACGCCCGCCCTGGCCGATCTGCGGAGCCTGCGGGCGCAGGCCTACGTGATTTTGGCGTGGGGGCATTTGTCGACGGCGGGGGTGGCGGACCTTGAACCGGTCGAAAACGTCGCGCGATGCGCCGCCGAGCGGCTGGTGGAGTGCTATCAGCGATCCTTGCGACCGGATTGGCCCTGGTTCGAGTCGCGGATGACGTATGCGAACGCGGTGTTGCCGCACGCCTTGTTTATCGCCGCTCGCTGCTGGCCCGACAAGGAATTCCTTGACGTGGCGAAAGCGACATTCGCGTTTCTGGACCGCGAGACGACCGGAAAAGGGGACAGGCTCCTTTTGCCGGAACGGCCCGAAGGGTGCTTCGCACAAAAGGTGCCTGTCCCCTTTTCCGATGTCGAGGATTTCTTCTGGCCGATCGGAAACAGCGATTGGTACTCGCGCGGCGAAGAAAAATCGCGTTACGATCAACAGCCGGTCGAGGCCGTCACCATGGCCGACGCCGCGCTGGCCGGGTTCGCGATGGCGGGCGACGAGAAGTATCTGGCCGCGTTTCGTCGCGCGCACGGTTGGTTTCACGGCCGGAACAGCTTACGCCGGCCGCTTGTCGATGTGTACTGCGGCTCCTGCTATGACGGCGTGCAGCCGTCGGGCGTGAATCGGAACCAGGGAGCGGAATCCACGCTCGCCTATTTGTGGACGGAACTTAACAGCAAGGACAACTTAGAATGCGTCGAGAATCGAAAACCCCTAATCGGTACACGGAATTGTTTCATCGCCACGCCGACAACCCCATCCTGACGGCCGGCGACTGGCCGTATCCGGCCCACACGGTGTTCAACGCCGGCGCGTGTCAGTTGGGCGAGGAAACGGTCCTGCTTGTCCGCGTCGAGGATCGCCGGGGACATTCGCACCTGACCGTGGTCCGCAGCAACGACGGCGTGTCGAACTGGCGGATCGACGCCAAGCCCAGTTTCGCGCCCGATTCGGAAAACTACTCGGAAGAAGCATGGGGCGTGGAAGACGCGCGTCTGACCTGGGTGGAGGACCGCGGCCAGTGGATCATCGCTTACACGGCCTTCTCGCCCAGCGGACCGTTGGTCTCGTTGGCGGAGACGAAAGATTTCGTCACCTTCTCCCGACTCGGCCCGGTCATGCCTCCCGAGGACAAGGACGCGGCGATTTTTCCCTGTCGATTCGGCAATCGGTACGCGATGATTCACCGGCCGGTTTCGGCGGGGAGCTCGGGCGCCCACATCTGGCTTTCCTTCTCGCCGGACCTGATTCACTGGGGCAGGCACCATATTCTTTTGCACGCGCGGCGCGGCGCGTGGTGGGACGCCAACAAAATCGGTTTGGGCCCACCGCCCCTCCAGACGCCGGAGGGCTGGCTGATCCTTTACCACGGCGTGCGAGTCACGGCCGGCGGGTGTTTGTATCGACTGGGACTGGCGTTGCTCGACTTGGAGGATCCTTGCGTGGTTCTTCGTCGCAGCGACGAGTGGATTTTCGCGCCCGAGACGCCCTACGAGCGTCAGGGCGACGTGGGCGGCGTCGTGTTTCCGTGCGGCTGGATTCTGGACGAGCCCACCGGGACGATTCGTCTCTACTACGGCGGCGCCGACACGTGCCTGGCCCTGGCCACCGCGCAACTTTCCGACGTGCTCGGCTATCTCCACACGTGCGCTGAACCGCGCAGTGGGAACGCGAATCAGCACTAATTTTTGCTGATTGTTCAGGGACGAAAAAGGGCTCAGAGAAAGCGTCGGTCAAAGCCGTCAGGGAGTAGCGGATGAAAGAACCGCACGGGAAAGGGCTAGCGACCCGTCCCGGCCCTGAGTCATGCGCCAGCCTTTGTCCCGGAGGGACGTTTGAAAGTAGCCCGGCAGTTCACTGCCGGGAAGGCTTGTGTGTAACAACAAGGAGTTTCCCCAGATCGGTCACACGAGAAACGATCGCCCTCAAACTCGATGTCGTTTGCCTATTATGCCACATTCCGGGCTGGATTCGCGCCAGCGGCGATACGAACAGCTTCCAAAATGGCAAACCCTGCCTGTCCGATAAACTTTAGCGATTGTACGGTCGATGCTGATTATCAGACGCTTCCTCCCGCGATACGCCGTGCAGGAAGGGAAAGAAATGAAGTTTCGCAGGATATTTTTGACGGTTGCTTGCGCGATTCTGGCCTATTCGATGGGTTTTACGGTTGTCTTGGGCCAAATGGTTCCGGCGGCCGAGCGATTGGTTGCGGACAGCGGTGGAGACTCGCAGCCGCCGTTTTCCGAGACGACGGTCGGCCATTCGCCGGACGCTGGTTTCCAGGATCTCGGCCTCGGCCAATCGTGCGATTCCCACTGGACCGCTTCGGCCGACTTCCTCTTTATGCAGCGGGTCGGCAACGTTCCTTACCTACTTGTGGAGACGGTGCCCAGCAGTGTGCCCTATGAGGATTTGTCCAAGACCGCCGGCACTCCCGTGCTTAACGCCAGCGATTTCAGCCACGGCTTCTCCGGCGGGCCGCGAGTAGGCCTGGTTCACCACGGCGATGACGGCGCCGACATGGAAGTGTCGTATTTTCAGATCGACGGCTGGGACAGCTATCGAGCCGTTGGCCCCACTCCCGATGACTGGCTGGTGATGAGGGCACCGGGCAACTTTCTGCAAGCACAAGACAGCCCCCTCCACTTGAATGAGCAAATGGTGGCGTGGGGGTATACGTCGCGGCTCTACAATGCCGAGGCCAACATGCGATGGCACTGTTGGGATCGCGTGACGATGCTGGCCGGGTTCCGTTGGGTCAACGTGACGGAGGAACTTGTGGGCATCCTCGCGCCGCCCGGCACGGACGGGGCGGGGACTTTCTGGAACACCCAGACGAAGAACAATCTCTACGGTGTGCAGATTGGGGCGGATGCCAGGTTGCTGGAGCGCGACCGCTTTTCAATTGGCGGCGTGCTGAAAGCGGGAATCTTCGACAATCACGCGGAGGAGACAACCTCGGTGCGTATGGAGAGAATCCAGTTCCCGGAGTCTGACTCGACCGATTATCTTGCCTTCCTTGGCCAGCTCGGCGTTCAATGCAAGTATCAAGTAACCCCACGACTTCTGTTCAAGGTTGGTTACGAAGTAATCTGGCTGCAAGGCGTTGCGCTGGCCCCCGGCCAAATCCCGGAAACGTATTCTTCTTATGGTGGCCTCAACCCTCTGGACACGCACGTACAGGCAGTTGGGGTCAATTGCAACTCCGGCGTCCTTTATCACGGAGGCGCCGCCGGCTTGGAATACGCATTTTAGCGGCCCTGGCGACATCGAGGCACTGGCGAGAACAGCGGCACACTTGCAGCCGCCCGGCGTCATTACGCAGAATAACAAAACCGGTATTGTGTCCCCGGAATTCCCTCACGTAGATGCCAAAACCGGTATTGTCCCCGGAATTCTCCCGTTGGGCGACGAGGATTTCGAAAGACGCTTGGAGAAGAAGCTCGGCCGCGTCCCGCGGCGACAGAAGCCGGGACCGAAGAAGGTGGAAACGAACTAATTGCGTATGCTGTCCCCGGAATTTCGTCCCGGAATTCCCGCACAAATGGTCGTCATTCTATCTATTCTATCGCCCTTTATTCTATCGCAATTTCACGTACCGCGCCGCCGCAAATGAGTACGGCTTGTTGCGACGAAGTACGAGATACCGCCAAGAATCAGTAGCGTCAATGTCGTTGGCTCCGGTACCTGGATGGCCAGGTTGTGCCATGATCCCGCAGCGATGGCCACGAAGTCGCTGCTCGCCGGCACGGTCGTCTGCCCGTAGTAATTCCAACCCCAGCTGACCAGTGAACCATCGGACCTCAGCGCCAGACTGTGCCCCCCACCCTCGGCGATGGCCACGAAGTTGTTGCCCGCCGGTACGGGCGTCTGCACGAAGCCATTATGGCCCCAGCTTATCAGCGAACCGTCGGACTTCAACGCTAGGCTGCGGGTATCTCCTGCGGCGATGGCCGTGAAGTTGTTTCCAGCCGGCACGGTCGCCTGCCCCTCTTCATTGCTGCCCCAACCGACCAGCGAACCATCGGACCTCAGCGCCAGACTGTGGAATCCTCCCGCAGCGATGGTCCCGAAGTTGTTTCCCGCTGGCACGGTCGCCTGCCCGAAGGCATTGTAGCCCCAACCGACCAGCGAACCGTCAGACCTCAGCGCTAGGTTGTGCCATGCTCCCGCAGCGATGGCCACGAAGTTGTTGCCCGCCGGCACGGTCGCCTGTCCGTAGTTATTCCTGCCCCACCCCACCAGCGAACCATCGGACCTCAGTGCCAGGCTGTGATCTAATCCCGCAGCAATAGCCACGAAGTCGTTGCCCGCCGGCACGACCGTATTCCCGTAGGTATATACACCCCAGCCGACCAGCGAACCATCGGTCCTCAGCGCCAGGCTGTGCGCATTTCCTGCGGCGATAGCCACGAAGTCGCTGCCCGTGGGAACGGTCGTCTGCCCGGTGCTATTGAGGCCCCAACCGACGACATAGCCTGCCATCGACGCGGAACAGGTGACCAAACACGTCATGCAGGACAGGAGCGACGCGAGCAGTATGTTTCGTGTCTTCATTGGGCTTCTCCTAGAAGAAAAGAAATAGGAAACAAGAGGAGGAATGTGCAATTGTCCATTGTCCCGTCACTAAACCGCCCCCCCCCCCCCCCC
>Ga0209342_10002426_pt1 | contig 20032 bp, 24 predicted proteins | sample RifCSP16_2_FD_184023 | JGI IMG/M metagenome (GOLD analysis project Ga0209342, IMG submission 184023) | Soil microbial communities from Rifle, Colorado - Rifle CSP2_sed 16_2 (SPAdes) (version 2) | ecosystem: Environmental > Terrestrial > Deep subsurface > Rock core/Sediment | place: Rifle... | reverse complement strand
CGGCTTGTCGGCATCACCATCGACTCGAGCTGCCGGTGCGCCTCCGTAAGAATCACGGCACCTGGCGCCTCGTAGACCTCGCGGCTCTTGATCCCGACAAGCCGGTTCTCCACGTGGTCGATGCGGCCCACACCGTGCTTGCCGCCAAGTTCGTTGAGCTTGAGGATGAGGTCGTCAAGCGCCACCTTCGACCCATCGAGCGCGACCGGCACCCCGGCGCGGAAGGTCACCGTGACGTACTGCGCCTTGTCGGGTGCGGCCTCCGCCGACACCGTCCACCCGTAGCAGTCCTCCGGCGGCTCCTCGTTGGCGTCCTCGAGGACCCCCGACTCCGCGGAGCGGCCCCAGAGGTTCTCGTCGACCGAGTACGGGGACTTTTTCGAAGCCGGGACCGGGATCCCGCGCTCCTCGGCCCACAGGATCCCCTCTTCGCGCGTGTAGACCCACTCGCGCGCCGGGGCGATCACCTTGAGTTCGGGGGCAAGCGCCTGGATCGAGACCTCGAAGCGCACCTGGTCGTTGCCCTTGGCCGTGCAGCCGTGCGCAACCGCCGCGCAGTCCTCCTTCCGGGCGACCTCCACGAGCTTCGCCGCGATGAGCGGACGCGCAAGCGCCGTGGCAAGCGGGTAGTGCTTCTCGTAGAGGGCGTTTGCGAAGATCGCGGGCGCGATAAAGTCGCGCGCGAACTCCTCGCGGGCATCGATGCCGTAGGCCGCGACCGCTCCGATCTTCTTGGCTTTGGCAAGCGCCGCCTGAAAGCCCTCCGATGGCTGCCCCACGTCGACAAGGACGCAGACCACGTCCGCGTTGTACGTGTCGGCAAGCCACCGGATCGCGATCGATGTGTCAAGGCCGCCCGAGTAGGCGAGCACGATCTTCTGGCGCGCCCCTTTGCCCTTGCCGTTCGTCTTCTTCGTTGCCTGTTGCATGTGTCCCGCCTCGGTCAGTTTTGTCCCAAAAAAGACATGTAGCCCGGTGCCAAGTGAGCTCCTGAGGGAGCCCCGTGCCCCGCTTGAAAAGGAAAGATGGCAAGCGTGAGACCGCCGCCCACCGCGTCCGCGAGTACATCGACGCGCACCCGTCGATCCGCGACGCGCTTCAGATGGACCTCATCAACCTCTCGGCCCTTGCGCGCAAGATCGTGCGCGACACGGACGTAGAAAGCGAGGACGCCGCCCTCATCGCCTGCCGGCGATACATGGTCCCGCCGGGCTACCGCGCGCGCGAGGCTGCCGTAAAGGGGATCCTGCGCAAGTCGAAGATCGAGATCCACTCGAAGGTGGCGATCATCACGGTTCGCCCTTCCTACGACATCATGAAAGAACTCGGGCGCATCACCGCGAGGTACTTCGAAGCCGGCCGCCTTTTCAGGATCGTCCAGGGCTCGCACGGCGTCACGCTGATCTGCGACGACGTGATCGTCGAGGAGATGCTCGAGATGCTCTCGCGGCGCGACATCATCCAGATGACCCGCGGCCTCGTCGAGATGAGCGTGACCTCCCCCGAGGAGATCGCGGCGACACCCGGCGTGATCGCCTACCTGATGGACGCCCTCTCGGGCGACGGCATCAACCTGAATGAAGTCATGTCCTGCCATACCGATACCATCTTCCTGGTTTCCGAGTCTGATATGATGCCCGCCTTCAAGGCGCTCAACAAATGCCTGACTTAAGCGCGGGGTGGAGCGCGAGGCAGGCCTCCAGCGCGGCGACGAACGCGTCGGCCTCGCGCTCCGTGATGATGAGCGGCGGGGCGAGCCGCAGGACCGTCTCGGAGGTCGCGTTCGAGAGGATGCCGTGGGCGAGCATGGCCTTCACGAGGTCCTTGGCGATGGGCTCGTGGAACTCGACGCCGATGAGGAGCCCGAGGCCTCGGACCTCCTTGATCGTCGCGACCTTCCCCTGGAGGCGTTTGAGCTCCTTCTGGAGGTAGTTCCCCATCGCCTCCGCGCGCTCGGCGAGGCGTTCCCCCTCGATGACCTCGAGGGTCGCGAGGGCCGCGGCGCAGGAGAGGGGGTTGCCGCCGAAGGTCGAGCCATGGTTGCCGGGCTCGAAGGCCGCCGCGACCTCGCCTCGCGCAAGGCACGCGCCGATCGGGACGCCGGACCCGAGGGCCTTGGCGAGCGTCACGATGTCGGGGCGGATGCCATCGTGCTCGAAGGCGAAGAAGCGGCCCGTGCGGGCGCACCCGGTCTGGACCTCGTCGAGGATGAGCAGGACGCCCCTGGTGTCGCAGAGCGCGCGCACGCCGCGCAGGTACCCCGGGGGCGGGAACCGCACGCCCCCTTCGCCCTGGATCGGTTCGAGGAGGACGGCCGTCACGTCGGGGGTCAGCACCCCCTCAAGAGCGGCGAGGTCTCCGAAGGGCACGTGCTTGAAGCCGGAGGGCAGGGGCTCGAAACCCTTCTGGTATTTCGGTTGCGCCGTCGCCGCGAGGGTCGCGAGCGTGCGCCCGTGGAACGAATTCTCCGCGGTGATGACCGTGCCCTGCCCAACCCCGCGGAGGTGGCCCCACTTCCGGGCGAGCTTGATCGCCGCTTCGTTGGCCTCGGCGCCGGAGTTGCAGAAGAAGGCTCGGAAGTCGCGCCCCGCCTTCGGCGCGAGCCTGCGGGCGAGTTCCCGCTGGGGCTCGATGCCGTAGAGGTTCGAAACATGGAGGAGAGTGGAAGCCTGGCCGGCGATGGCGGCCACGACCACCGGGTGGCAGTGGCCGGTTGCGGCGACCGCGATGCCGCCGATGAAGTCGAGGTAGCGCCGGCCCTCACTGTCGAAGAGCTCCATCCCGCGGCCCCGCACGAGCGTCACGGCGGGAGGCGCATAGGTCTTCATGATCGGGGCTTCGTCGGCCGTGCCCGAGGCGGCGGGCATGACCACCGGGGGCGCCGTTTCGGCTTTGGACATCGAGGGGTTGTCTCCTGAGGTTTTCGCGCCGCCCGCTAGGGCGTGATCGCGCTGCCCTTCGGCTCGGCCGGCAGCAGGGCGTCAAGCAGGGGGCGGCCTTCGCGGCCGTCGGCGATCCGCGCCTCCCGAGCGCCCGATGAGAGGGCGTCGAGGCACGCCTGGACCTTCGGGACCATGCCGCCGGTGACCGCTCCGGAGGCGATGAGGGCCTCGGCCTCCCGGTAGCGCAGCGCGGAAACGAGCGAGCGCGCGTCCGCGCGGTCCTTGAGGATCCCCGCGACGTCCGTGAGGAAGACGCAGGAGGCCGCTTTCAGCGCGCCCGCGACGGCGCCCGCGACCGCGTCCGCGTTGATGTTGAGCGACTGGCCGCTCGCCGTGACCCCGATCGGGGCGATCACGGGGGTGTAGCCCCCGCCCTGGAGCAGCTGGAGGAGGCGCGTGTTCACGCGGTCGACATCGCCGACGAACCCGAGGTTGACGGTCGTCTCCCGCCCCGCATCGTCGACGACCTTGGGCTTGCGGTAGCGGGCGCGCAGGAGCGACCCGTCGCGGCCCGAGATGCCGACCGCCTTGCAGCCGGCCCGCTCGAGCGCGGTGACGATCTCGCGGTTCACGCGGCCCGAGAGCACGCGCTCGGCGATCTTGAGCGTGGCCTCGTCGGTCACCCGGTGGCCGTGGACGAAGGCCGGCAAGACGCCCTCCTTCTCCATCTCGGCAGAGATCTCGGGGCCCCCGCCGTGGACGACGACGACGCGCACGCCGGCACGCACGAGGTAGGCCACGTCCGCCGCGAAGGGGGGCAGGCCGCCGCTCGAGAGCGCGTGGCCCCCGTACTTCACGACGACGGTCTCCCCCTGGAGGAGGGTGAGCCTCGCAGTCGGGGGGTAGGTGACCTCCACCTGCAGAGCCCGCAGCTTCTCGATCGTGCGCGCGCGCGACTTGGCTGATGCCACCGTGGTCCCCCCCTTTCAAGTCCGGTAGTGAGCGTTGATCGTCACGTAGTCGTGCGAGAAGTCGCAGCCCCAGGCCTCGGCCTCGGCGCGGCCGCGCCCGACTTCGAGCGTGAGGGTGATCCACTCATTCTTGAGCAGCTCGTGGGCCGCCTTCTCGTCGAAGCGCGAGGGCTCCCCGTGCTCGAAGAGCATGACCCGGTGGGCGTCCGACCCGTTCGAGACCGAGATCCGGGCCTTTGCGGGGTCGAAGTCCGCCTCCGCGTAGCCTGCCGCGCACACGATCCTCCCCCAGTTCGGGTCCGACCCGTGGATCGCGCACTTCACGAGGTTCGAGCTCGCCACGGCCTTGGCGATCGCGCGGGCGTCGCGCTCGCGCCTCGCGCCGAGGACCTTGACCGAGAATACCTTCGTCGCGCCCTCGCCGTCGCGGACGATCTGGAGCGCGAGGTCCTTGCACACGGCGTGAAGGGCGGACTGGAACTGCCGGAAGTGGGGGCCCGCGGGTCTCTCGACCTTCACGTTGTCGGCCTCCCCGTTTGCGAAGGCCATCACGCAGTCGTTCGTCGAGGTGTCCCCGTCGACCGAGATCATGTTGAACGTGTCCTTCGTGACCTCGCGGAGGCCCGCGCGCAGCACTTCCTTGGAGACCGCGGCGTCGGTCGCGATGAAGCCGAGCATCGTGGCCATGTTCGGGTGGATCATCCCCGAGCCCTTTGCCGCCCCGCCGATCGTGACCTCGGCGCCGCCGATGTCAACCGTCGCGGAGACGGTCTTTTCGCGCGTGTCCGTGGTCATGATCGCCTTGGAGAAGCGCGGGTTCGGGCGAGACGACGCGATCTGGCTGCCGAGGTCCTCGATCCCTGTGAGGAGCTTTCGCATGTCGAGCTGCTTGCCGATGAGGCCCGTCGAGGCGACGAGGACCTCCTGGGGGCGGACGCCGAGCACATCGGCCGTCGCGTCGGCCATCTCGAGGGCGTTCTTCCAGCCGCGCTCGCCCGTGCAGGCGTTCGCGCAGCCTGAGTTCACGACCGCCGCGCGGTGGAGGGCGCTCTTCTCGAGGTTCGCGCGCGAGAGGGTCACGGGGGCGGCTTGGGTCTTGTTCGTCGTGAAAACGCCGGCGGCGACCGCCGGCCCCTCGGAAAAGAGGATCCCGACGTCCTGGCCCTTCCGCTTCAAGCCCGCGTGCGTGCCGCCCGAGAAGAACCCCGGGACATCGAGCACGCCGCCTGCGCGGCGGACGGGAATCGAAACTGGGGGGGTGATGGTTGTGCCTCCTTGGGGCCGCTTACGCGCCAATGCCGGGGGCTTTGAGGCCCTCCGTCTCGGGGAAACCGAATGCGATATTCATGTTCTGGACCGCCTGGCCCGCCGCGCCCTTCAGCAGGTTGTCGAGTGCCGAGACGAGGACGATGCGCTTCGTGCGGGTATCGACTTCGAAGCCGATGTCGCAGAAGTTCGAGCCGCGGACGTGCCTGATCTCCGGAAGGCCTTGGTCGTAGACACGCACGAAGGGTGCGGCCTTGTAGAACTCGTGGTAGACCGTGAGGAGGTCGGACTTCGAAAGCCCCTTGGGGTTCGAGGCGTAGACCGTGGACAGGATCCCCCGGTTGATCGGCAGGAGGTGGGGCGTGAAGTTGATGAAGAGCGGCGCGCCAGCGATGAGCCCAAGCTCCTGCTCGATCTCGGGCGTGTGGCGGTGCTTCGTGACTCCATAGGCCTTCATCGACTCGTTGACCTCGGGGAAGTGCGTCCCCATCGTGGGCTCTCGCCCCGCGCCCGTCACGCCGCTCTTCGAGTCGGCGATGAGGGAGGCGGGGTCGGTGAGGCCCGCTTTGAGGAGGGGAGCGGCGGCGAGGATCACGGAGGTGGGGTAGCAGCCAGGGTTCGCGATGAGGCGCGCGCCGCGGATGTGGGCGCCCTCGATCTCCGGGAGCCCGTAGACGGCCTGGGGGAGGAGCTCGGGGTGCGTGTGTGGGTGGCCGTACCACTGCGCGTAGGCGGCGGGGTCCTTGAGGCGGAAGTCTGCCGACAGGTCGATCACGAGGAGGTCCCGGTTGCGGGCGAGGAGTTCCGCGGCGATGTCCGCCGAGACGCCGTGGGGGGTTGCAAGGAAGACGCAGTCGGACTCGCGGGCCAGCGTCTCGGGCTCGGGGGCGCTGAACGTGAGCCCGTTGATGTGCTGGGTAAGGTGGGGGAACATGTCGGTAAAGCGCCTGCCCGCAAAGTGCCTCGAGGTGGCAGCCACGAGGCGGACCTCGGGGTGGTCAGAGAGGAGACGGACGAGCTCCGTGCCTGTGTAGCCGGTCGCGCCGACCACGCTGCACTTTTTCATCGCCAGAGTGTCCGCGCGTTTATCCTACGCGCAAGCGCCGCCGATTGGCGTCCAGCACTTAAACGTGCTGTTTGGATTGAATCATTCTCTGGACAAAAGTGTCCGGAATGGGACAAGGGCGTCCGGCGGGGGTCCGGACCCCCGTTTCCGGTGGAACCTTGCGGCGCGACGGTGGCACTCCGCGGCCCCGTTCGGTAAAGGAAAGGGAGACTCCTCGTCCCTCCCCCGGCGACAATTCCGGAAGACCAGGGCGGCCCACCCAGCGCCTTTCCCTGGCGACCCCCCGCAATGAGGGTTGAATTCCTCCAGGAATTCGGGGAGGGTCGTGGGGCGCGGCTACAAAGGATTTTCTACACGGCAGCGTCTCGAAAGACGAGGAGCCCCATGGCCTCGGACATCCGCAGCCGCCTCACGCCGCTCGACGAGAACGGCAAGGCGCTCGTCCACAACTACGTGTTCGACCAGGCCGCGCACCAGAACCTCCCCCAGAAGGTCATCTTCTGGGACGAGACGCTGCGCGACGGCGAGCAGACGCCGGGCCTCTTCTTCACGGTCGAAGAGAAGGTCGAGATCGCCAAGATGCTCGACGACCTTGGCGTCGGGATCATGGACGTCGGCATCCCCGTCGTCTCGCCGAAGGAGTTCGAGGCCTGTAAGGCGATCGCGCGGGAGGGCACGCACAACGCGGTCATCCTTGCCGCCGCCCGCGCGGTGAAGCGCGACATCGACGCCTGCGTGGACGCGGGGGCCGAGGAGACCTCGATCTTCATCGCGGTCTCGGACCTCCACCTCAAGTACAAGCTCAAGATGACGCGCGAGCAGTGCCTCAACGCGGCGGTCGAGTCGATTGAGTACGCCAAAGAGAGAGGCATCGAGCGCTGCTTCGTGACCGAGGACACCGTGCGGGCGGACCTCGAGTTCGTCGCCGAACTCTACAACGCGGCGATCGGGGCGGGGGCCAAGCGCGCGGTCATCTGCGACACGGTCGGCGTCTGCACGCCCTCGACGGCCAAGTGGTTCGTCCGCGAGTTCAAGAAGCGCGTGAAGCCCGTCCAGCTCTCCTGGCACGGCCACAACGACTTCGGGATGGCGGTCGCCAACACGCTCGCGGCCCTCGAAGAAGGCGTCGAGATCCCCCACGGGTGCGTTAACGGGATCGGCGAGCGCGCGGGCAACGCCTCGCTCGAGGAGATGATCATGGCCCTCGAGGTCCTCTACGGCAAGGAAACGGGGATCAAGATCGAGAAGGTCTTCGAGGTGTCGAAGCGCATCGAGGAGCTCACGGGCATCCCGCTTGCGGCCCAGAAGCCACTCGTCGGCACGAACGCCTACAGCCACGAGTCGGGGATCCACACGCACGGGATCCTCAAGCACACGCTCACCTACGAACCCATCATGCCCGAGATGATCGGCCGCAAGCGCGAGTTCGTGTTCGGCAAGCACACGGGGACGACCTCCGTCGAGGAGAAGCTCAAGGACAACGCGGTCGACTTCAAGCCCGAGCAGGTCCAGAAGCTCACGGAGCTCATCAAGGAGGTCGCGGAAGGCAAGACGAAGGCGGACTACCGGGAGTACATCCGCAGCCACCACGAGCACGAGCACCTGAGGCGTGGCGTGTCGGACGGGGAGTTCTGGCAGCTGGCGGCGAAGGTGGGGCTCAAGCCAAGACTGTAGGCAGGGGGGGCAATGCCCTTCCTAAGGTCGGGCATCCTGTTGCGCCATTCGAAGGCGCAGCGGCAGTCCCGGGTGACGTTACTTCTCCGCCGCTGGTCAGAACACCGCGCTCGAATCCTGCCGAACCCCTCCCCCAGGGGCCCAGTTCGTCGAATACCGCCGCATCGCCGCCGCGTTTGACGGCCGGGTTTCGCGGTACATTGATGAGGTCTGCGCCGGGGGGGATTGGCCCCCCGTGGAGGGCGACGAAGTTGAAGCGCGCCGGCAGGGGCTGACCAAGCTCGCCGTGGAGACCGAAGAGGAGGTGGAGGAGTTGGACTTCTACCTCGCATCAAGTTTCGAGATTGGCGAAATCCTGGACGAGGCGCGATCGTTCCGGGAGGCGCTTGCCGGAACTAAGCACCAAGCTCCGCCTCCGCCGCTTTGAAGTAGCCGTCCATCGTCCGGCGGCTCTCCTTGAGGTCGATGCGCTTGTACATCCCGATGGCGTTCAGGAACTTGATGAGGGGCGCCTTGGGCGTGTAGTCGACCTTCACGTGCAGCATGGTGCCGCCACCATGCTCCCTGAACGCGTAGAGCCTCTGCTGGGAGACGAGGTTGCCAAAGTCGAGCTCGGCCTCGTAGGTAAAGTTCTCGGGGTGCAGCGTGATCCGAATTTGGCCGGGAATCTCCATCCGCCCGATCTTCAGCCGCTGCTCGCAGATGATGTGGCCGTCGTCTGTGTGCCGGACGCTGCGCGCAAGCAGCGAGCCGCTACCGTACTTATGGCTGAGCTCGGAGTCTTTTTCGGAAAAGTCCGTGTACCAGGCGAAGAGCTTCTCGCGGGGGAGCTTTGAGGCCATCTCGAATTCGAAGTGGCCCACGCTTGCGAGCTCCCGCAGGGTGTTGCTGCGGGCGGCGAGATGGACTTTTCCTTGGCGCCATGCGGCCCATCTGCGGATCGCCCCCGGCCCCAAACCAGGTCGACGATGGATACATATTGACCGAGCGGATTGGCTAGAATGGCATGCCCTAATCGGGGCCTGGCCAGCTTGGGCCGCCAATGGCCGGAATGACGCTCGCCGAGAAGATCCTCGCCGCCCATTCGGGCCGCCCCCACGTGAAGCCCGGTGACATCCTCGACGTAAAGGTCGACACGGCCATGGGCCACGAGGCAACGGCGCAAGCGGCCCCGCAGTTCCGCAAGATGGGCGCCACCAAGGTCTGGGACCCCGAGCGTGTCATGATCGTGCTCGACCACTGGGTCCCCGCCTCGACCGACGGCGCCGTGCAGATGCACGCGGACATCCGGAAGTTCGTCAAGGAGGTCGGAATCAAGCATTTCTACGACATCGGGCGCCACGGGATCTGCCACCAGATGCTCGCGGAGGAAGGCTGGGAGGCTCCCGGCGACGTCATCATCGGCTCCGACTCCCACACGAACATGGGCGGCGGCCTCGGCGCGTTTGCCGCGGGCGTGGGGCCGACGGAGATTGCCTCGGTCTGGGCGACTGGCGAGCTCTGGGTGCGCGTGCCCACGAACTTCAAGGTCGAGGTGAGCGGGCGCCTCGGCGAGCACGTCTACGCGAAGGACGTGATCCTGCGGACAGCGAAGCTCCTCACCTGCGAGGGCGGCCGCTACAAGGCGCTCGAGTTTATGGGCGACACGATCAAGCGGATGCCCGTCCACGACCGGCTCACGGTGTGCAACATGACGACGGAGCTTGGCGCAAAGACGGGCATCATCGCCGGCGACGAGGTCGCGCGTGCGTACCTTACGGGCCGCTACCGGCGGGAGCTCCGGGACCCCTTCCCCGTTTCGGATGAGGACGCCGTGTTCCAGGAGGAGGTCGCATTCGATGTCACGGGGATGGAGCCCCAGCTTGCCTGCCCGAACTCGCCGGACAACGTGAAGGGCATCAGCGAGGTCGTGGGCGTGAAGCTCGACCAGGCCTTCGTTGGCTCGTGCACGAACGCGCGCATCGAGGACCTCCGCATCGCCGCGCAGTTCCTGAAGGGCGAAAAGGTCGCGCCCTCGTGCCGCGTGATCATCTCGCCCGCGTCGACATCGACCTACAACCAGGCCCTCAAGGAGGGGCTCATCGAGGTCTTCACGGACGCGGGGGCGGTGTTCACCGTGTCCTCCTGCTCCGCGTGCTTTGGCGGGCACATCGGGAAGATCGGCAAGACAGAAGTCGCGATCTCAAGCTCGAACCGCAATTTCCCCGGGCGGATGGGGCACCGCGAGAGCCAGGTGTACCTGGCGTCCCCTGCCGTCGTGGCGGCCTCTGCGCTCTACGGCGAGATTACGGACCCGCGCAAGATCGGCAAGAAGGTTGCCGTGCCGGCCACGTGAAGGAGAACCCCCCGTGAGTGACCCCTCGAAGTTCCAGGTTGTGTACAGGGGCCGTGTCCACCGCCTCGGCGACAACATCGACACGGACCAGATCATGCCGGGCAAGTACCTCACGGTCCTCGACCGCGCTGAGCTTGCCAAGCACTGCCTCGAGGGTTACGACCCGGACTGGGCGACCAAGAAGGCCAGGGCGGGCGACGTGATCGTCGGCGGCCACAACTTCGGCTGCGGGTCGTCGCGGGAGTCGGCGCCCGTGTCGATCAAGGCCGTCGGGATCTCGGTTGTGCTTGCGGAGAGCTTTGCGCGGATCTTCTTCCGGAACAGCATCAACATCGCGCTGCCGGTCATGGTGTGCCCCGGGATCAGCGCAGCCTTCGAGGACGGCGAGGAGCTCGAGGTCGACATTGACTCCGGAGTCGTGAAGAACCTCACGACGGGCAAGAGCCTCAAGGCCGAGGCGCTCCCACCGAACATCCAGCACATCCTGAAGCAGGGTGGGCTCGTCGAGGTCACGAAGGCGAAGCTGGCGGCGAGCGCGGCGCAGGGCTAGCTGGCCCTAGGCCTCGACGACGGCCACGGCCCACTCGACAAACCTCGTGGCCCGCCGGACGAGCACCTCGCACTCACCCTTGCTGGGCGGCCGAACCTCGTAGGCAATTCGGCTTTTCAGGTCGAGGATTGCGGCGAATTGGAGCGCCTTGTCGCGGGCGTCGGGCGCCCCGGACAGGCCAAGCAGGTCCGCTGCCTCGTCGTGCTGCTCCCCAGTCGCCCTTTCGTGCAAGCGCAAGACGCAAACCGCATCCGCCGCGGAGATTGCCGCGTGAACCGCATTGAGGCCGGCCGCCCGCCAGAGACCGCGGCCCGCGCAGTCCTTGGCCACCCCCATGAACTCCTTTGCCATGGCCAGGAAGCCGGCGGCCTCATGCCCAAAGGCGTCTTGGGTCCTGCCCGTCAGCGCTCCCCCCCTCGGGGCCCCACCAGGAGGTCTCCCTCGCGCTCGGCCGCCTGGATCACCCCCAAGCCCCGCTTCCGTCGAAACTCTGCGGCCGTGTAGAGAAGGGGGCTGAGGCGTGTCCCGGTCTTGTCCCAGAAATCGAAGCGCAGTTCGTTCAGCCGTTCTTCCAGGTGCCTCAAGGCCGCCCGGTTCTTCGCCACAACAAGAAGGTCAAGGTCGCTCCTGGCGTGCTCGTCCCCTCGCGCAGCCGACCCGAAGACCACGGCCCGCTCGACGCCTCCGGCCTGCCGGAGCGTCTTGCAAAGCGTCTCCCGTTGCGCCGCTAGGGCCCGGCGTTCGGCCTCATACAGGGCGCGCAGGGGCCGCACCAGCGGGTGCTTCTCATTCAACGTCCACAGGAATGTGTTCCCGGCGACCTGCTTTCGAACTAGCCCTTCGCTCCGGAGCCGCCTTAGCACCTCGGCGGTGCGGTGGGGGGGCGCTTTCGCAAGGCGTGCGACCGCCCGCCCCGTGAGCCACGGCTGCGCGGTGCGGATGAGGACCCGCAGGACGCGGGTGGACGTCCCGTTGAAGAAGGCTCCGTCGAGGGCTTGGCGATAGCGCATCGTGTCACCGAATGGTAACAACTGACACCATATGGTATCCCATAAACCTTTCGGGCACACGCGCAGAGCCGCCCGCCGCGCGTGTCGGAGCCGCGTGCTCCAATGCCCACATCGACTTGGGCGCCGTGGATGACCTTAGGCGGGCAAGGGCCTCAGGGGGAAGGCCCTGCGTCCGAACATTCAGCACATCCTGAAGCAAGGTGGCTCGGCGAGGTAACGAAGGCGAAGCTGGCGGCCCACGTAGCCCGTTAGGCACTCAGGGTGCGGCCTTTCCCTTTGCGCGCCTTAGTCGCGCGTGCCCTCTGCATCCTCTCCGCACTCTCGACACAGCACGTCGTCAAGGAAGTGATCCTGCACGCGTCGAAACCCAAAATGGGGTCCCACCCGGATCAACGCCAGCACCATGAACTCGTTCTGGTCAGGGGGCGGGTGCTTTCCATTATTGCGATTGGGGCAGCGAAGCAAAGGATCACCAATTCCCTCAGGCCCCTCGACATCTTGAAGGTCCGCCTGGGTGGCGTGAAAGTGCATCCGGCGCTCCACGAGGAGGCCCCGCGCGGTCCGTAGCGTTACCGCGAGCCGCATCCCCCCACCCATAGGTTCATGAATCAAAGGAAGCGGTAAGTCGCTGCCAGAATGACCGACCCACTCTACGACCTCGCGGACAATCAACAGCGGCTTCAGCTGCTCTGGCTTCGCCTCCACTACATGGAAACGCTCACGAGCGAAAAGTTGCGGGCGCACGTCCGGGGATTCAAGACCCAGATGGGGATCTACAAGCCTAGCGGAGCCAAACACGCTTTGTGGGTGCGGGAAACGCTGCACGGCCCATATGCCGACAAGGATCCGCAGCAGAAGCCCGATGGCTCGTGGACCTACCTATACTCGCCCGAGGGTCGCGGGGGCAAGCCCGACATGGCGCTGCCCACGAACCGGGCGCTCCTCAAATGCATGGACGATGGCGTTCCCGTTGGCGTTCTTCGCCAGCGCCCTACGCTGGGCGGACGGGCATCTTACCAAGTCCTGGGCCTTGCGTTCGTCGAGGGCTTTGACGGAACGCATTTCCATCTGCGAAGCGAACCGATCCTCGTTGAAATGCCTGCGGCAAAAGAAGAGAATGTGCCCTTCGTAGCCTTCGAAGAGAGGCGCCTCGCCGAAAACGTTCGCCAAGTGCGTGACGCGCGTTTCGGAGCCGCGGTCCGCCTGGCGTATCACGATCGATGCGCGGCGTGCCTTCTTGGGTTCAGCATCCGCGGCGCCTCGGTGGGGCTTGAGGCCGCACACATCATTCCAGCCAACAAGAAGGGCACCTCATCCGATGTCCGCAACGGCCTGCTGCTTTGCGCCAACCATCACGCGCTTCTCGACGGCTTCGGATGGACGCTTGACGAGGATTTGCGCGTGATGGTCGCCAAGGACAAGGGGTTTCGAAGGAGTGCAGAACCCAACCACATTCTTCGACTCGAAGGCAAGCGGCTGCCCAATCTCCCGGCGGTCGAGGCCGTTTGGCCCGCCGTCGAGGCCGTACGATTCCGGCTCAGGGAATTCGAGGAATACTGGGCCGGCAGCGAGGTTCATTAGGCCGGCTGGAAATCGCCGAAAAGCGGTCAGCCCATGCCCTACCCCCTCCTCCACACCCCCCGCCTCGTCCTGCGCCGCCCCCGCCTCTCCGACGCCGCCGAGATGGTCCCGCTCCTCAACGACCGGGAGGTCGCCCGCTTCATCCCGCTCATCCCCCAACCCTACACGCGCCGGGACTGGGCCGCTTGGATGCGCAAGCATGCGCGGGGCCCCGAGCGCCGCCCTGAGGGCCTCAGCTACCCTTTTACGATCGAGATGGGCGGGCGCATCATCGGGAACATCGGCTACCGGTGGGACGCGAAGGACCGCGCTGCCAACATCGGGTACATCGTCGGCGAAAAGTTCCGCCGCCAGGGGATCGCGACCGAGGCCGCAAGGGCCATCACGGACCACGCGTTCGCGGCGCTGAAGGCCGAGCGGGTCTGGGCGACGGTGATCGAGGGGAACCGCGGCTCACTAAAGGTGCTCAGAAACTGCGGGATGCGCCTCGAGGGCGTCTTGCGGAAACACACGGTCCACCGCGGGCGGCGCGTCGACCTTGAGCACTACAGCGTGCTCCGGAGCGAGTGGAAAGGGAGGCGCAAGCGATGAGGATCTACCCGATCCGCACCGAGCGGCTCGTGCTGCGCTACCCGGAGATGCGGGACGCGCCCGTCCTCGTGAAGCTCCTTGGCGACCCTTCCGTCTCGCGCAACATCCCGCGGATCAACTACCCCTACCGCCGGGCCGACGCGTTGAAGTGGCTCCGCCGGGTGCGCAAGCCCCGCTTCAACGCGTCCTTCGGACGTGGCTACGACTTCATGATCGAGGTGGACGGGGAGGTCGTCGGCTGCTGCCACCTCTCCTGGAACCTCAAGGAGCGCCGCGCGTTCTTCGGGTACTGGGTGGGCAGACCGTACCGGGGCCAAGGGATCGCCACCGAAGCCGCGCTCGGACTCGTCGACTTTGCTTTTGGAAAGCTGGGGGCCGAGCGCGTGTGGGCGATGGCTTTTGCCGATAACCTGGCGTCACGGCGGGTCCTTGCAAAGGCGGGGCTCAAGGAAGAGGTGCTCATGCGGAGGAACGCCTTCTTCCGCGGGCAGTGGCGCGATGATGTGGGCCTTGGGGTGCTGCGTAGCGAATGGGCCCAGCGACTCGCTCGCTCGCGGCGTCGCCAATGATCTCGAGGCTCGCGCGTCACCTCGCGCCATTGAACTCCCTGCTCGACGTGAGGGGGCCTACGGGCCCGCCGTAGCGGCCTTCCAGCCACCGATGTTTCCGTTCCATCAATCCGAGACGACCCTCCCAGGCCCGAAACCGGACCTCAGCCATGTGAAAGAGTGGCTCCTGCCCGAGTACCAGGAAGGGGAAGTCATGCTCCGGTCCGGGGATGAGGAAGGCCGCAAGGGGAATCCTGACCACGCCCTCCGACAGGTGAAGGTCGACTCGGGCCATCACGTCCCCTGCCATCAAGGTGCGACCGCCCGCCTCGTAGGGGAGGTCATAGGTGTCCGGCAAGCACCGCAGGTCCTTGGCCAGGAATCGCGGGAGGAACGACACGTCCGACCCGGAATCGACCAAGGCAAAGGCTCGCAGGCGCCGGCCTGCCACCTCTACAAGGGCTGTAAGAATCGGCCTCGCATCGGAGACGGCGTCCCCGTGCTGGAAGGGTTGGTATTCGGCCCATTGGAGAAGGCCTACTTTCTGCGAGGGAATCCGACTCGCTGCGGGATGCCCGTGAAGATGACCCGGTCGTACAGCCCCTTCCTGCGCATCCGAGCCACGAGCTTCGGGAAGCTCAGGTCGTGGTCGATGATCTCCCGGTCCAGGATGGCGAGGTACCCTTTCGGGTACTTGTCAAGCGGGATCGGCTCTCGGGTAATGGAGGGGGTGTGCGTCTCGATCACTTTGACAGCCCTGCGTCCCGATTGAGCGCGGCCAGGCATATAAGTTCGACAGGGGGGTGAGTGAAAGCGCTAGGGTAAGAAAGTAGCGCAAATCCGCCCGCCCCCAACCCTTATCCGCCTCGCGCGGACTTCCACCCCGATGGCCCACAAGCTCTACCTCCTGCCCGGCGACGGGGTCGGCCCCGAGGTCGTCCGCGAAGGGGTGAAGGTCCTCAAGGCCGCGGAAAGCGCATTCGGCCTTTCCCTCGAATTCATCGAGATCCCGGGGGGCGCCCTCTACTACAAGGAGCACGGCAAGGACTGGCCGGACGGCTCCTTCGAGCGCCTGCGCGACGACTCCGACGCGATCCTGCTTGGCGCCGTCGGCTGGCCCGGCGTCTCGAAGCCCGACGGCGCGCTCGCGGGCGGCTCGCTCGTCCTTGGTGTCCGCTTCGGCCTCGACCTGTACGCAAATGTGCGGCCCACGAAGCTCTACCCGGGCGTCCTCCACAAGATCCACGACGGCTTCAAGCAGGTGTGGGAGCCCGGCAAGGTCGACTTTGTCATCGTCCGCGAGAACACGGAGGACCTCTACTCGAACACGCACGGGCACCTCACGCGCGGCGGCGTGACCGAGGTCGCGACGGACGTGCGCCTGATTACGCGCAAGGGGAGCGAACGGGTCATCCGCTTCGCCTTCGAAATCGCCAAGAAGCGCAAGGGCGCAATCCTGGACGGCAAGCACCGTGTCACCTGTGTGGACAAGTCGAATGTCTTGCGCGGCTGCCAGCTCTTCCGCCAGGTGTTCGACGAGGTCGCCGCCGGGTACCCCGGGATTGAGCGCGACTACGCCTACATCGACGCCTTCCAGCAGTGGCTCATCCGCCAGCCCGAGTTCTTCGATGTGGCCGTTACCTCGAACATGATGGGCGACATATCGACGGACCTTGCCGCCGTCCTCCAGGGAGGCATGGGGATGGCCGCCTCCGGCAACATCGGCGAGCGCCACGCGATGTTCGAACCGATCCACGGGTCAGCGCCCAAGCACGCGGGGCAGGACAAGGTGAACCCGATGGCCACGGCGCTCGCCACCGTCCAGATGCTCGACTACCTCGCCGAGAAGAAGGGCGACAAGGCGGCGCGCGAGGCTTCCAGGGCCGTGGAAGGCGCGGTGGAGCAGGTGCTCGCGGAGGGCAAGACGCTGACCTACGACCTCGGCGGCAGCGCGAAGTGCAGCGAGGTTGGGACGGCAATCGCGGCGCGCCTTGCCGGCAAGCCTTAACCTCTGCCCGGTGAGCGATTGGAATTCTGCCAAGCGTTCCCAACGCACGCCACACAAGGAACCCCCTGGACCCAAAGGGGGTCAAGATGGAGAGGAGCCCCTCATCGGGGCCGCTCACGTCTGGAGGGTCGGTCACCACTCGGGCGCGCCCGCGAGAACACCTCCGTCAGATCCGCAAGGTCGAAGAGGATGGCCCCCCTCGCCCCTGCCTCCCTCCGCATCGCCGCCGTGAACCCGTGCCTGGAGGCGAAGACGAACCGCAAGGGCATCGCGGCGGGCCGGTCAAGGCCGTCCGCCTTCCTCTCGAGCGACCAAAGTACGCCCGGTTTCATCGGACCCCCGCCCCACTTCACCTCGCCTGCGAGGACCTCCGCGCCGCCCCGGGCGACGAGGTCCACCTCCTCACCCCGCCGGCTCCACCAACGGCCGATTTCCTGGAACTCAATCTTCACCCCCCGCCACGCGCTGCCGTTAAGTCGCATGAGTGCCTCTGCCGCCACGCGTTCGAAGACTCGCCCCACATGCGCTTCCAAGCCCTCCTGTATCCGCACCAGGGCGTCAGCGGCCGACCCTGCCTCGATCAACGGCCGGACCTCGGGGACAAACCGGTAGTAGAATGCAAAGAACGGGTCGGCGAAGACATATCGCGCGCGTTTCTTTGGACCACCAACGGGGTTTTCCATACGAATCAGGTCAAGGTCGTCGCGCAGGAGGGCAATGTAGGGCGTCAGCCGCCCCGAGGGGGTCCGGAAGCTCGCTTCCAGCGCCGGGAGGTCGTGGGTCCCCCGGCCAATCTCCTCCATGAGCGAATGGTACCGGTCCGGGGTTCCAATCTCGAGCCGCAGGAGATTCAGGGGCTCGTCCAGGAGCGGTGCTCCCCGCGACAGAAGCGCGTCCGTGAGGGCCTCATCGAGGCCTCGCCCAACCGAAAACGTGTGGTAGAACGGAGTCCCACCAAACACGGCATACCGGCGGATTCGCTCCTCCTCGGGAGCGCGCTGGTAGAGTTCCCGCACCGCCGCGTAGCCGAGCGGTCGGAGGTGCAAGTCGGCGTGCAGCCTCCCGAACAAGGGCGCCTGGGGCCTCCGGGTAAGCCGACGCATCATCCCGACGCTGCTTCCACAAAGGACCAGGGAGGGGCCGCGCTTGCTGAGGACCGAATCCCAGTGGTGCTGCAACTGCGATTCGAGGGGCGACCCCTTCCTCACCAACCGCTGGAACTCGTCGAGGACGACGAACGGGGTGCGCAGCTTTGCAATGCGCTCGAGGACCTCCGGCCATGTTGGGAAGGGTGAAGGCAGCGGACCGCCGCTCGGAGGGAGTTGTTGGGCGAGGGAGCGCAGTTGGTGGCCGAGGTCGCCTTCCTCGACAAGGAGGTAGGTACCCCGGCGCTCGCGGCAGAGGCGGGTCAGCATCTCCGTCTTGCCGAGCCTGCGCCTGCCGTAGACGCGGATCAATGATGGGCCGTGGTCAAGGGTGCGCCGTAGCGCCTCCAGATCCTCCTCGCGGTCGACGAATCTCATCACCATAACTGCCGTTATCTTGATAGATAATCCTTGTTATTTATAACGATCTGCGGGCGGCCTCGGGCCCCGAGCGTGCGGGCGGCGCCTTGTAGAGCATGCTTGGTGGCCACGTCTCATCGATATCGCTTGAGGTACGCGTCGAACGCCATCACGCCCTCGAGCAGCGCGCGTCCTTTTTCGGTGAGCGAATAGTCCACGCGCGGCGGGACCTCCGCGAACACCTGCCGCGCGAGGACCCCGGCCTCCGCGAGCTCGTTGAGGCGCAGGGAAAGCGTGTTGGGGCTCGAGTGCAGCTCCCTTGCAATCTGGTTGAAGCGCAGCGTGTCGCGCGTCCCGAACATCCGCAGGATGTGCATCATGTGGCGCCGCCCGAGGAAGTCCATGAGCTCGCCGGTCGGGCAGAGGGGCTTCTGCGCCCCCCTCGGCGACTGGCTGGGGCTCCGGGCGGTTTGCATCGTGGGCATTTCTCCGGGCGTGGCCTTGAAGGGGTCGCTCCTGGCGGTGGGAGCGACTTCGACGATATGAAGTTTGTAGTTTAATACTATGATAGGTGTAGTGATGCCTGAGGCACAACCCATGCAGCACCTTCTTGCAAAAACCGATGATGTGAACGCAGACCGCGTGATACGCGTCGACTTCTTCGGACGCCCCGCGATCGTCTACCGCGAAGGCGACAAATTCGTCGCCGCCATTGATGTGTGCACCCACCTCGGTGGCCCCCTCGAACTCAACGGCGGTCAGGTCAAGTGCCAGTGGCACGGCGCCTGCTTCGCCCGCGACTCCGGAAAGCAGCTCGCCGGACCCGCGCCCCCCCAGTCGAGGCTGATCCGGCTCCCCACCCGCGTAAGGGACGGGGCGTTGTACTACGTGACGGGCGAATAGTCGCGCCCATAGTGGGCGATCCGCTTGAGCTGGCGCCTTCCGCCCTCAGCGCGCGCACCCCGCATGATGGAATGAGAGAATCGTGATTTCTTTCAAGCAAGGCTCAATAAGCCGCACTGGGCCGGGCGGCGCATGACCGTCCTCGTGCGCTCGGCGTACCTGGACACCAATGTCTACATCGCGGCATACCAGAGGGGCCCCCTCCGGGCTCCAACCGGCACGTTCATCGGGCTCCTCCGCGCCCGGGCTCTCGCGGTTGCCGGGAGCGCTGCGCTGCGCAACGAGTTTGGCGCAGCTCCGGTGGAGCGGCGCTCCCGCGGGTCCGTGGCCCTCTACCTCGAGCTTGTCAACCTGGAACTTCCTCGGACCCGGGAGGCGGCAGCGCTCAAGGCGCTCTACACGAAAGTCTGCGGCCTGAAAGGCCCCGATGCCGAGCACCTGGCCTTTGCGGTCCTCTCCGGCGTGGATGCGTTTGTGAGCTGGAACCGGAAAGACATCCTCAGGCCATCCACCGTCGGTCACCTTGCCCGCGCCAATGACCTCCGCGGGCTGCGCACCCCGCTAATCCTCGACCCCGCAGAATTCGTCCGCAGGGCGAAGCTCACCCCCCGGCGCGGCCGACTCGTGTTGGACTAACGCTTCCCTCTGGGCTCCCCCCGCGCGGCAAGAGCTTCCCGCAGGTCCTTGACGTATTCTACGGCGGTCCGACCCTGCAGCATCCGGTCCATCCTCCTCTGCGTGTCCGGGTCGTCGGCCTTGCGAAGGAGGGCCTCGAATTCGGCATCCGTCATCCGACGGTGCTTGAAATTGAGCGGAATGAGGTCGGCCCCGTCAACGTGGCGGCCGTTCCGCCCCTTTTTCCTGCGGCCAGCCTTGGGGCCCTCGGGGAAACTCCGTGCCCGGTTCACGCGCGCGCGGTAGACAGGGTCGGCGAGGTACCGGCGGATCGCGGCCATCTGCCGATCTTCCCGCGCCACCCTGCGGCTCCGTGGAGGCATCAACAGGTTGTAAAGGAGGCTCGGTATAACCCTTCGCATGCAAGCGGCGCGAGGCGGCGCCCGTGCCTATGCCCTGACCCTCAAGAGGATCTCGCCCTCGTCCGCCTCGACCTTCCGCGCCGCCTCCCCCACGCTCGTGAGGGT
>Ga0209342_10002425_pt1 | contig 20036 bp, 26 predicted proteins | sample RifCSP16_2_FD_184023 | JGI IMG/M metagenome (GOLD analysis project Ga0209342, IMG submission 184023) | Soil microbial communities from Rifle, Colorado - Rifle CSP2_sed 16_2 (SPAdes) (version 2) | ecosystem: Environmental > Terrestrial > Deep subsurface > Rock core/Sediment | place: Rifle... | reverse complement strand
GTCCGGATCCCTGGGCAGTTTTGTGTGTGCCATTCCATGTGCATGGCGTCGAACAGCAGTAATCTGTCTTCCATGATTGTCCCGCTATAAATTGCACCGATCATGTACGTGACCGGGTTGGGCGGGTGGCCTGACTTTTCTTCACAACCTTGCGCAGTTCGTCATTGATGCGTGTTTGATAGCCGTGGCCCTGGGCTTTGAAAAAGGCAAGTACATCGGCATCCAGACGTACAGTGGTCAGCACCTTGGTGGGTGTTTTCTGGGGGCCGCGTCCACGCTTGAGTACCGGCGGACCGAGCATCTTTTCTGACCACGGCGGATTATCCGGGTCAATCCGTTTGTTTGAAGTGGTCTTTGGCGATTTCAAAGTAATAGCGTGCTTCATATTTTTCTGCCTTGCGTAAGGAAATGATATGTGGACCTGGTCGGCGTTCGGTATACACTAATACAACAACCTCATCTTCAATCAGGCCAAAGGTGACCAAACGCTTTTCTCCATAATGCTGACGAACATCCTCACGTGTAACTGTGAAATTGTCCCAAATGACTTCACATCCCGCAAAATCGAGTCCGTGTTCCCTGATATTCCTGCGGCGTTTCGCCTCGTCCCATGTGGCCATAACTAAATTGTAGTAACAAAATACTGATTGAACAAGGACAGTATTTCAGAAGACTCGGAAAAAGGATTTAAACAGGTATTCCTTGGGCTAGTGATGATGCCCACATACCGGGCAGTTTGGATCTTTGGGCAGTTTTGCGGCATGCCATTCCATGTTCATCACATTGAACGGCAGTAATCTGCCTTCCATGATTGTCCCGCTAAAAGTTGTTTTGATCATGTACGTGACCGGGTTGTTGGTTGCGTCATATCGGGAAAAATCAGTGGTACGCCCGGGAAATAGGTGCGGTAGCGGCGCGGATCGCGAGTCAGAATCGGGCATCCCAGTACGGCGGCGTGCGCGCCCACAAAGAAATCTGCCAGCACATTATTCTTTCTGCCACCGCCACGCCGGTAGCGGATGAATGCCTTGCCCGCGAGAAATAACGCAGGCCGGGGCATCTCCTCCAGAACCAGTTCCATGTTCTTGATGGTTTTGTCCAGTGCCTCCATCGTGTTGAAGGTTAATGATAGCTCGGAGTAGATGACAGAATTAATGAGCAGATCATGGACTTTCGACTGGTTGTCAAGCTGTCCGATAGACCAATTGGCCCACTGCGGATCGTCTTCCAGAATATCCACCAAAACATTGGTGTCTACCAGCAGCATCAGCGGGTTCCACGCAGCAGGGCCATCAGTTGATCAGTATGCCACTTGATCTGGGCTTTGCCGCGCACGGCCTCGAAGCGGTTGGCCTTGCGGCGGGCGAGGGCGCCACATTTATGCAGCACGACCTCGCCCTCGCGATTGACCTTAAAATCTACGTTCGTCCCCGGCGTGAGCTTGAGGGCATCCCGTACTTTCTTCGGAATGGTGACTTGTCCCTTGCTGGTAAGAGTAGTGGCCATGGCTGTCTCCTGAAGTATTACCAATGTTATTATTGTAATACCTGGTTCAGTTACTGCACAAGTGAAACCTGGTAATCACGACGGCAGGACTGGTTCAGCGATACTCCGGACAATTATTTATGCCCGCACACGGGGCATTTCGGATCTTTGGGCAGTTTTGCGCTGTGCCATTCCATGTTCATGGCGTCGAAGATCAGTAACCGTCCTTCCAGCGTGGTGCCGATGCTCATAATCAGTTTCATGGTTTCGCAGGCCTGCATGCTGCCGATGATGCCGAGCAACGGTGCAATCACACTATTCGCCGTGCAAAGATTTCACCCCCACCCCGTATCAAGTACGGGGCAGGCTCTCAATCCCCCCCCCTCAAGAGGGAGGAAGTTAATTGTTCTAGTCTTTGGCGATTTCAAAGTAATAGCGTGCTTCATAATTATTCATCCCATGGATTGATGCAGGTTACGTTGCAACGCTCGAAATCTTCCGTGTTACGGGTAACGACGGCAAGGCCATGCAGCAGGGCTGTTGCAGCAATAAGACTGTCGATTACCGGCAGCGGTTTGCCACGCTTTTCGGACTCGCCCGCGAGTGCGCCCCAACGTGTGGCTGTTTGTATATCAATCGGCAGCACCCTTGCGCCAAAGCGCCCGGCAAGATCACGACGTACCCAGGTCTGAAGTTTTGACCTGCGCGCTGATGCGGGTAATTTGGCAATTCCTTTTTCGAGTTCGCCGATAGTGATGATGCTGAGGAAGAGTAATGACTCATCCTGCTCACTTATCCAGTGGATGACCGGGCCGTGCGGGTTTTTCTTGACCAGTTCAGAAATGACGCTGGTGTCTAAAAGAAAGCTCACAGGCCGATTTCCCTGCCGGTATCTTTGCTGCGGGCAATATCCAGCTTAATCCCGATGAGCGGTGATTTGCGGAAAAAATCAACAAGTTTGCCTTTGGGCCGGCTAAGCTTGCCGAAATCCTGCGCTGACACCACCACCGCGGCATCCGCGCCGTGCAGGGTGATGATTTGCGGGCCTTCGCTGCGGGCCCTGCGCACCACCTCCGAAAGGCGGTTCTTGGCTTCCTGGAGCTGCCATTTGTCTGTGGACATGAAATTCTCCTAATCTAGCTAGTCTGGCTATTTTATGCGGATTAGTGCTGGCATTCAAGATAATATTGGAAAATACCGGGCTGAAGACAGGTAAATGTTCAAGTGTTCAGAGAAGACCTTGAAACCAGAACCTGTCTCAAAATTAAAATAGTGATGATAACAGCACGATCACGTCATGCTGGTGAAAACGACCCACAGGATGTGGGAAATGTCGCGGGACGCCTATATGGATATAGGCGGTAGAGCGACGCAGGATGCCAAAGCCGAGGACATGGGCCGCTCAATCACATCCATGTGACCGCGGCATTAGCACATCCGTGTGCGTCAGTCCGTAGCGGCCAGCATCCAGTAAATAATTGTGCCCCTATCCTCGACAACTGCTCCCGGCGTTGTTCTACCTCCTGCATCCATGCAGTCGTACCTTCCCCCGCTTGCGGGGGAAGTGGATATTGGCATACGCCAGAATGACGGAAATTATAATTCCCTGATTTCCCATGCCAATCAATTAATTTTGAGACAGGTTCTACTCATTTCCATACCCGCACACCGGGCAATCCGGATCCTTTGGCAGTTTTGCGGTATGCCATTCCATGTTCATTACATCCAGCAACAGCAAACGGCCTTCCAGTGTTTTGCCGATACCCATGATCAGTTTCATGGTTTCGCAGGCCTGGATACTGCCGATGATTCCGAGCAGAAGTGCGATTACGCCATTAGCTGTGCAGGTTTGATCTATCTGCGCATCATTTCCGTACAAACAACGGTAACAGGGTGAATCCGGATTGGAAGGGTTGAATGGCGTAGTTCGGGATCAGAAGTTTAGCCCAATCTTGAGATGCCGCCCTTGTCACCACATCATCCAATGGCAGACCCCGGGCTTATCCGGGCGCTTTTTAATGGCGGCCCCTTTTCCGGTGATTTACCTGTCCCTGTAATCGCTGCTCAGCTAGACTAGTAAATTATCAGACTGATAAGGGGGTGACGTATGAAATTTCTCGCGGAAGTACTGTTCTGGCTTGGGTTAATCTCCATACCGCTATCATGGGTCATGTGGTATTTCGGCGCACGGGTCGAAATTGCACGGCACGTGCTGGCCGATATAGCTGATCCGGCCTTGAAGGCGGCGCTTAAAGAGGCCCACGCCGAGCGTTGGGGACTGTTTATCGGCCTGTGGCCGGTAACACTGTTTGTGCTGAGTTATCTCATTGAACAGAGGGTATTGGGATAGCGGTCGAATTGCGCGGCTTTGTACGACTGAACGGAGTCGCTGACAGCACCGGGGGCAGTTGTTCATTACCCTGAACTGAGCGCGAAGGCCAGGACAGCGCACATCACTTTGGTTTAGTCAGTATTTCCTGTACTTATTGATTGGCCGCAGTGTTTAATGTGTTACTGCATACCGGACATTTTGGATCCTTCCGTAGTTTTGCGATATGCCATTCCATGTTCATCACATCCAGCAGCAGCAAGCGTCCTACAAGGGTTGTACCGATGCCCATGATCAGCTTCATGGCTTCACAGGCCTGGATGCTGCCGATGATCCCGAGCAGAGGTGCGATCACACCATTGGCAGTGCAGGTCTGGTCTACCTGGGTATCATTGCCATAAAGACAACGGTAACAGGGTGAATCCGGACTGGAAAGGTTAAATACGCTGACCTGTGCTTCAAAGCGTATTGCTGCACCGGAGACCAGCGGTGTTTTTGTCTTTACGCAGATTTCGTTATTGGCAAAACGCGTATTGAAATTATCGCTGGCATCGACGACAACATCCGCCGCCGCGACCTCGCGTTCCAGTTCGTCATCGTCCAGCATGTGATCGATCGTTGAAATTTTTACGTCGGGATTGAGTGCGGAAAGGTATTCACGGGCAGAATCCACCTTGAGTTTGCCGATGTCGGGCGTGGTGTGGACGATCTGGCGTTGCAGGTTGGAAAGATCAACCCGGTCGTAATCCACCAGCACCAGATGCCCGGCGCCGGCCGCCGCCAGATAGACCGATGCCGCCGAACCCAGACCCCCCAGGCCGATTATCAACACACGTGCTGCCGCCAGGCGTTGCTGGCCTTCGGCATCGATCTCGGGCAGCATCATCTGCCGGCTGTAACGCAGCAGTTGTTCGTCACTGAAAGCTTGTGAATTTTTATTTTTTGGCGTCATGCTTGTCCCGGTGATGCGGATGATTCGATCCGGATTTTTCCTGGCGGGTTTTATGATGATGGACATAGATCGCCCGCAGCCGCTCGTGCCAGCCGGTTTTAATATGCAGGTTATCAGCCCTGTTTCTTTCCATAAATTCCAGAAGGTAGTTAAACAGGCTTGTGGCAGGATTACGCATGTTGCCGCTTCCCACGGGTTATCCTGTCCAGTCCGGAATAATCAGGACGGGCCTGGATGTGTGTGAAATGAAATTTTTCAAACATGGAGCGTACAGCCTGGGCCTGATCATGACCATGTTCAATGATTAACCAGCCGTCCGGATTCAGAAAACGGGCTGCATTACTGATAATGTTGCGTATGGCATCCAGGCCGTCTGCTCCGCCACACAGGGCAATTCCGGGTTCATGGGCGACACCGTCGCCCTGCATATGTGCATCGTCGTTCCTTATATATGGAGGGTTGCTTACGATGATATCAAACGTATCCCGCAACCCTGCATACCAGTCACATTTTACAAATTTAATGCTGCTGGCAGTCAAACGGCAGGCATTTTCCACGGCAACTGCAAGGGCAAGTCCACAAATATCTGTTGCAGTAATCCTGCATTGTGAGCGTTCGCTGGCGATGGCGATGGCGATGGCCCCGCTGCCGGTACCGAGATCAACAATATCAAGTTCGGCATTTTCCGGCACAAGCTCAAGGACAGTTTCCACCAGACACTCGGTTTCCGGTCTTGGTACCAGAGTATGTTCATTGACCTGAAATTCCAGTGACCAGAACTCCCTGGTGGTGGTCAGATAGGCAACGGGTTTGCCTCGTTGGCGATCATTAACAAGGGCCCTGTACCGGTTGACTGCTTTGACCGGGATGATGTTTTCCGGAGCTGAATAAAGTCTGCTGCGATCAACATCCAGCACATTGCACAGCAGTATCTCCGCATCCAGCCGGGCACTGTCTGAGTTGTGCAGTTTACTTTCTGCCTCGTGTAACAGTTCCCTGATGGTCGGGGCGGTATTCATACGCCGATTGCAGCCAACTGGTCTGCCTTATATTCATTGATTAATGGATCAATCACCATATCCAGATTACCCTTGATAATTTCATCAAGATTATACAAGGTCAGATTGATGCGATGATCAGTTACCCGGCCCTGGGGGAAATTATAGGTCCTGATTCGCTCTGAGCGATCACCGCTACCCACCAGGCTGCGCCGGTTTTCGGCCTGTGCAGCCGTCTGCTTTTCCCGTTCCGCATTCAATATTCTTGCCTTTAATAATGACATCGCGCGCGCCTTGTTTTTATGTTGCGAACGCTCATCCTGGCATTCCACGACAGTGCCGGTGGGCAGGTGTGTAATGCGGATAGCAGAATCAGTTTTGTTAACGTGCTGGCCACCGGCGCCGGAAGCACGGTAGGTATCGATCCTGAGATCAGCCGGGTTGATTTCGATATCCTCGATCTCGTCCACTTCCGGTAATACTGCCACAGTACAGGCCGAGGTGTGGATGCGGCCCTGCGCCTCTGTTTCGGGTACGCGCTGTACGCGGTGTGCACCGGATTCAAATTTCAGTTTTGAATAGGCGCCATCTCCAATCACCCGCATGATGATTTCCCGGTATCCGGCCAGATCACTTTCGGATGCGCTCAGCACCTCGATCTTCCAGCCCTGGCTTTCCGCATAACGTGTATACATGCGCATGAGTGTACCGGCAAACAAGGCGGCTTCTTCCCCGCCGGTACCGGCGCGTATTTCGAGAAATATATTGCTGTCATCTGCCGGGTCTTTGGGCAGCAACAACCGTTGCAATTCCAGTTCCTGTTGTGCAATTTTTCCCCGGGCCTGCGCCAGTTCTTCCGAGGCCAGTTCACGCATCTCCTTGTCTGTATCTTTCAACATTCCTTCCAGCGACTTCATGTTATAAAGGATTTTTTGATAATCATGGAAACAGGAAACCACCGGCCGGATTTCGGCATGTTCTTTTGATAATTCCCGGAAACATTTCTGGTCATTGATGGTGGCCGGATCAGCGAGCAAAGCATCCAGTTCCTGCAACCTCTCGGCCAGTCTTTCCAGTTTTTTCAGCAGACTTTCTTTCATGTTTATATAACGTATGAATTAATAAGTGGACACCAGTTTGTTAATTGCGACCCGGAGATTGCGGCCAGGCCACTACTTGCCGGATTTGGATGGGGGAATGTCAGTCTTCAGATTGTAGAGTTCTTGCACAGCAGACAATAAATCATTCCTGTCTTCAGCACTGGCAGCACGCAATTGGGTACTGGGAAGGTGGATCAGTTTATTGGTCAGGGTGCGTGTCACTTCCTGCAGGATCTTTTCCGGATCTGCGCCGGCACGGAGTTTTTGCTGTGCGGAATCAAGCACTTCGTCCTGAATGGAATAGGCCTGGTCACGCAAGGCACGAATCGTCGATACCGCATCCAGTGAGTGTAACCAGTCCATAAAATGGGTCACCTGTGTGTCAATAATCTCCTCCGCCTGCATGGCTGCCTGTTTCCGGTTGCGCATGTTTTCCTGGATAACATCCTTGAGATCATCGACGGTGTACAGGTACACATCTTCCAGTTCCCCGGCTTCCGGTTCGATGTCCCTGGGTACGGCAATATCCACCATGAACATGGGCCGGTGTTTCCTGGCCTTGATAGCGCGTTCGATAGCGCCCTTACCGAGGATAGGTAACTGGCTTGCCGTGGAGGAGATTAAAATATCCGCTTCTGCGAGATGATGGGGTATATCTGACAGTGCAATCGCATAGGCGGAATACTCAATAGCAAGGTGCTGTGAGCGTTCCAGTGTGCGATTGGCGATGATCATCTTTTTCAGACCGTTTTCATGCAGGTGCCGGGCGACCAGTTCAATGGTGTCACCGGCGCCGATTAACAGGGCAGTTTGTTCTGACAGATTACCAAATATCTGTTGCGCGAGCCGGACTGCTGCAAAGGCGACTGATACCGGATGACTCCCGATCATGGTGCTGCTGCGGATTTGTTTGGCCACCCTGAATGAATGCTGAAACAGACGGCTTAATAACTTACCTATGCTGCCGGCCTGAAGGGCTGTCTGATAGGCAGATTTGAGTTGTCCCAGGACCTGCGGTTCGCCCAACACCATGGAATCCAGCCCAGATGCCACACGTAATACGTGTTTGACGGCATTGGCGTCCGGATATTTGTAAAGAAAGGGCTGCAACTGGTCATGTTTCAGACCGTGGAATTCTGAAAACCAGAGTATTGGCAGCAGTTCACCGCTCTGTTCCAGACTGCAATACACTTCAGTCCGGTTACACGTGGATAAAATCAGGGCTTCTTCTATACCTTTCTCCCCCGTCAGTTGTAACAGGGCCTGCGGCATAACGTCGGTGCCGAAACTGACGCGTTCACGGAGCTCCAGAGGAGCAGTCGTATGGTTAACGCCAAAGGCAAGAAGTGACATAAAATCCAGTGATTTAATTGGTAACGGTAAAATTCTGCGCGATGAGCGGCCGGAAAACAAGATAAAAATCATACAGAAAAACCGTAAAAAACGGGTTTAATCTGAATTCCGGGTTTAGTAAAAGCAAGGCTAAAGTGCTAGGATAATTTGTAAGACCAGAGTTTTTAAGGAACGATAGCGATATCAGAATAGTCAATTAATATTCAGGATTATGCCGGAATTTCTAATGTGTATGTATAAAGTAGCTGAAAGATATTCAATTAACAGTATCTCGCTGTTTGCAGCGGGTATGTTGTTATTTGGCTTTACGGCCTGCAGCAATGTTCCTATGCAGGGAGAGGCAGTGGAATCCACTGCATCGTCCCCGGCAGAGGCTGAACAGGTTAAAGAGGCCCGTCAGCCGCCAAAACGTCCGAATCTGGAATTGACCGGGGATATTCTCTACAAACTGCTGGTTGCCGAGATTGCCGGCCAGCGGGGACAGCTCGATATATCTGTTGCGAATTACCTGGATCTTGCGAAGACCACACGTGACCCGGAGATAGCCAGTCGCGCTACCAGGATAGCGGTATATGCACGGCAGGATCAGGCTGCATTTGAAGCGGCAAAAATCTGGGTTGAACTGGACCCGGAAAACACTGATGCCCATCAGGTGCTCGCTGTGATGGCGGTCAGGGATGGTGATCTGGAAACAGCCATGCTGCATTTTGATTTTATCCTGAAGAATTCAGAAGAGGTGATTGATCAGAAATTGTGGATCATCGCCAATCTGCTCAGCAAGGAACAGGATCAGGAAGTAGTAAAGAAGGTCCTGGAAAGATTGATGCAGGACCATCAGGATAATCCGGAATCGCTCTATGCCTATGCCCATGTGATGTCCAAGTTGAATGAAGATGAGAAGGCGCGTGAAATTCTGGAGAGAGTACTCAAGATCGTTCCTGACAATCTCAATGCTACCATCAGTTACGTCGCAATCCTGCAGAAGCAGGGAAATTCAGCCGAGGCCATTTCCTGGTTAGAAAAAGCGCTGAAGAAAAGCGACAATAATTTCAATCTGCGTTTGTTTTATGCCCGGTTGCTTACAGATGAAAAACGTTTTGATGACGCCCGTCGTCAATTTGAGATACTGGTAGCAGAAGCACCGAATAATGTAGATGTACTTTATGCTCTCGGGTTACTTTACCTTCAGGCCAACCGGCTGGAAGAGTCCGAGATTTATTTTCAGCGTCTCTCTGACCTTGGTGAAAATGCTGAAGAGGCCAACTATTATCTCGGCCGTATTGCGGAAGAACGGGGTGAAATTGAGAAGGCCACATCCTGGTATGAGAGCATACAGCACGGCAACAATTATTTTGATGCGCAGGTTCGTCTCGCTTTTTTGATTGCGAAGGCAGGTCGACTCGAAGATGCCCGGACGCATTTACTGGGTATACGGGCAGAGAACCCGGTACAGCAGAATTTATTAACCCAGGCAGAGGGTGAGATTCTCATGGAAGGGAAGCGTTATGATGATGCCCTGACTGTCTATAACAACGCATTGGAAAGTGGTTATAATCCAGATCTGCTTTACGCACGTGCGATGCTGGCGGAAAAGATGGATCGTCTGGATATCCTGGAAGAAGATCTCAACGCGATTATTGCCCAGGATCCGGATAATGCCATGGCGCTTAATGCATTGGGTTATACACTTACTGATCGCACCGATCGTTATGCCGAGGCCTATGATTTCATCAAGCGTGCCCTGGATCTGAAACCTAATGATTTTTATATTCTCGACAGCATGGGCTGGGTGTTATACCGGATGGGCCGTCTTGATGAAGCTATCGTTTATCTGAACCGGGCGCTGCAAGAGCGCCGTGATCCGGAAATTGCAGCTCACCTGGGAGAAGTCCTCTGGGTCAAGGGTGACAAGGCAGCAGCCAGGGAGATCTGGGACACTGCATTAAAAGAAACGCCAAAAGACACAAAGTTGCTGGATGTTATAAAACGTTTTATTCCGTGAACAGGCTTATCCCTCTCTTGCTGGTCATGCTACTGGCAGGATGTGCCGATATGCCTTATTTTTTTTCTGCTCCTGGTGAAATCGATACCGTTGCCTGGGATTTACGTCAGGAAGCACTCAATAAAATAAATACCTGGTCTATCAAAGGCCGTCTGGCCGTGCAGACCGGACAGGGGGGCTGGTCAGCTACTTTGTTCTGGGATCAGAAAAACCAGAGTTACAGGATGCGATTTGTTGCGCCACTCGGACAGGGCACCTACCAGCTGCAAGGAGATGATGATCTGGTGTCATTGTTGACGGCGGACAATAAACTGTATCAGGCCGCCACACCGGAAACCCTGTTGCTGGATAATATGGGCTGGAGTGTGCCGCTGCATGGTTTGAAATACTGGATCAAGGGCGTACCTGAGCCCGGGAAAAGCACGGAAAACCTGTTGCTTGATGATCAGGGCCGGTTAACCGATATGCAACAATCGGGCTGGCGTATCAGTATTTCCCGATATAGCGATTTCAATGGCACCCAGCTGCCCGGCAGACTGTATATGCATAATGATCGTTTCAAGTTGAGACTGGTGGTAGATGATTGGAAGACCGGTTCCTAGAAAAACTTTTGCCTACGGTTCTACCGCGTTTTTCAGTCCGGTTTTGGCCTTGTATGATCTTTACACATGACGTTATCCAACAAACCCCGGGAAAGCCGTGACTGGCCGGCGCCAGCCAAACTGAATCTGTTTCTACATGTCGTTGGCCGGCGCAGCGATGGCTATCATCTCTTGCAAACCGTTTTTCAGTTTCTGGATTACAGTGATCAACTCAGTTTTTCTGTACGAACCGATGGCCGAATGTTACGCCACTCCAATTATTCCGATATCAATCCGGAGGATGATCTGGTCATCCGTGCCGCCAGGGCCTTGCAGGCAGAAACCGGTTGTGCCCTTGGGGTAGAGATTACTGTCACTAAACAGCTGCCCATGGGCGGTGGTTTGGGTGGGGGGAGTTCGAATGCTGCCACTACACTGGTCGCCCTGAATCAGGTCTGGTCACTGGGTCTTTCAACTGACAGACTGGCCGGTATTGGCCTGTCTCTGGGCGCCGATGTCCCGGTATTTGTCCGTGGACACGCCGCCTGGGCAGAGGGGGTCGGTGATTTGCTGACAGAAATCGAACTGGAGGAATGCTGGTATCTGGTGATTAACCCTGGCTGCATTGTCCCTACAGCCGGGATCTTCAGCTCCCCGGATTTGACACGAAATACACCTGCAATCACAATACGCGACTTCCTGAAGTCAGGTGGACATAATGACTGCGAGCCTGTGGTCCGTCGTCTGTACCCTGAAGTTGCAGCTGTTTTGGACTGGTTGGAGCAATATGCCGGGGCAAGACTGACAGGGACCGGTGCCTGTGTGTTTGCAGGATTCAGCAACAAGGAGCAGGCAGAAAAGATACATGCGTCTTTGCCATCGAATTGGCAGGGATTTGTTGCCAGCGGGCTGAATTGCTCACCCTTGCTGGCAAGGCTGGAACAAGAGAAGAACTGAATGAAGGCACCAGGGTCTAGCATCGGGATTAATCATTGGGGTGTGGCCAAGCGGTAAGGCACCGGGTTTTGATCCCGGGATTCCCAGGTTCGAATCCTGGCACCCCAGCCAAACAGTTGCAGAAATTTAACAGGAGCTCTTACAGGCTCGACAAAATCGTCTGGAACGATTTTGAACAGGGGAGCGCAGCGACTCTGGCCCCGAATGCCGCAGGGTATGAGGGGTGGAGGGCAGAATGCCCGGAATAATCCTGGCACCCCAGCCAGATTATGAACAAACCGAGGTCGTTATGTCATTAGTCAACATGATGATATTTACCGGAAATGCCAATCCACGTCTGGCCATGGATATTGCCGGTTGTTTGAATCTGCCACTGGGCAAGATCAATGTCGGCTGTTTCAGTGATGGCGAAGTTATGGTCGATATCGGGGATAATGTCCGTGGTCATGACATATATATATTGCAATCCATCTGTGCACCGGCCAATGATAATTTAATGGAATTGCTGGTCATGACAGATGCAATACGCAGGGCTTCAGCCGCGAGGATCACGGCGGTAATTCCCTACATGGGATATGCACGACAGGACAGAAGGCCCAGGTCAGGACGCGTACCGATTACAGCAAAAGTGGTGGCGAATATGATTGCCACTGCAGGGGTGGACAGGGTTTTGACGGTTGATCTGCATGCCGATCAGATCCAGGGTTTTTTTGATATTCCGCTGGATAATGTGTATGCCTCACCGATACTGATGGGGGATATCTGGAAGCATGAATATCCCAACCTGGTGGTAGTCTCGCCCGATGTGGGTGGTGTGGTCCGGGCGAGGGCGCTGGCCAAGCGGCTGGATGATACAGAACTTGCGATCATCGACAAACGACGCCCGAAACCGAATGAATCCGAGATCATGAACATCATCGGTGATGTAGAAGATCGCACCTGTGTCATCATTGATGATCTGGTTGATACTGCTGGAACTCTCTGCAATGCAGCCGGTGCACTGAAAAATCATGGCGCCAGAAAAGTAGTGGCTTATTGTACGCACCCCGTACTATCGGGTAATGCAGTAAAGAATATTGAATCTTCGCAGTTGGATGAACTGGTCGTTACCGATACCATCCCTTTGCGTGCAGAAGCGGTGACATGCAAGCGGATCCGGCAGTTGAGTGTAGCAGCAATGCTGGCTGAGAGTGTACGCAGAATCAGTGAAGGTGAGTCACTGAGTTCGATGTTTGTGGACTAAAAAGAATTCCGGGAAGAGGCAAGGTGTCTTTTCCAGAAATCGGGCGCAAAAATCATTCGCCCGCAATATGGGATTACATCTGGTCGCGGATGTGACCCTGAATATTTAACTTTACAGGAGCAGTAACATGAATGAATTTGAATTGATTGCTGAGCCGCGTACTGATGTGGGGCGAGGTGCGAGCCGCCGACTGCGTCAGGCCGGCAATTTACCGGGTATTATCTATGGTGCAGACAAGGAAGCCACCGCTATCACATTGAATCATGATGATGTCGCCCATCATCTTGAACAAGAGGCCTTTTATTCACATATTCTGACCGTGAGTCTGGGCAAAGATAAGCAAAAAGTTGTACTGAAAGACCTGCAACGCCATCCGTATAAACCACGCCTGCTGCATATTGATTTGCAGCGTGTAAGTGATACCGAAAAACTGACCATGCGGGTACCGCTACATTTTATCAATGAAGCCAAATGTATCGGTGTTAAACAGGGTGGTGGTGTTATCAGTCATATCATGACCGAGCTGGAAATCAGCTGTTTGCCGAAAGATTTACCTGAATTTATTGAGGTTGATCTTGCCGAGGTAGACGTCGGTGAAACCATTCATCTGAGTGATTTAAAATTACCGGAAGGTGTTGAATCTTATGTTATCGCGCATGCCGGTGATGCTTCAGCACCCGTGGTGTCCGTCCATATACCGAAGGTAATTACTGAAGAAGAAGAGGTAGAGGCAGTGGCAGAAGCAGAAGCTGCAGAAGTGGCGCCAGATGCTGTTCCGGCAACGGCAGTCAAGGAACCCAAAGAAGAAAGTTAGTCTTCTTCACCAACTACATTAAACTTTAAAGGCACTCGTGCCCTCTGCAATAAAACTTATCGTGGGCCTGGGTAATCCAGGCCCCGAGCATCTGATGACACGTCATAATGCGGGTTTCTGGTTTGCTGATGTGCTGGCTGCAAAATACTCACTGAGTTTTCGTCCCGAATCCAGATTCAGATCAGAGATCTGCCGACTGTCCACCGCCGATCATGATTGTTATTTATGCAAACCCATGACCTTCATGAACAGAAGCGGGCAGCCGGTGCAGGCCATTGCCGGTTTTTACAAGATAGCTTTAAATGAAATCCTGGTTGTACATGATGAGATTGATCTCGAAGCGGGTGTGGTCCGTTTCAAGCAAGGTGGAGGTCACGGCGGGCATAATGGTCTGCGCGACATCATTGAAAAAATGGGTGGCAATGAATTTTACCGATTAAGAATAGGTGTTGGACATCCGGGTAACAGCAGCGAGGTGGTCAATTATGTTCTGGATCGGGCCCCGGCAGAAGAGGAAGAACTGATCATGCAGAGTATTGGTGATGTTATGGAAATGATCCCGCAAATCCTGTCAGGCGAATTTCATCAGGTGATGAACATGATCCATACAACAGAGAAACAAGTAACAAGCGACAAGTTACAAGAGGACGATGACAATGATTGAGATGTTAAAAGGTTTTTTGCTTGTTACTTGTAACTTGTAACTGTTTTTTATATGGGATTTAAATGTGGCATTGTCGGTTTGCCTAACGTTGGCAAATCCACTTTATTCAATGCATTGACCAATTCCGGTATTGCGGCCGAAAATTATCTGTTCTGCACCATTGATCCGAATGTTGGTACTGTCCCTGTTCCTGATCCCCGTCTGCAACAACTGGCAGACATCGTTAAACCGGCAAGGATCGTTCCCGCCCATATGGAGTTTGTGGATATTGCCGGTCTGGTTGAAGGCGCTTCCAAAGGTGAAGGACTGGGTAACAAGTTTCTGGCATATATCCGCGAGACCCATGCCATAGCACAGGTAGTGCGTTGCTTTGATGATGATAACGTCGTGCATGTCTCGGGCAGGGTCGATCCCATTGCCGATATCGAAGTGATTAACACTGAATTATGTCTGGCCGATCAGGAAACCGTAGAACGCGCCTTGCAAAAGTCCGCCAAGCTGGCCCGTAGCAGCGACAAGGAAAATAAAAAAATAGCTGGGTTGCTGGAACGCATTATGGCGCATCTGGACCAGGAATTACCTGTGCGTTCATTGAATCTGAATGATGAAGAATTGGACTGCATCAGGGCCTATCAGCTACTCACATTGAAACCGACACTCTATATCGCCAACGTGGAAGAAAATGGAATGAACAGTAATCCCTGGCTGGCCCGGCTGAATGAGCTTGCTGAAAAGGAAAATTCCCGGGTTATTGCCGTGTGTGCTGCTGTAGAATCCGAAATTGCCGAGCTGGATGATGACAGTAAAGCCGAGTTCATGCAGTCACTTGGTCTGGAGGAGCCGGGCCTTAACCGCATCATCCGTGTCGGTTTTACCTTGCTGGGATTGCATACCTATTTCACGGCCGGTCCCAAGGAAGTCAGGGCATGGACCATACGCAAGGGGGACACAGCGCCCAGGGCGGCAGGAGTAATCCATACTGATTTTGAACGCGGTTTTATCCGTGCCGAGGTGGTCGCATTTGGTGATTATATTAAATACAAGGGCGAACAGGGCGCGAAAGACGCTGGCAAATGGCGTTCCGAAGGTAAAGAATATATTGTTAAGGACGGCGATATAATTTTATTCAGGTTCAATGTTTAGAATGCAATTAAAAATCAATGAGCACCGACAAACTGCGTGATGAGATAATTGCCACAGTCAGGCAATTCAACCGGAGTGGTCTGAGTTATGGCCGGACCGGTAATGTCAGTACGCGCACCACGCTCGGTTTTCTCATTACCCCGTCCGGCATTGCCTATGAAGAATTGCAGGCGGAAGACCTGAATGAAATGGACATGGCAGGTAATGTCATCGCAGGTACATTAAAACCCTCCACTGAATGGTATATGCACCGGGCCATCTATCAGGCCAGGGAAGATGTAAATGCCATTGTGCACGTCCATTCCCCCTATGCCAGCGGCATTGCCTGTACCCGCAAGTCTATTCCTGCTTTTCATTACATGATTTCTGTGTTTGGGGGAGTTTCCATCCCTTGCGCCAAATACGCTACCTTTGGTACAGAAGAACTGGCACGAAATGCCCTTGCTGCATTGGCAGATAACATGGCCTGCCTGCTCGCCAATCATGGCCAGATCACTTTGGGTGAGGACCTGGATTCAGCCTTCCGTAATGCCGGTGAAGTTGAGATTCTCGCTCACCAGTACTGCATCAGCCTGCAGGCCGGTGGTCCGGTATTGCTGGATGATGTGGAAATGGAATTGAATTCTGAAAAATTCAAAACCTACGGCAAATAATGCCGGCTGATGTCTGAATTACGCCCGTTCCACCTGGCCATACCTGTCAGGGATATTACCGGAACACGGGAATTTTATGTCGATATATTAGGTTGTACTGTTGGACGTGAAAGCAAGACATGGATCGATTTCAATTTCTTCGGTCATCAACTCTCGGCCCATGTTAGTCCGGATGAACTTGAACAAACCGGGACCAATTCCGTCGATGGTGAAGATGTCCCGGTCCGGCATTTCGGAATAGTATTGGGCTGGAATAGCTGGTATGCATTATCAGCAAAACTGACGGAGGCCGGTATGGACTTTCTCATCAAACCCACCCTGAGATTCAAGGATCGGATTGGGGAGCAAGCCACGATGTTTATCAAAGATCCCAGCGGCAATGTGATCGAGTTTAAATCATTCAGGGATGATGCAGCGTTATTTGCAATTGAAGATGAGTAAAATGAATGAAAAAAAATATTCTTGATCGATATTCTTACACGGACGATGGCAAGGTGATAGTCGATATTACCGCGGACAAGATTGAATATCTGTATAACGATTTTGACAAACATACACCGTATATCAAAAAAGAACTGGATCAGGGCCTGGTTGATTATCTGCTGGATTGTGTGCGGGAAATAGGCAATGAGGAATTTCTGGTCAAGTTCAGGTTCTCTGAGTCTGTAGACAGTGAGTTGCAGTCCCGTGTACAGACCAGCATACACAATTATTTTCTGTATCTGAATGATCTGGAGTTCCGGGAAATGAAGCAAATGTTGCGCACTGCACTGATCCTGCTTCTGGCCGGTATTGCGATCCTGACGCTCTCAATCTGGTATAACGATCACTTCACGGTGCAGGGATCAGTGATTAACAAGGTATTTTCGGAAGGTCTGACTGTTGCTGCATGGATTGCACTGTGGGAGTCGCTGGCGACCTTTCTCATTAACTGGGCGCCGCATCAGCGGCGGATCAGGCTGTTTAAACGCATCGCCAGGGCGGAGGTGCAATTCAGCGATGAACTGCTTGCCGGATTATAATTTTATCCCGTAGTGATCCAGCACAGCTATCATCAGGAAATAGCAGACGATGGTAACTGCAATGGATATGCCCATACTCAGATAAAAATTAATTCCATTTTTAAGTAACAGGGGCAAGGAAACGAATAATGCCAGTGACGGTATAACCAGCCAGAACACACTGGTTGCCAGGACCGAGACTTTCATTGCATCGTTGGTATCAATATATAACCAAATCATGGCAAGCACGGAAATGAGCGGAATAGAAGCCAGAATTGCGCCCATAAAAGAACTGCGCCGGGCTATCTCGGAGATCACCACAATCAGAACAGCAGTGATAACAAGTTTTGTTATGTAATAGATCATCGGCTGGAACTGTTATAACCTGTTATTAGTGTTGTCACATCGGATTTATTTTATTCTGTTTTTATTCAAGTTCCCAGCAGCAAGGTACAGAATTAAATCATGTCTTGGTCTAATTTGCTGATATCGAAATAATTTCCCGGTGATTTCTTAACTGGAGTATCATCAGACGTAGTGGTCAGCCCTGAGGTTTTATGTGAATCAAAGAAAACATTGGGAAGAAGTCTATATGAACAAGCCAGCCGAAAAGCTTGGTTGGTATGAGCCGCATTTGCAGATTTCCCTGAAGTGGATAAAGGAACTTGGTCTCTCAAAAGATGCAAGTATCATTGATGTAGGCGGTGGCGCATCTACCTTGATAGATGATCTATTGCTCGATAACAATACAGCTGTCACGGTGCTCGATCTCTCAGGCAAAGCGCTGTCAGCGGCCAAGGCACGATTGGATATAAGAGCCAAAACTGTTACCTGGCTTACAGGTGATATCACTTCTATCGATTTACCGGAAGGTTATTATGATCTCTGGCATGACCGGGCAGTGTTTCACTTTCTCACTTCGCCCGGGCAGCGGGAACAATACCGGAAAAACCTTTTAAAAGCCCTGAAACCCGGTGGTTACCTGATCATTGGTACATTTGCACCGGAGGCGCCACCAAAATGCAGTGGTTTGCCGGTACAGAGATACAGTGTAGAGCAATTGCAAAATTCGCTTGGCGATGAATTTGAACTGCAACAACATCTGAAGGAGTTACATGTCACACCGGGAGGTGTGGACCAAATGTATCTCTATTGCCAATTCCGGAGAAAAATCTGAAATAACTTATTCAGGTGGCAACTACACATTGCTGGCTGATATGAACAGGCAGGTTTCAGCGGTCCTCTCTAGATTCGTGGATTTTCATGGCATGTGTCATTGCCAATGCCGGATGAAGTTCATACAACACCAGTCCGGAATCAGACATCTGGGTCACTCTTTCGTGGCCATGGATAGACCCGTTAATATTAAAAATCATTAAATAACATATACTTACAAATATTTATAATAAATGTTGCATTGCACAAACAACTGCTGTATGCTGCATCGCAATATCAATGAATTTTCCATACAGGAGAAGAAAATATGAGTATTTCAGTAGAAAAATTTGTTGCTCCGATACAGGAGCTGGGTGCTTTAAATGTTGCCAACATTGAAAAGCTGATCAGCCTGCAGGTTGAGGCTATTGAAGAAGCTGCCAGTATTGCTGTTGAGTCACTGAAGAAAGCAGCTGCGGTAAAGGATATGGAAGGTGCAAGAAGTTATTTCACCAGCCAGTCTGAAGTTGTCAAACAGTCTGTTGAGAGTGCTGTAGCACGTTCAAAGTCGGTTGCCGAGATTGCACAGGCTTATCCTGCAAGCATCAAAAAGATCGTTGATAAGTCCCTGACCATTGGCTAATCACCGGTTAACTGGCTGTTAATTCAGTCAGATTAAAATTAAAAAGCCGCCCTTCGGGGCGGTTTTTTTATGGCTGGAAGAAAAACTTAATCGGAATAAGTCAGTTGATAGGCCAGCACTTTGTTGCTCAACATCATCGGCAACAAAATCAGGTCCTTCTCTTCGATGAACTCCAGGTCCGCCATACCCTGTTCAAGTTCCAGCATCAGGTCTGCATGACCGTTCCGGTTAACATGAAATAATTTCCCCGCCATCCAGTCGGTGACGTAATAATCTCCATCCAGATCAGCTTCCACACCATCAAGATTACCTAAAGGTGAACCATCGCCGATGTTGCTGATGGATTTGTCACGCAGCATGACGCGTAGAAGATGTCCGGGCGTTTCCGTGCTGAATCCGTCGGTTCTCACACTCCAGGCACCGACAACCAGCGAACTGCCATCTACATGCAATCCATTGGGTGACAGGAGTTCAGGAGTTTCAAGACAGATGGAAAATTTTCCATCTTTCAGGGAATGGATGCGGTCTTTCATCATATCAGAGACGAAGATCTCGCCACTGTGGCTGACAGCAACATCATTCAGAAACACTGCATCAGCAACCTGATGGCGATTGGTAATCGTTGCCGAAGGGATATCTATTTCCACCAGCGTATCGATGTCTGCGGTATAAAGTTTGTCGCCATGTATGGCGAGACCCTTGGGTGCATCCAGGCCACTGACCCATTCTTTTTCCAGTATGGCACCATCAAGAGATACTTTGGAGATAAAACCATTGCCGTCTTTTTCAGTTACCTGGCCATTGACATTGGATACATATAAAACATTATTCTGTTTGTCATAGACAACAGACTCGGGATTACTGAATCCTTCCAGTTCCCATAATAATTCAGGGGTAGCGGTATCAGCGTGTACTTGTGTCAGCAATCCCAATGAAAAAATGAGTGCTACTGATTGCATAAAA
>Ga0209342_10002424_pt1 | contig 20039 bp, 30 predicted proteins | sample RifCSP16_2_FD_184023 | JGI IMG/M metagenome (GOLD analysis project Ga0209342, IMG submission 184023) | Soil microbial communities from Rifle, Colorado - Rifle CSP2_sed 16_2 (SPAdes) (version 2) | ecosystem: Environmental > Terrestrial > Deep subsurface > Rock core/Sediment | place: Rifle... | reverse complement strand
GACCAGCGCATCGATGCCTTCCGAGTGAAGATCTCTAGAGCCGTGGGCGGGGCCGGCGCATTGAACGCCCATCTCTACAAGCTGACCGCCTCTGGACCATCCGGAGGCCCACCGCCATCCGACCTCTTTGCCTCGATTGCCGCTGGCTCTATTCCAACCGTCGCTACGCAGGTCAGCCTCTTCCTCAGCATTAGCCCCACCGACATCTACCGGCGCTTGGCTGGCAACTACGCCCTCATTCTCTCACGCTCGGGAGGCAGCGTGGGCGATCTTGCCGGCTATGCCCGGCAATACTTCTCCATGTATTCCGGGGGCTCTGAATGGGTCCAGGGTCCCGGCGGCCCAGCATGGACCGAGGTCCCCAATACAGACTTTAACTTCATCGCCTGCGGCGTGGAGGCCGAGCCGCAGGGCGACGCTGCTCTAGGGCTGGGCACGACCGTCCGCTGGAGGAATGTCCGTGTCGACCTCAGCCCCAGCTATACGCCGCTCGTCGTCCGAGGCTCTCCTCAGGCCCTCTATCTCATGAGCGGCCGGCTAGATAACCTGACCACGGGCCAGTTCCTGACGTTCGCAATCCCGCTCGTGAACGTGGCCGAGATCGCGGTCGCTGAGTTCCGAACTCATATCATCCGGAGCGTCTGGAACACGATCGGGCGATCGCGCGCCTTCGGCCTCACGCCGGACGATATCAGCGACTGGCTGCACCTGGAACCGGGTGCCAACAGCATGCGCTACACCGAAGCCAATATCGGCAGCGGCCGCATCAGCCTCTCGTTTAGCTGGCGGGACAGGTGGACATGAGAGCCTGTCTCTATCTTCACCGACCCTCGCCCCCCTTCGCGCCGATCCGCGAGCTACGGAGCGCTATCAACATCGACCGAGTGCACAGCGGGGACACTCCCGGGCTGCTCAGCTTCGATGTCGCCATCACCGAGGGCCTACCGTTCGATGGGCCACTGCTCACCGGCACCGGCCTGGAGGACGAGGCCTGGCTGATCTCGACGGACCAGCTCCACGAGGGGAGCGTGGTCGTCGACCGCTCCACGGAGCGTCTGGAGCCCTGGGCCTGGTATGTTAGCCGCATCTCCTACGACCTCGAAGAGGGCTCCGCCCATGTCGAATGCCAGGAGTGGCGCCAGCTCCTCTACGAGCGGGTCGTGCCACCCGCGGTCAGCGGCGCCTCGCTCTCCGCTCCCCAGCTGGCCGGCCAGCTCCTTGCCGCAGCGGGCGGCCGCAACCCCCACCATGTCCACACTTCACCCGGATCCCTGGGAAGTGGGCATCTCCTCCCACCTGAGCCGTTCGCCCTCGGCGCTCAAAGCGTCGGCGCCGCCCTCGACTCCCTCGCTCAACGGACGAACAGCGAGTGGTGGCTCGACTACCACATCACATGGTCGTCGGTCCAGCCCATCTTGCGATGGACGAGCCGGCGCGGGCGTGACCTCAGCGGCTTCGCCGTGCTTGACGGAGGCTACCATCTATCCTCCGCTGCTTATACCAGGGCGCTGGTCGATGCCGCCTCTCTGGTGAGCTTCGTCGGCGGCAGCGGCGAGGCATCCGATAGGCCTATCGCCAGCGTGGCCTTCGGGCCGCTCGAAGCGACGGGAAGGGCTCCCACCGGCGGGCAGATGGAGGGCGCTCCGGTCAAGGACGAGCGAGCGGCGCGGACCTCTCTCGCGTCCAAGGGTGCCGCTGCCAGAGGAGAGAAGGTCGTCGTGGTCCCCGATGAGGAAACCTCAGCCTTGATGATTTCCTCCAGGCGCTGGTCGGAGCTACGTGTCCAGCCGATCGAGGCGCTCGAGCTGACGGTGCGCGGAAATCCACTCCTGGCGGTGCACACCGCGGGCTCAGCGCTCGAAGTCTACCTCTGGGAGCATCTTCGGCTGGGTGACACCCTCGCCGTGCGTCTCCAGACGGCCTACCTGAACCAGCCCATCAATATCCCGGTCCGCATCCTCGCTCTTCAGCCTGACGAGGCCGAGGGCGAGCTCGTCATAGCTGTGGAGGTCTCTCGATGATCGCTGGAGGACGGACCAAGCCCAGGCAGCCGCTTATCCAGGCATACATCCGCGGCCGCGGCCTGCTGCCGACGGTGGAGGAAGTGAACGAGCGGCTGCGCCGCCTGGAGCTGGCCCGTAGGAGCGGCGGCATTGTCAACACGCTGCAGATGGCAGTCTCCGGCGGCGCAGCGCTAGCCGGTCCAGGCACTCCCGCAGACACCGTCGTCACCGAGACCGCCTTCGGCCAGGCGGCGAGCGCCGGTGGCGTGTCGTCCTACAGCCGGGGCACCCACACCCACGGCAGCCCCACCGACCCCGTGCCCGCGCACGCCGCCGCCGGCGACCCACATGCCCCTTACGAGCTCTCGCCCGCCATCTTCGACGCCATCGTCGACGGCGTCGGCACGAAGCCCGGCCACTACGCCCAGATCACCAGCGCCATCACCGCGGGCGCCGTCCACATCGCCGTCCTGCCCAAGCCCAGCGCCGGCCGCTACGACGCCTTCACCGTCGCCGCCGGCAACGCCTGTCGCTCCGTCCAGGGCATCGGTCCTGGGATCCTCGTCGCCGCCGTCACCATCGACAAGGACCAGGTCCTCCTCCGCCAGCTGGAGTCCAACGCCCGCGTCACCCTCAACGCCGTCGGCGCCGCCCTCGACCGCGTCGCCTGCAACGACGCCGCCGCCGACGCCGGCTTCACCGTCGGCATCACCGCCACCGACACCATCCTCACCGCCTGCCGCGTCCTCGCCACCACCGGCATCGCCTTTGACTGCCTCAGCGGTGCTGCCCGGATCACCGCAATCGACTTCGCCGTCCAGGGGTCCAGCGGCGTCAACCTCATCCGCGCCGCCGACGCCAACGGCCTAACCATCATCGGGCTCACACTGTCCGACCCCACCGCCACCCTCGTCACCCCCAGCGAGGACGGCATCAAGTTCACCAACGGCGTCGACGCCACCATCATCACCGCCCACCTCCTCTACCTCGTCCCCTCCGGCTTCCGCGTCATCACCACCGCCGGAACCACCATCACCAGCCTCCACCTCGCGGACCTGCGCCAGGTCTACGACGACGGCACTAACCCCCCCATCTACATCCAAGGCAACGCGGGCGGCCTCGTCGTCATCGACGGCCTGAAACTCTACGGTGCCGGAGCACCCGCAGCCGTAGAGGTAGGCAACCTCTCCACCAGCAACACCCTCATCACCGGCGTCAGCGCCTACCCATTCGCCGTCGCCACCGGCGCCGGCAAGTGGCGGACCAAGGACAACCACGCCGAGCCCGACCGCTACGACGCCTTCGCTAGCCCCGGCGACGACGGCCCGCAGCCCGCCAGCGACGGCCTCGCCGGCGTCCAGGTCGGCACCTCCGCCCTCGCCTGGGCCCAGGTCTGGGGCCACATCCTCGGCGTCAAGAACTACGCCGAGTTCTGGAACACTTCAGCCCCCGCCAACCCCGCCACCACACGCAGCCGTGTCTACCAGAAGACCATCGACGCCAACAACGAAGGGCTGTTCATCAAGATCAAGAAGGCCGGCGTCATCACCGAAGTCCAGATCGCCTAGGAGGAAACGCGCGTGCCCTTCACGATCACGATCAACGACGTAGAGGTCACCGTCACCATCACCCGCGTCGAGGGCATCCTCACGGTGGACGCCACCGTCACCCTGGTGGCCACCAGCGGTCGGCGCTACGAGGACGACGCCCTCACCCCGACCCTGACCGCCGCCCAGCGCACGGCCATCAATAACTTCCTGGATAACGTGATTGCTCAGGCGAAGGACAGGCGGGGCATCGCTTAAAGTTGCAATCTCCCTGCACCCCATCTATCATCTGGGTAGATTGCCTACGGGAACCGACGCGGTCCTGACGGACGAGGTCCAGGAGCTGATCGACCGCACGATCAGGCAGACCGGGACCGATAGCGGCATCGGCTTCGGCTTCCTGGACCGAGAGGATGTCCGCTCCCATGTTCAGGAAGCCGCTGTGGCCGCGATGCACCGCTATGATGGTTCCCGCGGCAGCGTCCTCAGCTTCCTCCGGCCTCGTCTGCGCGGCGCCGCTATCGACCTGATCCGCAGCAAGGGCAGCAGGACCCGCCACCGCCCCGAGCGCAAATCTCCCGGCGGGGCATACCGCCGGCCGGTGGAGATCTCGATCGAGCGGGAACTCGAGACCGATGGACTTCGCCCCTTCGCTAGGGACTGGTCATCCCGCGCCGATACCGCTCCCCACGGTCCGATACGAGAGCAATCGGCGACCGGCTTGGCCGATCCCCTGGACGCGGTCGCCGGCGTCGACGAACTGGCCGACCTCACCCTGGCGCTCTGGCAGCTGCCGACCCGGCTTCGCCTGGTCCTCTATCTCCTCTTCTATGAGGAGCTGACGCCCCTTCAGGCCGCGGCCCGGCTTGACGTCACCGAGGAAACCCTCAGGGCGTTGCGAGATGCCGGTCTGACCAAGATGCGGCTGGCGCTCGTTCGTCGGGTGAACGGCCGGGCTTGACAGGCCGCCCCGATCGCGTTTCAATGATGGTGCAAGACGGCTGCTCGAAACGGCGGGGTTGACATGCCCCGCCGTTCGGCTATCATAAAGGGGCTTCATCCGTCTCTTCGGAGCTCCGGATGTTGACCCGGCGAGTGGCCCCGAGCGATCGGGGTCGTTCGCTTTTCTGGCACCCCATCTACCTACACCCGAGCGCGTAGCCTACCCGTCAGCAGCGTTACAACGGCTCGTTTCCGCACGCCCAGGCCTCGCCAGCCCTCTTCCGCCGTTCTCGCCGCCCATTCCCCGCTTCCGGCCCGTTTGACCCACGCCAGTGCCCTCTCAGGCTCGCTAGGCGGGAATTTCCCTATCTAAGCCTCGCGCGCCGTTCAACGCCTCCGGGCCCCTCCGGCGGGCCCTCGACCCCCTCAAACGCCCGCTACGGCCCTCTTCGATGTGTTGCATTCCGTTGCGATGTGTTGCATTCCGTTGCGAACCGTCTCACTTTACTGTCTCATTTCGGCCCCAAACCTATTGACATTTGTAGCCCTGTCACCTACAATGACTATAGGGTCAACATCATAGGAGAGGAGAGAACGCGATGACAATTCTCCAGACGGTCAAGAGCACAAGCTCCAGCGCTGTCTACGAGATCCGCAGGGGGGACGACGGCAACCTCTACTGCACCTGTCCCGGCTGGCGGTTCTCGAAGGCGCAGCCCAAGAGCTGCAAACACCTTGCCGGCTTCCAGGGCGGAGCGGCCTGATGGTCGTCGAGCTCAGCCCCACGACCTCGATCAGCCGGAACGGCAACGGCATCCACTACGGCGCCCTCGTCAGGAATCGGGGCAGCGCCGTCTTTCACGACACCGTCCACAGCACCTTGGCCGTCTGCGGACGGAGCATCGACGGCTTCGGCCCTAGGGCCGAGTGGCACGACTACGACGCCGGCCCCGTCCTGCAGCGGCACGGCTACCGGCGCTGCTTCGGCTGCGCCATCTTGAACGGAGGCATCTAATGAGCGCCTACATCGTGAACAAGCGACACATTGACGCCTTGCTGACGGCAGCCCTAAGCCTGCCCCGGCCAGATTCACAGATGCGGTGGTTGGACCCGGGCGAGCCCGAAGAGACGGACTATCAGCGCGGTGAGCCTTGGGGCGAGACGGCAGTCGCCACCTACCGGACGCGCGTGCGCTACATGACGGCGGAGAACGCGACCCACGTGGGCCGCCTGCTGCTGCTCGAGAACATGCGGAGCGTGAGCCATCGCTACGACGAGCCGCTGGAGCTGCCCAAATACGACTACACCGCCTACCGTCCATCCTTGACGCCGGTTCAGGTGCTGAAGGCCTTGAACGGCTTCGAGTATCAGGCATGCGAGCACCCCGGTTGGAAGAACAGCGAGGCCTACGCCTTCTGCGAGGCACTGCGCGGTGAGGCGATTCGGCAACTGTCGGGCTACGACGAGGCGGCATGGGAGATAGCCGAACAGATTTAGCCGCGACTGCGAGTTGCAGACGCGAGGAGAGGAGACTAAGATGAGTCGCACCCAGGCCACCCACGCGAGTTGGAAAGGCTCTATCACCTTCGGGATGGTGAGCGTGCCGGTCAAGCTCTACAGCGCGACCGAGGAGCGCAAGGTCGCCTTCAACATGGTCCATGGCGAGTGCGGGACGCGGACGAAGTCCAAGACGTTCTGCCCCGGCTGCGATCGCGACGTCGAACGCTCCGAGATCGTCAAGGGCTACGACGCCGGTGGCCAGATGGTCGTCCTTACCGATGAGGACTTCGACGGCCTCCCGCTTCGGAGCACCCGCTCTATCGACGTTATCGCCTTCGTCCCCTCCGAGACGGTGCCGCAGATCATGCTGGACAAGCCCTACTTCGTGGCGCCGGCCGAGGACGTCGGCCAGAAGGCGTTCGCTCTCCTGCGGGACGCCATGAACCTCGAAGTCGTGGCGATCGCCAAGCTCAGCCGCGGCGGCAAGGAATGGCTCTGCGCCATCCGTGCCTACGGCCGGCTGCTCGCCCTCCACTACCTGGTCTGGCCGGACGAGGTGCGCGCCATCGACGCCCTGGAGCAGACGCTGGAGGACGTTCCGGTGAGCGAGGAGGAGCAGCAGCTGGCGGCCGACCTGGTCAAGGCGATGACCCGGCCCGACGCCGGCGTCCTCGATGAGCAGCAGGACGGCTACCGCGAGGCGCTGCTCCAGGTCATCGAGGCCAAGCAAGAAGGCCGCGAGCCGGTGAAGCTGCCCCAGCCGAAGGCGGCGGGCGCAGCCAACCTCATGGCGGCGCTGAAGGCCAGCGTCGAGGCGGCGAAGGCAGAAGCGGCATGACCACCGCGAGACCGACGCTGCTGATTTGCGCAAACTGCAAGTCGGGCCTGCGCCGGCAATACCTCGATTGCGCCGGCTGCGATACCGCTCTCGTCGTCTGGCTGTGCGACTGCCCCAGGACCGTCCTGCCCAGCCGCTGTCAGATGTGCTTGTCCGCGCGGCTGGGCGAGCTGCTGCAGGAGGTGTTCGACAACGCGGCCTACGACGTGCTCGACGCCTACGGCGAGGCATTCTACGGCGAGGCCTGCTCCCTGATCGAAGAGGCGAAGGACGCCGCCGAGAGGAGAACGAAGGCATGCCGCTGACATGCGAGCGCTGCGGAGCCGAGCAGCAGTATGACATCTGCCGGGCCTGCTGGGAGACCGAATACGCCGTCCGCCTGTTCGTTCAGGTGATGCAGAGCATCTTCTCCAGCAAGGCCGGCATGCAGCGGGCCGCCCGCCGGGCCCGTCTCCACCGCTACTACCTCTCGCTCGCCCGCGACGGCGAGGAGAACATGGCTCGCACCTACATGGGAACGTGTGACTGCGGCTGCGGCGCCCTCATCAACTGGGGTTACATCTTCGTCCGCCGGGGCGACCGTCTCTATCTGCAGGGCTGTGACCCGGCGGGCGGCGAAAGGAAGACAGCATGATATTCCGATATGTCTCACGCGGCCTGTCCCTCGGCGGGCGGGCTGGCAGGATTAGCTGGTTCGATGAATCTTGCTACCGCGAATATATCCTCAGCACGCTAGGTCCAGATGGAGAGCCCTGGAGTGGGCCGGTGCCAGACGGGGCAACGTGTCGAGGATGTGGGAGGCTACTGCCCCTAGGCGAGCCAGAGAAGGAGCGACGTGCTTAAGCCAATGCTCGCCGAGGACCTGGCCCACTTCGACCGGAAGCCGCCCTGGGGCTCCGAAGACTGGGCGATGGAGATCAAGGTGGACGGCATCCGCCTGATCTGGACGAACGAAGACGGCGGCGCGCGCTACTACGCCCGCTCCGGCAACGAGCACACGGGCCGCTATCCATTCCTGGCCGGCCTCACTCTCCCACCGGGCACCATGCTGGACGGGGAGCTGGCCGTCCCCCTCGGCGTCTCCAGCGACGCCGCCGCGCTGACCAACCGTGGCCAGCTGGTCTACACGGTGTTCGACGTCCTCACGATGGACGGACACGACCTGCGCTCCCAGCCCTGGACCGCGCGGCGCGAGGCTCTGGAGATGGGCCTGTTCGCCGGCGTTCAACGGGTGGGGCTGAGCGAGGTCCTGCCGCCCGACGAGGACGTGGCACGGCGGCTCATGGAAGCCGGCCACGAGGGGGTAATCCTCAAGCGCCGCAACGCCACCTACCAGGAGGGCATCCGGTCCTGGGACTGGCTCAAGCGCAAGGCCACGTTCGACGTGGACGCGGTCATCGTGGACTGCGAGGGCTCCCCCAGCAAGGGCAGCCTCGGCGACTCCAACGGCTGGGTGTGCCTGAGCTATGGCTTCCACCGCGACGGGCAGCTGATCCGCTCCGGCACCGTCGGGCAGAGCGAGCCGCGCGAGATCCAGCAGGCGAAGGTGGGTAGGGTGGCGGTCATCCGCTGCAACGGCATCAACGCGGAGACCGGCGCCCTGCGGCACCCGCGGATCATCAGGTTCAGGACCGACAAGTCGGCCGAGGAGTGCCTCCTGTGAAGATATGCTGGATGCCGATCACTGCGGGCCTCTTCTTCCTCATCGCCTGCGATGGGACCAGGCTCAAGCCTCGCCCCGAACCGGCAATCGAAAGTCCAGTAGCAACTCTCATGCCAATTGCAACGGAAACGGAACCCTCTATCATTTCTGTTCCCACCTCTCCTGTTCCCACCCTGACGCCCGCGCCCGCTCCGCCAGTATCCCTTCCGACTGAGCCTGCTTGGGTCGTAGCTCCTCTGCCCCGCTGCGCGATCGTGGATGTGCTCCACCCATCACCAGACCTTATCCAGGCGACATTGTGGGCGGTGGAGCAGTGGAACAGGTATTACGGCTGTGAGCGATTGATCACAGGCTCCGACGGCATCCCCGTTGTCTGGTCAAATGCGAGACCGGATCTGGTGTCCTACACAATGATAACGCCGCCGCTCCCTCCATGGACTGCGCTGGGAATCTACATCAACCCCGATCTCTACGACCCGACAATTCACTACCTGCCCTGCGTGCTGCTGCACGAGTTCGGTCACGTCGTGGGGTTCACTGAAGACGAGGGGCCGGCGGTCATGCATGCGAGCTATTGGAACGGCCGCATTGTCAAGGACTGTCGGCTGTGAGCGAGGTATCGTTCGAGATGGCTCCCTCCTCCCTGCGTCCAGGCATGGCAACCTGCCGGCTGGACGAGGATGGGGCCGTCGAGAAGTTCTGCCCGCGCTGTGCCGAATGGTGGCCGGCGACCTCGGAGTTCTTCTACCGGAATGCCGGAAAGAACCCGCCCCTGCACTCCTACTGCAAGTCCTGCACCGTCGATTGGCAACGTGAGCGTGGGCTGCGAGGGCCGCCCCGCAGACGAGAGGTGCTCTCATGACCGGCTGGCTGCTCATAGGCTTTGCGATCGGCGGCTTCCTCGCCGCCATCCATACGGCTGTCCTCTACGGGGTTGACGGCGCGACGGTGGGTGCCGTAATGTTGTCCAGCGTGCTGTTCTACATCGGAGGGAGCCGACTGGTTGGACGGGACTGAGCTCCGCCGCCGGCGCGAGGCTCTCGGCCTCACGCTGGAAGAGGTGGCCGACCTTATAGGCCGGGCCGGCCCCAACCGGCGCCAGACCATCTCCCAGTGGGAGCGCGGCGACAAGCCCATCCCCAGCGCCGACACCGTGTCCCTCCGGGCCGCCTTCCAGTCGGAAGCCCGCCGCCTGTCCGGTCTCCGCCGGCGCCTTCGCTCCAGGCTCGATGTCCTGACGCCACGCCAGCGCGAGGTGATGGTGCTCCGCTACGGCCTGGAGAACGCCACGATGCGCAGCCTGGAGGACGTCGCCCGCGTGCTAAAGGTCTGCCGGCAGAACGTGGCCGAGGTCGAGGAATATGCGATCAAGCGGATCGGCCTGGTATAATAGGAGCAACGAACGAATGACCGGCGCGACGCTCACACGCCCGCCGGTCCGACACCAGGAGGATAAGCTCCCGATGCTCGATCAGTCTCCCACCTTCGGCGATTCCCGTCTACCCACACGCTTCTGGGCGAAGGTAAACGAGAACGGCCCTATCCCAGCTCACCGGCCTGACCTCGGCCCCTGCTGGCAGTGGACGGCGGCTCGGACCAGTCATGGCTACGGATCATTCATGGCTGGCAGTCGCAGGGATGGCACGTATAAAATCGTATGCGCTCACCGTTGGATCTACGAGCAGCTGATCGGCCCCTTTCCAGTTGGATTGGAGCCCGACCACCTCTGCCGCAATCGTGCCTGCGTCCTTCCCGCTCACATGGAACCTGTCACGCGCCGAGAGAATATCCTGCGCGGCGCATCACCCATCGCTGAGGAGGCCAGGGCCGAAGCTTGTCCGCAAGGCCATCCATACGATGAGATCAATACCTATCGCGACCGAGATGGTGGCCGATCCTGTCGGCTCTGCCGTGCCGCCGCCCGTCAGCGGTGGCGGGCGAAGAGCGTCAAGACGCTCGGCGCACCGCGAACGGCGCGAAGCGGCGCTGAGCCTCCAGCGCCCGCCGGCCGCGGTCATACATGACGTAGCGCAGCGTCGACTCGATCTTGGCGTGGCCTAGAATCGTCTGCAGCGTCTCCAGCCCGCCGCCGTTCTCCAGGAAGCTGACGGCGAAGGTGTCCCGAAACCGGTGAACATAGGCCCCCATCACATCCGCCTCGTCGGCCAACCGCCTGACCAAGCGGTAGAGCCCGGACGGCGTGATCCCAAAGACTACAGCTGAGCCGTCCCGGCTCTCCATGTGCATCCCCAGCAGCCGCAGGGTCGTCGGCTCCAGACCAACCCAGCGCTCACGTGAGCCCTTCCCCCGGACGAGAATCGCTCCTTCGCGCACGTTCTGGCGTCGCAGCGAGCACAGCTCACCGGCCCTTACGCCCGTGTTGTAGAGGATGGCGATCACGGTCTGGTCCCTCAGGGCTGTGGCCGGCCACTGCCGGGTGGCCAGCATGAAGCGGTCGATCTCATCCGGGCTGTAGGGCTGGACCTCATCGACCCTCTCCACCGGCGGCCGCACCTCGCGGCTCGGGTCGTCGGCGATCAGCTCGCGTCCTTGGCACCAGTGGAAGAAGTGGCGCAGCGTCCGCCAGCGGTTATGGACGGTGTTGTCGGACCGCCCCAGGTCGCGCAGGTGGCCCAGGAACGCCTCGATGTCCTCCGCCTGAACCGCGGACATCTGTCCCGTCAGGTCCTCGGCCAGGAAGAACGCCGTGAATTGATCTATCGCTTCCCGGTAGTTGCGCTCCGTCCGCGCTGAGATCCCCTGGGCCCGGAGGGACTGGAAGAAGAGCAGCTTGGCCTCGCTGAACATGTCAGACCGCCTTCTGCGGGTTTCCTCGAGGCGCGTGCTAGATAAGGATGGGCGTAGGGGCTACGGTTGTCAAGGGTGGTCGCACGGGCGCCTCTTCTAGTCAATCTGCTTGGGAAGCAGATGCTCTACCACTGAGCTACGCCCGCTCCCGGGCGTCTATTCGTAGAGCCTAGCTCGCCGCAGAGGTCTCGCGGGCTTCCTCCGCCACCATCTCGTCCATCAACTGTCCTGGGGACCTGCCGGTGATCAGGGACACCACCTTGAGCGAACGAGGGTCCAGCGGACGGCGTCGGTGCCGGGCCTTGCTGGTCATCCAGCTGTAGAGCGTCCCAGCTGGAATCTGCAGGTTGTGCAGGAGACTTTCCGCTCTCGCCATCTCCTCGATGCTCCCGTATCCCTTCTCTCGCAGCACTCCCCAAAGGCGTTCGGGGATGCCCATGTCTAACCTCGCCCAACAGCATAGCGCTGGCGGCTCGCAGTTGTCAAGATATTCTCGAACATTCGAGGCATAATCTGTTCACAACCATCTTGACAGGTGCGAGTCACACTGCTAAAACCACTGTGACTCGCACTTGTAAAGATGAAGAACGGAAGACGGCCCCGCAACGATCTCAAGGCCAGGCTCGTCGCCCTGGGCATCCGGCAGTCGGAGCTGGCCGAGCGATTGGGCCTAAGCAATCACCTGAACGCGGTCCTGAACGGCCGGGCGCCGATCACGAGGCGCCTTGCCGGTCAGCTCGCCCAGGAGCTGGGCATGACCGTCGAGGAAGTCATGGAAGGAGCGCGATGATCCCCAACGAGATGACGCCGACAATGAGCCCCGAACAGGTCTTAGAGAAGCTGCCGCCAAGATTGCGCGTCAAACTGACGCAGCGTGGTGATTGTCTTATCTGGACCGGAGGCAAGAAAGGGAAGGGCTACGGCGTTCTAAGCCTGAACGGTAGAAGGGGTCGGGCACATGTCGTTATCTACGAAGCGCTTGTGGGTCCAGTTCCTGAGGGCTTGCAGCTAGACCACCTCTGTCGGACTCGGCTGTGCATCTGGCCAGGGCATCAGGAACCCGTCACTTGCCGCGAAAACCTAATGCGTGGCAATACGATTGCCGCCTGCCAAGCAGCTAAATCGCATTGCATTCGTGGCCACCCTTTTGACGGCGTGAATACCTATCGTGCTCCCAATGGCACACGGAAGTGTAGAGCCTGTAGGAGTCAACAACGCAGCCCCGTTCGAGGTAGGCGGCCGGCGCTGGAGATGGCCCATGTGTCAGGGACAGCCCGGTATGGGGTGGGCGTCTAGCTGGCGGCAGGACTTCTGGAGGGTGATGGAGACGATGCATCCTGACGCTCGCCGGAGGTTCGAACGCCAGGGCCCGATCTACCCGCTGGCGCGGGCCTTGTTTATCGGAGCGGCGATGAAGCTTGGTCTGAGCATCGAATACGCGGCCTACATCCTGGAGCAAGTCCACTGCGCCATCGTGGAGGCGGAAGGTTGACCTGCGATACAGGCAAGGGACTCGTTGCTGTCCGGTTGCAGGTCGGCTGGAGCCGCCCCGGCCCGCCGCCTCCGATCGGCTGGCTGAACACCGAGCGCCGGTTGCTCGTCATCCCGGCCCGCTGGTATCCGCACTTCTTCTGGGAGTGCGATTCGTGGACGTTCGACCGCGCCACCTTCGATCACTACCACAAGGGCTTCAGCCTCGTCCAGGTGCACCTGCGGCAGGGCCTCGGGCACGTCTTCTACGACATCGCGGCTGACAACTTCCTGCGCCAGGGCCACTCCTCACACTCATGCGGCGACAAGGACCGCCGCAGATATGAGAAGTGGCATTGCCCGCGGCGATTCTTCACCTATGACGCCGAGCTGGAGGCGCGCTACCCGGCGCCGGAGGCACCCCGCCAGGGTGTCCTGCTGTGAGCGTGCCCAAGGACAGCCGGACGCTTCTGCTGGAGGCGATCAGCGAGGAGCAGTTCCAGCAGCAGGTCATCGACCTGGCCACGCTGCGCGGCTGGCGCCACTACCACACTCGCGACAGCCGTCGCAGCGCCGAGGGCTTCCCGGACCTGGTGCTCGTCCGGCTGAGCCGCATCATCTTCTCCGAGATCAAGGCGCAGAAGGGCCGCCCTAACGCTGAACAGCGATCTTGGCTAACCCTTCTCCTCGATACCGGCAAGGTGGAAGTCTACATCTGGCGTCCGTCGGACTGGGAGCGCCTCGTCGAGGTCCTCACGTGACGGATCAGATTGTCCTGGGCTTGTCCGGAGTGGATGGCGATGTCGATGGCTGTGACCTGCCGCTGAAGATGGATATTCCCCGCCTGATCGAAACCCGCCTGCTCCTGCAGGCCAACAGCGGCGGCGGCAAGTCCTGGGCGCTGAGGCGCATCCTGGAACAGTCCTTCGGAATGGTTCAACACCTGGTTATCGATCCGGAGGGCGAGTTCGCTACGCTGCGCGAGCGCTACGACTACGTGCTCGCCGGCCGCGCTGGCGACACCCCCGCCGAACCGCGCTCGGCGGGCCTTCTGGCGCGGCGCCTGCTCGAGCTCGGCACCTCCGCCATAATCGATATCTACGAGCTCAAGCACCACGAGCGCATCGCCTTCGTGAAGAACTTCCTCGAGGCTCTGGTGAACGCCCCGAAGGCCCTGTGGCACCCGGCGCTCGTGGTGATCGACGAGGCCCACGTCTACGCTCCCGAGAAGGACCGCGCCGAATCGCTCTCCGCGGTCGTGGATCTAGCGACGCGCGGCCGCAAGCGCGGCTTCTGCCCCATCCTGGCGACGCAGCGCATCGCCAAGCTGAGCAAGGACGCGGCCGCCGAGCTCAACAACAAGCTGATCGGCAGGGCCAGCCTCGACAACGACATGCGCCGGGCGGCCGACGAGTTGGGCATGGCGGCCCGCGAGGACCGAGAGGGGCTGAGGACTCTCGCCGAGGGGGAGTTCTACGGCTTCGGGCCGGCTATCTCCCAAGTCGTGACGAAACTCAAGGTTGGGCCGGTGATCACCACTCACCCTAAGGCCGGCTCCCGGCATCTCATGACCCCGCCACCGGCGACGGCCAAGGTCAAGGCGGTGCTCGCTCAGCTCGCGGATCTTCCGGGGGAGGCGGAGCAGGAGATCAACGACCTCAAAGGGGCGAAGGCGGAGATCTCGCGGCTGCGCGGCGAGCTCACGCGGGCCCGGCGGTCACCATCCGACGACGCCCTGATCGAACGCCGCATCAAGGAGGCGGTCACGCAGCAGGTTGAGGTGCAGCGAGTGGCCTCGGTGCGGGCCCTACGGGAACTGCAGGAGGACAAGTCCGGTCTGGAACGGCAGATCGAGCGCTGGGAGCGCTGGCGGGAGGGCGTCGCTGCGGTCTTAAAGCGCTCGATCGAAAGCCTGGAGTTGGCTGTGGCCGGCGTCCCCCTGAAACAAAGCCCTCCTCTTCGGGCCAAGCCTCAGCCGATTCCCGCTGGACCCGTCCATCCCGCCGAGCCCGCGAGCGCGCGCCCTGAAAGGCCATTGCCTCCCGACCCAAGTCCCAACGGTGCCGTCACCGATCCTCAGAAGAAGCTCCTGGACGCCCTGGCGGCCTTCGAGCCGCTCGGCGTCGACCAGGTCGACCGCGGCGTGTTGGCCGCATATGCTCGCGTCAGTCCCCTCAGCAGCGGCTACACCAATAACCTGGGCCGGCTAAGGACTCTAGGCTACATCCATTACCCTGCCGGCGGGCAAGTCGCTCTCACCGAGCAGGGCAGGTCTCTCGCCTCACCCGACCAGCTCATCAGCTCCGTCGAGGATCTGCATGAGGGCTGGTATGCGATCCTGCCCAGGCCCCAAGCGGCCATCCTTCGAGCGCTAATCGAGATCTATCCGCGAGACCTACATCGGCAGGAGCTGGCGGAGCGCCTGGAGGTCTCCGCCGCGAGCAGCGGCTACACCAATAACCTGGGCCGGCTAAAAACGCTCGGCTGCATCGACTATCCCGCCGGCGGCCGCGTCCGCGCCAGCGAACGCCTGTGGCCCGAGGGGGTGGCGTGACGGAAGAAAAGGACGGGCTCAACCAATACACCTGCAATACCTGTAACGGCACGATAACGACCATCAATCGGGTCGAAGGGGTCACACCAGCATTCCTCGCTTGCCGCGCTACGAATGGCTGCATGGGCCGGATGTCGAGCCACTTCTACCGGGTTACTGGCTCGCCTGAGCCGACCCACGAATGGTTCCGGCCTAGCCTGAAGAATGCCCGCCGCCACGGGCCGGAGATGTTCGACCACGTTAAGGGCGGCGGCCTTGAGATAAGGGCGCTCCCGTGACGCTCGACTTCTCCGACGTCCGCATCCTCGTCGCCGGCGACGTTTGCGAGGACGTCATACTCGTCGGCCCTGCCGCCCGCCTATCGGGAGACGCGCCCGGCGTCCCCATCGTGAGCGTCGAGGAGACGCTCCATCTCGAAGCCTGCGCCTCCTCCGCCTTCCGTCAGGTCGTGGCGCTCGGCGCCCAGGCCTACCTCATCCCGGCCGGCCGGCCGGCGCTCAAGAGCCGACTGATCGCTTCCTACGACGGCGCCTCTCGCCAGCTCGCTCGCTGGGATTCGCCCTGGCCCTCCCAGGACACCGAGTCGTTTCGGGCCTTGCTCCAGGAGGCTCCCCCTGCGGACGCGCTCCTCTTCAGCCAGTATCGTCGCACGCCGCCCCTGGAGCCGATCCTGCGATCGGTCCGCCGCTGGCCAGGCTTGCGCGTCGTCGACGCCAAGAACCCCGGCCACTTCGCGGGCCTGGATGTGCTCAAGGTGTCTCTGGACGACGCCTGGGCGTCGCTGCGCCCGCCGCGGCCGCAGCGCACCCCCCACAACGCGGCGGCGGCCGCGAGCGCGCTCGCGCGCTCCTACGGTTACCGCCTGGTGGTCATCACTCTCGGCCGCGACGGCTACGCCGCTTCATGTGAGGGGGCGGAGATAATCGAGGGAGGTCATCCCGGCGGCAGTTCAACGGTGGGTGCCGGCGATGTCTTCGTGGCGACGCTCGCCTGCGCCCTCTCCGCCAAGCACGAAGCTGGCCAGGCGCTCAAGATCGCCAACCTCGCCGCCGGCCTCGCCTGTCGCAAGCAGGTGCACCTACCAAACGTGACGGCGGCCGAAATCGTGGAGGCGCTATGACCTGGCTTGACCGCATCAAGTCGAAGGCCGGCGACTGGAACCACGTCTCCCAGCTGGTCGAGGACGCACGCAGGGTTCTCGGTGACGCCCAGATGCCGACGAGGCTCGTGCTCACCAACGGCTGCTTCGACATCATGCACCCGGGCCACGTCTGGAGGCTGCACGAGGCGTCTCTCCTCGGCGACATCCTCATCGTCTCGCTGGATGCCGACGACGATGTCCTGCGCGCGAAGGGTAAGCTCGCGATGCCCTGGGCCGACCGCGCCCAGATGGTCTCCTGCCTCTCGTTCGTCGCCGGTGTCACCTGGCACACTTCGGAGCCCTGCTGGCGCCGGCCGGCGGCCGATTGCACCCTTCCCTCGCTACTCCGCTTCCTCCGGCCCGATGTCTGGGTCGCCCGCCACTACGGCCTGCCCCCGGAGGAGCTGCAGGCGGCCGAGGAGGTCGGCACGGAGGTTCTCCAGGTCGGCTGGGTCGGGGACTGGTCCTCTACGGTGATCTCCCGGCGACTCCTATCTGGCGGCTGACGGATAAACCTGCTGCAAACTATTGACATTTGTAGCCCCGTCACCTACAATGATTACAGGGTCAACATCATAGGAGAGGAGAGAAACGCGATGAAGCATTCCCACCACTGCCCTATCCATGGGTGCCACGCTGCCCGGCGGGCCGCCATCGACCTGGTGCGGTCGCTCCGCTGGCAGGAGATGAAGGTGAGAGTCCGCCATGCCTGAACGCAGGGCTAACCAGCCGGTCAACGCCGAGTCCTCGGATGACGACATCCGCGATCGGGCGGGAGAACTGTATGAGCGCGACGGCGAGCTAGAAATCGATAACGAGGCTGAGGTGAGCAGGGGCGATGTCCCCAAGACCCCCGAACACCGCTGCGCCTGCATAACGGTTGACATTCAAGCCGCTCATTGGAGCAATTGCCCAAATCGAGAGAACAGAGTGGAGACCAGCGATGACCTCGGTTGACAAGCTGCAACGGGCCGTCGAGATCGTTCGCGGCCTGCCCACCGACAAGCTGCATGTCCTGGACCGCGCTACGGCGATCACGGTGATGGACCACGTCACCTACCACGACTGGCAGGCGCGTGCTCAAGCGCACGGCCTGATCAGTGCCGACGTCGCCACCTGGCTCTACAACAACCTGGGCCCGGTCTGGATGCCGGCCAACGACGGCTGGCCGATCGGCGTGGACACCGCGACGAAGTTCGTCGTCACCCACGCGATCGGCAAGGTCGCGCTGGCCCTGCAGCTCAGAGGACTGGTGGCGGCATGAAGGCGGCGCTCCTTACCCTGGCCATCGAGGACGTGCGCCCGAACCCGGACCAGCCCCGCAAGACTTTCAACCCCGATGCGCTGGAGGAGCTGGCCGCCAGCCTCAAGGCCTACGGCCAGTTGCAGCCGATCGCGGTGCGCCCGGACGGCAAGGGCTACATCATCGTGGCGGGAGAGCGCCGCTGGCGGGCGGCCAGGGCGGCCGGCCTCCGCGAGATCCACGCCCTGGTCCGGGACGACCTTACCGACGACGAGGCGTTCGAGCTTTCGCTGGATGAAGGGCACGGTCACTTGGAAGGTCCAGGTGCTCGGTTGCCGGGAAGACATCCAGCACCTGGTGTCGCGGCGACAGCTCACGCTGATACAGGGCATCCAGCTCGGCCGCTTGTCCTACAACGGTCAGGGCCGGGCGCTCCGCGTCCTAGTGAACGAGCGGCTGGACTCCGTCGCGTTCACGCAGTTGGTGAATGGCATCTACGGGCAGGAGAACAGCGTGGAGATGTTCCCGGTCGAGGAGGTCCAGATCAGCCCAGAAGCGCAGAAGGCTGGCAAGGTCGCCACGGACTTCCTGCGTCTGGCCGGCGCCGCCGCGATCCAGCTGGCTGATCACGACGACCTCCATATCGGCAGCGGCCTCGTCGGCGAGGTCGGGGTCGAGGAGAAGGTCGAGGTGATCACGCGGGCACTCCAGCGTCTCAGGAACATCGTCCGCCGCCGGCGCGGGCAGCTACTCGCCGGCCAGGTGGAACGCCAATTCTCTATTGACACCTGTAGCCCTGCGCTCTACAATACCCCAAAGGGTCAATGATCGGAGGCACAAGCGGATGAAGCTCTTCACCTATGGCTATGGCAGCTCACTGGTGGAGAACACCATCGAGCGCCTCAAGGAGGCGGGCGTCCGCCACGTCGTCGACGTGCGCTACAGCCCGAACAGCCGCGACCCGGACTACCGGCAGAGGCGTCTACTGGCCATCCTGCAGTATAGCGGCCTGACCTACACCCACCTGCCGGAGCTGGGGAACGTCAACTACAAGGGCGGCCCGGTGGCTCTCGTCAACCAGGGGTCCGGCATCCGCAAGCTCCAGACGCTGATCGAATCCGAGGAAGGCGTCTGCATCCTCTGTGTCTGCAAACGGCCCGACGGCTGCCACCGCCGCACCATCACCGACATCCTGCAGTCCGTTTTCAACGTGGAGGTCGTCGATCTCTAATGTCCGCGACTGCGAGTCGCACCAGTAAGAAGGAGCCGTGCGGCACTTGCCCTCGTTGCCGAGGCATTCCCACGGCTGACCCGAACTGGGGCTTTGACCAAGCGCTCGTGCCAGGGGTGCTATGCGTCGCCTGCAGGCTCCCAATTGGCGACGAGCCATATGAACTCGACACCGGCCTCGCCCGGTTCGGGACAATGCTGTTCTATCACCGTCGATGCAAAGAGAAACAGAAGGAGGACGAAATGGCAAAGACCAAGACGAAGGCGCCGCCCCAGGCGACGCTTCCAAACATCGACCTGAACGCCGCCTCCCAAGGGGCGCGCACCGAGGTCGCCGTCAAGGACGTCCGGCCCAGCCCGTTCCAGGTCCGCTCGGCGAACGCCATCGCCGACCTGGCCGACTCGATCAAGCAAGACGGGCTCCTGCAGCCGATCACCGTGCGCAGCCTCAGCGCCACCACTGGCCGGCCCGCCATCTTCGAGGTCGTGGCGGGTCACCGCCGGCTGGAGGCCTGCCGCTCCCTCGGCTGGGAGCGCATCCCCGCCCAGGTCGTCAACATCGACGACGAGGCAGCCTACCGGCTGTCGCTGATCGAGAACCTGAAGCGGGTCGACCTGAACCCTATGGAGGAGGCGCGCTCCTACGCCATGGCCCGCGACAAGCTGGGCTGGACCATCGGCCAGATCACGGAGGCGGTCAACCGCTTGCGGGCCTACGTCGAGGGACGGCTCGGCCTGCTCGACCTTCCCCAGCCCCTGCAGGACGCGGTATCCGGAGGCCTCCCTATCGCGAAGGCGCAGGCTATCGAGCCCCTCACCATCATCGAGGGGGCCGTGGAGGAAACCCTCAGCGCGAAGGACAGGGACGGCGCCGCCCTTGTCGACTGGACGGCGTCCGGTCTCAAGGAACGGACGCGGAAAGTCCTCGAGGAACGAACCTTCCAGATCAAGCAGCGCTGGGACTCCGAGATCTGCAAGGCGAAGGGCTGCCTGCAGATGATCGGCAGCAAGCCCTTCTGCACCGACCTGAGCCACGCCTTCGCCATGCTGGTCGAAGCGAGCGAGGAACTCCTGCAGTGGTCGCTGGACGACTTCTTCGA
>Ga0209342_10002422_pt1 | contig 20046 bp, 10 predicted proteins | sample RifCSP16_2_FD_184023 | JGI IMG/M metagenome (GOLD analysis project Ga0209342, IMG submission 184023) | Soil microbial communities from Rifle, Colorado - Rifle CSP2_sed 16_2 (SPAdes) (version 2) | ecosystem: Environmental > Terrestrial > Deep subsurface > Rock core/Sediment | place: Rifle... | reverse complement strand
TCATCTACTGGGCCTATTCCCTGTCGGATGCTGTCACGTTAGGCGAGATCCTGAATCGGAGCGCCGGGGTGGAGGTAACGGTCCGGTGCCCGGCCCAGGGGGACGCCTCTCGGTGTTGGTTCGAATCCTTTGTCTTGCGCTGAGTCCTCCTGCCTTGACAGCCGCAGGCTGACCTCCTACGATGGGGGGGCGTGGCGAGCCCTTCTCCCCTTGGAAATGCGGGAAGGAAAAGAACCTATGCTCACGGAAGAGGCCGTCCTCAACGCCTTGCGGAAGGTCCAGGACCCGGAACTACACCGGGACCTCGTCTCCCTGGAAATGGTGAAGACGATCACGGTGGAAGGCGGGGCCGTGGCGGTCACCGTTGAACTCACCACCCCCGCCTGCCCCCTGAAGGCCCAGGTGGAAGAAGAGACGAGGGCGGCGATCCAGGCCCTCCCCGGAGTGACAGCGGTCACCGTCACCCTGACGGCCTCGGTGCGCAAGCCCCCTCCGGGGCGCCAACCTCTCCCAGGCGTCAAGCACATCGTCGCCATCGGCAGCGGTAAGGGGGGGGTGGGTAAGTCCACGGTGACGGCGAATCTCGCGGTGGCTCTCGCCGAGGCGGGCGCCGCCGTCGGCCTCCTCGATGCGGACATCTACGGACCGAGCATCCCTATCATGATGGGGGTGCACCGGCAGCCTGAGGTGGTAGCCAAGCGCATGCAGCCCCCGGTAAACCACGGGGTCAAGCTGATGTCCTTGGGCTTCCTCCTGCCAGATCATGCCGCCCCGGTCGTCTGGCGGGGGCCGATGGTCGCCCAGGCGGTCAAGCAGATGTTGATGGAGGTGGATTGGGGGGAGATCGACTACCTCCTTGTGGATCTCCCCCCGGGGACGGGGGATGCCGCCCTGACGCTTGCCCAGGCGATCCCCCTCACAGGGGCGGTCGTCGTCATGACCCCCCAGGAGGTGGCCGTCCAGATCGCCACGAAGACCCTCAACATGTTTCGAACCCTGAAGGTCCCCATCCTCGGGATCATCGAGAACATGAGCTATCTCCTCTGCCCCCACTGCGGGCGGCCGGTGGAGCTGTTCGGTCACGGCGGCGGGCGCAAGGCCAGCCAGCGCCTTGAAGTCCCATTTCTGGGAGAGATTCCGCTCGACCTCGTCCTCCGCCAGGGCGCCGATGTGGGGCGGCCCGTCCTTATCGAGGCCCCGACATCTCCCGTGGCGGACGTCTTCCGGCAAGTGGCGGGCAATCTGGCCGGAAGGATCAGCGTCGAGGCGCTCAAAGAATAGTTTCTAGGGGCTGAAGGAGATTTTTCCCTTTATGTTTAGGTAGTTTTGTTCTTTCTGGCACCCAAAATGCACTGAGGTGCAGCGACAAGAGGATCGGGAGGTATAGGTGGGAATTATCCTGCTAGCGGATGACCAGCGGGACTCTCGGGCACGATTGCAGGGACTCCTGGAAGGACAGGGGTTTTCCGTGATCGCCGCGTCCAGCCTCGCGATGGCTGTGCCGCTGGCCAAATCCGATCCTCCAGATCTCGCCTTCTTGAACATCACCCGATCGCGGGAAGAGGGGTGGACCGTCTGTCGCGACATCCGGCGGTTCTGCCCCAAGGCGAAGATCCTTCTCTGGGTTGAGGGGGGGCCGACCGAAGATGAGATCACGCTGGGTCGAGAAGCCGGAGCAGATGAAGTGGTCCCGGAGGTCCGCAGCCTGGTGGAGGTATCCAGGTTTCTCGAGGCGGCCTCGGCTGGGCACTCTCTGACGTGTCCGGAGTGTCAGAGCGTCTTTCGCTTGCAGCAGATGCCGGTGCCGGGCTCGAGGGTGGAGGCCCAGTGTCCCGAGTGCCACTTTCTCATTGGTGTGATGTCCCAGGGGCAGGAAGTGGTCACGCTCGAGTCCCCCTTTAATGGCCGGCCGAAGATCCTGGTCGTGGAGGACACCAAATTCTTCCGGGCGTACCTTACAGATCTGCTTGTCGGTGCGGGGTTTGACGTGGTGACGGCCCAAGACGGGGTGGAGGCGTTGGAATACCTCACCGGGGAGTGTCCCGACCTGGTCATCACCGATGTCTTGATGCCACGCATGCACGGCTTCGACCTCTGCCGCAAGATCAAGGACCGCCCGGAGACCGCCTCGGTGCCGGTCATCATGATGACCCAGGTGTACACGCGGATGCAGCATGAGGGCGAAGCCCGCGGTGTGCAGGGGGCGGATGACTATATCACGAAGCCGTTCCAGCCGAGCGACCTGCTCGCCCGCATCTGGCGCTTCCTCCCTCACACCCTGTAGTTCTGGTTGCTTCGTTTTATTCACGACCCGTCCGCGCTCCGCCATCAAGGAATCGATCAATAAGGCCGCCTACCTGCCCTGAGCGAAGTTGGAGGGGGCGGCAGCCTCTTCAACCGCCTCCGCGCCGTTCTCGGCGCCTAACCCGCCACACCAGGGTTAGTCGAAGGAGCGACCAGGCTCCTCTTCGCCGGAGCCGGGCAAAATATAGACAGATGGGTGCCATGTAGGGTACCATGTCGTCCTACATGTGTCCCGCATGCCCGCAGGTCGAGGATTCGAGGTGCCGCCATGAAGAATGACCACATCCCTGCGCTCATCAAAGAGCTTCGAGAACGCCTGGACCTCACCCAAGAACAATTTGCCCAGAGGGTTGGAGTCACGTACAGCACCGTGAACCACTGGGAAAACGGAAAGCGGACTCCGCAGCCGTACTTGATCCGGCGACTCCTAGAGCTCAAGCAAGAACTCGACCAGCAGGCGAGAAGGAAAAGGTAAGCTGGTGGCGCGATTGGAAGACCTGACCCGCGGGGCGACAGTCAAGGGCATCCTGCCGGACCGCCTCGTCACCATCGTGGACGTCAAGTGGCACGGTTCAACTGTGGCGGAGGTGACCTACAAGGACGCCTCTGGCCGCCTCGCCAACGAGCTCCTCTACCGGGACCGCGAGCCCACGCTCGAGATCGTGACCCAGGGAGCGCCGTTCAGCTTCGACGGCGACGGGGCACAGTTCCGGCTGGCCTCCGAGGCCCGCCGCATCAGCCTGGCCTACCTGTTCGACCCACTGCTGGCCGTCCACACATCGATCATCGAACCGCTGCCGCACCAGATCACCGCCGTGTACGGCGAGATGCTGCCCCGGCAACCGTTGCGGTTCCTCTTGGCGGACGACCCGGGAGCCGGAAAGACCATCGTGGCCGGCCTGCTCATCAAAGAGCTGATGATCCGCGGAGACCTGCAGCGCTGCCTGATCTGCTGCCCGGGCAACCTCGCCGAGCAGTGGCAAGACGAGCTTGACTCCAAGTTCCATCTGCCGTTCGAGATCGTTGGCCGGGATGCCATCGAGGCCTCCCGCACCGGCAATCCCTACGTTGAGAAGAACCTCGTCATCAGCCGCCTCGACCTGATGAGCCGTAACGACGACGTGCTGGCCAAGCTGGATCAGACAGAGTGGGACCTCGTCGTGGCGGACGAGGCGCACAAGCTGCACGCCTCGTTTTTCGGCGGTGAGGTCAAAGAGACCAAGCGGTACAAACTGGGCAGGCTCCTGGGTCGCCTCACCCGGCACCTGCTGCTCATGACGGCGACGCCCCACAACGGGAAGGAGGAGGACTTCCAGCTCTTCTTGGCGCTCCTCGACGCCGACCGCTTCGAGGGCAGGTTCCGCGACGGCGTCCACATGGTGGATGTGTCCGACCTCATGCGCCGCTGTACGAAGGAGACGCTCGTCCGATTCGACGAGACGCCTCTGTTCCCCGAACGATGGGCATACACCGTTACCTACAGTCTTTCCGATCTGGAGGCCAGGCTCTACGCCGAGGTCACCAACTATGTCCGGGACGAGTTCAACCGGGCCGATGCCCTGGAGGAGGGCCGCCGGGGAACGGTCGGCTTTGCCCTCACCATCCTCCAGCGCCGGCTGGCCTCATCACCGGAAGCCATTTACCAGTCGTTGAAGCGCCGCCGGGAACGTCTGGAGAAACGCCTCCGGGAAGAGAAGCTCCTCAAGCGCGGCGCCGAGGTCTCCGTGGACGTGGCCCCGGACCTGCCCGTGCTGACGCAGGAGGACATTGAGGACCTCGACGACGCGCCGGGAGCCGAGGTCGAAGAAACCGAGGAGAAGGTCGTCGACCAAGCCTCGGCCGCCCGGACCATCGCCGAGCTGGAGGCGGAAATCGCCACGCTACGCCGCCTGGAGGAACTGGCCGTCCAGGTGCGCCAGAGCCGAACTGACAAGAAGTGGGAGAAGCTGTCCGAGGTGCTCCAAAACACGCCCGAGATGTTCCATCCCGACGGCCACCGGCGGAAGCTGGTCCTCTTCACGGAGCACCGGGACACCCTCAACTACCTCGCCGACCGTCTGCGGAGCCTCCTGGGGCGTCCCGAGGTCGTGGTGATCATCCACGGTGGCCTGGGCCGCGAGGAGCGCAAGAAGGCCCAGGAGGCGTTCACGCAGGACAAGGAAACCCAAATCCTTGTCGCCACCGACGCGGCCGGGGAGGGCATCAACCTCCAGCGGGCCCACTTGATGGTGAACTATGACCTGCCCTGGAACCCGAACCGGCTGGAGCAGCGCTTCGGGCGCATCCACCGCATCGGCCAGACGGAGGTCTGCCACCTCTGGAACCTCGTCGCGCACGAAACCCGGGAAGGGGAGGTCTTCGAGCTCCTACTCGAGAAGATGGGGGAACAGCGGAAGGCGCTCGGCGGCCGGGTCTTCGACGTCCTGGGAAAGGTGTTCCAGGAGAAACCGCTCCGCGACCTCCTCATCGAGGCCATCCGGTACGGAGAGAAGCCTGAGGTCCGTGAGCGGCTCCGCCAGGTGGTGGATAGCGCCCTGGACCGCAAGCACATCCAGCAGCTACTGGAGGAACGCGCTCTTACCCATGAGGCACTCGACGTCGCGACGATCCGTCGCATCAAAGAGGACATGGAGCGTGCCGAGGCCCGGCGTCTGCAGCCCCACTTCGTCGCATCCTTCTTCATCGAGGCCTTCCGCCTGCTCGGGGGGTCCATCCGTGAACGCGAACCACGCCGCTACGAGATCACCCATGTGCCGGCTGTCATCCGCAATCGAGACCGGCAGATCGGGATAGGACAGCCCGTACTGTCTCGGTACGAGCGCATCACCTTCCACAAGGAGCTGATCAGCGTTCCGGGGAAACCGCTGGCTGCCTTTGTCTGTCCCGGCCACCCGCTTCTGGACTCGACGATTGATCTGGTCCTCGAACGCTACCGCGACCTCCTCAAGAGAGGGGTCGTGCTCGTCGACCCACGAGAGGGAGGCGAGGACATCCGGGTGCTCTATTACCTCGAACACTCGATTCAGGACGCACGCACCGACCGTCAGGGGAACCGCCGCGTCGTCTCGCGCCAGATCCAGTTCGTGGAGATGGACAAAGGAGAGCGCATTCGCATGGCGGGTTACGCTCCCTACCTGGATTATCGACCCATCACGGAGGAGGAACGCCGGCTGGTCGAGCCCGAGCTAAACGCCGAGTGGCTCAAGGGCGATCTGGAAAGCAAGGCTCTCACCTCGACCATCGAGAATCTTGTTCCCCACCACTTCGATGAGGTGAAGAAGTTCAAGGAAGAGCTCGTGGCCAAGACGATGGCGGCCGTGAAGGACCGCCTGACCAAGGAGATCAACTACTGGGACCGGCGGGCCGAGGAGTTGAAGGAACAGGAATTGGCGGGCAAGGTCAATGCCCGGATCAACTCCGGCAAGGCCCGCGAGCGCGCCAACGAGCTCGAGGCCCGACTCCGCAGACGGATGGAGCATCTGGAGCAGGAACGGCGCCTGTCCCCCCTTCCGCCCGTGGTCACGGGTGGTGCTCTGGTCGTGCCCATCAACTTGATCCGCCGGCTCAAGGGGGAGCAAACCGAGGAGCCTGGCCTCTTCGCTAGGGAGACCCAGCGGGTCGAGCGGCTGGCGATGGAAGCCGTCATGGCCGTGGAGCGGCAACTGGGCCGGGAGCCCCGCGACGTCAGCTGCGAAAACCTGGGCTACGACGTGGAGTCGAAGGTTCCCGAGGACGGCGGGCTTCTCTTCATCGAGGTCAAGGGCCGGGCCGCCGGTGCGACGACGGCCACCATCACCAAGAACGAGATCCTCACGGCGCTGAATAAGCCCCACGACTTCATTCTGGCCATCGTGGTAGTTGATGGAGAGGTGGCTAAGAAGCCGGTCTACGTTCGGCAACCGTTCCAGAAGGAACCGGATTTCGGTGTCACCAGTGTGAACTACGAGCTGCGGGAACTGCTTCGGCGTGGGGAGGTGCCGTCATGAGCGGAACCACCAGGCATCCAGCCGTTGCGGTTCGCCGTCAAAAGCCTCCCTATTTTGAGCCGGTGCGCGAACGTGCCGGCAAGCGGTGGGACCAACTGGAATCCGATCAGGAACTCTCAGGACCGTGGAAACAGCTTTTCGCGCAGGTCCAGAGCCCGCGACATGTACTGTCCGAGTTACTGCAGAACGCGGACGACGCTGGCGCGAAGTGTGCGAGCGCGTTCATCGTTGATGGTTACTTCGTTTTCGAGCACGACGGGCAGGACTTCGATGAAGACCAGTTCGCATCCCTTTGTCGTTTCGGTTTCTCCAACAAGCGCAATTTGCACACCATCGGGTTCCGTGGGGTCGGGTTCAAGTCTACCTTCAGCCTCGGTGATACGGTGGAAGTGCTGACGCCGTCGTTGGCCGTGCGGTTCGGCAAGCGGCGCTTCACGGAACCCCTGTGGATTGGCGACGCCCCATCGTCCACTGTCACCCGGATTGCCGTTAGGATTCAAGACCTCAACCGGGGGAGGGAGCTCAAGAGGAACCTTGAGGAGTGGACTGGCAGCCCAGCGTCACTTCTTTTCTTCAACAGTATTTGCGAACTGAGCATCGGCGACGTCGCCTTGCGCAGACAGGTTGTCGGGGCTGGTCCCGTGCCGGGTTCCGAAAGGGTCAGGCTGACGGGCTGCGGAGAGCATGACCTGTTTGTCTTCCGGTCTTCGGAAGAACCATTCCCCGACGAGGCCGTGAGGGAAATCCGGCAGGAACGCGATACCGAAGACCTGCACCTGCCTCCTTGCCGGGTTGAACTGGTCGTTGGACTTCCCGGCGATCAGCGGCTCTACATTGTGCTCCCAACGGGAGTTACCATCGGGATGCCCTTCTCATGCAACGCGCCGTTCTTGCAGGACCCTGCCCGAACGGCCATCAAGGCTCCATCAACTTCGCCAACGAACCGATGGCTGTTGCAACGTCTCGGTCAGTTAGCGGGCAATACGTTATGTGGCTGGCTCCGAAGTTCATCCCTTACCCTTGACGTTCGCGCCAATGCATATTGTCTTCTGCCAAGGAAGGCGGAGGACGGCGACTCCGTAGGGGCGGATGCAACGTCGGCGCTCTGCGGGGGTTTTGCCGAAGCCACGGGCGAGAAGCTGTTGCTCTTGACCACGGCGGGGCTCCTGGTTCGGAAGGGAGAGTGTATTGCGCCTCCGAGGGAGGCTTATTCCGTTTGGACTCCGATTGAGCTTCTCGAAGTATTCGGCGATGGCCAGACGCACGTTCTATCCGAGATGGTTGAGGAGCAGTACCGGCACAGACTGCAGTCATGGGCGTGGCTTGACCGTCTCGATACGGACGTTCTCGTCAACCGGCTTTCGAGCGGACGGCGAATCCCCCGCCCGGCAACGCTTGAGAATCTGTTGATCCTCTGGTGTCTCGTCCAGAAGACCATCCGTTACGACTACGGTGGACAGCAACGGCGTCGGTTGGCCCTCGTCCCGGTCGAGAAGTTTGTCGTGTTGTTTCCCGCGAACGACGTCGTTCGTCTGTCCTCAAAGAAGGAAACGATCAGTGACGAATCATGGAACTTCCTGGCTGGATTGGTCCGCATCATTGACCGGCAGTGGCTGGAATACCTGGGCAAGACCACCGGCCTGGATACGGATATTGAGGCGGGACGGCAACTGTTGCGCGACCTCAACCTCGAACGTCCCAGCGACGTGAACGATGTTGTCGGCAATGCTTGCCAGAGGTTCTTTTCTCAAGTCAACATTGGTCTTCGGGAATGCGTTCGAATCGCCCACATCATGGCGGCCCTGGACGCTCTAACGCCAGCAGAGTTTCTTTGCGTAACGCGGGACGGCAAGCGCCGAAAACCTTGTGAGGGGGTGGTCGCGGCATTCGACGCAAGCATGGGAGGGCTTTTCCCCGTCGAATGGGCCGAGTCCCGTTTCCTGCATGAGGACTACTTCCGCGACCCCACGGCGTGCACGAAGAGGGAGTGGCAGGCTTGGGTGGCATCCCCAAAGAGTGGCTTCACGCCCTTTGCGGTGATCGCGGGAAAGGCCACCGCTTACTGGAGCCGGAACGAAGTCGAGCGTCTTCTGGAGTCCAGGCAGGCGGAGCGGCCCTGGAGTTACCCCTACGTGCGCGAGTCCTTCAAGTTCTATGATTTCGATTTTGAGGATGCTCTGTTGAACCACTGGCACCAGACCGCCAAGGACGATCCTGGGATATGGGTACGGGTGCTCGAAAGGGTCGTTGCAGCGCCGGACTGGTACTGGAAGGATCGCACGCATGCGAAGCTGAAGCAACTCGGCACCACTTATCAGCGGGACATCGCGTGCGGTCCCGTGCCGTCTGCCTGGATTGGGAGATTCTCCGCGCTCCGATGTCTCCCGGACACGCAAGGAGCGGCTCGCGCACCCGCTGAGCTTTACCTGCGCACCCCGGAAACCGAGCCGCTGATGGGTGTCGAGCCGTTCGTCCGCGCGGAAATGGACGTTGAGGCGACGAAACCATTGCTCCGTCTCCTCGGCGTCCGGGACACTCCCGCCGGTCTCGACAAGTTGCTGGCCCGAATCCGGGCGCTCGCCGGTGTTTCCAATTCGCTTTCCCTGCTTCATGAGATCATCAAGTGGTACGGCGCGCTGGACAGGGTCCTGGCCCGATGTGACTCGCGAGGTCTTGCAGAAGCGCGCGAGGCGTTCGGGCACGAGCGGTTGATCCTCACGGGATCGGGAGAATGGGCCTCTTCCGCTGAGGTCTTCCAGCGCACCGGTGAAGATGACCTTCCCGACGCGCCGGTAGTCCATCCAAGCGTGCAAGACCTGGGCATGTGGGCGCGCCTTGGAGTGGCCGACCGTCCTTCGGCTGAACTCGTCCTGGATTGGCTGAGGAGCCTTGGTCCCGGCCGGGCGCTGGACCCCGCGACCGTCCGGCGCGCTCGGTCGGCGCTGCAGCGTTACCCCGTCCAGGCATGGGAGAATTGCCGTCACTGGCTGGCGCTTGACAACACCTGGACGCCGGTTGAGGAGTTGCGATTCCGCCTGACGATGCGGGGTTTGACCAAGTGGGGCGACCTATTCCCCGTCGTCAAGTCCCGCACCGCCAACCTGCAGATGCTCTCCGCCGATATCTGCGACCGCCAGCCGTTCTCGTCGCTTCCCGACCTTGGCGGAAGTGTCGAGTACCGTCTCACCGAGCCCCCGCGCGAGCTGTGGCGCCCCGTGGAGAAGCCCTGGCTCGCCTCCCTTTCACATCGGCTGCAACGGGTGAAGTTGGCCGACGAGGCGCAGACGCAGCGCGTCCGCCAGGTCGCGGCGCGCCTGGGACGCTCCGTCTGGCGGCCCTTCACGACGATTGGCGTCACTCCCTACGTTGACGGCGCACCCGCCGGGCAGCCGCATTCGCCAGACGTCCTCTGGCACCAGGAGACGATCTTTGTCCGGGAGGGACGACTGGCGAAGTCGTTCGATGCGCTTGTCGCCGAACTGGCGAGACCGTTCGCCAGCGAGGCGGTGACCGAGGCAATAAAGGTCTGCATCGAGCGCGATGAAGGTTTCATTGCCGAGTACATGGAAGAACACTTCACGTTCGAGGCCGAGCCCGCACCTCTGCCCCTCGTTCCCAAAAGTCCGCCCGGGGTCGGCGAAGACCAGGCCGGAAGCAGGGACGAGAAGGAAGCCGAACATACCTCGATCACGGTGGAGGATAGCCCCAAACCGCCGCTAGGCCGGGAACTGACGGATGAACGCGCACCCGAGGAAGAAACGAATGACGAAAGGGGCGGTGATGAGACGCCGCCGCGCCGTGAACGCCAGGTTCCACTTTTCGACCGGTTCGCCCTGGCCCACGGCTATCGCTGGGATGGGACCCGGCACCGGTTCATTCATCCCGACGGCTCATGGATCGAGCGATGCGAGCGTCCATTCCACTGGCAGCGGTTCAACGTCGCGGGGGAAGTAACCACCCGCTACTGGGCCGCGCAGCAGTGTCTCACGCGGGGCGGCGTCGAGATCGCGGCCGAACTCTGGGAACTGCTTCGCGGGAACCCTGAAGGATGTTACCTGATTCTCGTGGACGGAGAGGACAGGCTCAGGGAACTGGCGGGCCAAGACCTCATTCGGATGGTAGCTGACAAGGTAATCACTCTATACCCAGCGAAGTACCGGATTCGGGAGAACTCCGAAGCATGACTGCCAGCGCGCACTATCGCAAGAAACTGATCGAGGTTGCACTTCCGCTCGACGCGATTAACCGCGAGTCAGTGCGCGAGAACTACATTTATAGAGGTAACCCTTCAGCAGTACATAAATGGTGGGCGCAGAGGCCGTTGGCAGCGTGCCGCGCGGTGCTGTTCGCCTCGTTGGTGGACGATCCTTCGAGCCATCCTGAGAAATTTCCGACAGAGGAGGGGCAGGAGAAAGAGCGTCAGCGGCTCTTCCGTCTCATCGAGGACTTGGTCAAATGGGAGAACTCGAACAACCAGCAGGTCCTGGAGGCCGCCCAGGCGGAGATCCGGAGGTCCACAGGCGGGAATCCTCCACCTGTCCTTGATCCCTTCTGCGGTGGGGGCTCGATTCCGCTTGAGGCCCTGCGTCTGGGCCTCGAAGCCCACGCCAGCGACCTTAATCCAGTTGCTGTCCTCATCACGAAGGCCCTGATCGAGATCCCACCGAAGTTTGCTGGAAATTCTCCCGTGCATCCCAAGGACAAGCAACTAATCGCACGGGAGTGGCAGGGTGCCAGCGGCCTAGCCGAGGATGTCCGGTACTACGGCCAGTGGATGCGGGACGAGGCCGAGAGGCGCATCGGTCACCTCTATCCCAAGGTGAAGCTCCCCAAGGAACACGGAGGAGGCGAAGCCAGGGTCATCGCGTGGCTTTGGGCACGGACGGTGAAGTGTCCGAACCCCGCCTGCGGAGCGCTAATGCCTCTGGTGCGGTCCTTCTGGCTCTCCACCAAGAAGGGCAAGCAGGCGTGGGTGGACCCCGTCATTGACAAGAAGCACAAGACAGTCCGCTTTGAAGTGGGCTCGGGAAAGGGATCGGCTCCCGAGGGCACGGTAAACCGCCGGGGAGCACTTTGCATCGTCTGCAAAACCCCGGTCCCCTTCGACCACGTAAGGGCCGAAGGCAAAGCCGGCCGGATGAGTGCCCAGCTCATGGCTATTGTGGCGGAAGGAAAGCGCGGACGAGTTTATGTGGCTCCCACTGAGGAGCATGTGTCCGTAGCGCAGAAAGCAAAGCCCAGTTGGATTCCTGATACCGAACTCCCCGAGCAAGCGTTGGGCTTCAGGGTCCAACTATACGGGATGACCAAGCACGCCGATCTCTTTACTCCCCGCCAGCTTGTTACCCTCACGACTTTCAGTGAACTTGTGATCGAAGCACGCAAACGAGTGGTCGCGGATGCACGGAAGGCTGGGATGCGAGACGATGGGAAGGCTCTGACCAGCGGCGGCAATGGCGGTACGGCGTATGCAGACGCGGTTGCAACGTACCTGGCGTTTGCTTGCGACAAGTTAGCCATGTACAGCTGCGCTCTTGTCCCTTGGTATGCGAAGGAAGATAGGCCCTCCATGTTGTTCGGAAGACAAACCATTTCGATGGTCTGGGATTTCACAGAGGTAAACCCATTCTCAGAGATTGGTGGGTCTGCCATGAAATCAGTCTTGATCGTGGCAGATTCCATCGCGTCCATCGAAAACAGATTGCGCGGTTACGCTTCGCAACAGGACGCGGCCCTCGGGCTTCCAATTCGTAATGCCTTGGTATGCACGGATCCACCGTACTACGACAATGTGCCATACGCAGATCTGTCGGACTTCTTCTACGTCTGGATGCGGCGTTCCCTCGGCAAAGTGTATCCCGATCTCTTTGGTACGCTTCTTACTCCAAAAAATGAAGAGCTTGTGGCTGATCCATTTCGATATGGAGGCAAGGACAATGCTGAAAAGCACTTCATAAGAGGTATCGAGCGTGCCTTCTCGCTGATACGGCAAGAGAGCCATTCCGGTTACCCGGTTACGATCTATTATGCCTTCAAGCAAGCCGAGTCAGACAGCAATGGAGACGAGGCCTCGGACTCTGCACCGACAGTAAGCTCTACTGGATGGGAGACGATGCTGGAGGGGCTCCTCGCTGCTGGGTTTGCAATCACAGGTACTTGGCCGATGCGGACTGAGCGAGCGGGACGCCTACGCGATACAGGCAGCAACGCCCTTGCCTCTTCGATTGTGCTCGTCTGTCGCCTTCGGCCGGAATCGGCACCCCTTGCGACACGTCGGGAATTCGTGGCCGCGCTCAAGAAAGAACTCCCGGAGGCCTTGAAGGCCCTGCAGCACGGTAACATAGCGCCTGTGGACCTCGCGCAGGCGTCCATCGGACCCGGAATGGCGGTCTTTACTCAATACAGCAAGGTGCTTGAAGCCGACGGCACTCTGATGTCAGTCCGCACGGCGCTGGAGATCATCAACCAGGAACTGGATGCCTACCTCGCTGCCCAGGAGGGCGAGATGGACGGTGATACCCGGTTCTGTATCGCTTGGTTCGAGCAGCACAGCATGAACGAGGGGCCTTTCGGGGACGCCGACGTTCTGGCCCGCGCCAAGAATACATCGGTCCAAGGGCTCGGTGACGCCGGCGTCCTCAGCGCACGCGCCGGGAAGGTCCGACTTCTCAAGGGGGCAGAATATGAGAAAGACTGGGACCCGCCGGAGGATAGACGACTAACAGTTTGGGAGTGCACGCAGCAACTGATTCTCCAGCTCAATACCAAGGGAGAAGAAGGCGCGGCGTTGCTCTCCACACGACTGGGCGGCCGCTCTGAAGACGCACGGGCGCTGGCCTACAGGCTGTACGCTATATGTGAACGGAAGGGATGGGCTGAGGAAGCCCTCGCCTACAACTCGCTCGTGGTCTCGTGGCCTGCCATCCAGGAAAGAGCTGCGCGGGTGGCCACGACGGGACAGCAGAGCGAGCTCTTCCAGTAAAGGCGTGAGGAGACGACATGAACCTTAAGCCCTGGCGCGATGTGGTCACGCCCCACCCGGATGTGGCCGGCGGGCGATATCGGCAGGCCGAGTTCGCAGCCGACTTGGCCCAGGTCCTCTCCGGCCGGGCGGAACCCGAGTACCAGGACCCGGTGGAGTTCTATCAGCGCACCTACATCACCGGGGGGATGAAGAGCCTGCTCGTGGCAGCGCTGGAGCGCGTGGCCAAGAAGGGTGGCGAACCCGTCGTCCAGCTCAAGACCGCCTTCGGCGGCGGCAAGACACACACCATGCTGGCCCTCTATCACCTCCTGGGTGGGAAGGCTCCGGTCGACCGCCTAGCAGGCATGAAGGAGATCCTCAAGGTCGCCAAGGTGGATGCCCTTCCCAAGGCGAACCTCGCCGTCCTAGTGGGCACTGCGCTCGATCCTACGAAGCCGAGGAAGCATCCGTCCCTCAAGGGGAAGCAGGTTCGGACGCTTTGGGGAGAGATCGCGACGCAAATCGGCGGCGCCGATGCCTACGCGCTCGTCGAAACGGCGGACTCTTCCGGGGTCTCGCCGGGCGGCGACACCCTGGTGGAACTCCTGGACGAGTTCGGCCCCTGCGTGATCCTGATCGATGAGTTGGTGGCCTACGCCCGGAACATCTATGGCGTGACGGGGCTTCCCGCCGGCTCCTTTGACTCGAACATGACGTTCGTGCAGTCCCTCACGGAGGCGGTGAAGCGCTCCAAGCGCGGCTTGGTGGTGGCCACCATCCCGGAGTCCAGCATCGAGATCGGCGGCGAGGCCGGCAAGGCCACCCTGGAGCGCATAGAGAACACCTTCGGCCGCCTGGAAGCCGTATGGAAGCCCGTGGGAGCCCTGGAGGGCTTCGAGATAGTGCGACGTCGGCTGTTCAGCCCAATCAAGGACCAAGGCGCCCGGGACGAGGTCTGTCGCGCCTTCAGCCGCATGTACGCCGACGGCGGGACGGACTTCCCCCAGGAGTCGAAGGAGGGCACCTACCTCGACCGGCTGCGCGCGGCCTACCCGATCCACCCGGAAGTGTTCGACCGCCTCTACGACGACTGGTCCACGCTGGAGCGGTTCCAGAAGACCCGTGGCGTGCTCCGCCTCATGGCGGCGGCCATCCACGAGCTGTGGGTCCGTGGGGACAAGTCCCTTGTGATCCTCCCCGGCTCGATTCCCCTGGATGCCCAGAAGCTGCGCGACGAGCTGACTCGCTACCTGCCGGATGCCTGGAACACCGTGGTGGACAAAGATGTCGACGGGGATCGCTCCGAACCCTACAGGATCGACAACGAGAATCCGCGGCTGGGCCAGATCATGGCTGCCAGGCGCGTGGCCCGGACCATCTTCCTGGGGAGCGCCCCGTCGGTCCGTGATCAGAGGGTGCGCGGCATCGAGGATGTCCGCATCCGCCTTGGGGTGGTCCAGCCTGGCGAGAGCATCGCCGTGTTCAACGATGCCCTGGCGCGCCTTCTGGATCGCCTGACGCATCTTTACAGCGGCAACCGGCGCTTCTGGTACGATCTCCCGCCCAATCTGCGGCGCACGGTGGAAGACCGGGCCAGCCGCCTGGAGGCGGCCGAGGTGGGGGCCGAGATCGAGCGTCGCCTCCGCGGAGTGGCCGACTCGGAGCGTGGTCGCCGGCGCGAGCGCGAACAGGAGCTCTTCAGGGGCATCCACACCTGTCCGGCGGGAAGCGGGGACGTTCCCGACGAGCAAGAGGCACGCTTGGTGGTTCTTCCTCCGTTGAACGGTCACAAGGCCAACCGAAAGGACTCCACCGCTATGGTTGGCTCGGCGGAGATCCTCGAGAGGCGCGGCACGGCCGCCCGACAATACCGGAACATGCTGGTGTTTGTCTGCTCCGACACGGAGCTGACCGAGAGCCTGGGCCAAGAGGTGCGCCGCTTACTGGCGTGGAAGTCCGTCGTGGAAGACGTGGAGGCCCTGAACCTCGACGCTCACCAGCGGCGCCTGGCCACGGAGAGCCAGAGCCGGAGCGACGAGACGGTCCAGGTGAGACTACACGAGACCTACTGCTGGCTCTTTGTGCCCACGCAGGAGGGGACCGGTCCTATCACGTGGGAGGCTACGCGCATCGCCGGCGGGAATGAGACTTACATCGCTAAGGCCGCCAAGAAGCTCCGCAGCGCTGAACAGCTCATCACGCGGTGGTCGCCGGCCCTCCTGAAGATGGAGCTCGACCGCTGGTTGTGGAAGGACCAGCCGCACATCGAGCTCAAGACGCTGTGGGATTGCCTCACGAGCTACTGCTACCTGCCACGCCTGCGCGACTCCGGGGTGCTCCTGGATGCTATCCGGGAGGGCATCCGCGGCCGCGACTACTTCGGCTACGCCACGAGCGTCAGCGAGCAGGGGCGTTACTTAGGGTTGCAGTTCGGCTCGGCCGGCGCGACGGTCTACCTAGACGCTACGAGTGTCCTCGTCCGCCCGGAGGTTGCGCAGAAGCAGCTCGCCGCAGAACAGGCCGCGCAGGGCCCGCTGTATCGACCTGTGGATCAGGAACAACCAACCGCAGAGGGCGCCGGGCGCGTGGCAGCGGCTTCTACGGGTGGGGTCGTTCCCTCACCGACGACTGCCCTGCCGACCCGCTTCCACGGCTCTGTGACCCTGGACCCGACCCGTGTCGGGCGCGATGCGGGACGGGTTGCCGAGGAGGTTGTCCAGCACCTGACTGGCTTGGTGGGCTCCAACGTCGAGATCACCCTGGAGATCCAGGCCGACGTCCCCCATGGTGTGCCCGACCAGACGGTCAGGGTCGTAACGGAGAACTGCCGGGCCTTGAAGTTCAAGACTCACGGCTTTGAAAAGGAGTGAAGGCCTTGAAAAGCGAGCGAGTTACCGCGAACGGAGAATGGGCGTCCCCAGCCACACTCAGAACTGGCCCTTCACACGGGGGAACTGCAAGGATGAACAAGAACAGGACAATGGAATGACTGCCATAGTGCACTGCGGGAGCTTGTCATGAAGAACGCCACACCTCGAACGAAGACTGCTCCGGCCGACGCACAAGACGTGCCTCTTGGCGAGTTGTTCTTCGACTCGAAGAACCCTCGCCTGGTGGAAGCAGATCAACCGCAGAACCAGAAGGAGATTCTCAGGGTCTTGTGGCGCGAGTTCGCCGTCGACGAAATCGCGCTATCGATTGCTGCCAACGGCTACTTCCCGTACGAACCCCTGTTCGCGGCGAAGGAGGACGGCCGACTCGTAGTCGTCGAAGGCAACCGCCGCCTCGCAGCGGTCCGCCTCTTGGTCGATGCCGACCTCCGAAAGGACGTCGGTGCGACCGACCTGCCGTCGATCAGCGCGGCGGCAAAGAAAGCGCTCGCGACGCTCCCCGTCGTGACATGCAGTCGGAGCGAGATCTGGCAATACGTCGGCTTCAAGCACGTAAATGGACCCCAACAATGGCAGTCGTACAGCAAAGCTCGGTACATCGCGTGGGTCCACAACGACCTCAGGGTGCCACTCGACGAGATCGCCCAGCAGATTGGCGACCAGCATTCCACCGTGAACCGACTGTACCGAGCCCGGATGGTGCTGGAGCAGGCGGAGAAGGCGGGTGTGTTCAGCAGGGAGGATCGCTCGAAGAGGCACTTCTCGTTCTCCCATCTCTACACGGGACTGGACTATCCGGGCGTCCAGAAGTTCTTGGGCCTCTCCAAGGAAAAGAGCTTCGATACTCGATCGCCCGTTCCCGGGAGCAAACTCCAGAATCTCGGTGAGTTTTGCGAATGGCTGTACGGGAGCAAGAACAAGCAGAAGAAACCGGTGGTCGAGAGCCAGAACCCTGACCTTCGGATTCTGCATGAAGTCCTACTCAGCAAGGACGGGACTGCCGCCCTTCGGAAAGGACTGCCTCTCTCGGTCGCGAGGGACATCGGAAAGGGAGATGAGCAGCTCTTCCGTGAGGCGCTGATTGCTGCCAAACAGTCCCTCCAGGAGGCCCGGGGCAAGCTCCTGACGGGCTACGAAGGAGAAGTCGATCTCCTACGGACCGCGCAGGAAATCGTGAACCTAGCGGACAGCATCCACGGCGAGATGACGAAGGTTCGGAGCAAGCGCCCGAAGAGGCAGAGGAACAACTAACCATGGCGATCTTGTTGGCCCCCTCTGCTTCGGAAGACCGGGAAGCTCACGCTGACTGGCTCGAACTGCGTGCACTCGAGGCGGCCGATCGCAACAGCTCCATCCAGGACTTGGTCCAGGTGATCCGCCGGACGGGCACGATTGAAGCGCTCGAGCTGGACGACGAGCCGGAAGATCCGCAGGATCGTGGAGCGGAGAGGACCCAGATCGTCGCGGAGGATGCGTTCGCAGAAATCGAGGATCGATACGCATCGTGCGGGGGTGACCGCGGGACGTATCCCTTCCGCCTTCGCCCCCAGTACATCGAGTTGCGGACAGATCCCAAGAAGTCGCTCTATCTCTTCCTGTTGCTGCTCAGCCGCTTCGGGAAGGATGCCGGTCCCAACGGAACCCCGGACGGTGCGAGGCTATTCGAGCTCCTGTCCGTGCAAGCAGCTGCAATCTACTTTGGAGGAGTGTCGTCCGATGTCGGAAGCTACCACTTCGGAGCGCCTCGCCGTTCCACGCCACGTGGTTTCCGGGACGCCCTGAACGAGATGTGTCGCCAGATGGGGGAGGGGCAGGGCTGCCGAGTGGATCGGCCGAGCTTGAGTGACCAGAAGGATGCGAAGCTTGATCTTACCGTCTGGCGCCCGTTCCACGACAACCGGCCCGGGAAGCTAATGGGCTTCGGCCAATGCGCCACGGGAAACGATTGGACCGACAAGCTCACGCACCTACAGCCTGAAGCTTTCTGTGGCATGTGGATGTTGGACACCCCGGCTGTAGCGCCAGTGCGTCTGTTCTTCGTTCCATTCCGAATCGAGCAGAGGCGGTGGTTGGATGCCGCACGACAGGGGGGAGTCATCTTCGACCGTTGTCGGATTGCAGTCCATGGCCGTGGGATCGGCAGGGAGCTCATGCGTGAGTGCGCTGACTGGACCGCTCACGTGCTGAAGGAGCAACTGTAAACGTGAGGCATCGATTCCACGCACTGTGCCCGTACTTCGCCATGTTTCCCGAGACCTTCGTGGAAACGTGGGCCGAGCGTCTAACGCGCCCCGGAGACTACGTCCTTGATCCGTTCTGTGGCCGTGGGACGACCCCGTTCCAGGCACTGCTGATGCACAGAAGGGCCGTCGCCAGCGACATCAACCCCGTAGCCTACTGCGTGACCCGGGCGAAGACCAACGCGCCTCCCATCGCTACTGTTCGTCGCCGATTGACGAGCCTCCAGCGCGAGTTCAAGCCGAACGCCTGGGAAGACCAGCGGAAGCAGTTGCCAACCTTCTTTCGATGGGCCTACAATCCTGCGACGCTTCGACAGGTCGTCTACCTGCGATCGCGACTGCGATGGAGGGACTCCGACGTCGACTGCTTCATCGCGGCGCTCACTCTCGGCTCTCTGCACGGAGAAAGCTCGATTTCTCCGTCATACCTCAGCAATCAGATGCCACGAACGATCAGCACGAAGCCCGCCTACTCCATCCGGTTCTGGACGGAAAGAGGACTGCGCGCTCCAGTTCGAGACGCCTTCGATGTGCTGCGGCAGCGGTTGGACTATCGGTACGAGTCCGAGCCTCCCAATGGGCGCGCGATCGTGTGGCAGATGGACATGCGCGAACTGCCGAGAGCGAGGCGAATGCTGCCCCGGAGAATCGCCTGTGTCATCACGTCCCCTCCGTACCTCGATGTAACGAGCTTTGAAGAAGACCAGTGGCTGCGTCTCTGGTTCCTTGGCGGACCACCGCATCCCACCTACCGCAAGATCTCGAAGGACGATCGCCATGAGAACCCCGATGCGTACTGGAGGATGATCGCGGACATGTGGCGAACCCTCGGGCTGATTTTGGCTCCCAAGGCGGATGTCGTCGTGCGGTTGGGCGGAAAAGGCTCCGCCCCGGAGCGCTTGATCGAGGCACTGACGGCAAGCAGCGCGGTAAGCAGGCGGCGGGTGAGACTTGTGAGCCACGAGACGAGCGAGATCAGGAACCGGCAGACCGACGCCTTTAGGCCGGGTTCGAAGGGATGCATCCTCGAGGTGGACTGCCATTTCCGCGTCTCGTAATCCGGATCGAGGGAGCAGTACGCAGGATTACTTCCACCCGGGTTGCCGCGGCTATCTCCCGGAATCAAGGAGGTCGATGAACGCATCACGTTGCTGGTGGTGGTCCTCCAACTGGGCGATGGGGCGGAGCGCCCGCTCGGTCATGGTCGGCCGGCGGACAGCGTCGGGCACGGAGAGGATGTGCTGTTGGACCTCGGGGGCGAGGCGAAACAGCTCCATCACCTGAGTCACCCGGGCCCGGGTGAGTGTACTCCGGACGCCTCCGGACGGCCTCCATGACCTGGCCACCGCGACCCGGGATCCGGTCCTCCACTCGACCTTTTCGATTCGAGTCGCTGAAACAGTAAAGTCCGCTCACGCGCAGGGCGCTGCCAGCCCCGCCCGCCTGGGTCGGGGCCAATTCGTTCGGGGACTACCATGCGATCCGGCTACCGTAGACGTCACACGGGTCGTCTGGAATGGGAAGCTAGAAATCGTGCTTGACAGCGGCAAGCCCCTCAGGGTATGTACCATGGCACAACTGAATACGGGCTGGGGGCCAGGGAAGGTGGTGTATCCCCGAAGAGTCGGGGAGAGTCCACTGCTGCCCCGCAACTGTGAGCG
>Ga0209342_10002418_pt1 | contig 20059 bp, 18 predicted proteins | sample RifCSP16_2_FD_184023 | JGI IMG/M metagenome (GOLD analysis project Ga0209342, IMG submission 184023) | Soil microbial communities from Rifle, Colorado - Rifle CSP2_sed 16_2 (SPAdes) (version 2) | ecosystem: Environmental > Terrestrial > Deep subsurface > Rock core/Sediment | place: Rifle... | reverse complement strand
AATTATCGAAAAGACAGTTATAACGGATACGTAAAAATCAAAGAAAGTTCTAACAACAAATTTAATCCAGAAGACGCTTTGGGACGCTGATTAACACAGATTTGCACTGATTTTCAGAGAGTTAATTCAGATGCTACGTCGCCTTTCTCGTGAAACCATTCTCTAGTATCAAAATCCGTCTTATCTGCGTTCATCTGTGTCCTATTGTAGAATTCAGTTTAACGCTATTGAAACCATGACGTCGATGCCTCTTTGGGATTAAATTTGGCATGGCACTCGTCACAACTATTCACCACCTTGAAAAAGGCGGACGTGGCCTTGTCTTTATTCCTTTCCTGGCATGCGCCAATCAACTCTAAGGCACTCATGTGAAACTTAACATCGAGGTTTATAAACTCCACAGGTAGCTCATCTTTGTTTGCCCCGGTGAAGACAACTGGACTTGCATCTTTCAGTTTTTTCGTGTCCTGTTTAATGGACTCCCAGTCCTGCTGATTGATGGATGTCGACAAATGTTTCAGCAATACCTTGATGTCTTTCATGTGCACTATAAAACCCTGCTCGTTCTTGATAAAATCATGTTTCTCTTCTGGCAGCTTTATTTCGGTTTGCTTCTTCTCGGCAGAAACAACCTCCTTTTCCAATCTTCCCGCTTCCTTTTTCCCGCAACCAAACATACACACTAATGAGGTTGTTACGATTATAAATTTTTTCATATGAAAATACCCAAATCAACATAACCCAAAATAAGAAATTAAGAATTTATCAAACTTAACGTAAAGTCGAATACTAAACATTTTCCTTCAAAAAATCAACAGGAATGAGTAATTTAATATTAAGCAAATTCAAAATTGCCACAAAGGCACTAAGACACCAAGAATTTTCTTTGTGGCTTTGTGTTTTAGTGGCTAAAAAAATGCTGAAGGTAGTTAACTTAAATTACAATATTCTTAATGATTTCCCGATTTTTTCAAAACGTTCTATCGCCCAGGCAAGGTCATCTTTGCTGTGTGCAGCCGAAAGCATTACACGGATGCGTGCCTTACCTATGGGCACCGTAGGATAACCAATAGCCTGTGCAAATATGCCCTCATCAAATAATCTCTGGCTAAAATCCTTAGATACTCTGGCATCTCCTATCATAACAGGGGTAATGGGCGTTTTTGTATTGCCGAGGTCAAATCCGATCTGTTTCATTTTTTCCTGGAAAATTTCGGTATTCTGCCAGAGTTGCTTAACAAGAGCATCTGAAGCTATGAGAATATCCGCCGCAGCAATACAGGCCGCCACGTCAGCCGCTGTTACAGCGCTTGAAAAGAGGAAGGGACGTCCCTTTTGTACCAGATAATCCGCTAACCTTTTGCTTCCTGCAATATAACCACCCACAACACCGAATGCCTTTGACAAAGTGCCCACCTCAATATCGACTTTGCCGTGCAGGCTGAAGTGGTCTACAATGCCCCTGCCACCCCGTCCCAATACCCCTTCTCCGTGTGCATCGTCCACCATGATAATGGCTCCGTATTTGTCGGCAATCTCCACAATCTCAGGTAATGGCGCAATGTCTCCCTCCATACTGAAGACACCGTCAGTAATAATCAGTAATCGTCTAACCATCCCCTCACCCGAAAACGGATTCTTTATCCCCCCATCCCCCCCTTGCGAAGGGGGGGATTGAGGAGGGTTATTTTTATCTTCTTTTGGGAGTCTTCGGCTTGTATTTATTTCATCTGAAATTTTAGCCTGAAGGTCTTTGGGGTTACAGTGCCCATAGCGGATAATTTTAGACTTCGAAAGACGACACCCATCAATAATACTTGCATGATTGAGTTCATCAGAGAAAACTACATCCCCTTCACCAACGATTGTAGGAATAACCGCCAAGTTCGCACAGAACCCCGATTGAAAGGTTAGCGTGCTTTCCACTCCTTTAAAGAGCGCAAGTTTCCGTTCCAGTTCCTTGTGCAGGGTTGTTGTCCCGGCAATAGTCCTCACCGCTGCAGGACCCACGCCATACGCTTCAACGGCCTTTTGAGCGGCGGATTTTAACGGGGAGCTATTGGCAAACCCAAGATAATTGTTCGAACAGAGATTTAATACCTTTTTCCCGTCTACGGTAATCCAAGCCCCCTGTGGCCCTTCAATCGTGCGGATATTGATAAAGAATCCGGCCTCTTTCAGTTTCTCTAATTCTTCTGTGATAAAATCTAATGTGTTCATATAAATCAATTAACTATAATTATCCAGCCTCTATCCTCAGATAAAAGTCAAAGTTCTAAGTTATTCCAATTAGCAAAATCATTATCTTTTGCACATTACTTTGTTTATCATTAAACACTTGACATAGAGACACGATTTTTTTAAGATAAAAGCGGAATTGACACCGCCTCAAATAGTCCCGTTCATCGGGTGCGTCCCTTAAAGGGTAAGAGGCGGTGTTCTATTTTCTCTTGGCCATTTCTGTACCCATATCTCCTTTGATGCAACAAATCTGTAATAATCCTGCCAATCTTTTTTATTTTGGAACTTTCTGTTAACAACACCGGCAACATAATCCGCTACCTGCAGTAAGTTGTTGGAAGAAGAGCGTTGCTGTTTAATCTTTTTAATCACCATTTTATCGCCTGTATTAATCCTTTGAGAATTATGGACAAAGTGAAATTCATAGTCTGCAGGCAGGTTTAACTCCCGACGGAGTAAATTTATTCTTTGATCACAGGCGGACGCTTCCTCGTAGTCGTCAAACATAACCAAAGAAATAACAAAAAGTTTGCTTGAACCTTTTTCGATTTTTCGGCCGGTATCACCAGCCTCATCTATAAAAACTAACATAAACGTTTTATTAAAAATCCTTCTATACACCCTTAAGATTGTCTCCGGAATGGGAGATAATTTTACCTTTTAATTCTTTGCCTTTCCTTATTTGCGCAGATATTGATAAAGAGGCCAGACTCTTTCAGTTTCCCTAATTCTTCTGTGATAAAATCTAGTTTGTTCATATAAATCAACGAATAAAAATATCTACCAAAAGAAATATATTCAAAAACTTCTCCGGATAATCCTTCCAGGTCAATTGTATACTGGATTTCAATAACCCTGCTGTTCAATTGTTTTTTAAGACAATCTGAAGTTAACTTTGGAAAACTTTCATTTACCATGAAAAATTTATCATCATAAATATTGAATTTGGCTTTTCTATATTCTTCTTTGTGAATCCGATTATAACCACATCCAGCGAGCAATTCGTAAAACTGTTCGATCATATTCTCGTTATTTTTAAAAACATAAAAATTGCAGATTTGCCTAACGTAGATTAACTGCCTGTATGTGTCTTTTATTACGGTTAGCATGAGAATTTCTGTTGTAAATGTATAATAAAATAGGCTATTCTGTCAATAAGGATTTAACGTCCAGGAATTTCAAACTAGCCACAAAGTCACTAAGACACTGAGTTTTTTAATTTGTGTCTTCGTGTCTTTGTGGCTATAAAATGGGAATTTTCATTTTAATTAAGCAGTTTTTGCGGCCATAACCTATATGGTAAATAGCCTATGGAAGACCTTCCCTTCATCGTTCGACTGAGCTCACGACGAAGTCCCCCCCTTGCGAAGGAGGGGAAAGAGGGGTGGTTATAAGTTCACAGCTATTTGCAGCGCTATGTCACTAAACATTCCAAACCTTGAACGAAACAAATTTTTGGCTCCATTTACCACTTACAAGATCGGCGGGCCGGCGGATTTGTTTGTTGAGGTTTATACCATTGATGAATTGACTCATGCCCTGTTAGAGGCTAGTCACAGCCGTATTCCCTTTTTTCTACTGGGTTGTGGGGCTAATATTTTATTTACCGACAAGGGGTTTCGTGGATTGGTTATCCGTAACCTGGCAAATAAAATTACATTCCTCGATAATGGAAGGGTGCTGGCAGAAAGTGGCGCAATAGTTGATGATCTTATAGAGCAGTCCAAAAACATTGGATTGTCTGGGTTTGAGCACTTTGTCGATATTCCAAGCACCGTTGGAGGCGCTATGTGGCAGAATCTGCACTTTTTATCGCCCGACAGAAAACGGACGGTATTTATTGAGGAAATCGTCCAGACAAGCCGCATACTTACGGAAGAGGGGCAGTTTCGTACGGTCGGAGTCGATTACTTTCAGTATGGGTATGATACGAGTATCCTGCAGGTGCGAAAGGATATTGTGCTCGATGTTACCTTTCAACTCAGTCCAAAGCCGAAGAAAGAAATTCTTCAGGTGATAGACGCAAATATAGCCTGGCGTCACGCAAAGCAACCGCTATTAGCAGAGTTTCCAAGCTGTGGTTCGGTCTTTAAAAAGATTAAAGATGTCGGGGCTGGCAGGTTGGTCGATCAGGCAGGACTCAAGGGCGCTCGTATTGGTGGAGCAGAAGTCTCTCCAAAGCATGCGAACTTTATTGTAAATACGGGCAATGCCACGGCTGCTGACGTTTTAGAGTTGATTAAGCACGTGCAGGAGGAAGTGAAACGGAAATTGGGATACGAACTTGAACCAGAGATTATTGTAATTGGAGAACGGTAGTGAGGAAATTGAGAGGTTGAGAAGACGGGAGGTTGGGAGACTGAAAAGCTGGAAATGTTGGAAGATGAGAAGCTGAGAAGATGGGAAGTTGGAAGTACCCCAACCTCTCATCCTCCCCTCTTCTTAACTTCTAATTCAAATTGTATAGGGATTTTCATTTTATTCATACGGGTTTCGTGACCATAACCAGTATGTCAAATAACCCGCGGAAGACCTCCCCAAGATCCCCTCCTTGCGAAGGAGGGGAAAGAGGGGTGGCTATTAAGTTCAAGCGTCTCTGCGTTTTCTAGATAAGCTAATCTGTGTAATCTGCGAAATCGTTCGACTGAGCGCTCACGACGAAGTCTGTGGTTGCTTTGTTTTAACTGACCTTTACGGAAATCTGTTTTGGCTTTACATCTTCCTTCTTTTGCAAGGTAATCTCAAGCACACCGTTTTTGTACTCTGCCGTTACCTTGTTTGTGTCCACAGAACTTGGAAGGTCAATGGAACGCGAGAAGCCTCCATAGCGTCTTTCCATCCGATAGTAGTTTTTCCCCTTTTCCTCTTTCTCTTCTTTTTTCTCGCCCTTGATTAAGAGGACATTGTCCTTCACAGAAATATCGATTTCCTTTGGGTCGATACCAGGGATTTCCGCCTTTACGGTGAATTTCTCATCAGTTTCCGCTAAATCAATGGGTGGTATCCACGCGCCCGTCTCCATTCCAAAATCAGAAATATCCCCGCTCTTGAAAAACCGATCCAGCATCCGATTCATTTCATTCTGGAGCGATGAAATGGTGGGTAAATGCGACCACTTTATCAGATCTCTTGCCATAACACATACCTCCTTACAAAAATGACAGTGAAATAAAAAGATATAAATACGCTTGTTTTTATTGAAAGCAAAACCTATACCTGAGATTAGTTTCAAATGGTTAGTGATAAATAATTCATTGCAACACAAAAAGTTATGAAAAAGTTATTCTTTTAAAATATTATTCAGCAACACAAATAGTTTCTGTCATTTTGGCAGGATTATTTGGTAAGATGTCATTAAGTCATTATATTATTTCTATGAAAGTAATTTTTAATTTTCTTGAAAGGTTTGTCAAAATTTGATTTATTCTATCTTATGGAAATCAACAGAAATACGATAATCAGAGATCTTATAGAGTCGCATCCGGAGACGCTTGCAGTATTCAAAAAGTACAATCTTGTTATAGCCGGTGGGGTTCGGGGACCTAATGAACCGATTGCCTTTTTTGCAAAGGCGCATGAGGTTGATTATGACACCCTTGTGAAAGAACTCAACGAGGCAATCGAAAAGGGCGGCGGTGAACATATTGAAATTCCAATACTTGAAGAAGATAAGATTTACGAAAAATTTGTTAAAACGGCCATCGTTTTAACGCTTACTGTAGGTGTGACTTTTGGCGCCATTATACTCAGTTATATCGCCATTAGATTAAACTTTAATTCAATTTATTATGCGCTTATTCAGGCACATGGTCATGCGCAAATTTACGGGTGGGTGGGGCTTTGCATCATGGGTTTTGCCTTGTACATCATACCGAGGGTAAAGAATACCGAACTCAGACACAGGAGTTTGGCAAATATTTGTTATGGATTCGCCATTGTTGGTATTTCATTGCGAACTGTTGTACAACCCTTACCTTATAGTACCCTCAGGTTTTTGCTTCCTCTATCCGCCATTTTTGAGATCATCGCGATTTTCCTGTTTGCATTTATTATCTTAAGAACAATCTTATCGAGCAAAGAGAAGGTCGGTATCTTTGATAAGTTTTTCAAGGCGGGAATTTGCTGGTTTCTCATTGCGACATGCATGAATTTGGGGATGGTTTTTTATTTATACAAGCATGCCCTGTATGAAATTCCAAAGTCGTTTTTCAGTCCTTATGTGCATCTCTATCTCTTTGGTTTTGTACTCATGTTTATCTTTGCCATAAATATAAGGACGGTATACGCCTTTCTCGATATAAAGCCCGTCAGGGAAAAGGCTGTCAACTTGACCTTCTGGATTATGAACATTTCGGTTCCGATTTATTTTATTACACACTTCCTTGCAGATAGAAACATCGTGGCGTTGCGGTTTTCGCAGGCTGTGGCATTTCCCATAGGTTTTGCCCTATTCACGTTTATCTTTGGACTGCGTATTTTCGAACGATCCACAAAAGAACTGCAAGATGTGGTTATGGATAGGAGTTACGCAAAAACTATTCGTACTGCATATATCTGGCTTATTGTCAGTGCCGTTATTCTGCTTATTATGCCGTTTTTGGGACATGGTACAGAAGTTCAAAGAAGGTTTCACGGTTCGTTTAATCATGCTATTACTGTGGGATTTATAACGATGATGATTATTGGTTATGCCTCTAAAATGATTCCGACATTTACAGGAATTAACATGTACAGTATAAGGTTATCAAACATTACTTTTATACTTTTGAATACGGGCTGTTTTTTAAGGGTCTTTTCTCAGATATTGGTTGGTACGAGCGGAAGGACCATATTTTATGGTACACTGGGAACATCTGGTTGGTTTGAGTTGGTAGCCCTTGGTATTTTTGGATATAACTTGTGGAAGACCATGAATGCTGTACAGGAGTCAAAACCATCTGTAACCAAAAAATTAACCGAGATCACGAAAGATACAAAAGTCTTTGATATTGTCGACCAATTCCCGGAGACGCTTCAGATATTCCTCGACTTTGGATTCAAACAGATGGCCAATCCCGTTATGCGGAATACCATGGGCAGGGTTGCAACTATTGACATGGCGACCAAGATGCACAATGTGGATATAGACAAATTTCTCCATGCCCTTAACGATAAGATAGCTGCAAAGAAGTAGTGTAATAATTCCGCTCACCGCAAAGACCGCACAACAACCCCCATAGTCCCCCTGGTTTAACAAAGGGGATTTAGATGGGGTTGTAACTCAGCGTTCTCAACACTTTCGGCGGTGAATTGTTATAAAGTAGTTTCCTGCGCACTCTCTATGGAATGATATTGAAAGATACTTAAAAACATTACAAACCAAAACCCTGTTGTTTCTGAGATTGATACTTACCAATCAGCGTTACACATCAATGTCCAAATGTCCAAATTAGAGAAAAAGGCTTCGAGTCCCATATTTTTAATACCCCAGGCAGTTCCTATTTGTAGGTCATAGTATAGGAATTTTCATTTTATTTATGCAGGTTTGCAGGTTGCATATGCTGTAAGGATGTATTCATAAGTAGATATGGCATGGAATCCGCAGTCGTTTTGTTGTTTCGATTGTGTTGTTACACAACTTTTATTTTGTCATTCCGCAGACCCATACCAACAGAGGTATATCATTTGAAACAATAATTACCGGCATACACCGCGCTTTGGTGGATGCGCCGCAACGTCTTGTCATTACTTCAAAACTTTTATATCCGGATATAACCAAAGAAACACGGGAAGGCACAAAGGAAAGACTTTTGCGCATACCATCCATCAGAGTGCATTAAAAACTTTATCAGAGATTTAACTTCACAAACCTGTCCTCGTAAAACTTGTCCTCATGGAAATGGGGGATGGCCGAAATCAAATTACAGAAGAACCGATGAAGTCGTACGACAAGTAATTCGCCGTCGTTTTCTCGATTCAGATGCTTCCGTAGAAATCATTGCACAAAAGATAAACCAATGTCATTTTCCCATCAGCACGCGAAGTGTTGAACGTGTCATTGAACAATTCGGTCCCCGATAGATTCATTCGGGGACTCTACACCTGTCGACCTGACCGGACAGACCAGAAGGTTGATACCCATCGCACGAAAACACAATGCCGGCTTGAGCCGTGCGATACCACCGGTATTGAACGGGGCATCAGGCAACTTTTGGCCAATAAAGTTTCCGGTACCATGGTTGGTATCTGTCTCCTTATACCAGAGCGTCTCCGCATAGGTACCTGGGACCTGCTCTGTGGATGGACCGGGAAACCCACACCACAGGTCGAACCACGTCTGGCTCTTCAACTGGTACACGAGGCCGCCTTGTGCGTTACTGGTGTACGACAGGCACGCTCTTTGAGCCAAACTTGTCCTCATGGAAATGGGGAAAGGCTTTGAACTGGCCGATGGATTGCCATTTGTGGCAACCGACAAGGCTATACACGAAATCCTCAATGCTCATACCGTGGCAGAAGCTCAAGCCTTACAAATTGCCCTTGGAAAGATTCTACGAGCCAGTGGCCACTATAATACGCAGGTACTTGCTATTGACCCTCACCGGATACCCTCTTACAGTAAACGCCAAATGCGTCGTCACCAACATGATAAAGGACCAAAACCGAGCAAACTTGTCCTCGTGGAGACGGGGATGGCACAAATCTTTCCCCATTTTAATGAGGACAAGAATCGGAGTCATTTTGATTTATTAGTCCAATTACCCAATCAACCAGCACTGAAAAAGAAACTCAAAAATATCCCCCACGAACAGTTTGTTCCCGGATGGGCTGGCTTTGCCACTCATAAGAGCCCCTATAACCCAGGAAACGGTAATCTTCAGATGCCCTTGTACCAAATTACTCAACGCTGTGGAGAAAAACCCGATCAGTATCAATATAAAGCATTTCTCTCGACTGCAGATCGTGAAGAAGTAGACGATCTGACTCTTCATTACCCAAGTCGCTGGCATGTTGAAGAATTTTTCAATGCAAATCAGGCACTGGGTTGGGATCGGGCCGGCACAACCAACATCAATATCCGATACGGACATATGACATTGGCATTGATCGCACAAGCATCTATTCACCAACTAAGGCAACGACTTGGAAAACCAATTGTCCAATGGGATGCCAGACATCTTGCAAAATCGCTCTTCAACGGCTTGGACGGAGATATACGAGTGACGGATGATACCATTATTATAACTTACTATAACGCACCGAATGTACATCTCTTAAAAAAACATTATGAATATCTTCCTCAAAAGCTCATGAGTGAAAACGTTGACCCTCGTATTCCTTGGTTGTACAATTTTAAACTTGATTCCCGTTTCAAATAATGTTTATTTACACCTTGTCTTTTGTAACGAAAGTCAAATTAATATAGCCCAGAAAATCCCTGCCCAAGAGGGGACTTCTTTATTCCCCTCTTGGGAGGGGACAGGGGTGGGTCTTATAGCATCTTCTCCAATTTGAATTAAGGGAGAGCGATTTTCTCTTTGAGGTAAAGCCCGAAGGGCTGACAGCGTGTAGCCCAGAGCGATAGCCCTGGGATAAGGATTTAATAATATTTTTAGCCCTGAAAGGGCGACACATTGTCTTAATTCAATGACATTGCCTTCGCAAGGAGGAAATCGGAAGGGTGTTATTTCTGCACCTCCCCTTAGTCCCCTCCTTCGCAAGGAGGGGACTAAGGGGAGGTCTTCAGCGGGTTATTTGTCATACTGGTTATGGCCACGAAACCAGCATAAATAAAATGAAAATTCCTATACAATTAAATTTATTCAATTTGGGCTTGACATTAGTGCAGTTGAATATATAATTTCAACGAAATTTGTAAAATTCTTTGTTTGGTTTGTTATTTTGTTTTGTAAAGTTTTTGAGGAGATGTTTTGCAATGATTTTAGATGTTAATTATTCCACCGATAATCAGCGAAAGAGAACCGAACGGTTGGCTTTTATTAAGGAAAGATATAGAAAATTGGTGCTCGAACCCAGGAGAGAGATTGAATTTGAGATTGAAAGGGCATTGGACGACGAAGACGGTGAACTGGCTAATTTATAACTGTTGATTGAATATACGACCAAACTTATTCCCCGATGTTACTTTCCAAGAAGCCTCGAGATTAAAATTTCACAGTTGCAGTCATTACAATTACTGAAACTAAAAACACCACAGTCGTCATGCCACTCTGAAGCAGTATGACGACTGTGGTTCCATCGCGGGTATTATCCTTACAAGGCGATATTCGTTAGCTACTGTATTTCAAAGTACCTTCAATAACAATATCGTTTGAAAATCTTTTTATTTCAATTTCATCTATTTCTGCAGCTTCGCTTATTTTATTGATACCAGTCCCAAGCACTGGTGATTTCGCACCCGCACCACCTATAATAATTGGCGCAACAAAAACCATCACCCTGTCGGCAATCCGTCCTTCTATCACAGAGGTAATAACCCTGCTTCCACCTTCCACGAGTATATTCGTTAACTTCATCTCACCGAGTCGCTGAAAGAGTTCTTTCAAATCTACACGGCCATTCATATCTTTTGTTTGAACAATCTTACATCCCAGTTGTTCGAGTTTCTCCACACGATTCCGCTGTGCATTTTTGCTTACTGCAACGATTATTTCACCTTCGTTAATCGTGCTTAAAAGACGTGAATTTACAGGAAGTATGGCACTGCTATCCACGACAATTCTCTTCGGATTTCGTCCACCTTCGATCCTACAGGTCAGTAATGGATCATCCCGCACTACGGTATTGATCCCCACCAAAATGCCATCCATCTGTCCACGAATCTTATGCGCGTATTTCCTCGATTCGTCAGACGTGATCCACCTGGATTCCCCTGTGTGTGTGGCAATCTTACCATCAATTGACATTGCCCATTTCACGGTTATATACGGCAATTCCTTTTGCATCAATTTAAAAAAAGGGCCGTTGAGTCTTTTGGCCTGCATTTCCATTACACCGACCACAACCTCGATCCCTGCCTCTTTCAATTGTTGTATCCCCTTGCCGGAGGTAATGGAATTAGGATCAACAACTGCCGCTACCACCTTTATAATGCCCACCTTAATAATTGCATCAACACAAGGCGCCGTCTTGCCATAGTGCGCACAGGGTTCCATAGATACATGGAGTGTGGCTCCTCTACAGTTTGTGCCACCCTCATGTATTGCGTGAATCTCGGCATGCGCCCCTCCAAATACCTGGTGATAGCCTTTCCCTACAATTTCACCGTCTTTTACAAGCACGGCGCCCACCATGGGATTGGGTTCTACCTTTCCCCGCCCTTTCTCAGCCAGTTCCAGGGCAAGCGCCATATATTTTTCATCAGCGTCTGATGTAGCCATATGTAAATATTAATTAACCACAAAGTCACAAAGACCACAAAGAAGAAGTTATTATTACCCAATATAAACCTCTGTGTCCTTTGTGTCTGTGGTAAAAATTCATCTTCGTAACGCTTCTAATCTTTGAAAATAATCCGGGAATGTTTTAGACACACACTCTGGGTTCTTTATCACAATTCCAGGCGCTCGCAACCCAACCAACGCAAAACTCATTGCCATACGATGGTCATCATAGGTTTCTATCTCAGCCGCCTTCGGTATGGATGGTTCGATTTCAAAGCCATCCTCATATTCCACCGCCGAAATACCTATCCGTCGCAATTCATTTACCACCGCAGCAACACGGTCTGTCTCCTTTATGCGCATATTTTTTACATTTCGGACCCGTGTCTTACCACGGGCGAATACCGCTACAGATGCCAATGTCAGCGCCACATCCGGCATATCACCCATATCCACATCAACCCCATGCAGCGAATCCCCCTGTACTTCAATCCAGTTGGCGCTTGCATTAACCCGGCAACCCATACTTTTCAAAACGTCTGCAAAATGGATATCCCCTTGCAAGGAATCACTTCCAATACCCACAACTCTCACCTTTCCACCCGTGATGGCAGCAGCAGCAAAGAAATATGAAGCGGCAGATGCATCTCCTTCAACCTCGTAATGTATCGCCTTATAACTTTGCCCGGATTTTACGAAGAACATTTTATAGTCGTTGTTTTTTACATCCACATCGAATTGACGCATCAACGCTATCGTCATATCCACATAGCGTTTCGAAACCAGATCACCCTTTACTTTTATAGATACATCATTTTTTGCATAAGGCGCTGTCATAAGCAGGGCGCTAAAATACTGGCTGCTCAAATCCCCTTTCACAACGGCTGATCCACCTTGTAATCCTATCCCCCGGATTAAAACAGGCGGGCAACCATTATTAAATTTAGACACGACATCAGCCCCAAGCTGTTTTAAACCGTCTAGTAAATCCTGTATAGGTCTTTGCCTCATACGCTCAATACCGTCAATTTCATAAACCCCATTACCCAGAGTTAACATAGCCGTTAAAAACCTCATGGCAGTTCCTGCATTCCCGATAAACAGATTCGCCTGTTTTGCTGGAATAATTCCGCCTTTTCCCTGTATGATGAACCTGTTAGTACTGTGATCTTCTTTGATGGGTATTCCTAACACATTTAAGCTGGTTGCCATATAATTAGTATCGTCGCTAAAAAGTGCATTGGTAATCGTGGACTTTCCATCAGCTAATGCTGCGGTGATAAGCGCACGGTTTGTATAACTCTTCGAACCAGGCACATTCACTACTGCATCAATTTTTCCAGTTACAGGTTTTATTTCTATCACTTTAACGTTCACTTTCAGGAAATTCAAAGTTGCAGTCTGCCATTTTTTATCACTCACAGCGCTCAGGCCCTCATGGCTTCCCCACATCGCCGTTCTGCATTAACCCTGAAAATTATTATAAATAGAATCCAATAAGATTTCGAGAATAATACCAAACCCCTGAGAAATTTAAAACAAGCATATTTTAGTTTACCTACGTCTATTACGCAACGGTATCGCACAAGGCTTTTTATTTTCCATTGTTTTATAATTGTAAGTATTTATCAAAACTACTTAAGTGACTCTGCTCCATAAAAATATTATCCCTATCGTAAATTATTTGTTAGCTGTCAACAACAGATAAAATTTGTTGTTTTTTAAATCACAATGATTTATTATTTGCTGTTGTTTTCTTAAAAACTCTGAAGTAAAAGGTTCTAAAATGAACTATAAACCTTATGCAATCTCATGGAACACTACCTATCGGTGCAACCTCCGCTGCAGCCATTGCTATCTTGATACAAATGTTTTAACCAACCAATCTGCCGGTGAACTCAGCACGCAGGAAGGATATAAGCTCATAGACCAAATGTCCGAGCTGAATCCAAACCTGTTATTGATACTTACGGGCGGAGAACCTTTGTTAAGAAAAGACGTCTACGACCTATCCTCCTATGCCTCACAGAAAGGAATGATGGTAGTACTGGGAACAAACGGGAATATGATTGACGATGATATTGCCAGGAAACTCAAGGAATGCGGAGTAACGGGGATTGGCATCAGCCTTGATTCGATCACACCCGGAAGACATGACACATTCAGGGGGATATCAGGCGCCTGGGATGACACCCTTAATGGAATTGAAGCATGCCGTAGACAGGGTATCGAGTTCCAAATACAGACCACAGTCACCAAAGAAAATTTTAATGAAATCCCCAATATTGTTGAATTTTCTTACAACCTCGGCGCAAAGGTTTTTAACCTGTTTTTTCTCGTGTGTACCGGAAAGGGACAAGACCTGACGGATATTACGCCGCAACAGTACGACCAGGCATTGCACCAGCTTTATGACATACACATAAAATATCAGGGAAAGATGATGGTAGGGGCAAAATGCGCTCCCCACTATCGTAGGATTGTCTATGAACACGATACCTCTTCTCCACTCATCAGGGCGTATGCAGGCGGTTGCCCCGCTGGCACACACTATTGCAGGATTACTCCCGAAGGCAACATCACTCCCTGTCCTTATATGCCCAATATTTCGGGAAATGTAAGAGAAAAGAGTTTCGTAGAAATCTGGAAAGATACCGCCGATTTCCAAACATTGCGGCATGCCAGCCTCAATGGCAGGTGCGGCGTATGTGAATTTATGGATATTTGCAAGGGATGCCGCGCACGTGCGCTGGCCACAACGGGGAACCAGATGGACGAGGATGGATGGTGTAATTACGTCCCTGGTAAATATGGTAACAAGGTCATCCGGCTGTCCACATCGGAAACATTTGGAACGGAAGAGAATTTCACCATGAACTGGAGTCCTGAGGCAAAAAGCATCCTCAAACAAATCCCTTCTTTTGGCCGGGGGATGGTTATCAAAAATGTAGAACATTTTGCTAAAATAAATAGTTATCAGGAAATAACATTAGAAATAATGAAGGCTGCACGCGAAGAAATGATGGCAAACAAGAAGACAGCATTCCCCAAATCTATGAATGAAGACGAAGATATACATCGAATCGAGAGTAACGACCAATTGCAGCAATATGATGAAATCCCATGGACAGATGAAGCCCGGAAACGCGTGGAATGTGCCCCTGACTTTGTTAGGCCTGGCATATACAAACTTATGCAGAAAAAGGCGCGTCTGCACGGTTATAAGGAAATCGCCTCCAGTTTTCTCTCTGAAATACGGGATGAGTCTATGAAGCTTGCTTCTAAACGTATCAAAAATATCGGATTTGACGAACTCCGTATGGATGCATGGGAAAAAGCCAAAGAAAAGCTAAAAAGTGCACATAAAAAAGAAGTCATTGATCAGATTAAAACGTTTCTTGGCGAACGTACCGCCAGAAACGAGGGTATCATTACAAAATTCCAGGCATATCTGAAGGCATCCGTTGAGACGGTAAAAACAGAATCCCCTCCTTCACCGATATGGACAGAGGAGGCGAAACAACGGCTGGAAAAGGCGCCAATATTTGTTAGAGGCAGGGCAAAAAAGTCAATCGAGTCCTATGCTAATCAGAAGGGAGTTACAGTAATTACCGGTGAACTGATTGAACAATACATGAAAAACATACCTTCTTTTGTCAGAAATAAATCCCAATAGAAACAATCCGTGGAATCTGTTATTTTAATTGTATAGGAATTTTCATTTTATTCATGCGGGTTGTACGATGTATGGCATAGAGAATCCCCCTTAGAAAAGGGGGCTAGGGGGTTGTAAACTTGTTCTCATGAAAATGGGGAATAGCCCAGAAAAACAACCCCATGAATCCCCCTTTGTTAAGGGGGACTCAAACGGAATAGCTTGTAAAATGAATACTGTCATAAAACAGATCCTGCAAAAATACTTAATCCGGCAAAATAGCTTCCTTATCATACTGAGGAAATTTCATATTCCTTCTTACAAGTCTATCAGAACGAAGATTATCATCTCTTCAATCCTGCTTGCCGTGTTCCCTATTTTTATCATAAGGGTATTCATTTATCCCACTGAAAAAATTGCATTACAGGACGCATTAATACAAAACCTCGAAGGTGTTGGACACAAGCAGACGGAACTCATTGTGCGATGGATTGAAGAGAGAAAGGCAGATGCCAGGATTATCGCCGAAAACCCTAATGTACCTGGCGTCATATATAAATCCGAGGGGAGTGAAAATTTTTATAGACTGCTCCACCATTTAAATACCCTCAGAGAGGCTTATGGTTATAAAGAAATATTCATCTGCGACCGTCACGGAGATTTAAAGATTACAACCTCGACTGGAAAGATCATTACCAATGTTGCAGGATTCGAATTTTTTCAGAAGGCGGTCAGTGGCATAACTTTCGTTTCAACTATTGCACCTTCTGTAATTCCGCTGGAGAATGAGTATGGAAAACTCGAACTGGGACTACCTACTCTCTATATTTCCACGCCTGTTGTCTATGAACACAAGGTGATAGGTATGGTGTGTCTGAGGGTAGATGTAATGGAAATCAGTAAACTCATGCGGAGTGTTCGCTTAGGAGAAACGGGTGAAACATATTTAATCAATAAAGACGGGTTTATGATTTCTGAGTCCAAGTATTTAAAAGACCTCAAAGATTTCGGCCTTGTCCAACAACGAACGACACTTGAACTCCAGGTAAAAAACCCAAAAACAGGAAAACTTACCAAGGGCGCTGAAGAATGTATAAAGGGAAAAAAAGGTCACGATGGAGAAGGCTACATGGACTATCGGGGTATCCAGGTACTGGGTTTCTGGCAATGGATTCCAGAACTCGATTGGGGCGTTATCGCAGAAATTGATGTGAAAGAAGGCTACGGACCGGTCATAAGGCTACATACAATCGTCGCTCCGATCATAATTCTGGTAACCTTTGCAGTCATCTCCTTTGCTTTTTTCTTTGGAAAAAAAATATCAGGCCCTATTTTGTACCTTACGGAGATAACAAAAAGTATCTCTGAAGGAGATTACAGTAAACGTATAAAAATCACCTCTCATGATGAAATTGGAGAGTTGTCTAATTCCTTTAATATGATGGCAAGTAAACTGGAGGAAAAAACGCAAATACTCAAGGACTACACAACCAATCTGGAAAAAACTGTGGAGGAAAGGACGAAAGACCTTGTTCGTATTAATCAGGAACTGGAAATACAAAGCAGCAATTTAGAAAAAGCTTATAAAGAATTATTGACACTTGATCAGATGAAGGACAAAATGATACGAGATGTATCCCACGAACTTAAATCGCCCGTTGCGCAGGTGCAAATGGCAATTGATCTCTGGTCCAAAGAGGTAAAAAAAGAGCATATAGACCGTTCAAAAGAAGAAAAATTCAGCAAGATTATTAACGATAGTTTGCAAAGATTACGAAAGACCATTGGAAGTATCCTGGACCTCTCTGTTTTGGAATCAGGCAGAATGGTGTTTAGGAAGGAACCCATCCAAATGGATGCGCTCGTTTTACAGACAGTCACAACAATGAGACTTTTAGCTGATAAGAAAGGATTGGCTTTAATAAATCACGTGAATCAAGGATTGCCATCAGTGATCGGTGACAAGGAAGAAATCCAGCGTGTAATTACCAACCTCATAGATAATGCCATAAAATATACTGAAAAAGGCGAAATACACGTTTTTCTGGAACAAAAGGATGCCTGCATAGAATTCGCCGTAAAAGATACAGGAATTGGTATCGGGTTACCAAAAGAACAATTCGGAAAACTATTCGAAAGATTCTTCCAGGAACGTCCAAGGGTGGATGGCGCCGGCGTAGGCCTTGCGATATGCAAAAATATCATTGAAGTTCACAAAGGACATTTATGGGTGGAAAGTGAAAGCCGCGGAAAAGGCTCCACATTCAAATTCACATTACCAATTGCGCAAGAAGGCGCTTCGTAAACTATAAAACAAAAAAGGAGTCTATACTTTGAGTAAAAAAATACTCATCATAGAAGACGAAGACGAGTTTTTCTTTTTTTATACGATAATGCTCGAAGGTACAGATTATAGCGTCAATCGCGCCCTCGATGGAAAACAGGCATTTGAAAAAATAAAGGAAGACAAACCCGACCTCATCATTTTGGACTTGTTACTCGACGAAATGACAGGCGATGCCTTTCTTAAACAACTGAAATCAGATCGGTCGTATGCCAGCATTCCCATCATTATTGCAAGCAGTTTTTCACCTCGTTCGTATAAAACGATATTTGAAATAGACCCCGCTTTGGTCTTCTTAGAAAAACCGTTTACCCAGGAAAGGTTACTTGCCTCAATTGAAGCCAGGTTAGGATAGCCAATGAAACGTTCTCTATCAATAACAGGATTTTTCATCCTATCTCTGATGATCCTTGCAGGCTGCCATTCCGCGCAGTACACAGAATTTATTAACAAAAAAGTTCAAAATCAACTAGAAACCTCATTGATAAACGATATCCAGGACGGACTGCTTGACATGCCATTTGATCGGGCCTGCCTTATTGCATCCGGTGTAAATGCTGATAAAAAAATGCAGTCGTATCTGACAAAGATCGGCACCCTCATCTCCCGAATCAATCAGGAAACAGACGTTAATAATACAACAGACCTATTAACTAAGGCACAGTTAATATTCGACTGGTTACAAAGAAACGCTAATGAAGGGACATACAATGATTGTTATGATATCAGAGATACGCTCAATCTCAAGGTAGGAAACTGCCTTTCATATGCAATTCGATTCACCATTATTTGCAACCACTTCGGTATTGACATAAAAAACATCTTTGTTCCCGGCCATATTTATAATATGCTCATAGCTGGTAAACAAACATATTATTTTGAACATACCCATAGCGATGGGATTGTAAAAAATTCTGACAGGGACAATCCTCAAAAGAAGATTATGAACGATTTAGAACTTATAGCAGAGATATTTTTGTATAAGGCACGCAATGCAAACAATGATATGAAATACGAAGCTTCTATCAAATACTGTCAGCAGACGTTACTGTGTAATCCCCACGATAACCGTCCTGTTATTTTACTTCTGGATAATTACATTGCAAAGAAGCGCTATGAAGAGGCATTTCGATACCTGAATGATTATATCACCCATCATCCCGATAACAAAAATTCCTTTAAAAATACCTATACCCTCTTGCAAAGATTATGTAAAAAAGGAGATAATAGACTTTAATTAAATTATCAGGAACAGGCATAGACAGGATTAACAGGATTAACATTTTTAAATATTCTATATTTATTATTATGTATCCTGTAAATCCTGTCAAAAAAGCAAATTCGTAAACTTAGAGGAGGAACGACTATGTCTACTTATAAATTTGTGGCAAAAGACTTAATGACAGAAAAGGTGGTCTGTGTCCATCCGGATACGCCCATCCATACACTTATAAAAATCCTAATTAAAAACCATATTAACGGTGCACCGGTCGTGGATAAAGATGGAAAACTCGTTGGCGTCGTTTCAAAGACTGATATTGTTGAATACGATGAGAAAACAAGCAAAAAACGGGGTCTCAGCAATAAAAAATCATTTTATAGCGACACCAATGGAAAACAAAAAAAAGCCTTCGATAAAATATCAAAGGCAAAAGGTTTTGGGAAAACAGTGGTAAAAGATATCATGACTTCCCATGTCATTACAGCACAGGCGGATGACACGATAGACCGCCTTGCAAAGATCATGTATGACAAAAAAATCCACAGGATTATTATTCAGGATAAGGAGCAAGTTATTGGTGTTGTAAGTACCCTCGACATCCTCAACGCCGTAAGTACTATGGGCTACGGCAGCAGCGCCTTTGTTACCGAAGAGGCAATCCTTGACCTGCAGGAACGATTGGAAGCAGCAGAAAAGTCCATCCAATCCTTACGAGACATCTTAGATAAAATCCATGGCGAAAAATGAATTATGAACAAAATATCACTCTTATTTTTAAGCGTCCTCCTGTGCCTCGTTTTTGCCGTGGTTACTTATTTGTCCACAGAATCTATGAGTACAGGGAAAACACACCACAGCATCGAAAATAACTTTCAGCAAGTGGTGCATGGTGTGGGCTTGGGGGCTACAGCAAAGCCTACGTGGTGTTATATCAACTTTGACCCACGGATTGATCCTCGATGTCCTTGCATCGAATGGCCCATACCCGGCGGTTACTGTTACTGCCCTGACCATACAGGAACTGTTTCCTATATAGCGGGCAATATTGAAATGGGTGTGGCGATTGAGATTATTAAAAAACAAGAAACGCTTTTTAAGGAGTTTTAAAAATGCTGCATCCAAAAGCAGTGGTCTTCTGAGAGTTTGCGTCGCTTCCTCGTCATCTCGTTGTATAGGTGATATTGTTCGCTTCGAGCCATTTTACAGCAATCTCT